>Ga0153915_10005123_pt1 | contig 12172 bp, 7 predicted proteins | sample Opewatmetagenome_2_FD_107003 | JGI IMG/M metagenome (GOLD analysis project Ga0153915, IMG submission 107003) | Freshwater wetland microbial communities from Ohio, USA - Open water 3 Core 3 Depth 3 metaG | ecosystem: Environmental > Aquatic > Freshwater > Wetlands | place: USA: Ohio, Lake Erie...
ATACTTCCCACACTTCAGGTCGATTCCGTTCGATGAAGCGTTTAGCTCCTTTAACGTTGGCAGCATAGTTATGGGTCACCAGCCGGGAGATCACAAAGGGTCGGTAAAGCTCCAGAGCCATCGTCTTGGGCAGCCCACATTGGTATAGCTTCAGCTTGGGACCGACAACGATGACCGAGCGTCCTGAGTAATCGACCCGCTTACCCAACAGGTTACGGCGGAAACGCCCCTTCTTACCTTTGAGCATGTCGCTCAGGGATTTTAGCTCACGCCGCCCGCGTCGGGAAAGCGCTTTGCCACGCTGCGAATTATCGATCAAAGAATCGACTGCTTCTTGCAACATGCGCTTCTCGTTACGCACAATTACATCCGGAGCGCCGAGCTCCAGTAAACGCTTCAGGCGGTTATTACGGTTGATCACACGCCGGTACAGGTCATTTAAGTCAGAAGTCGCAAAACGTCCACCATCGAGTTGGACCATAGGTCGTAGATCGGGTGGGATTACGGGTAAGACAATCAGGACCATCCACTCGGGCCGGTTGCCAGAGCGGCGGAATTTTTCTACTACTCCCAACCGTTTGGTTGCCTTCCTGCGCTTTTGTTTACTCTTAGAGGTGCGCACTTCACGCCAGAGCTCATCTGCCAGCGTGTCCAGGTCTAAACGCTTCAGGATATCGTAGAACGCTTCGGCTCCCATATCGGCTCGGAAGACCTGTCCCCAACGCGATTTAAGCTCCCGGTAGCGCGTTTCACCCATAAAAGTCAATGGTCGTAGTTCTAGTAACTCATCGCGCGTGCGAGAGTTCTCATCCCGCGCCAGCGAGGATTGATCATCCAATTCATTGCGGTAGCTTTCCATCGTCAAGTCAGCACCCGCGCGTAACTGTTCGATGTCAAGCTGGATATGCTCCAGATCGCGTGTCTTCTGGTCTTTAAGCTCAAGCTCGAGTTCCTCGAGACGTTCTTTAACCACTTGCTGCACACGTGCCAGGTGCTGGTTACCGAGGGTATCGCCCGCTTCTGCAATCACCGTCTTAGTCTCCGGGAATAAAATTGCAGTTTTAGTCACTTTGCCTTGTTTTTCCTGTAAAGTACGTTCGAGGCTTTGACCTTGCTGGATGATCGGCTCTAGCTCTTCGGTAACCGTATTGGTATATTGCTCTTCGATTTCAGTTTTCCGCTGCTGCATTTCAGCCAGGTTACGATCTCGTTCGGCTTTGGCCTCGGCGATCTTGGCGTTGCTCTTGGCAGCCTGCTCGCGCTCCGCCAGAGTGACCTTTTCTTCCAGGCGCTTGAGAGCCTTCTGGCGAGCATCTTCATCTACATAAGTTACCACATATTGAGCGAAATACAAAACCCGATCCAGGTTACGGCGAGAAATGTCTAATAACAATCCCAGGTAGGAGGGAATACGCCTTGTATACCAGACATGGGCAACCGGGGCTGAAAGCTCAATATGCCCCATGCGCTCACGGCGTACAGAAGACCGCGTAACTTCCACGCCACATTTGTCACAGATAATCCCCTTATACCGGATGTTCTTATATTTACCACAATAACACTGCCAGTCACGCGTCGGACCAAAGATGGCCTCGCAAAATAAGCCATCTTTTTCTGGTCGAAGCCGGCGGTAGTTGATGGTCTCAGGCTTCAGGACTTCCCCGTAGGACCAGCTACGGATGGTTTCAGGTGAGGCCAAGCTAATACGAAGTGCGGTTAAACCTTTTGTTTCCACTCAGGAACCTCCTAACGCTATTAACGAATAAAACTAGGCGCTTGAGAACTTACTCTCAAGCGCTAGATAGCGCAACCTTATCTGATTAATTCCATGTACCCAAATTATACCCAATTTGGTACGATTCAGTCAAGAGGATCTTTACGAAACAGGTTTCAAAGCCTTCTCCACCTGTTGGGGTTGACGGATGGGGATCATAAGGTAGAAAGTACTACCCTTGCCCAGCTGGCTCTCTACCCACACTTTGCCATTGTGCCGTTCGGCAATCGATTTCACAATCGCCAGACCCAGCCCGGTTCCGGGTTGTTTTTTCGATTCCCGTTGCACCCCCCTGTAAAACTTTTCAAACAAACGCGGGATATCAACCGGAGCAATCCCGATCCCGGAATCATTCACCCCAAATACCAGGCTGTCTTGCCGCACTCGCACACTCACATTTACCTTGCCCCCCGCATTGGTATATTTGATTGCATTATCTACCAGATTATAGAGCGCCTGGTGTAATAATGCCTGGTCTGCTTCTATAAGGGGCGCTGTCTGTGAAGGGATATCCACCACCAATTGGACGTGCTTTTGCATTGCCTGCATCTGGAGTGAGCCAGTAACCCGTTCAACGATATCGTGCACCAATACCATCTCAAGCTGCAAGTCGATCCCGGCTTCGATGCGACCCAGATCCAAAAGGTTATTGACCAGGTGAGACATGCTCTCTACTGCAATTACAATTTTTTTCATGTAACTGATTTGCTGCTCATTCAACGCCCCAACCATTTCAAGCATAGTCGCATAACCGCGCATCAAGGTAAGGGGGGAGCGTAAATCATGACTTACAGTCGCGACAAATTCCGATTTCAAGGCATCTAGCTCTTTAAAATGGGTAATATCACGCAAGACACAGACTCGCCCTTCACGCTGCCCATCAGATTGAACTGAGGAAGCCGTAGCCAGGTAGACCCGACCATTCACCAAGGCGATTTCAGCGGATTGTTTATCCTCAGCTGAAATACTTAAAAGTTTCAAGAGCTCTTTTTGTTCAATCACCTGCTCAATGGCTTTTCCATCGCTAGTCTCCGTCCCCAGCACCTGCCAGGCCGCCGGGTTAGAGAGCAATAGGCAATTCTGTTGATCGGTGACCAGGACTGGATCGGGAGTGGAAGCCAGGATGGCAGCCAGTCTTTGACGACCCACTTCAGCGCTTTGGAAAAGCTGGGCATTGGCCGCCGCCAGAGCAGCCTGACCCGCAACGGTGACCATAAAGCGGATTTCGTCTTCAGTAAACTGGTGAGGCCGGTCGTAAGCCATCCAGAGCGCCCCATAATACAAGTTTTCATGGCGGAGCGCCAAAGCCAGGATGGCCTCCGGTCGGGGGGTACCCGAAGTGATCGTAACCAACCTGACGCGGGCAAAATTATTCACGACGATTCGCTCTTGCTTACGGGTTAATGACAGGATTTGATCATCCAAGGTGCTATAAAGCTCTCCCGAAGGACCTGCACTAAAATGGGTGGGAGCCGATAGATCCGTCCTGATATCCGTAGTGGGGACAGGAGCAAGCACAATCCGGGCAGAAGAGGCGCCCATGGCAAGAGCTGCTTCCAGGACAGGTTTGATGGCCTCGCTGATTTCGAGGCTGGAAGCCACTCCCTGGCTGACCACCAGTAAACGGTTCAGCTCATCCAGGCGCGCTTTCAAGCTGAGGCGCATGCGCTCGAAGGCGCGCCGAAGCTGCCCAATCTCATCCTCTCCCCCAACCGATAACGGGTGATCCAATTCGCCCCCCGAAATTCTGTTTACCTCGACACCGAGATTCTTCAAGGAAACTGTCACTACCCGTAATCCGAGGCGCAATAGAACAGATGCAAAAAGGAACAATAAAATGATCATCCCAAGCAAGGGCACCGCGATATTAAGCGCCATCTCCTGCGCCCGACGAGCCGGGATCGCCAGTACCACACTCCACGGGTGACCGCGGATGGGCTGGAAAAAAATTAAACGGCGCGTCCCATCCGGAGCGATCTCATCGTAAAATAAAGTGCTATCAGCAACCCGCCCGGTATATTCTTCCATTACGAGAGCAGGATCGGGGTTGAAAAGAATATGACCATTGGCATCAATCAACATTCCCTCGCCATCGGAACCGACAGTGGTTCGAATTGCTAGAAGAATAGGTTGGGTCATGAGATTGGATTCCAGGTCGCTACGCCCGATCAGCACCCCCCTGACTTGCGACTGGTCATCTACCACCGTGGCGATGAAAGTGACTCGGGCGGTCGTCTTGCCCTCTTCGGGTGGGATTGTATAATACTGGATCGGCACGCCATTCAGTGAATACTGCACTCCCATCAGCTCCTCTGGAGACGGAGAAGAATTCAGGTAATTACCCACCGGATATCCAGCGACCGAGTGCCCATCTTTATCCAGAAGAAATAATTGGGTAAAGAAAGGAACAGAGCGAAGATCCTGTCCTAAGACCTGCGGTAGTCGTTCGATGGGTTCGGTATACAGGCGCGTATCCCGTGCAAGCTGCTGGATCAGGCTCTGCCCGGAATCGAAGTAAAAAGGTAAAGTGTCTGACGCCACCTTTGCGGTACTTTCCATCCGCTCCCGGATCATCTCACGGGCAGAATTTCCCGCAACCAGCCAATCTCCGATCATGAGAAGCAGTAAAAGGACAGCTGCCAGGGGGGTAATGCTGTGTAAAAAGCGCGTTTCTAGCTTACGTTCAGCCGGAGATGGCTCTAATGGGGAGTGGTTCCCCCATAGAGCAGGCAAAATAAGCGCGGCGACCTCCGCGAATAGCCCTCCCACGAACATCATACCCCCCACTGCCAGTACCGCGTAGACCAGATGGGTAAAAGCATAGTCGAGTCGGCTGACCAGGCTTCTTTGGGCTGTCAGAACAGTATCGATACGAAAGAGTAAAGGATACCCAATTGCTAAAAGCAATGCAGACGCCAGTGGGTGGCGGAGAACTTTATAGAATAATGTCCGGTAACGCTGGTTCAGGAGGGCGCTAAAGCATAATCCTAATACCGCAAACTCGAGCGGTGTAAACAGACTGTGAGTATCCCAAAGGGACAGGGCTAATCCAGACAGAGCCGCCAGGATAGCTGCTGCGCCTGGTCCCAACCAACCTGCCGCCAAAGCCCAGGGTAAAGCCGCGAAAATTACCATCGCCGGACCAACGGGTTCAATCGGTTTCCCTGGGGGTGGCAGCGCTTCCCCAGCCGGAAGTCGTAATACTACAAACAGGTTCGTTACAGGCAGCAAGATGATGAGAAAAAGCAATATCCCCCACTGGGTATACGTCCAGCGCTTTTTATTATTGCCCCACCATTTACGTAAAAGAATCGCAACGATAGCCAGCAATACCAGCCAACCCAACCAGCCAATCAGACTTGCGGGTGCTTCAATATAGGTGGGGTTGGCAAACAGGAATGGCTCAATTGACATAAGCGAATCGTTGCATCAGATATACCAGCAGTCTTCTGACCAAGGATAGAAGAAAACCAGCACAATAATAATGCAATGATTATAGCAGATTTACAACCAACAGATGGTTTCCTGAGAGGCTTTAGTCAGGTCTGAATAAACCCCCCGTTGCTTTTTTGGCAACATAGAAGCCAGGACATACATAGCCTCATCCGTCATCTGGCGGAGTAATTCCCGGCTTGGGTGTTTTTTATCCGATCGAAAGGAAAACGGGCGACCAAACTCTACCGAAGCGCCTGGCTCCCGCCAACGAGCCGAAAACCGTAAAGCAGGAAAACCTGGCGTGCCGGTAATCGCGACTGGGATTACCGGCGCTCCACTGCGACTGGCGATGTAAGCGACTCCGACTTTCCCTTGCTGAAGCTGCGGACCACGCGTGCCTTCGGGCGCCATCAGGATCAGCTCGCCAGCGTGCAAAACATCCAGAGCTTGCCGGATTGCCTGCCGATCGACCTCCTCACGGCGCACCGGAATAACCCCCCAGATCCGAGGAAATATACCTATGAATGGGTAATTATATACTTCGATCTTCGCCATCGGGACGATATTACGCGGGACACAATTCAAGGTAACGATCGAATCAATAAAGGCTACATGGTTGATCATGATAATGCCAGGTCCCGTTACAGGGATATTTTCCACCCCTATAATATGATCTATTTTCGCAAGCAGGGTAAAGCCAATATTTTGGATCAAGAAACGCAGGAAACGGCGTCGTAACTCCCACCGGCTATGGCGGTAACCCCCTTTGAGTGTGTTGGGTCGGTCAACGCTATCAACAATCATGAATGATCAACTCCTTCGACGAAATTGGAATATACACCTCGATATTCTTGAGGCAGGAGTGCGGCAATGTGAATCATGATCTGGTCCGCAATTTTTTGACGGGAAATCCTATGCGCTTCACCCTCTTCCTTCTGGGGAAACAAGCGGAAAGGAGCGCCGATATGCATCGTGATCGTGGGGCGTTCCAAGCGCGTTGCCCGGTGCCAATAATCCTCTGTTGTGCCAACAATTCCAACTGGTAAGACTGGCACCTGCGCTTTTTTTAGCAGAAATGCCACACCCGGCTTAGCCAACCGCAGTCCAGGAGTATGAGACCGGCCACCTTCTGGGGCCATTAATATAGGGTACCCGGCTTTTAGAGCCGATAAAGCTGCTTCGATAGCCTGGCGATCATATTCACCGCGATGGACCTGAATACCCCCATATAACTGAACTAAAGTAGATTGACCCGGCTTGTGCCAAACATCAGCTGCTCCCAAGAGCTCAGGCGGCTTGGGCCAGAATGACACGATGAAAGGCGGATAATAAATGGAAACATGATTGATCGCAATTATGTATGCGCCTTTCTTGGGTACATTTTCACGACCGGTAATGACTACACCACCGAGGATGTGGAAAAGAATGCGGAAGGCAGATCTCAAGATGGATCGCATCACGCGATGTTGAATAGTTACCGAATAGGAAGGGTTCAAACTTTACGACCTTTTACTAATTCTTTTGCTCGATCAAGCACCTGATCAATGTTTAAATTATCCGATAATAAAATGATGGCATCCGGGGCAGGTCGTAGAGGAGCCACCTGGCGGGTAGAATCGATCTGGTCGCGCGCCTTCAAAGCACTTAATGTTTCGGCATAATCCGCCTGAATACCGCGCCCTTGGAGCTCCAGGCAGCGCCGGCGGGCGCGCTCTTCTACCGATGCATCCAGGTATATCTTAAGACCAGCCTCCGGTAGAACCACTGTCCCAATATCTCGCCCAACCATGACAACCTTGCCTCTTAATCCAATCCGCCGTTGGGCGGCAGTCAGGGTCTTCCGCACACCCGAATAGGCAGACACCGCCGATACATTCGCCTCGACCTGCGCGCCCCGAATTTCCCAGGTGACATCGCCTCCATTCACCAATACATCATAAGCCCTTCCGTCATTCCACGAGGGTGGACGCACGTCGATTTGTAACATTTGCGCCAAAGATGTGATAGCAGCTTCGTCATCCACCGGCACACCGCGTTCAAGGGCAACCCAGGTGACAGCACGATACATCACCCCAGTATCAAAGTAAAGGTAACCTAAGTAATCGGCTAATCCTTTCCCTAAAGTGCTTTTTCCTGAGCTGGCAGGACCATCTATGGTGATGATATGGGCAGTTTGATCGGACGGTTCAATTCCGGCTGGCATCTGGCTCATTTCTATACTAAAACACCCTCCTCAGGGATTCGGTGCTGCTCCTCCCGGAGTGCTTAAAGCCCCATCCGGAAATAGATCGGCGCGTGCCCATAGGATAACCTGAATCGATTGGGTTGGCGCCTGCCGGAATGCCAGCCAGCGCATAAAATCCAGTGGTACGATCCCTTGCCAGCCAGGAAATATGTCCCAGGCAAAGTCTTGCCCCCGATATACATCCGTTAACCTGGGAGTAGCCTGATCTTTATAGGTGATAAGCGTCGCCGGGAGGTCATCGGCGGTCAGCTCTGAGGCGAAACGCGCTTGAACCCAATCTCGAAGCACCCATCGTAACGAGGGAGAATCTACCAATACGACGAGATCCAAGGATGTTTTTTGCCCGGTATTCCATTCAGATAAGTTGTCGAGAGTTTTCAACAATAAATCTGATTCCTGAACAACCGGATAGCGCACCCATAATTCTTGCCGGACATTTCTATCCAACCTGAGTCCCCCCCATACTCCCGATAATTGAAACACTCCCAAAACTCCTATGATAGCCCAGACCAATCCACGCCGGGCAACGCGCCATGACCAACCCAAGGATACCAGTAAAGTCGTTAATAACACCATAACCAGGGTGCCCACCAATACAACCGCGCTGTTTAAACGGAAATTTCTGGTCAGGATCACCCCCTGGCTGAACCCAACCAGATTAATCCAGGAAAAGACTATGAGGATAATAATTAATAAAGCCTGTCCAAGGGATAGCAAATGATCATGAACTTCACCCCTCTTAGGCAAGTTAAGCTCAATTTCTTTAGCTGCCAAAGCCCACAAAGGGATAATAACCCAGGCCAGATCGCCAATTTGCCGGGCAGGATAGACTAACGCCAGCGCGAGAGCCAGGCACACCCAGATACTCAGACCCCTAAAAATCCAGGAGTTTTCTGAGCCTCGACGCCAACTTCGAAGGATCCCAGCAACGCCGAGGATCAGCGCCAGGGGTTGGTAAATGATCAAAGCTGCTACCAGGCGCAAAAGAGGGATCCCGGATTGGCTGGTCCAACCACCAAAATAGGCTGGTAGTGTAGCTCCTAAGGCACTTAATCCCTGGGGATACACCATGAAAAGCGTACCGCCGAAAAAGAGAGTACCTGCTAATACCAGTAGAAATAGCCGCACTCGTTGGGTAGGGGCATTTTTTAAGTTTTCTGGTTCTGAGCTACCCGCCGTAGAAACCTCTGTAGAAACCTCCGGAGAAACGATATCCAATTTACCAGCTAAGGTGACGCCTCCCCAGGTCAACCCTAACCCAATCATCCCCGGCAGAACTGCCGGACCAGACAGCAACGCCAGACCGCCCAATAACCCCGCCAGGGCTGGTTTCATGGAATAGAATGCTCCCAGGGCAAGCAAAGTGAAGGAGATAACCGGCATGATATCACCCGCCGTACGGGATATCGCTACCAGGAGTGGATCGAGTGCCAGGCCAAAAGCTGCAATCAGGGCTATCGTGCGACTCAAGCGGTGCCGGAAGAAAAAAGGTACAAAAACCACCAAACTACCCGATAGAGCTGGCAGCAAGCGCGCCAGAAAATTGGAGCTAACCAATACACGAAAAAGCAGCCCGGTGAACAACACATAGAATGGTTGAGGTCCAAGCGCCACATTCTGCCCATGAGCCAATCCAAATGCCTGGTTAGCCCAACCGGCTTCAAAATCCGTCAAGGCGGGAGCACCTAACATAAAAAGCCGTAACCCTAAAGCCAGGAGAAATGCCAGGGAATACAGGTTATCTTCAATCGTCCACTTTTCAGAGATCATGCCACCACCGTTTGCTTATGGATTTTGGTAAATGACGACGTCTCCCTGCTGGAAAACAGGAGTCAGGTACCGTTGGAATTTGCCTTCATAAACTCGATAGGTAGATCGCTCACGTTGACCGAGGTAAATATAGCGGATGCCGTACCTTTGAAGGATGGCTTGGGTTTCGTTCCAATCACGGCTGCTATAAAGTATTTGGATATCCTCCTGGCGGGTGCCGATCTCCTTCCCTCCTCCGCGCCATTGCTGCTCATGACCAACCCACCCTAAGACCGTTGGTAAACCGCTGCATTCGGAGACGCGCGCGAAGTCGGTATACGACCCGCCACCCGGGGCTACAGCTTCCACCAACACCCCATATTGTGCTGCCTCCAGCCAGAGCACTGCGGCCACCTCATCCGGGGTCCAGCTCGCGAGGTATGAATTGCCATCCAGGGTATAACCTGCAGCCGGCTTAAATCCGGAGGTCACATCCCACACCCCATAGAGTGGGTAGACTAAAGCCACGCCGAGTATAATAACCAAACCCACTCCTATAATAAACGCCCACTTGCCACGCAGCTCTTGCATGAGGACGGCTATGCCATAAGCCGCGACAATGCCCCACAACAACCAGGCCTGGTAAAAGAATTTAAATATTGTGTTGATCCGGCTGCCGAACTGGTCGCGCAAGTAGAAGAACTCCACCCCCAGGAGGATCAGGAGGACCAGAAATACCAATAACAACGCAAAAGAGTCAGGATTCATAGAGACGGAGTGTGAGATCTGGGAATCGTTTTTAGCAGTTTCCTCCGTCTCTCCCGGAGTATGATTTCTCTTGATCCCAAATAATAAACCGGTCGTAGCTGCCAGGAGAACCGTCAGGGTGATCCAGGCCCCCGGAGCTTGCAATCGTCGGAGCATAGTTGCACGCAGCAGCTCAGCCAGCGAAGGCGCACCTTGATTTCCCAAGAACAGACCTGGCACTTGCTCCGCCTGTGGGTTGAGCGACTTGAGGGCGGGTACCACTCCTACGATAAAGATCGAGAAGAGCCACATCAATAGCCATAATAACAACAAATAAGCTACTGCCGTTAATGCCCCGGTCTTAAAAGCCGAAAAATAAGCATTTTTCCGCCAAAGAAATACCAGGAAACCAATAATGGGCAACAAGAGCGGGGTAAACATCACCCAAAATTGGTTCCCGTGCGTAAAGAACAACATACCCGGGATAATTCCACCGGCTTGCGAAGAGAATCCCAAGAAATACGGCAGGTAGAAGATCACCGCCGTCACCCCTAGCACAACCCCCAAGGTGACGAAATCCTTGAAGAATATAAACCCGCTTTTTCCTTGCGGATCAACGCTCTCCTTCATCCGGCGCAGAGCGTAGGCTCCCGCCAGTATCCCCGCTGCGATGAGGATATCCCAGGTGTTAAGGAAAGCCATGCCGCCTAAAACCAACCCCCCCAGCAGAAAGGACTGCCTATTTATATGTAGCCGGACAAACGGCAGGCGTATTTCTCCTTTGGCGCCACCCAGATAGAGATTGAGAGCCAACGCCATCACCAGGAACATAAAAGGCATCGCCAGGACATGCGGATGAAGATCGCCTAAGAGGTAAGAAAAGAAGGGGAACTCATCAATTATCTCTCTACCCTTTTGATCAAAACCGTAATCCTGTACAACTCGCGAAGCCCGCCACCACCACCAGCTCCCAGACTCATACGACCTGGGCGCCCACTGATATGAAATAGAGTTCGGTTGGTTGAGATCGACGATGTCTAACCACGTCCAAAAACGAGAGGTCAATACTCCGCTGGCAGTCTTCTGCCAAAAATACCCGCGGTTATATAGGATCTCCAGGAAACCTTCTATATTACTCACTAATAGAATGAAGAGCGGTCCCAGGAGAGCCAGAGAGGCATGGTACCACGCGTTGACTTGCGCTTTTATCTCCCCGATTTTCCCCTCCCCGACTAACCGGGAGCGCAGTAAGTTATACACCAGCCCATAAGAATTAATGGCGCTCAACCCAAAGACCAGCGATAGACCCAGGTTAAAAGCGATGCTCCCCGGTGTGCCCGTAAGACGAGCCAGCATGGCGACCAATACATACCCAAAATAATAATAGGAAATCGCATAACCCGAGAGCCAGGGGTCATGCGGAGGATAGTCGGGTGAACGAAGAATGGCATTGATGAATGCCAGCTCCATCGGTTTCTCGGTTCCAGTGATATCCGGATTAGCCGCACGCACCACCGCCAGTCCCGCGAAGGCCAGCAGGAATAACACTTCAACCACCAGCACCAGATGTCGGTGGGAGCGCCACCAGGTCTGCAATTCTTGCCGGTCGATCGTCCGCAACACCAGGAAGCCCGCCACGATTAGCACGCCCAGGGCAACCAACAGACCTCCAATATCATTACGGAGGATTTTAACCGACCAGCAGATCCAAAAAAGGTAGCCCCACAGGAGTGTCCCCAGGGTTTTGTTAAAGGCATAACCCCGGTCGGGCAAACCGGGAAATAAGCGATATGCCAGTGGAAAAGTAGCCAAACCGAGTAAAGAAACTACAAGGTACCAAAGGATGAAATAGAGCATTATTCCTCGATAGGCGGGATTAAGATGAATTCAACCACATCCTTCGCGGCGGCACGCATATCCCACAAGTAGGCCAAATCACGTTCTTCAGGAAGCATATAATACCTCCAGAGAATTGAGAATAGCTCGGCGCCGAAACGGATTCTGGATAGCAGCGCGCTCTATAAAATCTACCTTACATCCAAATACTGTAGATAATTCATCTTCCATTTCTACAAGATCAAAAAGACTCCAATGCGCATCTTCGGAAAAACTTACCAAAACATCGATATCACTATCAGGTCGGAAATCTTCCCTGAGAACAGAGCCAAACAAAGCCAGCTCTTTTATTTTCCAATGCTGGCAGAATTTGGCTAATCGCTCAG
>Ga0153915_10005124_pt1 | contig 12171 bp, 8 predicted proteins | sample Opewatmetagenome_2_FD_107003 | JGI IMG/M metagenome (GOLD analysis project Ga0153915, IMG submission 107003) | Freshwater wetland microbial communities from Ohio, USA - Open water 3 Core 3 Depth 3 metaG | ecosystem: Environmental > Aquatic > Freshwater > Wetlands | place: USA: Ohio, Lake Erie...
AAGCAACCGGCAGGGTCATATGGAAGGCATACGCAATCTCCGCCTTGTTCCTGCCCGCCCGGAGCTCATCAATAATTTTCCGGATCATAGGTAAAAAATTGAGAAGATACATATCATCTGTCTCGCCGATATCAAATGGCAGAAGGGTATCAGTCTTACTCTTGGCCATAGCTTCAAGCTCCATCGCGGCCTGTCCTTCAAAGGTCACCTTGTGACGGATTCCCAGAATAGCGGCGACACCGTCAAATATCCTCCCCAGGCTCGATGTCACGGGGGAATTAAACTTCTGTGTCATGATCCTGTCTATCATTTCACAATAGCTTTTCTGGGAAACAATATTCAATTCCTCCGCAACGCCCGGCCAGTTACGGCCATATGCTTCTTTTATGAGACTCACCGCTATGCGCCAGGGCTCCCGGATGGCCTTTTCCCCGCCGGGAAGCAGGTAAGTTTTTATATGGCCAATGCGCGTGAAAGTTGCTTCATCGGCAATAAGGAATTCTCCTCCCCACACGGTGCCGTCCGTGCCGTATCCGGTCCCATCCATAGCCATGCCGATGACCTCTCCCTCGATGCCGTGTTCTGCCATGGCGCTCACAATGTGGGCATGGTGATGCTGTACCCGGATGATCCTGGAAGAGGCAAGTTCCTCGGCAAACTTTGTGGTGTAATAGGCAGGGTGGAGATCGCAGGCAATGACCGCAGGCTTGCACTCCGCGATTTTCTGTATGAGGATGAGGCTCTCCTGATAAAAGTCCCGAGCCTCGGGCGTTTCCATATCTCCGATGTGGGGGCTTAAGAACGCAAGGTTTCCTTTCAAAATACACAGGGTCGTTTTCATCTGGGGGCCCAGGGCTAGAATTTCAGGGTAAAATTTTTTCAGGGCAATCGGCTTCGGGGCAAATCCCCGGGACCGTCGGAGCATTCTTTTCCTCCCTGCCGATACCGTAGCGATAGAATCATCACACCGTACCAGGATATCTCTGTTATGGACGAGGAAGTAATCGGCGATGCCTTTTAACCGTTTTATGGCTTCGCTGTTTGTGACACAGATGGGTTCATCCACCTGATTGGCACTCGTCATAATGAGAGCCTGAAAATGTTTCTCCAAAAGCATGTGATGCAGCGGGGTATATGGAAGCATGATCCCCAAATCGGATACCCCCGGGGCAACAGCGGAGGAGAGCGCATCTTTTTCTCTCTTCCTGGCAAGCACTATCGGCCGTTGGGGAGAGAGGAGAAGCGCCTCTTCATCTTTCCCTATCCGGGAAATCCGGGTGGCGACATCAATGTCCTTTACCATGATGGCCAGCGGTTTTTCCTCCCTGAACTTCCGTGATCGCAACCTTTTAATGGCCTCATCATTGGCTGCGTCGACGGCAAGATGAAAACCTCCGAGGCCTTTTATGGCAACTACATACCCTTCGAGAAGCAATGTGATGACTTTCCGGAGGGGATCCTTGTCGGGCAGCGGGCTTCCGGTTTCATCAAGGAGTGAGAGCACCGGCCCGCAGGCGGGGCAGGCGTTTGGCTCTGCGTGAAAACGGCGGTCCGCCGGATTTTCATACTCCTTCCGGCACAGGGAACATATAGGGAAACAGGACATGGAGGTGTTGATCCGGTCGTAGGGGATATCCTGAATAATCGTCAGCCTTGGGCCACAGTTTGTGCAATTGATAAAAGGGTACCGAAACCTTCGATCCCCGGGGTCAAAAAGCTCCTTGAAGCATTCACCGCACGTGGCGATATCCGGTGTTATAAACACCTTTCCAAGTCCACCGGCTTCACTCTCAATAATTTGGAATGCCGTATCTTTTCTGATTTCCAATTCTGTGGAGGAAATTTCCGAAACATCGGCAAGCGGGGGAAGTTCTGCTTTTACGCCCGATATAAAAGACGTGAGGGACTCTGCAGCGCCTTCTACCTCAACAACGACCCCATCCAGGCGATTCTGCACAAAGCCTGATAGAGAATACCTTGTTGCTATGCGATAGATGAAGGGACGAAACCCCACTCCCTGGACAACGCCGGAGAAATGGTAGCGTATTCTCTTAATGACATCACTCTTTATGTTCCATACCCCCTTTTGGTTGCAAATTGGCCCCTTTAATCCTGAAAATGATAGCAACTTTTACAGAGATGAACCTCATAACTACACTTTTGCCGAGGAGAAGAAAGGTTGTTATGAATCAAGATGATACTTGTAATATGCCGCACAGGTACCCTCAGAAGAAACCATGCAAGGGCCTATGGGATTGGTCGGGGTGCAGGTCTTTCTGAACAAGGAACACTGAGGAGGCAGCACGATTCCTTTAAGGATGTCTCCGCAGCCGCAACCTTTTATTTCCACAGAGCGGATCGGGGGAATGTCAAATTTTTCCAGTGCATCGTAAATCTTATATTCATCGCGCAGGGAAAGACCACTTCCCGGTATTTTGCCGAGCCCTCGCCACTCCGCATCTCCCGTCTGGAAAACTCTGTACATAATCTCCCGCGCACGGGGGTTCCCTTCCGGCTTCACACCCCTGGCATACTGTATGGCAACCTCTTTTCTTTCCTCTGCGATCTGGCCGAGGATCATAAGGATTCCCTCCAGAATATCGACCGGTTCAAAGCCTGTAATTACGGCAGCCTTTTTCGCTTCCGTGATTATGCCATACGGATCGGAGCCAATGATGGTGCTTACATGTCCCGGACAGATGAAACCGTCAATATTGAGAGACGGATCCTGAATAAGTGCTTTCAGGGCAGGAGGGACGATTTTGTGCGCAGAGAAAATGGAAAAGTTTTTGATCTTCTTTTCCCGGCATAGATTCACGACCGCCGCTACCGTGGGAGCGGTGGTTTCAAAACCAATCCCCATCATGATTACTTCTTTGCCTCTGTTATTCTCTGCGATATCAAAACAGTCTGCGGCTGATGCTACGACCCGGACGTCTGCCCCCGCCGCCCGTGATTTTTGCAGACTTGCGCGATTTGTACCCGGCACCCTCAGCATATCGCCGAACGTGGCAAAAATAGTGTCCTTCAATTCGGCCAGATAGAGGGCCTTGTCAACATCATTGATCGATGTGACACAGACCGGGCATCCGGGTCCCGAAATAAGCCTGATATTCGCCGGCAAGAGTTTTTTAATTCCAAAACGGCCAATCACATGGGTGTGAGTTCCACAGATCTCCATAATAGTGATCTCTTTGTCAATTCTGCCCGCACGCTTTTCTATGGCGGCAATAAGGCCCCTGACAAGGGAACGGTCTCTGTATTCATCTACATATTTCATTTTGTATTCTCATCACCATCATATTTTTATATCACATTTTGCAGAAGCGCTGCCCCACACCTTTGAGAACCGTTGGCGTAATCATGAAGGCGCTTATTAACATATTTAATCGATTATTCCAAATGAAGGTATGGGAGGGTGGAATGACTACTTTCAATCACCTTTGATGTCCATATATCCCAGAGTTGTCTCCCAGAAGGACAGATCGTACTTGGTTTTTTCGTACATCTTGGCATTTATGATCGCAATGCCCGCCATCTCTGCAAGAGCGGAGAGAAAGGCCACTTCTTCACGGCTATACTGTCTCATCTCCTGGGAATACAGCCGCAATATTCCGATCACACGCTTCCTCGCGATAATCGGGAGCGATAAGATCGAAACGATTCCTTCCTGGGCTTTTTCGGGAAGGTACTCGACACGGGGATCGGTTCTCGCATCCGGGATCAAGACAGGGGTACCTTTCAGGGTATCGCGGATGCTCTTGTCTATATGAAGCGGACCTTTTTTCAGGTAATGTTCGCTTAATCCTCTCGATGCGACCATTTCTAGTTCTCGTGTCGTCTCGTTTATGAGGCGAAGCGAACTAGCCTTCACCTTCATGATCGCGAATACTTTTTCGATCACCAGGTCTATCACCTGCCGGGAGTCCAGAGTCGAAAGGATAGTCCTCGTGACTTCATGGAGTACCCTGAAATATTCCAGGCTCCTGGATGGATCAACCGGTTCCAGGGCAAATGATTTTAATCTCTGTTTCGGCTTTCCCGATTCCTCGGGGAGTTCAATACCAACTCCTTTGAGAAGAGAAGACAGCTTGATGCCTTCGTCTTCATAAATTCTTGCATTGGCAATAGCGAGGCCGCCAATTTCAGCCAGGGCGGAGACAAATTCAATCTCCCCGTCGCTGAAATCCCGGGGCTCTCTTGAATAAAGCCTGAGAACTCCTATGACTTTACCTTTCGCAACTACCGGCACTGAAAGAACGGTGTTGATGCCCTCTGCAATCTTCTCAGACCTGTACTGGATTCGTGGATCCTGGAACGCATCCTTAATAACAACGACCTTCCCGTCCAGCACTTCCGGGATGCTTCTGTCGGAACTTAAGGCGCCCTTACTCAAATACTTCTTGCTCAGTTTTTGTGAGACAACCAGCTCCAGGCGTTTCGTTCTTTCATCAACAAGCCTGAGACTTCCCGCCTTGGCCCCCAGCGCGCTGACAGTCTTCTTTACCAAGAGATCAAGAATATCTTTCAGAGCCCAAGAAGAGAAAACCGCTTGACTCACTTCGTAGAATGTCCGGAAGTGTTCAATAGTTTTATGCTTTGCCATCATCGTCATTCTCCTGAACGGCAAAACTGATATTTTTTCTGCGCATGATTCTGATTGTTTCAAAAACAGCGGTAGTGGCGGGTACACCTATCACTCCTGAGGTTAATACTTCACTCAACCTTCGTTCTCGCACTGTTCATGCCCTCCTGACAGGAGATTTTTAGGACAAACGCGTATGTAGAGATTGACATAAATTATTTTTGATATTTTAACTATAGGTAAAAGGGATATATGTGTCAAGATAAAGAGTAGTGTAAAGATGATTTTCGAAGTTCTCTCAACGATATCTTTTCCCTATGTTTTATCTTTTTTAAAGATGAACTTAAATTTATCACCTTTCCATTCACCTTCATGCTTCGAACCATCCGGAAGGGTCAAAACACCTTTGCCGTAATATTTGTCTTCCTTCCACTCCCCTTCATATTTGGAACCATCCTGGAAAGTCAAAACACCCTTTCCGTGGAACATATTATTTTCCCATTGACCGTCGTATTTTTTACCATCCGGTAGCGTTAAAATCCCCCTCCCATTTTTGTTGCCATTTTTCCATTGTCCGGAATACTTATGCCCGTTAGGCAGGGTTAATGTCCCCATTCCTTCGATATCCCCTTCCTTCCACTCACCTTCGTATCGGCTGCTGTCCGGCAGAACCATGATTCCCCGTCTGCCAGGAAGTCCACTATCCCACTTACCTTTATACTCACTTTCATCGGGCCATTTAAAGGATCCTTCTCCGTGAAAAAAGCCTTTTTGAAACTGACCATCATATCTGCTCCCGTCTGGATGAGCATACACTCCCTGACCGTTATAAGAATCATCCTGCCATTCAAACTCAATTCTATCGTTCTCAGATATTTTTTTCACCAGCTTTTTCAATGTCTATTTACTCCCCGCACAACAGAAATCTCACTATCCAATGAACTTACCATTTCTAAACTGACCATCGTATTTTTTGCCATCTGGAAACGTCATTTTACCCCGGCCGTTAGGGAGACCATTCTCCAGTTCACCCTCGTATTTTCTCCCATCTTTCAGAGATAACGTCCCTCGCCCATGATACTTGTTATTTTTAAACTCACCCTCATATCGGTCACCGCTGGGATACGTCAAAACCCCTTTCCCATTTGACAAACCATCTTTAAATTCACCAGTATACGTCGTACCATCGGCCAAGATTAAAACTCCCTGCCCTTCATACTTCCCTTCTTTGAACTCTCCTTCATATTTTTTTCCGTCAGGATGGATATCTGCCCCCTTGCCATGGTATAAATTATTTTTCCATTCACCTGAATATTTTCGCCCGCTGGGCATGGTCAGGAATCCTTCACCTTCCCGCACGTCTTTCTTCCATTGCCCCACATATACAGAACCGTCCAGGAGGGTCAAAATACCCTGACCGTTCCTTTCTCCGTCTTGCCACTCTCCCACATATTCTCCACCATTAGGGAAGGCCATGGTCCCGTGCCCGTGTGGAAGATTATCCTTCAGCCCACCCACATAACTTCGACCATCAGCATAGTTTACGGACCATTGTCCGTGAGAAATATCCGTTTTTGTTAAGGTTGACATAGATTCCTGTTCCAAGATGAAATTTGCCTTTGCCACCGCTTCCATTTCCAGCTTGATTCTATCCTCTTCTGCGCTGAATCCAGTTTCCGTTTCCAAAGGGAGATTCCCTTTTATAACAGCTTCCATCTCTGCTTTGATTCTAGCCTCCTCCGCCCTGAACTTTGAATCCGCCTCCTCTCTGGCTTTTGCTAAAGCCTCTCTTGCCCTCAGTTCGGCCGCCAAACGGACGGTCTCCTCCGTTTTTACCCTGGCTTCCCTCTCTGCTTTGAGCCTGGCTTCCTCTTCCTCTCTCGCTCTCTTTTCCGCCTCCTTCCTTGCCTTTGCCTCTTCCGCCAACAATATCTCTACTTCAGCTCTCACCCTGGCTTCCGTCTCCGCCCGTGTTTTCGCTTCTATTTCATCTCTTGCCTTAAGCTCAGCCGCCAAGCGGGCCGCCTCTTCCGCTTTCGCCCCGGCTTCCATTTCTGCCCTGTGCCTGGCCTCTTCCTCCACTTTAACCCTTGCTTCCACCTCTGCTCTGATCTTCGCTTCCTCTCCCTCTATTTCCTTCAACCTGGCTGCCAAACGGGCCGCCTCCTCTGCTTTCGCCTTTGCTTCCGCTTCTGCTTCCTCTTTAACCTTCAACTCGGCTACCAAGCGGGCTACCTCTTCCGTTCTCGCTCTCGCTTCCATTTCTGCCCTGTGTCTGGCCTCTTCCTCCGCCCTTATCCTCGCTTCTGCCTCTTCTCTTGCCCTCCTTTCCGCCTCTTCTCTCGCCTTTGCCTCTTCCGCCAAGCGGGCATCTTTAGCCCTATCTTTCGTTTCTGCTTCCTCTTTTGCCTTCAATTCCGCTTCTTCTCTTGCCTTCAGCTCGGCCGCCAAGCGGGCTGCCTCTTCCGCTTTCGCTCTCGCTTCCATTTCTGCTTTAATTCTAGCTTCTTCTTCCGCCCTGACTCTCGCTTCCGCCTGTACTCTGGCCTTCGTTTCCGCTTCCTCTTTTGTCTTCAACTCAGCTGCCAGGCGGGCCGCCTCTTCCGCTTTCGCCCTGGCTTCCACTTCCGCTTCCTCTTTTGCCTTTAACTCAGTCATTAATCGAGCTACTTCTTCCGCTTTCGCCCTGGCTTCCGCTTCTGCTTCCGCTTTTGCCTTCAGTTCAGCCATCAAGTGGGCTACCTCTTCTGCTTTCGCCCTGGCTTCAACTTCCGCTTCCTCTTTTGCCTTCAATTCGAGCATCAAGCGGGCTATCTCTTCCGCTTTGTCCTTAGCTTCTGCTTCTGCCTTGAGCCTGGCTTCTTTTTCCGCCCCAACCCTCGCTTCCGCCGCCTCTCTGGTCTTCGCTTCTGATTCCTCTATTGCTTTCAACCTGGCTGCCAACAAGGCTGATTCTTTCGCTTTGGCCTTACTTTCCGCTTCGGCATCCGCTTTAATCTTCAGCACAGCTGCTAATTGGGTGGCCTCTTCTCCTTTGATTTTTGCTTCGGTGTCTGCTTTTATTCCTGCCTTTAGTTCGGCCGCCAAGCGGGCTGCCTCTTCTGCTTTCTCTCTGGCCTCCGCCTCTGCCTCCTCTTTTACCTTAAGTTCAGCCACCAGATGAGCCATCTCGTCCGTTTTCGCTTTGGCTTCAGCTTCTGCCTTGAGCCTGGCTGACTCTTCCGCTCTCGCCCTTCTTTCCGCCTCCTTCCTTGCCTTTGCCTCTTCCGCCAACAGTATCTCTACTTCAGCTCTCACCCTGGCTTCCGCCTCCGCCCGGGTTTTCGCTTCTCTTTCATCTCTTGCCTTCAGCTCGGCCGCCAAACGTGTTGCCTCATCCGCTTTCGCCCTGGCATCCGCTTCTGCGTTGAGCCTGGCTGACTCTTCCGCTCTCGCCCTTCTTTCCGCTTCCTGTCTTGCCTTCGCCTCTTCTGCTAATCGTGCTTCTATCTCGGCCCTTGCCTTAGATTCCTCCTCTGCCCTCGCCTTCCTTTCGGTCTGCAGTCTTATTTTTTCTTCTTCTGCTACACGGGCTTCTTCCTCTTTGGCTTTCGCTTTCTCTATAGTTTCAGCTGTCGCATGTACCTTCAACTTTGTTGTATCTTCTACTTTACTGCCGGCTGCCCACCTGCCTTCATATTTTTTCCCGGCAGAAGATATATAGTAACCCTTCCCGTGAGGAAGGCCATTGAGCCATTCGCCCTCGTATTTGCTGCCATCAGGCCATACATACATTCCCTTCCCATGGGGATTATCATCCTTCCATTCACCCTCATATTTGCTCCCGTCAGGCCAAATAAAAACACCTTGTCCGCTATACGGATCGTCCTTCAATTCAACTTTGAATTGTTTTTTGACGGATGTTCCCCTCACCAAGCGCTGCCACATTTTTTGCCTTTCATCCTCACTTTTCTGCGAAAAGATTAACGTTTACTATAGTAAAAGAGTTTGTAAGTGTCAAAAGAAAAGAGGATTTAAGTACCTCACGGGATAGTGCCGTCATATGTGGTTCCTCAACATCAGTTCCAGGGGGTGGGGGTTCAGATAATACTGCTTCTTAAGGTAAAATTCGTCAAATTTCCGAACATAATGTTGTATCATCACGATGGGCACAATGAGAGGAATAAATCCCCCGCGGTAATCTTCTATGACTTCTGCGAGTTCCCTCCGTTCATCTTCGGAAATTCGTTTTTTAAAGTATCCTGCCATATGAAATAAGACGTTAGCATTTTTTTTTGCCGTCGCGATACGCTGGAGGGCATCCGTGAGGGAAGTCATGTATTCGGCGAGAAATTCATCGGATTCATGCCCCTTTGCATCTGCTACCATACGTCCGAGGGTAGCTACGTGCTTTGGGCTGTGCGCCATGACCAGCAGTTTGTGGCGGGTATGGAAATCGATCGAGTCCTTGACAGAACCTCCTTCCCGGATAAAGTCATACCATCTCTTGTAGACAAATACCCTCTCGATGAAATTTTCTCTCAGGATGGGATCATGAAGCCGCCCATCGTCTATGACCGGGATGAGGGAGAAGTGTTTCATATAGGCTCCTCCGAATATTCCGGCGCCTTTGCGGTCCGGCATTCCTGAAGGGGTATAAATTTTTACACCTCCTATCCCTGAACTGGGGGATTTGCTTTTGAAAATGAATCCACACAGCGCCTCATTTTCCAACTCCTTTAATTTTTTTGTTACCCACTTCAGTATTCTATCCGTGTAGTCGATCCCGGAATGGGTCGCAACCAGCCGGGGCGATTCGGCGTCACCGATGAGGCGCATGGCTTCCCGCGGGATGCCCAGACCACACTCGACCTCCGGACACACAGGCATCCAAGTGAAGTATCGGCCAAGGGTATCTGTGATGTAGCGGTCATGCCGGTGTCCTCCATCATATCTCACATTATTCCCCAACAGACATGAACTGATTCCTATTTTGATATTTTCCATCGGCGGTCTCATGTATTCCCCGGAAGAAAAACGGATAAAAATATTCGGAAGTTTTCGCGTGCCGCAGCCGCAGAATGCAGATTATCTACTTCGATGCCGACTACCAGGCATATATTGATCTGATAACGAGTTGGTACAGTATGAAACAATAGTTCCTCTCAAACCTTCGACAAAGTAGAAATTTTTCAAAACTTTCATATAGAATATCTCTTTATTAGGGAGTTGTAAACAGTGTTCTCAATTTTATCTCTCATGACACCGTAAATTATCACCGCCGGCTGCAAAAGATTTTTTTGTTGCAACATGGGGTGATAAATTTGTATAGACAGCGAAATCTTATATCATGAGAAGAAATTTGCACGAAGATCCCTCAATAACAGATAGCCTCTTAAACGCGGTAAAGACCAGAAATCTTCGGGTCATTGCCGAAAAGGTTATTCAGGGCGTACCGGTAAATGAGGCCGATACGTTTACTATGCTTGCCACACACGATATCCTGGAACTAGGCTTGATCGCCCATTTTCTGAAGACAACATTGCATGGGGACGCCGTATACTACAGCGTGAATATGAATCTTAATTATACGAATGTCTGCGAGTTGCGCTGCCCGCTGTGCGCCTTCTCGCGTTCGGAGAACGATGCGGACGCATTTACCCTCTCCCCGGACGAGATTGAGGCGAAGATAAGAAATGCGGTATCTTCCGGCATCGATGAAGTACACATTGTCGGCGGCCTCAATCCTAAACTGAAGATCGACTACTTTTTAGAGATGCTGCGAAGGATAAAGTCTATTACACCGGACATCTTCATTGTGGGGTTTACCGCAGTAGAGTATGACTATTTCGCCCGGATTAATAACCTCCCGCTGGAGGAAATCTTTATGCGGATGAAAGAGGCCGGCGTAAGGGCTTTGCCCGGAGGAGGGGCAGAGGTTTTTGCCCCGGAGATACGGGATGTTATCGCACCTAAAAAGATATCCGGAACGCGCTGGCTCGAGGTAATGCGGACCGCGCATAATCTCGGTTTGCAAACAAACGCCACCCTGCTATACAACCATATCGAAAGGCCGGCTGACATAGTGGATCACTTGCAACAGATCAGAGCCCTCCAGGAGGAGACGGGAGGGTTCAAGACCTTTGTGCCCCTTGCATACCACGATACCAATACGAATATCCGTTCCCGACGGTCTGAGACCACGGGCTTTGGAGACATCCGCCTGTACGCGACAAGCCGTATCGTCCTCTCTAACATCCCCCACCTGAAGGCCCTATGGATGTACCTCGGGGAGAAGATGGCGCAGATACTTCTGCGCTTCGGTGTTGACGATCTCGGCGGCACCTACCATCATGAAAAAATAGTACACGCAGCGGGCGCGTCCACACCCGTCTCCGGAAGTGAGTCACACTTAAGAAGACTTATCAAAATCTCAGGACTAACCCCGGTGAGGGCGGCGGCAAATTACGAAACAAGGAGCGTGCAATGAAGTTAGGCTATATCAATTACCTGAACTGCTATCCTTTCTACTACCATATGTTCGAGATAAGACCCCTTCCGGATGTGCGGATATTTCCCCGTTACCCCAGCGAACTCAACCGGTTGATGGGAACGGGTAACCTCGACGTGAGTCCGATATCCGCGGCAGCGTATGCCGACCTGGAAAAAGACGTAGTGCTGCTTCCTGATTTCTGTCTTAGTTCCGTAGGGTACGTCCATTCGGTGATTTTAAAGAGCCTGATACCGATCGAAGAGCTGCACAAAAAAAGGGTCGGGCTGTCGAGCGCATCGCTGACTTCTGTAGTGTTCCTGAAAATTCTCCTCGGAAGCTACTACTCTCTCGAACCGGTCTATGTGGCGACAGGCCCCAATCCTTCCCTGAAGGATCAGAATCTCGATGCAGCCCTTGTAATCGGTAACGAAGCGATGATGCAGGGATTCTCTCCCTATACCTACGATCTCGGCGATCTGTGGTTGAGAAAGACGGGCTATCCCGTAGTGTTCGCAGTGTTTGCCGTCAGGGAATCGATCATTGAGCGAGATTTCCCGAAGGTCCGTACTGTGGTTAACTCCTACCATCAATCCCTTGACTGTCTTGACCATGACCGAAAGACACTGATTCAAAGAGCGACGGAAAAATATCCCTCCGTGAAGTGGGACATTGACTCTTACTACCAGTCACTGGAGTACACATTCACCTCCGAATTGAAGGATGCCCTCACCTTTTACCTCACTATGGCGGGCGAGCTGGGTCTGCTGAGAAAGATTAGCTCTGTGAAATATATGGACCCTGCAGGGGGAATGGCGAAGCGAAGGCAAGCGCCTCAGGCCGGAGCTTTTCTATGATTGACCTTAGGGAAAAAATTTATGCGGGCGAACGCATTAGCTCTGAAGAAGCAGCCGGTCTTTTTTCCTGGGATATTATTGAACTGGGCATGGCCGCTGATTTTAGGACAAGACGTGTAAACCCGGGTGACAAGGTGGGCTTTATCATCGACCGCATCATCAACTTCACCAACGTCTGCGAAGCATCGTGCGCCTTTTGCGCCTTCCACGCACGGGCAGGTCAGATTGAATCATATGAACTTTCCCTTGATGATATCCTG
>Ga0153915_10005125_pt1 | contig 12171 bp, 10 predicted proteins | sample Opewatmetagenome_2_FD_107003 | JGI IMG/M metagenome (GOLD analysis project Ga0153915, IMG submission 107003) | Freshwater wetland microbial communities from Ohio, USA - Open water 3 Core 3 Depth 3 metaG | ecosystem: Environmental > Aquatic > Freshwater > Wetlands | place: USA: Ohio, Lake Erie...
GATAACCGGTATATTCGAGAGTAAACCATAGCCAAAAGACCCCGGCCGGCAACTCACCTAAAGATTCCAGTTTGCCCCAGAAGATCTTGGTGGTCATATCTACAGCGCCAGCTTCCAAAATACGGGCTGCCAGCCAGAAGGAAATGGCTGCGATCATGAGGAGAAAGGGAGTACGGCCGGGAGATTGGGGTCTGGCCCATATTACAATACCATACACCAGGCACATTAAAGCGCCCGCTAAAAAAATCAAGGTAAAATCCGGGAAATTATAGGTCATACTTTTTCGTTCCGGAATTGATGATATATCAGGTGCCTATGCTTATCAAGCCTCACTTAAAGACGGTTCACGATTAGTGTAAATGTTATCTTATCTTAATATGTTATAAAAAATATCTCAATTCTACCGCTTTCTGATCTATTATCCGCTCCCGACTTGATCTACACCTAAAAAAGAAGCCCCAACTCAGCAGAAGGCAAGCTGAGCGGGGCTGCACGAAGGTACCTGAAGTTATGTTTAGGCCGGAACGGCCTCACGGTCCCGGGCGCTGGAATTCCGGGTTTCCAGAGCACGCAGTGAACTGAGCTCCTGGGTAGTCAGTATGCGGTCCATATCCAGCAGGATAATCAAACGATTGGTCAGTTTAACTATGCCCAAAAGATATTCCACCTGCTCTTCTGAGAAGACATTTGAAGCCGGCTCGATAGACTCACGCGGAATTCTTAATACCTGCGCCACGGAGTCCACAATAACCCCCACAGAAGAATTGCCACAGGACACCACTACAATACGGCTGTCCTTGCTCCGGTTAACCTGGTCCATTTCAAAACGCTTTCTTAAATCGACAATAGGTATTACTGAGCCTCTGAGATTGATCACTCCCTCAACAGAAGGAGGAGTGCCCGGCAGCCGGGTTACAGGCTGCAACTGAATTATTTCTTTAACGGTATTGATGTCCACCGCATATGATTCATTGCCCAGAGTAAAAACTACCAGTTGTTGTTCAATGCCAGATTTCTTTTCAGCCATTTTCATATCTCCTTTGCCCTTTAAGCCGTCAACTAAAATTTAATCCTGTATTAATATAGTAAAATCCACCGGTCTCAAAGAAATCACAAAATATACAACCCGGTCACAAATTGATCACAACCGGCGAATTAAACGACCTTTTAGCAACATTCTTCTTCTCTTCTCAACGGTCGCATGCTATAATCCAAACTGGAGAGGGATATACAAATCGTTCAAAGATTTTCGGAGGAAACCAATGACAACTATTAAAGCAGTTCGAGCTAGAGAAATCCTGGATTCCAGAGGCAACCCCACCCTGGAAGCCGAGGTAGAATTATTCGATGGCACTCTTGGAATAGCCGCGGTCCCATCCGGGGCCAGCACAGGCAAATATGAAGCGGTTGAGCTAAGGGATAAAGATAAAACCAGATACAACGGACTGGGCGTACTTAACGCGGTAGCCAATGTCAACCAGCAGATCGCACCGATCATTGTGGGCATGGAGGCAGCCAATCAAATAACGATAGACCAGCAGATGATCAAGCTGGATGGAACCCAGAATAAATCCAATCTGGGAGCTAATGCCATTCTGGGAGTCTCGCTGGCTTCCGCTCAGGCAGCCGCTAAATATTTGGGATTGCCGCTTTATCGCTACCTGGGAGGCATAGGAGCCTGCACCTTACCGGTCCCCATGATGAATATCCTGAACGGCGGCAAGCATGCCTCTAACTCCACCGACCTACAGGAGTTTATGATTGTTCCGGCCGGGGCCGACAGTTTCAGCCACGCGCTCCAGATGTGCGCTGAGGTTTATCAGCAATTGAAGTCAGTTCTCAAAGAGAAAGGCTATAATACCAACGTGGGTGATGAGGGCGGTTTCGCACCGTCCCTGGAATCCAACAGCCAGGCTCTGGAAGCTATCCTGGCCGCCATCGAAAAAGCCAACTATCAGCCCGGCAAAGACTGTTTTATCGCGCTTGATCCAGCTTCCAGCGAATACTATAAAAACGGTAGTTACGAACTAAAACGCGAAGGTAAGACCTTCAACAGCGCCCAGATGGTGGATTTTTACGCCAGGTGGGTTTCTATCTATCCCATTATCAGCATAGAAGACGGCATGGCCGAGGATGACTGGGATGGCTGGCAGCTTTTAACCCAGAAGATCGGAAATCAAGTCCAACTGGTGGGCGATGACCTCTATGTAACCAATGTCAAAAGATTGGAAACCGGACTGCAAAAGAAGGCTTCCAACTCTATTTTAATTAAATTAAACCAGATCGGCACTCTATCAGAAACACTCGCCGCCGTCCGCCTCGCCCAGAGGAACAACTGGACAGCCGTGGTCAGCCATCGTTCCGGTGAAACCGAAGATACTATTATCGCTGATCTGGCGGTAGGGCTGAACACCGGTTTTATCAAGACCGGCGCTCCGTGCCGCTCCGAGAGAATAGCCAAATATAACCGGCTGCTTAAGATCGAACAGGAATTGGGAGCTTCAGCCAGATACGCCGGTATGCAGGCATTTTACAATATTAAAAGGTAATCCATGAAAGAAATCTTACCCGGCATTTTTCTGGTGCCGATGGCTCTCTCCGGTTTTACACCGGACTCGGCTAATATGTTTGTGATAAAAACCCCGGAAGGTCTGACCTGCGTTGACACAGGTTGGGACCTTCCTCAGGCTAGAGACTCTTTAGAAAAACATTTAAGGGAAATAGGGGCGACCTTTTCCGATATCAAACAGATATTGGTTACCCACGGTCATATCGACCATATGGGCATGGTCCCCCGCTTGAAAGAAACCTGCGGCACTAAATATTATCTGCCTGCCAATGAGGTTAATCTGATTAAAGCCCGCTTTACCGATATAGACAACTTCATCCCCATGACTGATGCTTTTCTCAAAACCCACGGTGTGCCTCCAGAAGAACTTATCCCGCCGGAAATCCAATTCCCTATACCCCCCAATCTGGTTACCACTCAACCGGACAGGTTGCTTTACAATGGTGATGAGATAAGGGTCGGTGAATATAACCTGAAAGTGATCGATGTTCCGGGGCATACACCAGGGCATATCGCTTATTATGAGCCTGAAAAAAAATTCATTTTTTCAGGAGATATGCTCCTGCCGACTATCGCCACCAACGCCGCCTTCCATGTCCAATTGATAGATAATCCGCTTAAGTTATATCTCGATTCCCTTTTAACCTTAAAAAAACTGGATATCGATCTGGTGCTGCCGGGCCATGAGTATGTCTTTCCTCACCCCAGCCGGAGAATTGATGAACTGATCCATAATCAGGAAGAAAAAACCGAAGAAATCCGCCGCATGTTCGATGATGGGAAGATTAAAACCGCCTACCAGGTCTCCCGTTCTTTATCCAGGTCTTCCAGGACCGGTCTTTCCCGCTGGCCTAAGATGCTGGGCTGGGAAAGACGCTTCGCGGTCTTACAGTCAGTGGCCCATCTGGAAGCTCTCAAATACACCGGGGAGTTGAGGCTGGAAAAACATCAGGATATTCAGTATTACCAGCCGGTTGACTTAAAACCACCGCAGAGTAAAATACCATGAACGAGGTTTTGCCTGGAATATTCCGCATTCCCCTGGCGCTTGAGAATTTTTCCCCAGGCTCAGTTAATGTCTACCTGCTGCGTGATAAAACCGCTTATGCCATGATCGATACAGGCTGGGATATTCCAGCTTCACTGAAGTCGCTGAACAGCCAGCTGGCAGAAAGCGGCATTCATTTATCCGATATAAAAAAGGTCATTCTAACTCATTGCCACAGCGACCACCTGGGACTGGCCGGACGTTTGCAAAAAGAAAACCAGGCTATTATCTATATGCACAGATTGGACCTGGAGCTGACCAAAATTCGCTATACCCGGGAAGATGACTACTGGCATAAAACCGAGCTTTATATTCAAAGCCACGGCGTCCCGGCGTGCGAGTTGCCTCAGCCGGACTTTGCCATCCCTAACCCGGGACCTTTAGTATCGCCGGATGTTAAACTGGAGGGCAGTGAAGAGATTGAAGCAGGTGATGTCAGGCTAAGGGTCATTAATACTCCTGGACATACTCCTGGACACATCAGTCTCTATGAGCCGGTTAAAAAATTGCTTTTTTCAGGCGATACGCTTCTGCCTACTATCGCCACTAACGCCGCCACCCACATCCAGCATATGACCAATCCCATACAGCAATACCTGGACTCTTTAACTATCTTGAAGGAACTGGAAATCGATCTGGTTTTACCCGGCCATCAGCAGGTTTTTAGCGGACATCGCAAGAGAATCGAAGAACTCTTCGATCATTATCAGCAGAAAAGCTCGAAGATCATTGAGGTTTTTGAGAAGAAACCATCGCCGCTGAGCGCTTACCAGGTAGCCTGCTGCCTGCCCTGGGTACTCAAGTCAGGTACCTTCCCCTGGAAAAAGCTGGGAGCCTGGGACAAGCGCTTTGCCATGATGCAGACCATCGCCTTGCTGGAACAACTGGCTTTTGCCGGTAAATTGACTAGATTCAGCCGGGCCGGATGGCATTTTTACCAAGCCGGAAAATAGATTTGATCCGGCCTTTTGGTCATTCCAGCAGTTGAATTTTGATTGATAACGATGACAAAAGAAGCCCTGGATTAAGTTGAGCTTTTCACTTTTACCAACTGATTTCTGATATAATTTACACAGGAGGTGCTCTACCATGGCTATTAAAGTCGGTATTAATGGTTTCGGCAGAGTAGGCCGATTAACTTTGAGGTCCATTCTGCAATATCACCGCGGTGAATTGGAAGTATCCGCCATTAACGATTTAACGGATACCAAAACCAATGCTCATTTGTTAAAATGGGACTCCAGTTACGGGCAGTACCAGGGCGATGTACAATATACCGCCGATAGTATTGTGGTGGACGGCCAGCCGGTTAAAGTGCTGGCTGAGCGGGATCCTGCGAATATCAAATGGCAGGACTGGGGCATCCAGATTGTTATTGAGTCTACCGGCCTCTTTACCGACGCGGTGAAAGCCGCGGCCCATCTGAAAGGCGGCGCTAAAAAAGTCCTGATTTCCGCCCCGGCGAAAGGAGAAGACATCACTATCGTTCTGGGCGTCAATGAGGAAAAATATAATCCGAGCCTTCATAACATTATCTCCAACGCTTCCTGCACCACCAACTGTCTGGCGCCGGTAGCCAAGGTCTTACAGCAGAATTTCGGCATTGTGAAAGGCCTGATGACCACTATCCACTCGTATACCAACGATCAGAGGATTCTGGACCAGCAGCACAAAGACCTGCGCCGTGCCAGATCAGCCGGAATGAGCATGATTCCCACCACTACCGGCGCAGCCAAGGCCATTTCGCTGGTGCTGCCCGAGTTGAAGGGGAAAATGCACGGTTTCGCCATCCGCGTCCCCACTCCTACCGTCTCTATCGTAGACCTGGTGGCTGAACTGGCCAGGCCAGCCAGCGCGGAAGAGGTCAATGCCGCACTTAAAACCGCAGCGGAAGGCTCCATGAAAGGCATCCTGGCCTATTGCGAAGAGGAACTGGTCAGCATCGATTTTAAAGGCAATAAGGCCAGCTCTATTGTAGATGCTTTGAACACTCTATCTATCGGCGGCAATATGGTCAAAGTGATTGCCTGGTATGACAACGAATGGGGTTATAGCTGCCGCCTGGCCGATCTGGCTGCCTTTGTAGCCCAAAAGGGCATATAGATAAAATTTAGATATTGAATCATTGCAGACACTACAGGGGCGATCGGAATGATCGTCCCTGCTTTTCTTAAGAAAGCACAATGGCTGAACAAATGAGAGTCAATCGACTGGATCCTGAGATAAATCTTCTTGACGTGGCCCCACCCATGGCGGGTTTCAGCGGCTTTCTGGGGGCTTACGTAATTCAAGGACATAAAACAGCGGTAATCGATCCCGGACCTGCCTCATCAATCAAGAAATTTCTGGACGGACTGGCTGAACTGAATATAGCCCCGGGGCAAATCGACTATATTTTGGCCAGCCATATTCACCTGGACCATACCGGCGGACTGGGCCACCTGATTAAACTGGCTCCGCAGGCCCAAATAATTGTGCATGAAAAAGGACGCTCCCACCTAATCAACCCCAGCCGGCTCTGGCAGGGCAGCCTCCAGGTCCTGGGACAAATGGCCCGGGACTACGGAGAACCCGAACCGGTGCCGGAAGACAGGATTATTCCGGCAGAGGACGGTCTGAAAATCGATCTGGACGGCCTGGTTTTGGAAGCACTGACCACTCCCGGCCACGCCACCCATCACCTCAGTTTTTTCGACCGGCAGAACGGCCGCCTTTTCGCCGGAGAATGCGCCGGTGTAGTTTTCTCCGATCTGGAGGTCTGCCTTCCTTCCACCCCCTCCCCTTTCGATCTTAACCGGACACTTGAAAGCCTGGAGAAAATGCTCTCTCTTCAGCCCTCAACGATTTATTATGCCCATCTCGGCTGCTTCCCGGAGGCCGCTAAACGTATCCGGGAATTCCGGCAAAACCTGCTTCTCTACGGCCGTATTATCTCTCAATACCCGCCGGAGTCTGTCACTGCGATATTGGACGAATTCCTTGACACGTTAAAGGCCAAAGATCAGTTCTACCAGACATCCCCAGAACGGCTAAAAGTGAGACTGCATTTCATGCGTGCCAATATCCTCGGATATCAGGGCTATTTGCAGCAAAACCGGTTTTAGAATACCTGCTTGACCTTGTTGTTAAAAACTTAAGGCCCAATTGGGTATTGGCAACATTGAAAAAATGGCTAAAAAGCTTTTTAATTATCAAAATGATATCATTATCTTTCCTCAAACACATCTTATCTCAATTTAATTTAGAAGCGGTGGTTATAAGATGAACCTGGAAATAAATCTGTTTTCATTTATTCATTTTTCCGTCTTTGTCTTTCACTTGATTGTAATTGCCTTTGTTCTGTACAAAAATCCCCATTCCTGGATCAACCGGACATGCGCCATCCTGATTTCAACCTTCGCTCTCTGGAGCTTCGCCTATGGTTTCCTGTCTATTACCGAATCCGGGAATACCGCCTTTTATTGGGTAACGCTGGCTTTTATAGGCGGAGTGACTCAGCCAGTGGCTGTTTTCTACCTGTACCTGGAAATCAGCGGCAAAGCCAAGCTAGCTAAAAACATCCCGATTTTATGTGCGGTCCTCATAGCCGACCTTTCACTTATCTATATGCAGATTTCCGGGCATCATATTTTTATTGCAGGACAAACCAGTTTAGGCTGGATCGCCCGCCCGGAGGATTCCATTCACTACTGGATTTTCTTGATATATTGTCAGATGTTGTTTTACACTTCTTTTTATTTTTTAATCGTCTTCCTCATTAAAACTAAGTTTTATCGAGAAAAACTACAGGCAAGATGGATCCTTTACGCCTCGATAGCCGCTCTGATTATAGGGACTCTGACTAATGCGGTATTGCCGCTGCTGAATATGGGAGGGTTAGCCCATTTAGGAGACCTGGCTTATCTGATCTGGGAAATCGGTCTCATTCTGGCAGTCGTAAGATTCGGACTGATGAGTTTATCTCCTGAGACCGCTTCCCCCGAAATCCTGAGTACGATGAGCGATTCTCTTTTTCTCCTGGATAACCAGGGGAACATTAAGATGGCCAACCGGGCGGCTCTGGAATTCTTTAACAGAGAAAAAAGCCCTTTAACAGGCGGTCAATTTGATTCGATCGTAAAAAACCCGGACTCCGTTTCAGCCATCTTACAAGAAGCCTCCCAAAAAGGTCAAAGCCTTAACCGTGAGCTCAACTATACCTCCCTTGAAAAAGGCAGTGTTACCCTTCAAGTATCAGTATCATTGGTAAAGGATAAACTCAATACCCCCCTGGGATTTGTTTTAGTGGCCAGAGATATCACTGACCTTAAATTATTGGAGTCAAACCTGCGGGATCTTTATGCCAGGGAGCTTGAGCAGCGGCAGGAATTACAGGAAGAAGCCAAAACCAGAGGAATGTTTATCGATATTCTGGCTCATGAATTGCGCACTCCGCTTACTCCGATGTTAAACTCCTGTTCATTACTCAACGACATGGTAGGAGATGACTCTTCCAGCCCCATGAGCAGACTGGTTAAAATCTTAAATATCAGCGTGCGTACGATGGGGAAAAAACTGGATGAGCTTTTGGACCTGGCCCGCTATTCCAGAGGCACCTTCAAAATCGATATCCAACCCTGCGATCTAAAGGAATTTTTTGACCGCATCATCTCCATTTTCGGGTCCGGTTTAGATCGCAGCCAGCATCAGCTAATTGCTGAAATACCGGATGGATTACCGGCGGTCAGCTTAGATGCGCCACGCCTGGAACAAGTGATTATTAACTTGTTATCCAATGCCGATAAATACAATTCGCCTCAAGGCAATATCTATTTTAAAGTACTGCTAAGTGAGATGGAGCTCAGCGTTGAAGTGAAAGACGACGGGATTGGTATTCCTGAAGATGAAATCAAAAATATCTTCAAACCCTATCACAGAGTTCACCAAAATAGCCGGATCCCCGGCTTAGGCCTGGGTTTGGTGGTCTGCAAGCAAATTATTGAGGCCCATCGGGGCCGGATATGGGTAAAAAGCAAAGCGGGGTCCGGCAGTGTTTTCGGATTCACCGTACCCATCGCAACCAGCGGATAAAACACTGATTTAGTGCTACTTACAAAAAAGACCACATTACTCAGGTCTTAATCCGATTTTTCCCTGCAAATATTCCGGCAACATGAAAGAGCCAGAGCAGGCTGCACGGTTAAAGAATTACCGTTATACTATATATGTATTTACTTTCTCAGCCAATTACCTTAAACTAGAATCCACTACTAAAAGGACAAAGGAGGCAACGATGGGACAATCTATCGAATATCAAAAATTGATGACGGAGATTGTTTATATCAATCTCCCGGGACCCGCTGAACCAACTCCCGGAATGAGCGGAGGAGAATTACTCCATGGTTTTCTAGCGGAAGTCTACCGTGCTCCGAACAAGGAAACCAAAAATTACATCGACTATCTTTGCCTGAGGTGGAACGTCCATTACAGATAAAACAGGGTCTAACAGGCAAGATGAAAGCGCGGGTATATCAGGGCGCGGCCGGGTCTAGATCAAGGGGTCGGGGCAAGTCTGGAGTTTGCATAAAACTTCTAGATATTTTGAACATCCATTACTAAAGGAGGCTTGAGGTAATGATAAAAATCAGCGGATTGAAAAAGGGTTCGCATCTGGTCCATTCCAAACAGCGTGCCAGACAAAAAAGGCGCAGAACCGCCCAGCGGCATGGAAAAATCCGAATGTAGGTCCCAACGTCAAATTGAGCCTTGGCCCGCTTCCAATTGGAGGCGGGTTTTTTTATGTTTTTAAGATATACCCAAACCGCCGTCGACTAACAAAACATTGCCATTGATGAAAGATGCCTCATTCGAACAAAGCCAGATTACCACCCTCGCCACGTCGTCAGTTACACCCATAATCGCTTCCATGCCTCCCGGCGGCTCAGCCGCGGAACCACCGGCTTTCTTCATGCTGCTGAGAAGCCTGTCTGACATCCCGGTCCCTTTAATCGGGCCAGGACAAACCACATTAACCCTGATACCCAGGGCCTTGTTTTCTAACGCGGCTACTTTAGTAATAGCCACAACTCCCGCCTTACTGGGACCATAGGCCCCAAAGTTCGGCATCATGTGCACTCCACCGGTTGAGGAGGTATTGACGATCACGCCGGAATGCTGCTTCCCCATCTGCTTGAGCTCATACTTCATGCACAAAAACACGCCCTTGAGGTTAGTGTCCATTACCCAGTCCCAGTCAGATTCGGCCAGTTCAGTCAAGGGAACAAAGGGTATAGTCACTCCATCCGGACCAACGCCCGCATTATTGAAGGCAAACTCAATCGTGCCAAACACGGCGGTGATTTTGGATACCATGGCTTCAACCTGCCGCTCATCGGAAACATCGCATTGAACATAGATAGCGTCATTGCCCAGGGCCTGGATTTCCCTGACAGTTTCCTCCGCGGCTTTTAAGTTATGCCCGGTCACTACAGCAACTTTGGCGCCCTCCCTGGCATAAGCCAGGGCCGCAGCCTTGCCAATGCCGGTGGCACCGCCGGTAACAAGGGCTACCTTTCCTTTAATCCCTGATATCAATTCGCACCTCCTTATTAAATCTGGATGTTGCAGATAATATACGCTTTTTCAGAACGCTTTGTAAAAACCTGATGATCCCCGGTATGACCGGATTTGGATTTATCGATAAATCCTTATTTTCTCAGGAATCCAGGTTATAATCTTTACTATCCTCGCCTCAACAGGCTATAATTAGCGAGTAAATCAGATGAAAATATGGGTCATTCCGTATTCAATACGGATAATAAGGAAAAAACATGGCGCACCCCATCGATGAACTGACACAGCAAAAATTAAATAAACTGGCTGCCTTGAGGGCCAAAGGAATTGAACCGTTCCCATATGGGTATCACCGCACCCATACCGCTCAAGAGGCTGTCCAGGTCACCCAGCAACACCAGGCGGAGCTCTTAACCCAAGAATTCAGGGTTAATGTCGCCGGAAGAGTGATGGCCAAGCGGGGCATGGGCAAGACCTGTTTCATAGACCTGCGGGACGGCAGCGGAAAAATCCAACTCTTTTTCCGCATTAATAATTTTTCTGAAGATAAATACAATACCCTGAAGGACCTCGATATCGGTGATATCCTGGGAGCACAGGGCAAACTTTTCCTGACTCGCTCCAATGAACCCACCGTAGAGGTCTCGGATTTTACTTTGTTGGCCAAGGCCTTGCAGCCCTTGCCGGAGAAATGGCACGGTCTGGTAGATGTGGAAAAAAGATATCGCCAGCGTTACCTCGACCTGATCTCTAATCCTGAGGTTAAGAATATTTTCGAGATTCGCAGTAAAACTATCAGCGCAATCCGCGATTTTCTCAATAAAAGAGGCTTCCTGGAAGTGGAAACCCCGGTCCTGCAGCCGGAAGCCGGCGGCGCTACCGCGCGGCCGTTTATCACTCACCATAACACCCTGGACCGTGACTTTTACCTGAGGATCGCCCTCGAATTGCATCTTAAAAGATTGATCATCGGCGGTTTTGATAAAGTCTATGAAATCGGCCGCATCTTCCGCAACGAAGGCATTTCCATCAAACATAATCCTGAATTCACCATGCTGGAAAGCTATGAGACCTACGCGGACTACCGGGACGTTATGAAAATGGTAGAGGAGATGGTTTCCAGTGTTTGCCAGCAGGTCCACGGCTCAATGAAGGTAGAATTTAACGGGCAGCCTATTGACTTTACACCGCCCTGGCGGCGGCTGGAAATGCGCCAGGCCATTATCCAGTATGCCGGATTGGATATAGAACAATTCCCGGATACGGAATCGTTAAAAGCTGAAATGACAGCTCGCAAGATGGTCTTCGATCCTAACCGTGAACGCGGCAAATTAATAGATGAGATCGTGTCCACCTATGTGGATCCTCAGCTTGTTCAACCCACTTTTCTGTATGATTACCCGATCGAGATGTCACCCCTGGCCAAAAAGAAACCGGGCAGCGACCATATTGTCGAGCGTTTTGAGGCATATTGCGGCGGCATGGAGATCTCCAACGCCTTTACCGAGTTAAACGACCCTATCGACCAGCGCCAGCGTTTCATGAAGCAGATGGAGGAGCGCGAAAAAGGCGATGATGAAGCCCAGAAGATGGATGAGGACTTCGTACTGGCTATGGAGCATGGCATGCCGCCCACCGGTGGATTGGGCATCGGCATCGACCGGCTGGTTATGCTCCTAACCAATCAGACCTCCATCCGGGAAGTAATCCTCTTCCCGGCACAGCGGGAAAAAGGAGAGTAGAAATACTACCAATATTACCAATGTCAAATACTACAAATAATAAAAATAATGAAGAACGTGTATATGACATTCATAAACGTATATATGATTTCATCGTAAGTGTAATCAAACTGTTAAGTATATTGCCGAAGAATGACGCCAATTCAGTAATCATTGCGCAGTTGCTCAGAAGTGTCACATCCATGGGAGCCAATGATCAGGAGGCTGATGGCGCACTTACGAAAAAGGATTCTAATCACTTATATACCCTTGTAAGAAAA
>Ga0153915_10005126_pt1 | contig 12171 bp, 10 predicted proteins | sample Opewatmetagenome_2_FD_107003 | JGI IMG/M metagenome (GOLD analysis project Ga0153915, IMG submission 107003) | Freshwater wetland microbial communities from Ohio, USA - Open water 3 Core 3 Depth 3 metaG | ecosystem: Environmental > Aquatic > Freshwater > Wetlands | place: USA: Ohio, Lake Erie...
AGCGTATCGTCCCCTCCGGATGCGATGAATGATCTGTTGGGCGTCAAGCTCATCGAGATAGCGCTGCAGGCTCCGGCGTTCCTCGCTATCGATCCCGAGCTGGCGGACCACGTCACGGAACGTGAAGGAACTCGTGTTCAGCCCGCGGATGAAACGAAAAACCCTGTCTTTTTGCTCTGATGTCAGCATCGGGTGAGATGTGGAGTCAGATCGTCAGGGCCGGGTGTCGGACGCAAGCCGCAGAGAGTGGATGTAACCGGACGTGATGATCGGGTTCTCAAGACCCGCCTCCCTCCGACAGAAGATCTTCCAGGGTGCGGAGGACCGACGTGCGATGGGTGCCGGCCCAGTATACCTTCCGGCAGCGAGGGCAGGCTTTGAAATGCCGCTGCGTCCGGAAGACGTATGCCGGGACCACTCCGGAAACAGATTCCCGCGCTACTTCAGCCAGGGGTTCGTTGCAGGAAAGGCAGCGGGAAAGGAGCGCCGGCAGGCGCGTGACGCGGGCACTCCTGAAAACCTGTCTCAGCTGGGCGCGAACATCTTCGCTCTCGAGAAAGATGAACCGGTCGACGACCCGGCGCACCAGCAACCGGGTGTCACGCGAGAGCAGGATCCGCCCCTCCCGGCTTGAAAGGCGCACCAGTTCGTCATCACCGAAGCGATTCGAGTAGAGAACATCGAAGCCTGCGATGCGCAGCCACTTCGCGAGCCGCCCCAGCATCACGTCAGCGACAAAACAGGGCGGAGAGACTGCGTCCCCCAGTGAAGGTTCCTTGGAGCGTATCTGGAGGTGCCTTTGAAGCGCGGCGTTCTTGCGTGACGTGGCGTTGCCCAATGGCTCACTCCCCGAGTTTCTTCCTCAGCAGGGCGTTCAGGACTGCGGGATTCGCTTGGCCCTTGGTCTCCTTCATCACCTGCCCGACGAAGTAGCCCAGGAGCTTCTCCTTGCCTGCCCGGTAGTCGGCCAGTTGTTTCGGGTTGGCAGACAGCACGCGGTCGATCACCTCGACGAGAGCGGATTCGTCGCTGACCTGTACCAGCCCAAGACTTGTGATTACCCGTTCCGCCGCAGCACCTGTGCGATACATTTCCTCGAAGACGGTCTTGGCCATCCTGCCGGAGATCCTGCCGGAGTCGACCTGACGGATCAGGGCGCCCAGCCGGTCCGCCGGCAGGGGGCAATCGTCGATCGACCGGCCGCTGTTCTTGAGCGCGTAAGTGAGGTCTCCCATGACCCAGTTTGCGGAGGCCCGCGGATTGCCCGAAACCCGTGCACAATCCTCGAAGTAGGCGGCAAGGCGCGGCGACGACGTGAGGGACAGGGCATCGTCGTCGCCCAAGCCGTGAACGGTCATGAAACGCTCGATCATCGCCTCCGGCAGATCCGGGAGCGAACGCCTCACTTCCTCGATCCACGCGGGATCCAGGGTGAGGGGAGGCAGGTCTGGCTCGGGAAAGTAACGGTAGTCGTGCGCCTCCTCTTTGCTTCGCATGGGGAAGGTGCGTCCTCCCTCCTCGTCCCACAATCGCGTCTCCTGCACGATCCGGCTCCCCCGCGAGATTTCTCGCAACTGGCGGTCGATTTCGTAATCGAGCGCCATTTGGAGAAACCGGAACGAATTCAGATTCTTGATTTCAACCTTGGTGCCGAGCTCGCTCGTGCCTCGGGGGCGGACCGAGACGTTTGCGTCGCAGCGCAGGCTCCCCTCCTCCATGTTGCCGTCGCATACGCCCAGGAAGAGGAGTGTCTTTCGCAGGTGGGTCAGGTAGTCGTATGCCTCCTGGCTGCTGGTGAAATCCGGTTCGCTCACGATCTCGACCAGAGGCACGCCGGTTCGGTTCAGGTTCACGTAGGATTTCGTCGCTGAATCCGGCATCCCTTCGTGAATCGATTTTCCGGCGTCCTCCTCCATGTGGATCCGCCGGATACCAAACGACTTTTCACTGCGGTTGATGATCTTCCCGGTTTCGGATCTCTCGCCCGAAAGCACGGTCAACCGTCCGTGTTCTCCAAGCGGTCGATCGTACTGAGAGATCTGGTACCCTTTCGGCAGGTCCGGGTAGAAGTAATTCTTCCGCGCAAATATGGAGACCGGACTCACCCGGCAGTTGAGCGCGAGTGCCGTGAGAAGTGCCATGTGCACTGCCTCGCGGTTCAAAACAGGCAGCACCCCCGGCAAACCAAGGCAGACAGGGCAAGTGTTGGCATTGGGGGGGGCGCCAAACTGTGTGCTGCACCCGCAGAACAGCTTGCTCTTGGTCAGGAGTTGCGCATGGACCTCGAGACCGATCACTGCCTGATAGTCGATCAACGTCTCCACCTCCGCGTTCATTATAGTCGAGTCGCAGGGCGTGACAAAACCAGCCGGACGGGTCCGGCGGCAGGAAGTGAGCAGGAAGTGAACGTAATCGATCACTTTGCTCTTCCCGAACCAGATGTACCCGGACTGCCATGATCGGTAAAGTGATTTAGAACAGCCGCTTAGCGCCAGTCACAGGCGTGCCTCTCTATTGGCATCGTTCCTGCACAGAGAGAAATGCAGAGGATGCTGCCGGCACGGCGAGGCTGAGGGCACGAGGTTGAACGAGGAGCTACTCCCGTTCCGGCAGCGCCTCTCACTGGGGCTGCGGAATCACAGAGAGGCCTTGGGGGAGAGCCATTCACGGATGATTTCCGAGGCCCTCGCGGACATGTGCCCGAAATCCTCCTCTCCCTCGAGCCAGACGACGTCGGGGAGCGAGCGGAACCATGTGAGTTGCCTCTTTGCGTACCGCCTGGACTCCTGCCGGGTATCGCTGATTGCCTGTTCGAGCGTGCATCTGCCGTCCAGGAAAGCAAAGCACTGCCTGTATCCAATGGCTTTGAGGGCGTGGCAATCCCTCGGATAGGCGTTGAGAATCGCGCGGGATTCTTCCACCAGTCCATCGTGGTACATCTGGTCGACGCGCGTGTTTATTCGCTCGTAGAGCCGGTCACGGGGCCAGGCGATGCCCAGTTTCAGCCAGCGGAAGCCGCGGAGGGCGATACGTGGCTGATCCTGCCAGGAGCTGAGCGGCCTCCCCGTAAGAAAGTAGACCTCCAGGGCCCTGACAGTTCTTGCAGTATCCGCGCCGCTGATACGCTCCGCCGACCGGGGATCGACATTTCGCAGAATGGCATGCAGCCGCGAGGGTCCCCTGCACGAGCTGATCCTTCTCATCCGAGCCCGAAGCTTCTCCGAGCGCGCGGGGCCTTCGAAGAGCCCGTCGATCAGCGCCTTCAGATAGAAGCCCGTCCCACCCACCACAAAAGGGAGATTTCCGCGAGCGGCGATTGCCCGCAGGGCCTCGCGCGCCAGCCGCTGGTAGTCTCCGGCTGAGAAATTTTCACACGGGTTGCGCAGATCAAGCATGTGGTGAGGGATGCCGGATTGCTCGGCGGAGGTCGGTTTAGCCGTGCCGATGTCCATGCCGCGATAAACCTGGAGCGCGTCACAGCTGACTATCTCACCGCTGAACTCCCTTGCCGCGGCCAGCGCCAGTCGGGACTTGCCGGAAGCCGTGGGACCGACAATTGCGACTGCGGGGTAGTCGTCCATGGATCAGCTGCGTTTCAGGTAATACCGGATGCAGGCAAACGCCAGGATCAGGGCGGCCAGCACGATGATCCCGAGCACCTGGGATCGGGAACGCTCTATCATCAAGCCACCACCCGCAGTCAGTTGTAGATGATCGGTATTGATGCCAGGCGCTTCCGGTGACCCGTGGACGCGAATGTTTCGGTCACTGGGATCACGCCATTCGACTCGGACGGGGCACGACTGATAGTACGCTCTTCTTATTTCAACACCCTGGTAGTACGTCTCCAGGATCTCTTTCCACGTGCGTCCAGCGCGTGCCATGCCGTACGCCCCGACCTGGCACAATCCAACCCCGTGCCCCCAGCCTCGCCCCTGGAATGTGAAGCTTTCGATCTTTCCGTCCGGAGACACCCCTCGCGTAATCGTGAACAGCGTGTCGCGAAGCCCTAGCGCGCCCCTGAACTTGTATCCGTTCACGGTGGTCGTGCCCCTGCTGCCGATCAGTTCCAGTCGGACAGCCCGTCCCGATTCGCCTGTTTCTGAAGGGCGCACATCAAGCACCTGGCCGATGCTGCCAGCGAACGGCCGCAGTTTCTCAGCCAGATCGGCAGCCGATATGGTGGCCTTCCAGCTGGCCACCGGCGAAAACCGATCGCTTGCCGTCCCGGTGGGATTCAGCTCGATCTCCAGGAAGTCCACGCTCCCGTCGGCGCTAGGGTGAAACCGGAGCTTCTCCCCACCGATGAGCCGAACCTGATCAATGGGTGCGCTTCTGCCGTCGCTGATCTTGAAGAGGCGCAGATCTTGACTAAGTCGGAGCTGCTGAGTCTTGGTGCCCCATTTCACTGAAATTTCCGTCGGCCCGGCACTGTGGGAGGACGAGTCGGCCATGCCTGCAAATGCGCCGCTGCGGAGAACTTCCGGCCGCTTGTACTCAATGCACCGGACGAGTAGGGACAGGCAGTCAGCGCGGGTGATCAGCTCCCGGGGTCTGACCCTGTTGTCTGCGGAGGGGCTCCACAGGCCCGCCTGCATGAGAAACGCAAAGGCGCTTCGTGCCCCGCGTGGTATGTCCCCCTCATCGTTCAAGGTACCAAGGTAATACCGTATGTCTCCGGCAGAGATGCGGCGCTCGATCTCCTCCTTGCCGAAGAGGCTCTCCGCAGCGCAGGTGACGAACCCGGCTCGTGAGACTGGCTCCTGCCCGCGGACCCGGCCTGACTGTCCCCGCATTCCGGCGATTTCGGCAGCCCTGCTGATCCACCGCTCGGCCTCTGTGGCAGACGGCGGAGCCGTCACTTCAACCGACGAAATCCGCTCTGGCCCCGAAATGCCCAGGACCTGCGCAAGTTCCAGGTTGCGGCTGGCAAGCCTGCCGTCGGCCGTGTAGATTTCGGCCTGGACGTCGTGCTTTCCCGCGATCGTGGGCCCGCTTTCTCCCGGAGCCTCGTTCTCAACCGCACACGGAACACTCCGTAGATACGGCACAACCGGTCTGTCGAAGACCCTGGCAAAGTCCTCCGTTCTACCGCCGCAGGTGGAAGTGTACATTGCCTCGATTAGTTGGCCCCGGTAATAGATGGCAAGGCCGGCAGTCGTTCGCACCGCTTCGTTGGTCGGGTCCGTCTCCTGGGACGCCCCACCATAAACCTGCGTCCGGACGTCCGCGGTCAAGTCAAATCCGTCCGTGCGGAATCGGCCCATGTTCTTCAATGCATATGTTCTCGCAGCTACGGACTGCGCGGCGAGCGCAGCAAATTCGGGATATCGAGACGGATTGATCTCTGCGGGAACCACGCCGAGCAGATATTCCTCCATGCCCAGCTGGTTGACAACGGTCAGGAGGCCATTTTGGTTGATAGTCACTTCGAGGATGCCACGGTACGGTTTGTCATCGAGACGGAGAAGATTTGCGGCGGAAGCGGGCGAGAAGAGGAAGCCGGCAGAGCTGACGAGAAACAGGTCGCTGCCTCGCAGGGTGATGCGGCGTTCTCCGTTGCCCGATGTCCCGGAATCGCGCACTACGATGCAATCACGGTACCCCGCCGGAATCAGTTCCGCAGCTGCGAATTTCTGAGCCTCCTCGCGCGTTTCGAACTCACCGATCCTCACCTGGAATGTCGCCGACGCAGGGTTCTCGCGCACAAGGCCCGGAACCGTGAAAGCCGTGGAGAGCCTGGTCCGAAGGGCTTCTGCCGAATCGCGGCTGGACAGCGACGCGACCTGGATCCGATAAAACATCGTGCTTGTCTCGCCGCGTTCGACGCGTACCTTCACCTCACCCTTGATAGAGCGCCTGGTTGCCTCCGGGGCGCGCTCCAGGAGGTAAAACTCTCCGGGCGCCGATATCCGTATGTCTCTTGCCGCCAGGGTAAGTCCAATTCGGATGGGAGGTCCGGTAACGCCGACGGGGCTCGCAGCCGACGCGGTGACGCTCTCCGTCGCTTGCACGACACCCTGGTCGCCGGCACTTGGAACGGCGGGCGCCGAGCCTTTCGCGGAGGCTGGTTCCCGGACCTGCTTGCTGGAGGGAGACTGGCTCGGCGGGGCCGTCTTTCCGGCGGACTCCTTTGCTGGCGGATGGACTGTGGCCTTCTTGCCGCATCCCGAGAGAATCAGGAGCAGGACGAGCGCGAAGCTCCCGGCGAGGCGGGACGAACACCGATTTCCGCTGAGGAGGGAGAGGCTATTCCCGCGCATCGGCATACATCGGTCGCTCCGCCTATTGCTGCTCGTTGTATGCAAAGACAAACTTCGCCCCGATCTGGCTGCCCGGAAAGCCGGGCGGGAGAGGAGGGAAGGGATTCGAGATCAGGACCGCGTTGAGGGCCGCCAGGTCCAGGGAAGTGATACCCGACGACTTCACGATTTGAGCGCCCGTATACCGACCGTCCTTCCCGATGAAGAACACGACCGTGGTCCTTCCGCGTGAATTTCGCAGATTCGACGGTATGGACCAGTTTCCCTTGACCCTTTCAATCACCGCGGTCGCGTACTGTCCGAGAGGGAATCCCTTTGTATCGAAGAATCCTGTTCCCTCGGACTGAAGAGCCTGCTGCTTGTTTTCAAAAACCTGGGTTGCTGCGCTCGCCTGCTGTGCGGCAGGCGCGGGGGGCGGCGGCTCCCTGCTCGAGTCGGCTTTCGGGGCGGGCGGAGGGGGCCCGGCGGGCGTTGCGCTGGCAGACGTCGGGACCTGCTTCGGGATCTGGCGCGGCTCAACAACCGGAGCGGGCGCAGGGAGGTATACAACCCGGCCGGGTCCGGCAGGGGTGTCCTGCTGCGGCGCTCCCCCAGCTGCTGCAGCAGCCGCGGCCTCCGCTGCCGCTGCCTCAGCGGCGCTTCGGGCGGCGTCCGCGGATTCCTTGGTCGCAGGGGAGGGGCCCGGAGGCTGCGACTCGGCCTTCGGCTGCGGTGTCGGCTCGTTTCTCCAGCTGATGTGGATCGGAGGGCTCTTCATCGCTTCCCGGGCAGCCCTCGCCCAATCGTACGTGTTTGCCCGGAGCGTCGCCGCGGATGGGCCCTGCATGGCGGTCGGGCTCCTCAGCACAGTCACGGTGCGCCAGATGATCGCCTCCTCCTTTGCCTGACTTGCGAGGCGAGAGGCGCGAAACCAGTGGGCTATCCCTGGACCGAGCAATGACGGGTAGGCGATCAGTATCTCGATTGCGAGGATATGCGCCAAGCAACTGGTAATCCAGGACGCGACGGTTCGTCGGGAGGGAGTGTGCCTTTTCTGCTGCGATATAGCGAAATCAAACATGGGCCCAGATGCAACTCAGGATCGATTGAAGTATAGGGAAGGCCCCTAACGCCTGTCAAACTCGCGTGCCTGGGCCTTCTCGGCCTGCCCGTGTATTTCGAGGGCCAGGCTCAACGCGCAGATTCCGTCCGCGCCGGAGCATTCCACCGGCCCCCTGTTTCTGACGGCAACGAGGAATGCGGCCAGTTCGAGCGCCAGTGGCTCCTCACGCGGGGGTGTCAGTTTGCGGCCGCTGATCTGAGGCGTCCCCGTGCCGGGAGTACCCTCGAGACTGTACACGGAAACATCCTGTCGCGTGTAATCGAGGGAGATGTACTGATTGGCCTGGAAGAGCCTGAGCTTGCGGACCTTCTCCATGGACACCCGGCTCGCGGTGACGTTGGCAACGCAGCCGTTGGTGAAATGTATCCTTGCGTTGGCGATGTCTATGCGCTGGGAGAGTATGGCAATGCCGACCGCATCCACGCGGGCTGGAAGATGACCGACGAGGAGGGAGATGATGTCGAGGTCATGAATCATCAGGTCCAGGATCACGTCTATGTCGAGGCTGCGCGGCGAGAACAGTCCCAGGCGGTGCGCTTCGAAGAAACGCGGGTTGGCTACGAGTTTCCGCAGCTCCCGTACCGCCGGGTTGAAGCGTTCAAGGTGCCCAACCTGGAGGATCCTCTGGTTCCGTTCGGCGGCTGCGACGAGTCTCTCGGCGGCCTCGATGCTGTTGCTGATCGGTTTTTCGACGAGCACATCCGCGCCTGCGTTGAGGAATTCCTGCCCGATCGCGGCGTGGGTGGTCGTCGGCGTGGCGATGCTGACAGCGTCCACTCTTCCGAAGAGAGACTGGTAGTCCGTAAACGCCGCGGTCCCGAGTGGACCGGCGATCTCTGCAGCCCTGCCCGGCAGCGCGTCGACGACTCCCACCAACTCGACATCCGGCATGGCTGCATATGTGCGCGCATGGTGTTGGCCGAGCGCCCCCACGCCTACAACGCCAACGCGAATCCTGTCCAAGCTGTCACCTCGTGTTGTTTCCAGCGTTAAGCCCGCCAAAACTGCCCGCCGATGTTCCGGTCCGGCTCGATCCTCCTGATCAAGCCATCGGCTGGAGCCCAACCACGGCGATGTCGTTTTCATCCGCCAGGCGCACGAAGTCGTTTCTATCGATGATCAGCGTACGGCCGGCGTCTATTACCAGAGCCGTCGCTCCGGCCTCAATCATCTCCCGGATGGTCGGAACGCCGACTACCGGGACATCGAACCTCATGTCCTGTTTCGGTTTGCTGACCTTGATGACCGTCAAGTTCTTGCGGCGGACGAGTTCACCTGCCCGGTGGATGACGGCATCTGTGCCTTCCATGGCTTCCACAGCAACCACGGCCCTTTCCCTGACCACAATCGTCTGTCCGATGTCCATCAAAGCGATCTCATGAGCGATGGGCCGCCCGAAATCCACGTCACGCTGTTCACGGCTGTCCAGATCCCGGCGGGTCAGCCTGCCTTCGGCGGCCATATGCTGTCCGATGAGAATCGTCGATTCGACGAGGGTAATTCCTTCATCCTCGAGCGCCTCAGCCACCCCGCTTATCAGGGAGTCGGTGTCTTTCTGCCTGAGCCCGGCCAGCATCCGGATCATTTTCAGATCGGGAAGGGAAGGCCCGAAGATCCGGGCATGACGTACCTGGCCGGCCATGATGGCTTTGCTCACGCCAGCCTCCTTGAAGACGCGGATCAGCTTTCCCAGCTGGCCCAGACCCATCCAATGCACGGGAAAACCAAGCGATTCGATCTCGGGGAAGGTTTCCTCCCTGATGGCGGCCACCACCACGTCAACCTGCTTCTCGCGGGCTGATTCGAGGACAAGGAAGGGAAACCTTCCGTTCCCTGCGATCAACCCGTATTTCTCGTTCTCTGCCATTGTTGTGAAGTTTTCCAGGCGAATCGGGCACCGCCCGGACGTTCGGATCCAAACCGGGGCACCGGGCTATCGAATGAAGCCGCGCTCCGATGATTCGATAAACTCAAAGAGAGTGGCGACTTCCGGTGCCGTCCACCCCCTCTCGCGCGCCTTCGCCATTGCGTCGCCGGTATTCAGCTGGGAACGGAAGAGTATACGATAGGCCTGTTTGAGTTCCTCGATGGATTTCGCCGGCAGGCCGCGCCGCTGGAGCCCGATAGTGTTAATGCCGTAGATCTTCGCCTGGTTCCTGTCCCCGACGGTCTTAACATAGGGCAGGGCGTCCCTCGTGATGACGGAGAAGCCGCCGATGAATGCATGCGGGCCTACACGGCAGAACTGGTGAACTGCAGTGAACGCCCCAACCGTGGCGCAGTCCGACACGGTAACATGGCCGGCCAGCGTGGCTGCGTTGGCCATGATGATCTGGCTGCCCATGTGGGAATCGTGTGCAACGTGACTGTACGCCATGAAGAGGCAGTCATCGCCTATGGCGGTCGCACCTCCTCCCCCGGCGGTGCCACGATTCAAGGAGACGAATTCGCGGAACACGTTCCGGTCTCCAATGCGGAGCCATGTGGGCTCACCTGCGTACTTGAGATCCTGGGGATCGCCGCCGACGGAGCAGAAAGTGGAGAATCGGCAATCCCGCCCGATTATGGTCCACCTGTGGACATGGACGTGAGCTTCAAGGACTGTCCCGGCGTCGATACGGACCTCCGGACCGATGACGCAGTAAGGCCCGATGACTGCATCTGAAGCAATCTCGGCGGTTCGGTCAGTGATGGCCGTCGGGTGAATTCCCATCGTCAGAACCCCAGGCAAAGGCTGGGAAGAACAATCCGGCTCTCTTGGTCCAGGGGTGAGGTATCGGTCAGCTTCGCTCTACGACTGCGCAGGATAGCTCTGCTTCGGCAACCAGCATTCCGTTCACAAAGGCCTCGCCCCTCATCCTGTAGTAACGTTCGCGGCTCCGCATGACGCTGACTTCGAGCCGGATTTGATCGCCCGGGCCGACCGGTTGACGGAAGCGGCACTTGTCTATGCCCGAGAAATAGACGAGCTTCGATTCGCGGTCCTCATCGCGGAGAAAAAGGAGAATGACACCGACCTGTGCCAGGGCTTCCACCAGCAGGACGCCGGGCATGACGGGGTGTCCCGGGAAGTGGCCCTGGAAGAAAGGTTCGTTTATCGTGACGTTCTTCAGGCCGACGGCCCTGGTGCTTCCGTCAGTCTCGATAATCTTGTCAACCAGCAGGAACGGATAGCGGTGCGGGATCGCTTGAAGGATCTGCTTGATCCCGATGTCCGACAAGCCCTTCTTCATGGAACTCACCCGTTGGAGGCTCGGATGTGCAGAAAAAAGGGGATGACGCCTTTCGGCGACCATCCCCTGAACCTGTTTCTTGCGGCTTAAGGTTTCTTCGCCGGAGCGGGTGCTGCCGGAGCCTTCGCAGCGCCTGCCGGATACGCCATGTTGTAGGCTTGGATCACTTCTTCAGTGATGAGGAGCGAAGGATCAATGAACGCATCCCGGGTAGGATTGATGTATAGAACGGCACTGAGGCCTTTCTCTTTGGCGATCTTTTCAATGACCGGGATCATCTTTCGCCCGATTGCGTTCACGACCCGGGTTCGCCTGTTCTCGATATCCTTCTGGGTATCCTGCTGGAAGCGCTGGAGATAGGTGTCCTTCGATTCGATCTGCACTTCCAGATCCGCACGTGCCTCGTCAGTCAGCTTGGCACCTTGGACACTGAGCTGGTTCTTGAGCGTCTCCGATTCCTTCCGCAGTTGCTCCAGCTCCTGGTTCTTTTTGTCGACGTACTGCTGAACCCCTCCGAACTCACGTTTCCCGTCGTCGCAGGTCAGGATCGCCTGCTCCAGGTTCAACCACGCCAATTTCGCCGGGCCTATAACCACCGGTACTGCCGGCTGGAGCGGAGCCGGTTGAGTCTGCGGTGCGGCAGCGGCTTGTGCGCACGCGATCGCCGGTACCATCAGAACCAGCATGATGCCACTGAGGATAATTGTTCGAACCATCGGGTCTTCTTCTCCTTTTATAGCCTCTATTGCCAGGCGCGAAGCCTGGCGCTCAGTTAGGTGCGGAACTCGAACGGCGTTCCAGGCGGACTTCACAAACCAGTTAATTTACTATATCTCGAGCCGGCAGGCCAAGCGGAATCAGAAACTCCGTCCAATCGTGAACTTGATGTCGTGCCTGGGCTCGGCTGCGTAGATTGTGTTGGGGCCGACTGGGATCGTAGTCTTGAGAATCTGCGGGTTGTAAGCGAAGATCAGCCGGAACGGCGCGCTTATGACGGGAAGCATGAACTGGATCTCGACACCCGTGGAGCCCCGGGGCAGGTTGTTCGTCGATTTGATCAATTCAAGAGTATTGGGGCCCTGCGTTCCGAGGGCCTTCATACTTGAAACCCGGTTGATCCCGTAATCGTAAAAGGCCGCCATGGAGAGGGGGCCAGCAATCGGGATGCGGTATTCGAAGTTGACGATTCCCACCGTATCTCCGCCAACGGAAATGACGTTGCGGGTGACCAGTGGAAGGCCGGTATTAAGGTCGATGATCGGATTGCCCGCCGCGTCATACCGGGGCGTACTCGAAATCGCCAGGGGACTGATAGATCGGATGTCGAAACCACGGATCGTCGTCTCCCCGCCGATGAAGAACCGGTCGAAAAAGGGGATCGCGGAATTGTTGTACGCCTGGGCGTACTGGCCGATCACGCGTAATCCGAACGTATGGCGCCCCTTGGAGATCCATTTGTCCGGGAAGAATTTCCGGTATTCCAGCACCGGCTGAACCATGCTGAAGTCGCCGCCGAATACGCCTCCGGTGACGGCTACCGACGCCTGCACGCTCGATCCTCTCGTCGGATTGA
>Ga0153915_10005127_pt1 | contig 12170 bp, 7 predicted proteins | sample Opewatmetagenome_2_FD_107003 | JGI IMG/M metagenome (GOLD analysis project Ga0153915, IMG submission 107003) | Freshwater wetland microbial communities from Ohio, USA - Open water 3 Core 3 Depth 3 metaG | ecosystem: Environmental > Aquatic > Freshwater > Wetlands | place: USA: Ohio, Lake Erie...
AGAACCGTAGGTTCGACCCATTTATGGCTCATCCCCACGGGATTCGTTGACGGTAACATTCGTTCTACCACGGGTTAAAACCCGTGGCTACCAGATAATTCGTCCCCCTGGGACTTGAAAACCATGCCTGGGTCTTAACTAAACGACATTGGTTAATGAATCTTTTCAACCCATACAAATCGTCATAGAGCCCAAAAAACTATCTTTGCCAAAATTTGAAACCTATGAATCTAGTCGAAGAATTACGATGGAGGGGTATGATTCACGACATCATGCCCGGCACCGAGGAACAGTTGCAGAAGGAACAAACCACGGCATACGTTGGCATCGACCCCACTGCCGACTCGCTGCACATCGGCCACATGGTCAGCGTCATGATGTTACGTCACCTCCAGCGCGCGGGGCACAAACCTATCGCCCTGGTAGGCGGTGCCACGGGCATGATCGGCGACCCATCTGGCAAGTCGCAGGAACGTAACCTCCTCGACGAGGCCACCCTGCAACACAACGTCGATTGCCTCAAGAAGCAACTCTCCAGGTTCCTCGACTTCGACTCCGACGCCCCGAACGCGGCGGAACTCGTCAACAACTACGATTGGATGAAGAACTTCACCTTCCTGGAGTTCATCCGCGAGATAGGCAAACACCTCTCCGTTAATTATATGATGGCCAAGGACAGCGTGAAAAAACGACTGGGCGACGAGTCAAAAACAGGTATGTCGTTCTGCGAGTTCACCTACCAGCTCCTGCAAGGCTACGATTACCTTTACTTGTACAACACGAAGAACTGCCGCCTGCAGATGGGTGGCTCCGACCAGTGGGGCAACATCACCACGGGGACCGAACTCATACGCCGCAAGTCCGGCGGCGAGGCTTACGCCCTCACCTGCCCGCTCATCACCAAGGCCGACGGCACCAAGTTCGGCAAAACCGAGAAAGGGAACGTCTGGCTCGACGCCAGGCTGACCTCTACCTACGAGTTCTACCAGTTCTGGCTCAACGTCTCCGACCAGGACGCCGAGAGGTACATAAAGATATTCACCATGCTCCCGTGCGATGAAATAAACAAGCTCATCGCCCAGCATCGCGAAGCCCCCCACGCGCGCGAGCTCCAGAAAATGCTCGCACGCGAGGTCACCATCATGTGCCACAGCGAGGAAGACTACAACGCCGCCGTTGACGCATCGCAAATATTGTTCGGCAAAGGCACCACAGAACAGCTCCAGAAACTCGATAAAGCGACCTTCCTGTCCGTCTTCGACGGAGTTCCCATGTTCGACATTGCCGCCGACACCATAAACCAGGGGGTCAACGTCATAGAATTGCTCGCCACGAGCAGCAAAGTCTTCGAGAGCAAGAGCGAAGCTCGCAAGCTCATCCAGGGCGGGGGATTGAGCATCAACAAGACCAAGGTCGAGAATCAAGATTTGGTCATCTCCCCTAAAGACTTGCTCAAAAACGAGTACCTCCTCATCCAGAAGGGGAAAAAGAATTACTACATTCTCAGGATCGTATAACATCATGGGATACACGCAGGGGAACGGCGAGACCCGAGGTAGAACAACCGCGGGTCTCGCCGTTATTGATACCGGCTACTGTTTCCCCCGTTGAGCTGAGCTTGTAACCAGCGCGATTTTTCTTGCTTTTCTCTTAGAGGGCCGACCCGGGAGGTAGGCCTGGTTACCTCGATGGTACGCTAACCGACCTCCAGGGTAGCCCAGTCCTCCCCGGAGGTACGCTAACCGACCCCGGAGGTAGCCCAGCCCTCCCCGGAGGTACGCTAACCGACCTCCAGGGTAGCCTCGCCCTCCCCGGAGGTACGCTGGCCGACCCCGGAGGTAGCCTAGCCCTCCCCGGAGGTAGGGGGGGGTACTTCGGATGTACCCCCCCCTACCTCCGGCACGGACCCCGGAAGCCCGCGCCAGCCACCGCGTTGTCTCACCGTGCCAGCGCGCGCGGTGAACAGGCATACGTTCAACATCTAGTGCCCACCAGACCACGTGGGTAAAAAATAATCCCGGGACATTACCCCCCCCCTATAAATACTTTGTTTTGATTTTTTAGTACTTTTGAACCCGTGTGCAAGCTACTCGTGTCAGGCAAGTGATGGTAACGTTCCCCTTCGAATTCGACATGAAACGTTTGGAGTTTCGGGTATTGATCGATTCCAGCAAATAACCGCAAGTGCACTAGCATAAGTAGGGTCGGCTGGAAAAGGATTAAATCATTGAATGTAATAAAGATACAGGTAAACTTGTGGAATTAAGTGCAAGGTTTTTACTTTGATAACACCAAAATCCTTGCACTTCTGGAAATGAGCGATTATTAGAGCTCTCGTCTGCAAAGCGTGATTAGAGCTGCGAGGCATCACGAAGAACGAACCAGCGTCTTGCAGACTAGATCTTTTGGTTACTTTTCCAGCAAGGGGAAAAGTAACAAGAGGCAATAAACAAATCGTAGACGATATTGAGTTTTTCTGCAGACCCTAAGTAAAGATGAAATAGCCGAAAGTTTCGGATATTGAGATGTTTAGCAGCAAGGTTACAAAACCGCTCCGGTGATAGTTTGTAGCATGATTTGAAAAGAAAATAAAAACCGCACATTGATAAACCAACCGCACATTGCAGCACATTTGCAAACCCGCACGAGCCAACGCTCAGACCAAAGGTTTGCAAAAGAGCTGCAATCTTGCCGACGCACCACTGCCAACTTGAAAGTTTTACCTACTTTTGAAAGCTATTTTAAAATATGATAAACAAAAAGACCTTATCTGAACGTGATATTTGCACAAAGTTTATTACACCAGCCCTTGAAAAGTCTGGATGGGATAGGCAATTGCAGATATTGGAGGAGGTTTCTTTTACCGATGGTAAGATTTACGTTCGTGGTAAGATTACTGCAAGGGGGACACGGAAAAGAGCCGATTATATTCTTTACTACAAACCAAATATTCCAATTGCAATAATTGAGGCCAAAGACAATAATCATTCAGTAAGAGCAGGTATTCAACAAGGATTAGATTATGCCAAAATACTTGATATTCCTTGCGTATTTAGTAGCAATGGCGATGGATTTCTTTTCCACGACCGCACTTCAACAAACGACAATATAGAAACCGAGATTAATTTGGATAATTTCCCAACACCCGAACAACTTTGGGATAAATACAAAAAATATAAAGGCATCGTAACACCCGATGCCGAAAGGATTGCTTCGCAAGATTATTATTTCGATGGTTCAAACCGTAAACCAAGATACTATCAGCAAATTGCAGTAAATAGAGCCGTTGAAGCCATTGCAAACGGACAAAACCGTATTTTGTTGGTAATGGCAACAGGAACAGGCAAAACCTATACTGCATTTCAGATAATACACCGACTTTGGAAATGTGGAGCAAAAAAACGTATTCTGTTTTTAGCCGACCGCAACGCATTAATTGACCAAACTCGCAGAGGCGATTTTAAACATTTCAAAGACAAAATGACCGTTGTTAAACATCGACAGGTTGATAAAAGCTTTGAAATATATTTAGCCTTATACCAAGGACTTTCGGGAACAGACGATGCTGCCAATGTTTATAAGCAGTTTACACGAGATTTCTTCGATTTAATTGTAATAGATGAGTGCCACAGAGGAAGTGCAAAAGAAGATAGCAACTGGCGTGAGATTTTAAATTACTTCCAAAATGCTACGCATATTGGTTTAACAGCAACGCCAAAAGAAACCGAAGAAGTAAGCAATTCCGAATACTTTGGCGACCCTATTTATACTTATTCATTACGTCAGGGTATTGACGACGGATTTTTAGCACCTTATCGGGTAATTCGAATTGCATTAAATATCGATGCCGAAGGTTGGCGACCCGAACAAGGCAAAACCGATAAATTCGGCAACGAAGTTGAAGACCGCATTTACAATCGAAAGGACTTTGATAAAAATCTCGTAATTGAAGAACGCACAGATATAGTAGCGCAAAAGCTTTCAGAGTTTTTGAAAGGTTACGACCGCTTTGCTAAAACAATTGTTTTTTGTGTCGATATCGACCATGCCGAACGCATGCGTTCGGCTCTCCAAAAACATAATAGTGATTTGGCTGCCGCCAATCACAAGTATGTTATGCAGATTACAGGCGATAACGACGAAGGTAAAAGGGAATTGGATAATTTCATTAACCCCGAAGAACGCTATCCGGTTATTGCTACCACTTCTGAATTAATGACTACTGGTGTCGATGCTCAAACTTGTAAAGTAATTGTATTGGATGCCAATATCAATTCAATGACCAAATTCAAACAGATTATTGGTCGGGGTACTCGAATAAATGAAGAATACGGTAAACTCTATTTTACAATTCTCGATTTTCGCAACGCAACCGATTTGTTTGCCGACCCTGCTTTCGATGGCGACCCAATTCGAATTAAGCCTGTAACAGAAGAAACCAGTTTAATTGATATTATTGACGAAGAAGAAAACAACGAAGAACCAATAATTGATATTGAAACAGGCGATGAAATTGAAATGGAGAAACCTTCAGTTCGTTATCCCGAACCCAATTTCCCCGAATCTGTTGTAAAAGAACCTCGTGAAAAAGTAATTGTAAACGGTGTTGATGTTACGGTTTTAATTAGTCGAGAATTACATTTCGACCAACACGGAAAGCCAATTACAACAACTCTTAAAGACCATACACGGGAAATTATAAAAGAACAATTTGCATCGTTAAACGATTTCCTAAACCGTTGGGGACATTCAGACCGCAAAGAAGCCATTATTGCCGAATTGATTGAGCAGGGCGTAATGGTCGAAGCTTTATACGATGCAGTTGATAAACAAGTAGATTTGTTCGACCTTATTTGTCATGTGGCTTACGACCAGCCACCTTTAACCCGAAAGGAAAGAGCCAACAATGTTAAAAAGCGCAATTATTTTACCAAATATGGCGAGCAAGCTCGCAAAGTAATGGAAGCTCTTTTAGATAAATATGCCGACCAAGGCATCGAAAACATAGAGAATATTCAAATTTTAACCGTTCCGCCAATTAACGAATTTGGTTCAGTAACCGAAATCATCAAAGCATTTGGCAGTCGAGCAGAATACGAAAACGCAATTAAAGATTTAGAAAACGAATTATACAAAGTAGCATAGAAGAATGAGCAACATTGGAGGAGTAATAAAATCAATTCGTGATATTTTCCGCAAAGACCCCGGTTTGAGTGGCGATGCACAACGTATCGAGCAATTGGGCTGGATGATTTTCTTAAAACTGTTCGACGATAAAGACAAGGAAAAGGAAATACTCGATACCAAATACAAATCGCCAATACCAACCGACCTTCAATGGCGTGCATGGGCTGAGAACGACGAAGGTATTACAGGCGACGAGCTTATTAACTTTGTTAACAACAAGCTTTTCCCAACCTTAAAGGACTTAAAAATATCAGCCGACAATAAGTTGGGGGTTATCATTCGTAATATTTTCGATGGCACAAACAACTACATGAAAAGCGGAACAACCTTTCGCCAGGCCATTAACAAACTCAACGAAATAGACTTTAACAGCAGCAAGGAACATCATATTTTCAATGCCATATACGAGGATATATTACAAGGACTTGCCACCAAAAAAGATACTGGCGAGTTTTATACTCCTCGTGCCGTAACGCAATTTATTGTCGATATGGTAAACCCACAATTAGGCGAAAAGGTAATGGACCCAGCTTGTGGAACATCGGGCTTTTTGGTTTGTGCCATTGAGCATGTTGGTAAACAGGTAAAGAATGTTGCCGACCGCCAAACCTTACAGGAATCTATTTTAGGCACCGAGCTAAAACCGCTGCCTTATATGCTTAGTGTGGTAAACCTTATTACCCACGATATTGAAGTTCCTCAAATTGAAAATGGCGACGCACTGAGTAGAGAGCTTACCTCGATAAGACAAAAAGATAAAGTTGATATTATCGTTGCAAATCCCCCCTTTGGCGGTGTGGTGGGCGATGGTATGGAAACCAATTTTCCGTTGAACTATCGCACCAAAGAAAGTGCCGACCTCTTTCTTATTCTCTTTATTCAATTGCTCAAAGACAGCGGACGTGCCGGAATTGTATTGCCCGATGGTTCACTAACCGGCGAAGGAGTAAAAGCCCGTGTGCGTGAAAAACTGCTAACCGATTGCAACCTGCATACCATTGTTCGCCTTCCACAAAGTGTATTTGCGCCCTATGCAACAGTAAACACCAACTTGCTTTTCTTCGAAAAAGGCAAGCCCACCAAAGAAATTTGGTATTACGAACACACCTTACCCGAAGGAGCAAAAGCATATAGCAAAACAAAACCCATACGAATCGAAGAATTTGAACCGCTCAAAACATGGTGGAATAATCGTGAAGAAAGCGAGGTTAGTTGGAAGGTTTCTATTGACACCATTCGAGAACGCAATTTTGATTTGGATATTAAAAATCCGAATAAAGTTGTAGAAGAGGTTACATATGATAAAAACGCAATAATTAGTAAGCTTCAAAAATCATTTAAAATCTCATTAAGTCTTATTGATGAATTAAGCACTATTAAAGAATGAAACAGTGGGGTAAAGTCAAATTAGGAGAGGTTTTAAAACACAGAAAAGGTTTTGTTATTATTGATGATAATACCGAATATAAGCTATGCCGTGTCCAATTGCATAGAAAAGGGGTTGTTTTAAGAGAAAAGTTATTTGGTCATCAAATTCAAACGAAGAAGCAACAAGTTTGTAAAGCTGGCGATTTTCTTGTTGCAGAAATGGATGCCAAGGTTGGAGGGTATGGATTTGTAACCCAAGAATTAGATGGAGCAATTGTTAGTAGTCATTACTTTCTTTTTGAAATTGATGTAAAGAAGATTAGACCTCAGTATCTTGAAGTTATTTCGCAATTAAAAGTATTACAGGAACAAATAAAAGCAGTAGGTTCAACCAATTATGCTGCGATTAGACCTGCAAATGTTTTGGATTGGGATATTCCATTACCTCCAATTGAAAAACAAATCGAAATTGAAGAAATATATTTAAGATGTAAGAATATTATCAATAAAATTGACAAGGAGTTAGCATTCCAACTCACCCAACTCGAAAACCTAAACCAAGCCATTTTACAAGAAGCCGTACAAGGAAAGTTAGTGCCACAAAACCCAACCGACGAACCCGCCAGCCAACTCCTTAACCGCATAAAAGCCGAGAAAGAAAAATCGGGCAAAAAGGAAAAACCTTTACCACCCATTAAGCCTGAAGAAATTCCGTTTGAAATTCCTGAGAGTTGGGTTTGGTGTAGATTGGGGGAAATCTCAAATATTGTAAGAGGAGGCTCTCCAAGACCAGCAGGCGATAAAACATACTATGATGGGAATATTCCATTCTTGAAAGTTGGAGATTTAACAGATGGCAATGATGTTTACTTACACAAACATACTTTTACCATTAAAGAAGCAGGTTTATATAAAACAAGATTTGTTGAGGCAAATACATTAATGCTAACAAATAGTGGTGCTACTTTGGGCTATCCAAAAATTTGCACTTTCCCAACAACATTTAATGACGGTATTGCAGCATTTTTAGAATTGTCTGATGATTTTGATAAAGTTTATATATTCTATTTTTTAAAATCACTTACAAGATGGTTTTTAAAAGAAGCATCAAGAGGTCAAGGACAACCGAATTTAAATACTGATATAATTGGTTTTACACCTTTCCCGATTCCCCCTAAAGAAGAACAAACCCGCATCGTAGCCGAAATAGAAAAGCAATTATCCAAAACCAAACAATTAAAAGAACACATTATAGCCAACCAGCAAGCCACCGAGCAATTGCTAAAAGCATTGTTGCACGAGGCGTTTGAGGTAAGCGAAAAAACCGAAGTATGAAAACTGTAAACCAAAACCAATTATTCCGATTAGCTGCTGTATTGTATGCCGGAAATTCTTACGAAGTATCTTCTAAAACTATACATCGCAAAATAATTGAGTCGGCATTGTTAGGGAATAGTAATAAACCGTTAAATATTCACCAATTAATCGATTACATATTCAATACTTACAATCTTTGTTTCGATGAAAACGAGGTTACTGAAATTGTTACAGGTGATAAAACCGGCGAAAATTTTCTGTTAAACGAAAAAGGGGGTAACATCATAGTTTGTTTAACTGAAAAACGAAAACAAACACTCGAATCAAGAGTGTCGAACAAAACAATCGATTATTTCATTGCAGAGTTTGAGAAAGAAAAAGCTACATTGGTTACAGGTAGCAATTGTAAAGAAATAATTTACCGTTTTTTATATGAATTACTTAGTGCCAATATCGAAAGTTTTAGAAAACTGTTAAATAGCAAAAATTCAATCACCGACCTAATAAACGTTGAATCCGAATCATATTCATCTATTGAGCGTGAAATAATAAACGAATTTCTAAGTTGGGACAACAACGATAAAAACAAAGCAATTTTCGACATAGCCAGTTATGCCCTCGAATATTGTATGATTTCGAACAATGGAAATGGTGTTCATATTCAGTTGAATAATTTAAAGAACAAAATATTCTATCTCGATACTAATGTTATTTTTAGGGCATTAGGGCTAAATGGTGAAAATCGCCAAAATCGCACAAATACTTTTTTAAAAAAGTTCCTCGAATCAAATACAACCTTAGTAATATCGAAATACAGCGAAAAAGAATTTAAAGACACCGTAGCATATTACATTTCCAAGATTAATAAAAAGCCCATAGTACGTAAGCTTAATCCCGAAATATTTAAGGAGCGTTATTTTAAAAATGTTAGCGAGCTTTACGATTTCTATTATAAATGGAGAGTAGGCAAAATGAACGATTCATTAGAATTATTTGAGGCTCATGTTCTTGGTCTTTATGAAAAATTCAAAGTCGACTTCAAAGTCGATTCCGATTATAAAATACCTTTCGATGAGAAGGACGAAAAAGTAGAAAAGCAAATAACCGATTTGTCCCAAAGTATAGGCTCATACAAAAATGCCGATGGGGCTAATCATGGTGTTAATGCTGATTTAATTGATGCTTTAAACGTTATGCTTGTAGAAAACCGTCGAGAAGGTAAAAGTTTAAGCATTTTCGATACTAAGTATTTCATCGTTTCAACCGACCAATACTTACGCCGTTGGGATTATAATCGTAAAAATGCAACGCCTGTTATAATGTTGCCAAGTCAATGGTTAAGCATCTTATTAAGGTTTATTTCTCGTACAAACGATGATTTTAAAAGCTTTGTAAGCTTCTTAAATTTACCTAATTCCGATGCTGCAATCGATAGTGAGAAACTTCATGCTATTCTTACAGGAATTAGCGAAATGACCGAAAATTTTGAACAGCAGCAATACTTGGTACATTCAATTGTTCAACGAAAATTTAATGGCATTTTAGAGAAGGGTATCAAAGAAGATGAAATATTAGAACGTACCAAAGCTTTCGCAAAAGCTGAATTGGAAAAGAAAATTGAAGAAATCGAAGTCAAGCACAACTCTTTAAAAGGCGAGCACGAAACACATAAAGCCCAAACGGCTCAACAAATAGTCGAACTCAAAGAATTATCCAATACACAGGCTCATAAACTTTCGCAAACCGAACAAGAAAACAAAGTTCTAAAAGAAAAACTACATGCAGACTTTGTATCAAAGAAATTTAAAAGGTGGAGGCTTCCGGCTTATTGGGCAATTCCATTAATCGCGATAATATTGGTATTCTTTTATTTTCAATTGTTTCATTCCGATTGGAAATATAATTATGTGCAAAAATTAGTAAACTATATCGACAGTAACCCAAGCGAAACGAAAAGAGATTGGATGAGAAATATAAATGGAGGGCTTTTAGTAGGTGTAGGTACATTAATAGTTTTTTGTTACCAAAGGCTTTTTTCAAAAGATAAAAAAGATGACAAGCTTAAAAGTATTCACGAGAACTTACCCAAAGAGTATAAACAATAAAATTTAATAGTTCTTCGTCGATATTAGAATAATTTTTTAAATTTCAGAACGTTATTTACCTAATTTCTAACCTTTAAAAATTGTTTTATGGCAAGTACAACAGAAACCGGCCATGCAAAAAATGTGGCCAACTTTGACGATTTAATTTCATTCGTTACAGGTTACGGAACAGCTTTCAACCCTTCAAAAGCTTCCATCAAATTAACCGCTTTACAAACCCTTTCAACCAGTGCTAAAAATGCAATTAATGCAGTAAACGCTGCACTTCCTGCATACAGCAACGCAGTTGCAGCCCGTGAAGCAGCGTTCGAACCTTTAAACAAACTCATTACACGAGTAAACAATGCTCTTAAAGCAACCGACACCACCGAGCAAGTGGACGAGAGCGCAAAGACATTAGTTCGCAAAATTCAGGGTACACGAGCAACCCCAAAGAAAACCGAAGAAGAAAAAGCGGCAGCAAAAGCCGGAGGAAAAGAAACCAAAGAAATTTCATCTTCTCAAATGAGTTACGACAGTCGTTTAGACAACTTCGACAAACTCATTAAATTGTTAACCAGTGTTACCCTTTACGCCCCAAACGAGGCAGATTTAAAAGTAACTGCATTAACAACCCTGTACAATGATTTAAAAGCTAAAAATACAGCCGTTGTAACCGCAACCACACCATTAAGCAACGCCCGTATTTCTCGTAATGATATTCTCTACAAAGCAAACACAGGCTTGGTTGATATAGCTCTCGATATAAAGACTTATATCAAGTCGCTATATGGTGCAACAAGCCCACAATACAAACAAGTTTCAAAGTTGGAGTTTAAAGCAGTCAAAGCGTAATTGCATATAGATTACTTCGTTCTTTGAATAATGTACTCACTTTATCAATAAATAAACTGCGGTTGTCATCATGACAACTGCGGTTTTAGATACACCAACTGTAGGATTCTATAAACAAACTGCGACTTTCAAAATATCAACTGAAAGTTTCAAGAAACGAACTGCTGAAACAAATAAACGGACTGATAAATACAACAAGCAAACTGATAAGTTCGAGCAAGCCTCCGCACAAGTCCAAGCACATTTGCAATTCGCACAAAGCCCACCCTCAAACCAAAAATTGCAAAAGAGCTTGCCCTTCTACAACCGCACATGGCAAGTTTACTGCACCTTGAAAGTGTTGAAAAACAGACGATTAAAAAATAAAACCCAGCTGCTAATCGAGTAGACGCCCCACCAGCCTGAGCTGATGGGGGAGCCTCACACACCACCGTACGTACGGGTCTCGTATACGGCGGTTCAACAGGTCAATGGGAAAGGTTCGAGTAATAATCGAGCATTGGTTCGTAACCACGACGTTTGAGTCTACTGATGGTAATGGTTGTACCCAAGATAGGGCTTTGAGCCACGGCCCATCCTCCCATCCGGGTTCTGCTCCACTGGTACGCCTTCACGGGGTCGATGCCAAGTTGGATGAGGTTTTTTACGCTTCCTATCGGCTTTCTTCCAGTCAGTCCAGATGCAGTATCGCAAACGGTTTCGCAACCAACCGTCCAGTTCCGAGAGTTTGGCTTGAATATTTGCCAGGCGGAAATAATTCAGCCACCCTCGTTGGGCTTGTTTGAGTCGGTCGATTCGTTCGTCGAAAGTGCTTGGAGTGGTTTTCCGCGTGATGGCTTTCACCGTTTCTTTCAGCTTCTTCCAGCTCTTATGGCTCGCCACCAGCTGGTATTCCCCTCTCGCTTCTTTCTTGTATCCCGGCACGAAGCCGTAGCCCAGTATCTCGAAATTAACAGGTCGGCGGAGTCCGCTCTTTTCACGGTTGATAGGCAGTTTCAACTTGTCCCGTAGGAATTTGTACACCGCGTTACCAGCCTGTTTCGCGTGCGACGGCCTCTTGCAGTAGATGCTGAAATCGTCGGCGTAGCGAACCCAGCGGAGTCCTTCCCGTTCGAGTTCACAATCCAGTTCATGCAGCATGATATTGGATAGTAGCGGGCTCAACGGGCTTCCCTGCGGGACGCCTTTTCGCCGTTTGGTGAGTTTCCCTTTCACGAGGATTGGTGCTCTCAACCACTTGCGAATGAGGCGAAGCGTCACGGGGCATTGCATCTTGCGGTAAATGAGTTGCAGCAGGATACCGTGGTCAACCTCGTCGAAAAACGATTTGAGGTCGATGTCAACGATGTCTTGATAGCC
>Ga0153915_10005128_pt1 | contig 12170 bp, 24 predicted proteins | sample Opewatmetagenome_2_FD_107003 | JGI IMG/M metagenome (GOLD analysis project Ga0153915, IMG submission 107003) | Freshwater wetland microbial communities from Ohio, USA - Open water 3 Core 3 Depth 3 metaG | ecosystem: Environmental > Aquatic > Freshwater > Wetlands | place: USA: Ohio, Lake Erie...
CGCGCGAGCCACGGCAACTCCGTGTCGCACAACAAGCCGGGCTCGATCAGCATGGCGCAGGACCCGGGTCGCGTTTTCCCCGGCAAGAAGATGGCGGGCCATATGGGCGCCGCCAACCGCACCGCCCAGAACCTCGAGATCGTGCGCATCGACGCCGAGCGCCAGTTGCTGCTGATCCGCGGTGCGGTCCCCGGATCGAGAGGCGGCGACATCGCCGTATATCCGGCGAAAAAAGTCCGCAAATCCGCCCTTGCGGCGGGCAAGCCGGCCAAGGCGGGTGCATGATGGAACTCAAACTGATCGACGAACAAGGCAAGTCCACCGCTTCGGTGGCGGCGTCGGACGCCGCTTTTGGGCGCGCCTACAGCGAGTCACTGGTCCACCAGGTGGTGACAGCCTGTCTCGCCAATACGAGACAGGGTACGCGGGCACAGAAGGATCGCGGCGCGGTCAAGCACTCCACCAAGAAGCCGTGGCGTCAGAAAGGCACCGGGCGGGCGCGCGCCGGCATGACGTCCAGCCCGCTGTGGCGCGGCGGCGGCAGAATCTTCCCCAACTCGCCGGATGAAAACTTCAGCCACAAAGTCAACAAGAAGATGCTGCGCGCGGGCGTGAGTTCGATCCTGTCGCAGCTTGCGCGCGAGGACCGCCTCGCCGTGGTGGACCAGTTCAGCCTCGACACGCCGAAAACCAGGCTCCTGTTGCAGAAGCTCAAGGGCATGGGGCTCGAGGACGTGCTGATCATCACCGACCACCTCGACGACAATCTGCGCCTGTCATCGCGCAATCTGCCGACGGTCAACATCGTCGAGGCGCGCAACGCCGATCCCGTGAGCCTGATTCGCCACGCCAAGGTGCTGATGACGCGCGGCGCGGTGGCTAAACTCGAGGAAATGCTGTCATGAGCGCGACGCCTGACGTCAAGCAGCAGGAACGCCTGATGCAAGTGCTTCTCGCGCCCGTGGTGTCGGAGAAAAGCACGTTCGTCGCCGACAAGAACCGGCAGTACGTGTTCCGCGTGGCGGACGACGCGACGAAGCCCGAGATCAAGGCGGCGGTCGAGCTCATGTTCAAGGTCCAGGTGGAATCGGTGAAGGTCGCGAACGTAAAAGGCAAGGAGAAACGCTTCGGACGGTTCAACGGCCGCCGCAACCACTGGAAGAAAGCCTACGTATGCCTCAAGCCCGGCCAGGAAATCAACTTCGTTGAAGGGGAGGCCAAATAATGCTGGTCAAAGTCAAACCGACGTCTCCCGGACGCCGGCAACTGGTGAAGGTGGTCACGCCCGGATTGCACAAAGGCAAGCCGGTGGCGCGGCTCGTCGAGCGCCAGTCGAAGAAGGCCGGCCGCAACAGCTACGGCCACATCACGATGCGCCATCAGGGCGGCGGCCACAAGCAGCACTATCGTGTCATCGACTTCAAGCGCAACAAGGACGGCATCGTGGCGAAGGTCGAGCGCCTCGACTACGACCCGAATCGCAGCGCGCACCTCGCGCTTTTGTGCTACGCCGACGGCGAGCGCCGCTACATCGTGGCGCCGAAAGGGGTGAGCGCGGGCATGCAGCTCGTGTCCGGTGCGGACGCACCGATCAAGGTTGGGAACACGCTGCCGCTCAGGAACATTCCGGTCGGCACCACCATTCATTGCATCGAGATGCTGCCCGGTAAAGGGGCGCAGCTTGCGCGCGCGGCAGGCGCCTCGGTGCAACTTCTGGCGCGCGAGGGCGATTACGCGCAACTGCGGTTGAGGTCCGGCGAAATCCGCAAGGTGCACATCAATTGCCGCGCCACCATCGGCGAAGTCGGAAACGAGGAGCACTCGCTGGAATCGATCGGCAAGGCGGGCCGCGTGCGCTGGCGCGGCGTGCGCCCGACGGTGCGCGGTGTCGCGATGAACCCGATCGACCACCCGCACGGCGGCGGCGAAGGCAAGACCGCGGCGGCGCAGGACCCGGTCAGCCCCTGGGGCGTGCTGTCCAAGGGCTACAAGACGCGCAAGAACAAGCGCACCAACAGCATGATCGTGCGCCGCCGTCATGCGAAGACCACCGGTTAAGAGGTAGCAAATGGCACGTTCCATCAAGAAAGGCCCGTTCGTCGATCTTCACCTCATGAAAAAGGTGGAAACCGCGCGCAACACGAAAGACAAGCGCCCGATCAAGACCTGGTCGCGCCGCTCGACTATCCTGCCGGATTTCGTGGGACTCACGATCGCGGTGCACAACGGCAAACAGCATATCCCGGTCTACATCACCGAGAACATGGTGGGTCACAAACTCGGTGAATTTGCGCACACCCGGATTTTCAAGGGACACTCGAAAGCCGGCTCGGCGGCTGCGGCTGCGGCGGCCGCCGCCGCGGCAAGCGACAGAAAGGCGAGTCCGACGCCTGCGGCTGCGGCCGCGCCCAAGGCGTGAGGAGGCGAGCATGAACACCAAGGCAACACTGCGCAGCGTCCGGCTCTCGGTTCAGAAGGGCCGCCTGGTGGCCGATCTGGTCCGCGGCAAGTCGGTTGAGAACGCGCTCAACATCCTGCAATTCAACCCCAAGAGGGGAGCGGCGATCATCCGCAAGGTGCTCGAGTCGGCGATCGCCAACGCCGAGCACAACGACGGGGCGGACATTGACGAACTCAAAGTTACGCGCATTCATGTCGAAAAAGGGCCGGTGCTCAAACGCTTCGCGGCGCGCGCCAAGGGCCGCGGCGCGCGCATCTTGAAGCCGACCTGCCACGTTTACGTAACAGTCGGCGACGGAAGGAATTAACCATGGGTCAGAAGATACATCCGACGGGGTTTCGCCTCGCGCTCAACCGCAACTGGGCCTCGCGCTGGTATGCGAACAACAAGAATTTCCCGACCATGCTGCTGGAGGACATCGCGGTCCGCGACTACCTGAAGCAGAAGCTCGCTCACGCCGCGGTATCGCGGGTGGTGATCGAGCGGCCCGCCAAGAACGCGCGCATCACCGTGTTCAGCGCGCGCCCCGGCGTCGTGATCGGCAAGAAGGGTGAAGACATCGAGTCGCTCAAAGCGGAACTGCAGAAGATGCTCCGCGTGCCGGTGCACGTCAACATCGAGGAAGTGCGCAAGCCCGAGCTCGACGCGCAGCTTATCGCCGACTCGATCGCACAGCAGTTGCAGAAACGAATCATGTTCCGCCGCGCCATGAAGCGTGCCATCACTAATGCCATGCGGCTCGGCGCCCAGGGCATCAAGATCATGAGCGCCGGGCGCTTGAACGGCATCGAAATCGCGAGGACCGAGTGGTATCGCGAAGGGCGTGTGCCCCTGCATACGTTGCGTGCCGACATCGATTACGGTTTCGCCGAGGCGAAGACCACCTACGGTGTGATCGGCATCAAGGTCTGGGTGTTCAAAGGCGAAGTGCTGGGCAAGAACGAACAGCCGGCGCTTGCCGCGACCGCGGCGCCGGTCGCGGCGCCCGAGCCACCGCCGGCGAGGAAGCCAAGAAAGTCGGCAGCAAAGACAGGAGCAAAGCGTGTTACAGCCAGCCAGACGTAAATACCGCAAGGAGCAGAAGGGGCGCAACAAGGGCGTTGCGACCCGCGGCAACAAGGTGAGCTTCGGCGACTACGGCTTGAAGGCGATCGGCCGCGGCCGGCTCACGGCGCGGCAGATCGAGGCCGCACGGCGCGCGATGACGCGCCACATCAAGCGCGGTGGACGCATCTGGATCCGCATCTTCCCCGACAAGCCGGTTTCACAAAAGCCGGCCGAAGTGCGGATGGGTAACGGCAAGGGCAACCCCGAGTTCTGGGTTGCGGAAATCCAGCCGGGCAAGGTGCTGTACGAAATGGACGGCGTCGATGAAATAATGGCGAAAGAAGCCTTCCGGCTTGCCGCGGCCAAGCTGCCGCTCCAGACCGCGTTCGTGGCAAGACAGGTTGGAGTTTGAGCGATGAGAGCAGCCGAATTGAAAACCAAGTCGACGGACGAACTGCGGCAGGAACTGGGCTCGCTCCTCAAGGCGCAGTTTTCGCTGCGCATGCAGAAGGCGACGCAGCAGCTTTCCAACACCAGTCAATTGAAGAAGGTGCGCCGCGACATCGCGCGCGTGCGCACCGTGCTCGCGCAGAAGGCGCAATAAGGTAGATCATTTATGAGCGAAGCAGCCAACAAGCGCACGCATACGGGGCGCGTGGTCAGCGACAAGATGAAAAAAACCGTGACCGTCCTGGTCGAGCGGCGCGTCAAGCACCCGCTTTACGGCAAGATCATGACGAGTTCCAGGAAGTATCACGCGCACGACGAAAAAGACGAGTACCGCGAGGGCGACCTGGTGATGATCGAGGAATGCCGGCCGCTCGCCAAGACCAAGGCGTGGCGCGTGGTGAAGCTCGTGGAAAAGGCGCGAACGGTCTGATTTAGGTTGCAGAATCAGCGCGATAGCCTTATAATTTCAGTTGCTCCGCCGTGTTGCCAACCGTGGGCACGGCGACCTGACCCGGACGGGCTCCAATACTGGCCGTCGCTGTCAAGCAGCGGACCAAGTTGGGGAAGATTGCTCAAGCGAGAAACGAAAAATGATTCAGATGCAGTCCATCCTGGATGTTGCCGACAACACCGGCGCACGTTCGGTCATGTGCATCAAGGTGCTCGGCGGCTCCAAGCGGCGTTACGCCGGGATTGGCGACGTGATCAAGGTCAGCGTGCGGGACGCGGCGCCGCGCGGCCGTGTCAAGAAGGGCGAGATCTACGACGCGGTCGTGGTGCGCACGGCCAAAGGCGTGCGCCGCAACGACGGTTCGTTGATCAAGTTCGACAGCAATGCCGCCGTCCTGCTGACGCCCAAACTGGAGCCGATCGGCACGCGCATCTTCGGCCCGGTGACGCGCGAGCTGCGGACCGAGCGCTTCATGAAGATCGTGTCGCTCGCGCCGGAAGTGCTGTAGGTCATGAAGGAAGGTATGAACCGCGGAGACGCAGAGGCCTCGAGGAGTTTGAATTCTTCAGGAATCTCGGCGTCTCCGCGCCTCCGCGGTTGGACAAACAGTCGGGAAATGCGATGAAAAGGATTCGAAAGGGTGACGATGTGCTCGTGCTGACCGGCAGGGACAAGGGCAAGCGCGGCGCCGTGCTGAAAATCGTCGATGCCGAGCATGTCGTGGTGGAAGGCGCCAATAAGGTCAAGAAGCACCAGCGCCCGAATCCGATGAAGGGCATCACCGGCGGCATTATCGAGAAGGAGATGCCGCTGCATATTTCCAACGTGGGTCTGTTCAATCCGGGAACCAAGAAAGCCGACCGCGTCGGCGTCAAGGTGCTGGAGGACGGCCGCCGCGTGCGTTTTTTCAAGTCCAACCGTGAAGTGGTTGACGCATGAGCGCAGAAAAAGACACCAAGGCGGCCAAAGCCGCGAAAGACGCCCGGTCTCCCAAGGACAGCAGGCCGGCGAAAGAAGCCAAACCAGCGAAAGAAACCAAGGCGGCGAAAGAAGCGAAATCCGGCAAAGAAGTAAAGGCGGCGCAAGAGGCGAGGCCGGCAAGGCCCACCAAGCCGGCGGCCCCGGCCCGTCTTCAGACTTTCTATCGCGACACCGTGGCCAAGCAGCTCACGCAGCAGTTCGGCTACAAGAGCGTGATGCAGGTGCCGCGCATCGAGAAGATCGTGCTCAACATGGGCGTGGGCGAGGCGGTTGCCGACAAGAAGATCATGGACAACGCGGTCGCCGACATGGTCAAGATCGCGGGGCAAAAGCCGGTCGTCACCAAGGCGCGCAAGTCGATCGCGAACTTCAAGATCCGGACCGGCTATCCGGTCGGCTGCAAGGTCACGCTGCGCGGCGCGCGCATGTACGAGTTCCTCGATCGCCTGGTCAACGTCGCCATGCCGCGCATCCGCGACTTCCGCGGCATCTCGGGCAAGGCATTCGACGGCCGCGGCAACTACAACATGGGGGTCAAGGAGCAGATCATCTTCCCCGAGATCGAGTACGACAAGATCGACGCGATCCGCGGAATGAACATCACGATTTCAACCACCGCCAAGACCGACGAGGAAGCGAGGGCGCTCCTTGCGGCATTCAGATTTCCGTTCCGGAACTAAAGGACGACTAAAGGACGACCATGGCAAAAACGGCTTTGATCAACCGCGACCAGAAGCGCCGCAGGATCGTCAAGAAGTTCGCCGCCAGGCGCGCCGGACTGCTGGCGATCGCGAACGACCAGAAACTTTCACAGGAAGAGCGATATGAGGCGCGGATGAAACTTCAGAAGCTGCCGCGCGATGCTTCCCCGGTGCGTCTCAGGAACCGCTGCGCGCTGACCGGCCGGCCGCGCGGCGTGTTCCGCAAGTTCGGCTTGGCGCGCGGCAAGCTGCGCGACATCGCGATGCGCGGCGAAATTCCGGGCGTCATCAAGGCCAGTTGGTGAAACCTAGGTTCAGAGTCTCAGGTTTAGCGTTCAAAGTTGGAACCTAAACCTGGAACGTTGAACCGTGAACTAGGAACAGAAAACATATGAGTATGAGTGATCCGATCGCCGATATGCTCACGCGCATTCGCAATGCGCAGGAGTCGGAAAAACAATCGGTGGCGATACCGGCAAGCAGGCTGAAGGCCGCGATCGCCAATGTGCTCAAGGACGAGGGCTATATTGAGGATTTCGCGGTGCGCGAGAACGCCGGCAAGCCGTTGCTCGAAATCAGCCTCAAGTATTACGCCGGCAAGCCGGTGATCGAGAAAATCGAACGCATCAGCCGCCCGGGACTGCGGATCTACCGGCCCGGCCGCGATCTTCCGAAGGTCATGAACGGCCTGGGTATCGCAATCGTGTCGACATCCAGGGGCGTGATGACCGACCGCAAGGCGCGCGGGCTCGGCGTGGGCGGCGAAGTCCTGTGCATCGTTGCCTAAAGGAAAAAGCGGAGTAAGCGATGTCGAGAATCGGAAACAGTCCGGTGATGCTGCCGGAAAAAGTGGAAGTGGCGCTCGACCCGAGCGAGATCTCGGTGAAAGGGCCGCTCGGCGCGCTCACGCAGAAGCTCACGCCGAACGTCACGGTGGAAAAGATCGATAACCGCATCGAGTTCAGGGCCACTAACAATTCGCACCATGCGAACGCGATGTCGGGCACGCTGCGGGCGCTCGTCGCCAACATGGTGACCGGCGTGACCAAGGGCTTTGAGAAAAAACTCACGCTGGTCGGCGTCGGCTACCGGGCGCAGGCGCAGGGCGACAAACTCAATCTCTCGCTCGGGTATTCGCACCCGGTGGTGCATCAGATGCCAAAGGGCGTCAAGGCCGAGACGCCGACCCAGACCGAGATCGTGATCAAGGGCGTGGACCGGCAGCTCGTCGGCCAGGTGGCGGCGGAAGTGCGCGGCTATCGCAGCCCCGAACCCTACAAGGGCAAGGGCGTGCGCTATGCCAACGAGCGGATCGTGCTCAAGGAAACCAAGAAGAAGTAAGCGGGGCGAGACATGATAGACAAGAATCAAGCACGGTTGCGGCGGGCGCGTCAGACACGCGCCAAGATCGCGGAACTGAAAGCGGTGCGCCTGACGGTGCATCGCTCCGGCAGTCACATCTATGCCCAGGTGATCGACGCCTCCGGCGCGACGGTGCTGGCGAGCGCCTCCACGGCCGAGCCCGACGTGCGCAAGACGCTGAAGAATGGCGGCAACGTGAAAGCGGCGGCCGAAGTGGGAAAACGCATCGCCGAGAAAGCGGCAAAGCTCGGCATCGCGTCGGTGGCGTTCGACCGTTCGGGTTACAGGTTCCACGGTCGCGTCAAGGCGCTGGCGCAAGCGGCGCGTGAAGCGGGCCTCAAGTTCTAAACGGGATACCTCATGGCGAAGATACAGGCAGGAAAAATGCATACCGGCGAGGAGCGTAGCGACGGTCTGCGCGAGAAGATGGTCGCGATCAACCGCGTCACCAAGGTGGTGAAGGGCGGGCGCGTGATGGGTTTTGCCGCGCTTACCGTGGTCGGTGACGGCGACGGCAGGATCGGCATGGGCAAGGGCAAGGCGCGCGAGGTCCCGGTCGCGGTGCAGAAGGCGATGGAAGAAGCGCGCAACAAGATGGTCAAGATCCAGCTCAAGAACGGCACGCTGCAGCATTCGGTGACCGGAAGGCACGGCGCTGCGCGGGTCTACATGCAGCCGGCGTCCGAAGGTACCGGCATCATTGCCGGCGGCCCGGTGCGCGCGGTGCTCGAAGTGATGGGCGTGACCAACATTCTTTGCAAATGCCTCGGCTCGACCAATCCCTACAACGTCGTGCGCGCGACGATCAACGGCCTGACGGCGATGAATACGCCGGCGGGCATCGCGGCAAAGCGCGGCAAATCGGTCGCGGAAATCACGGAGTAGGCGATGGCCAGTGAACAGGGCAAGACATTGAAGGTCACGCTGGTGAAAAGTTCGATCGGCGCCAAGCCGGATCACCGCGCGTGCGTGCGCGGCCTGGGCCTGCGCCGGCTGAACCACACCGTGGAAGTCGCCGACACGCCGGCCATCCGCGGCATGATCAACAAGGTGTCGTATCTTGTCAGGTGCGAGGGCTGAAATGCGGTTAAACGAAATCAAACCGGCCGCCGGTTCCAAGCATTACAAGAAGCGTGTCGGCCGCGGCATCGGCTCCGGGCTCGGCAAGACCGCCGGGCTCGGCCACAAGGGCCAGAAAGCGCGCGCGGGCGGCTTTCACAAGGTCGGTTTCGAGGGCGGCCAGATGCCGCTGCAGCGCCGGCTGCCGAAGCGCGGTTTCGTGTCGCTCGCGAAGCACGACACCGCCGAGGTGCGGCTCGGCGACCTGCAGAAAATGAAAGCGGACACCATCGATCTTGCCGCGCTCAAGGAAGCGGGGGTCGTATCGCAGCGCGCGTTGCGCGCCAAAGTGATCCTGTCCGGCGAACTGAAGCGCAAAGTGGCGCTGAAAGGCCTGCTCGTCACCAAGGGTGCGCGCGCCGCGATCGAGGGCGCCGGCGGCAGCATCGAAGCGCCTGTACGAGAGCAGACCGCCACCGCGGCCCAGGACGGCGGCAAGTCCAAGGGCGACCGGGCCGGCGCCGCCACGGCCGCCGACAAGACCGGGGCGCGATAAGCTTGGCTACCAACGAATCGCTGCTGGCTGCGGGCAAGATGGGCGACCTGAAACGTCGCCTGCTGTTCCTGCTGGGTGCGCTCATCGTGTTCCGCATCGGCTCCTACATCCCGGTGCCGGGCATCGATCAGCTGCAACTCGCGGAGCTGTTCAAGTCGCAGCGCGGCGGGATCCTCGACATGTTCAACATGTTCTCCGGCGGCGCATTGTCGCGCTTTTCGATCTTTGCGCTCGGGATCATGCCCTACATTTCGTCGTCGATCATCATGCAACTGATGACGGTGGCGTCACCCACGCTGGAGGCGCTCAAGAAAGAAGGCGAGGCCGGGCGCCGCAAGATCACCCAGTACACGCGTTACGGCACGGCGGGCCTCGCGCTTTTCCAGGGCCTGGGTATCGCCATCGCGCTCGAGTCACAGCCGGGGCTCGTCGTCGAGCCGGGGCTCGCGTTCCGGCTGACCGCGATGATCACGCTGGTGACCGGCACGATGTTTCTGATGTGGCTCGGCGAGCAGATCACCGAGCGCGGCATCGGCAACGGCATTTCGCTCATCATCTTCGCCGGGATCGCCGCGGGATTTCCGCAGGCGGTGGGCGGCACGCTCGAGCTGGTGCGCACCGGCGCGTTTTCGATTCTGACCGCGCTCGTCATCGGCACGCTGGTGATGGGTGTCACCGCGTTCGTGTGTTTCGTCGAGCGCGGCCAGAGGAAGATTCTGGTGAATTATGCCAAGCGCCAGGTCGGCCGCAAGATTTACGGCGGGCAGACCTCGCATTTGCCGCTCAAGCTCAATATGTCGGGGGTGATCCCGCCGATCTTCGCATCCAGCATCATCCTGTTCCCGGCGACGCTGACCGGCTGGTTCGGCTCGGGCGAGGGATTCACCTGGCTCAAGGACATCGCGGCTACCCTGCATCCCGGACAACCGATCTACACGTTGCTGTACGCCTCGGCGATCATCTTCTTCTGCTTTTTCTATACCGCGCTCGTGTTCAATCCGAAGGAAACCGCGGACAACCTCAAGAAGAGCGGCGCTTTCGTGCCGGGCATCCGGCCAGGCGATCAGACCGCGCGCTACATCGAGAAGATCACGTTGCGGCTCACGCTCACGGGCGCGATCTACGTGACGCTGGTGTGTCTGCTGCCGGAGTTTCTGATCGTGTGGAAGAACGTGCCGTTCTATTTCGGCGGGACGTCGCTCCTCATCATCGTGGTCGTGACGATGGATTTCATGGCCCAGGTGCAGGCCTACGTCATGTCGCACCAGTATGAGAGCCTGCTCAAGAAGGCCAATTTCAAGGGCGGCGTGTTTCCGACACGGTGATGGCGAAAGAAGAAACCATACAGATGCAGGGTGAGGTGGTGGAGAACCTGCCCAATGCGACATTCAGGGTAAAACTGGAAAACGGTCACATCGTGCTCGGGCACATTTCCGGCAAGATGCGCATGCACTACATCCGGATACTTCCGGGCGACAAGGTCACGGTGGAGCTCACGCCGTATGACCTCACGCGCGGCCGCATCGTGTTCCGGGCGAAGTAACGAGAGCGTGAAAACTGGATAGTGAAGAGGAAGCAATCATGAAAGTTCAGGCATCGGTGAAACGGATGTGCCGCAACTGCAAGATCGTCAAGCGCAAAGGCGTGGTGCGGGTGATCTGCAAGGATCCCCGTCACAAGCAGCGCCAAGGCTGATTTCGAATTGAAAATTAACTGGTTAGGCGTTAAAATTACAGGTTTTCCGTTCTTGGGGTAAGACATGGCGCGCATAGGTGGCGTAAACATTCCGAATCATCAGCACGCGGAAATCGCGTTGACCGCGATTTACGGTATCGGCCGCAGCCGGGCACGCGCAATCTGCGCCGCAGCCGGCGTGGGTTCGTCCAGCAAGATCAAGGATCTGTCCGATTCCGAGATGGACAAGCTGCGGGAGCAGGTCACCAAGTGCGCGGTCGAAGGCGATTTGCGCCGCGAAGTGTCGATGAACATCAAGCGGCTGATGGATCTTGGCACCTGGCGTGGCAAGCGCCACCGCGCCGGGCTGCCGGTGCGCGGCCAGCGTACCCGCACTAACGCCCGCACCCGCAAGGGTCCGCGCAAGGCGGCGGTCAAGATCATAAAAGCGGCTACAGTTTAAAGGTAATCCGACATGGCAAAAGCAAGCACCCGGGTGCGCAAGAAGGTCAAGAAGAACGTGGCGGAAGGCATCGCCCATGTTCACGCGTCCTTCAACAACACTATCGTGACCATCACCGACCGCCAGGGCAATGCGCTGGCGTGGGCGACCTGCGGCAGCAACGGCTTCAAGGGCTCGCGCAAGTCGACGCCGTTCGCCGCTCAGGTGGCGGCCGAGCAGGCCGGCAAGCTCGCGCAGGAGTGCGGCGTGAAAAACATCGAGGTGCGCATCAAGGGCCCGGGGCCGGGCCGCGAATCCGCGGTGAGAGCGCTCAACGCGGTCGGCTTCAAGATCACCAGCATCGCGGACGTGACCCCGGTGCCGCACAACGGCTGCCGTCCGCCCAAAAAGCGCCGTATCTAAGAGGGAGAACCGACCGTGGCAAGGAATCTCGACGCAAAATGCCGGCAGTGCCGCCGCGAAGGCGAGAAACTGTTCCTGAAAGGCGAGAAGTGCTTCACCGACAAGTGCGCGATCGAACGCCGCAACTATCCGCCGGGGCAGCACGGGCAGAAAAACACGCGTCTATCCGGGTACGGCGTGCAACTGCGTGAAAAGCAGAAAGTGCGCCGCATTTATGGACTCCTCGAGCGCCAGTTCCGCAAGACCTATCATGCCGCCGAGCAGAGCAAAGGCATCACCGGCGAGACGCTGCTGCAGGCGCTGGAATCCCGGCTGGACTCGGTGGCTCACCGGATGGGTTTCGGCGCCTCGCGCACCGAAGCGCGCCAGATCGTGCGCCACAACGGCATCCTGGTCAACGGCAAGCGCGTCAATATCCCGTCGTTCCAGTGCCGTCCGGGCGACGTGATCGAGGTCGCGCAGCCCGCCAAGGACCAGCTGCGCATCAAGGGCGCCGCCGAAGCGGCGGAGTCCCGCGGCTACCCCGAATGGGTCGAAGTCGACGCCAAGGCACTCAAAGGCAC
>Ga0153915_10005129_pt1 | contig 12167 bp, 13 predicted proteins | sample Opewatmetagenome_2_FD_107003 | JGI IMG/M metagenome (GOLD analysis project Ga0153915, IMG submission 107003) | Freshwater wetland microbial communities from Ohio, USA - Open water 3 Core 3 Depth 3 metaG | ecosystem: Environmental > Aquatic > Freshwater > Wetlands | place: USA: Ohio, Lake Erie...
CTACGCCCGTTGGGAGAATCCCGTGCGCCAGCCCACGCCGCGGGCGACGACCGCGGTATCCACCTGGGCGGTAGAGGGGCGGGCCGGCGCGCTGCTGTCCTGGGATCGCAGCGCGCGGCAGCGCTGGGTGGACCGGGCCGATCCCCATACCGGGTTCGACGCCCTTTGGATGGCGACGACCGACGTCACCTACCTCGACCGCAACCTGTGGGACGATGCGGGGACCGTGGAAGCCGGTCCCTGGGTCGCGTCCACCTGGCCCGCCGGGCGGGCGACGCTGCGCGCCCGCGTCGCAGTCCGCGGCGGCATCGTCTATCGCTATCCCGGCCCGGGGATCACCTCGGTGAACCGCTACGACGTCGAAGGCTTCCTGCGGGGCACGGCGGAGCTGTCGGCGCGACGGCCGTTCTGGGGTGGGACGGCGCTCGGCATCCGGGTCTTCGCCGGCGGATACCTGGCCCACTCGCCCCCCCCGCTGCAACGGCGCATCTACATTGCGGGCGCCGATCCCTACGAGACGTTCACCAACCCGTTGCTGCGCAGCCGTGGCGCGCTCTTCGTGCGGCCCGATTTCCACTACCAGGCACCGGGCGGCGCCAACCTGCGCGGCTTCGCCCCTGTCTTGGGTGGGCGCTGGGCGGCCAGCGCGAACCTCGAGCTGACGCGCGCCGTGGTGACCCGGCGGGGCGGCGCGGTGCGACGCGTGGCGCTCGAGGCGTTCGGCGACGCCGGGCTGGTGGACTCCGCAGCCGTGCCGTCGACCGGCGGGGACAAGGCCGTCACGGCCCTGTGGGATGCCGGGATCGGGATCGTCTCCAGACACCAGGTGGGCGATCTCGCCTGGACGATGCGCGTGGAGCTGCCGTTGCTCGTCAACCGCTGGGATTTCGCCGCCGATGCCCGCGCGGGCGACGGTCGCGCGGCATTCCGCTGGCAGCTGTCGCTCGAGCCGAGCTTCTGAGATGGCCCAGGACGCCGGGGACCGCAGAGCCTTCTTCCGGAATGGTCTCGGGCGGCTGGCAGGCGAAATCGCCCGCCGCGTCGAGGAGCGGGTCGTACAGCGGCGCTGGTTCCGGCCGCCCGGCGCGGCGTCGGAGATGGCGTTTCTCGCCGCGTGCACCCGCTGCGGCGCCTGCGTGGACGTCTGCCCCGCCCACGCCATCCGCAAAGCGCCGCCAGGCGCGGGGCTCGCCGCGGGGACGCCGATTCTCGAGCCGTCGGTACAGGCATGCGTCGCCTGCGACGATATCCCTTGCGCCCGCGCCTGTCCCACGACGGCGCTGGTGCTGCCGGCCAACGGGTGGCTCGGCGTGCGGCTCGGCGTGCTCAGCCTCGATGTGGACCGGTGCATCACGTTTCACGGCGCAAGCTGCGGCGTCTGCGCCCGCTCGTGCCCCATGGGGGAACGGGCGCTCGCGATGGACGGCGGCGGCCGGCCGGTGCTGAAGCCGGAGGGGTGCGTGGGCTGCGGGGTGTGCGTCACGGCCTGCGTCACGGCCCCGTCGTCGCTCTCCCTGTCGCTCGTCCCGGTGGACGTGTGAACGAGCTGCCCTATCGGGTGGAGAAGCCCTGGGGGCACGAGCTCATCTGGGCCCGCACCGACCGCTACGTGGGCAAGATCCTGCACGTCGAGGCGGGGCACGTGCTGAGCCTGCAGTACCACGAGCGCAAGGATGAATCGATCTACGTGCTGAGCGGGGAGATCATCCTGCGGCTGCAGCAGGGCGACACCCTGATCGAGCGGCGGCTCGCCCAGGGCGAAGCGTTTCACATCCTGCCGACGGTGATTCACCAGTTCGAGGCGGTCGTGACGAGCGACCTGCTCGAGGCCTCCACGCCGGAGATCGACGACGTGATCCGCCTGAAGGATCGCTACGGGAGAGTGCCGTGAAAGTCATCGTCCCGCTCGCCGGCAAGGGGACGCGCCTCCTGCCGCTCACCAAGCGCGTTCCCAAGCCGCTGGTGCACGTAGCCGGCCGGCCGGTGATGGACTACGTGATGGACACCATCGCCGGCTTCGACGTCGAGGAGCTGCTCGTGATCACCGGGCACCTGAAGGCCGATGTCGAGCGCTACATCCGGACCCACTACCGCGTGCCGGCCCGCTTCGTGGAGCAACAGACGCTGGACGGGACGGCGGGCGCGATCAACCTGGCCCGCCCGTGGGTGGACGGGCCGGTGCTGATCATCTTCGTGGACACCCTGTTCGACGCCGATCTCTCGCTCATCCGGACGAGCGACGCCGACGGGATCCTGTGGGCGAAGGAGGTCGAGGACTACCAGCGGTTCGGCGTGATCGTGACCGATGCCAACGGCTACATGCGGCGCATCGTCGAGAAGCCCGATACCCCGGTGTCGCGGCTCGCGAACATCGGGCTCTATTACATCAAGGACTGGCGCACCCTGTTCGACGGCATCGCCCACGTGTTGGGGCAGGCCCCGGGGAAGGGTGGGGAGTTCTATCTCACCGATGCGTTCCAGTACATGGTGGACCGGGGGCGCCGGCTGCTCACCGCGCATGTCGGCGGCTGGTACGACTGCGGCAAAGTGGACACGCTGCTCGAGACCAACGAGCATCTGCTGCGGACCGGCCGGGGGCTCGTTCCGGCCTCCGCTCCGGGCGTCGTGATCCGGGAGCCGGTCCGGATCGAGCCGGGGGTGACGCTGAAGGACTGCGCCATCGGTCCCAACGTGACGATCGAGGCCGGGAGCCGCATCGAGGGGAGCACGGTCGAGCATTCGCTGTTGGGTCGTGACGTACGCCTGTCGCACGCCCAGGTGAAACGCTCGGTGATCGGGGACGCGCAGGTGATCGAGAACCGCAGCGTGGCCGACAGCGTCATGGACGCCGGGGAGCAGGCGGCGGCGAAATAGCCTGTTTCCGCTTGCCTTCTCTGATATATCTGACTAATGTCAGATATATGGACGGCATCGCCCAAGTACGAAGCTTCAATCGCGCCGTGACGCTCCAGGTCGGCGCCCTGGAGGGGGGCTTTCTCGGTCGCGACCGCTCGCTCGGCGCCTGCCGCCTGCTGTTCGAGATCGGTCCCCAGGGCATCGAAATTCGCCAGCTGCGCGCGCGCCTCGAGCTGGACTCGGGGTACACCAGCCGCCTGCTGCGCGGACTGGAGGCGGAAGGCCTGATCCGCACCGCCCCTTCCCGCGGTGACACTCGCGTGCGTTTCGTGACGCTCACGCCGGCCGGCCGCAAGGAGCTGGCCGTCTTGAATCGCCTCTCCGACGAGGCCGCCGCGTCGTTGCTGCAGCGCCTCCCCGAGGCGCAACGCGTCGCGCTGCTCTCCGCGATGGGGACCGTCGAGCGCCTGCTGCGCGGCAGCGCCGTCCACCTGGCCGTCGTGAATCCCGACAGTCGCGCCGCCCGCTACTGTCTCGAGCGCTACTTCGAGGAGCTGGCGATGCGATTCGAGGCCGGCTTCGATCCGGCGCGCAGTATACCGGCGGCGACCGAGGAGCTGACACCCCCGCGCGGCTACTTCGTCCTGGCGACGCTGAACGGCGAGCCGGTGGGGTGCGGCGCGCTCAAGTGCCATGTGGCCTGCGGCGAAATCAAGCGCATGTGGGTCGCGCCGTCCGCGCGGGGGCTGGGCGTCGGGAAGCGTATCCTGCTCCGGCTCGAGGATCTCGCGCGGGAGCGGCGGCTGCCGCTGCTCAGGCTCGAGACCAACAAGACTCTCACCGAGGCGCAATCTCTCTACCGCGGCAACGGCTTCCGCGAGGTGCCCGCGTTCAACTCCGAGCCCTACGCCCATCACTGGTTCGAGAAGTCCCTGTACCCAGAGGGGTCGACCTCCACCGACTCCTGACAAACCCGGCATGAAGATCCCTTGCGAATTCCCGTGCCCCCGATTAGTTACTGACCCTTCAGTAAGTAACTGCGAGGGGTTGCATCATGCCACAATCCGCCACCCGCCGTCCCCGCCGCGCCAAGCCGCGCTGGCAGCGACGTAAAGAGGCCCGGCCGGAAGAGATCGTCGCGGCGGCGCTCGAGCAGTTCGTGGAGCGCGGCTTCGCCGCGACGCGGCTCGAGGACGTCGCCCGCCGCGCCGGCATCACCAAGGGCACCTTGTACCTGTACTTCAAGAACAAGGAAGCTCTCTTCAAGGCCGTCGTGCGCGAGACCATCGTGCCCGTGATCGCCCAGGGGGAGTCGACCGCAGCCTCGTTCTCCGGAACCGCGCAGGAGCTGCTGGAGCGGCTGGTACGGGAGTACTGGCGCCTGGTATACGACACGGCCCTGGGCGGGATCCCCAAGCTGATGATGGCCGAGGCGGGCAATTTCCCCCAGCTCGCGCGCTTCTACTACGAGGAAGTCGTGACGCGCGGACACCGCCTGCTGGGCGGCGTGATCGAGCGCGGCATCAAGAGCGGCGAATTCCGCCGGGTGGACGTGCGGGTCGCCGCCAAGCTCGCCCTCTCCCCGTTGATGCACGCCACCGTCGCGCAGCGCGCGTTCGCGCACTGCATGCCGGAGGGCTTCGACGTCCGGAAATACCTCGATACGCACATCGACCTGTACCTCCATGGCATCTCCAATGCATAGATCGTTCTCGCTCACCGTCGCGGCGCTCTGCGTCGCGTTCGCTCCGGCGGCCGCGCAGTCGCCCGCCGCACCGCTGCGGCTCTCCTTCTCCGACGCGGTCGCGCGGGCGGCCGGCGCCGCGCCAGCCGTGACGCTGGCGGGGTACCAGACCGACCAGGTTCGGGCCCGCGTGCGCCAGACCCGCGCGTCGCTGCTCCCGGACTTTTCGGCGACCGGCAGCTGGGTCAGCCAGACGCTCAACCCGCAGGCCTTCGGGTTCAAGTTCCCCGGGTTGACCCTGCCGCGCCTGCTCGGCCCGTTCGACCTGTACGACGGCCGCCTCCACCTGTCCCAGACGCTGTTCGACTACGCGGGACGCGCACGCGTGCGCACGGCCCGTACCCAGCTCGCGGGGGCCGAGGCCGATAGTACCCTGGCGATCGAGGGGGCGGCGCAGGTGACCGGGCTGGCCTACCTGCGGGCGGCCCGCGCCGACGCGGTGGCGGCCGCCCGCACGGCGGACTCCGCGCTCGCGGCCGAGCTGGTGCGGCTGGCGCAGGCGCAGAAGGACGCGGAGGTCGGGACGCAAATCGACGTCACCCGCGCGCAGACGCAGCTGGTGGCGGCGGAGGGCGCGCTGCTCGTGGCTCGCAATGAGCAGCGCCGCAGCCGGATCGACCTGGCCCGGAGCCTGGGGTTGTCCTCCGACACGCCGCTCGAGCTGACCGATACGCTGGCCACCGCGCTGGTCCAGACCGACCTGCCCGACGGGCGGGATTCGCTGGTCGCGGTGGCGCTGGCCCAGCGGCCCGATCTGGCCGCGGGGGTGGCGCGCGGGCGCGCGGCGCAACAGGCCGCTCGCGCGATCTCGGCCGAACGGCTGCCGCGCCTGGATCTGTCGGCGAGCTACGGCACCATCGGCTTGGCGCCACTCGACGGAATCGCGACCCGCCAGGTGGCGCTGCAGGTCACCGTGCCGATCCTCGACGGGTTTCGCCGCGAGGGCCGGCGGGCCGAGCAGGACGCGGTGGTGCGGGGGACGGACCTGCGCAACGAAGAGCTGCGGCGCCAAATCGCGGCGGACGTGGACGCGGCGCGGCTCGACCTGGCGTCCGCCGGGGAGCAGCAGACGATCGCGCGTGAGCGGCTGGCGCTCGCTCAGGCGGAACTGGACGAGGCGCGGGAGCGGTTCAAGGCAGGGGTGGCCGGCAACATCGAGGTGATCCAGGCGCAGTCCTCGCTGGTGCGGGCCCGGGATACCGACATCGATGCGCGGTTCGCGGCTGCCGCGGCGCGTGTGGCGCTGGCCCGCGCGGCCGGGGTCGCCCGGCTGCTGCACTAAACTCCGACGACGAGAAGAGGGACGGATCATGGCTACCACGATGGAACCTGACGTGCAGCAAGAGCGTGCCTCCCGGCCGGCGCCCTCCCCGGCGGCGCCGCCGGTCGAAGCACGACGACCGGTCGCCGGCGGGCGGCGCAAGATCGTGTTCGCGGTGCTCGGCCTCGTGCTGCTCGTGCTCATCGCCGGCGGAGTGCGCAAACTGATCTGGGCGCGCTCCCACGAGGGTACGGACAACGCGCAGGTGGACGGGCACATCCTGCCGGTGCTGCCCAAGGTGGGGGGGTTCGTGACGGCGGTTCAAGTGGAGGAGAACCAGTCGGTGCGCGCGGGCGACACGCTCGTCATTCTGGACGACCGCGACTTTCGCGCCAAGCTGCAGCAGGCCGAGGCCGACCTGGCGGTCGCGCTGGCCACGGTCAGCTCGCGCCAGCGCGTGGGGCAGGCGGACGCGGCCGTGCGGCAGGCCGAGGCGAACGCCGAGAAAGCCCACGCGGATCTCGACCGGCTGGCGCCGCTCGCGGCCCAGGGAATCGTGAGTCGCCAGCAGCTCGACGCCGCGCAGACCGCGGTGCGTGCCGCGGACGCCGCGCTGGCCGCGGCCCAGGCGGCGCTGGTCGGGGCGGATGCCCGGGTGGCCTCGGCCCGCGCGTCGCGCGACCAGGCGGCGCTGCAGCTCTCCTACACGCGGATTGTGGCGGCGCAGGGGGGTCTCGTCAGCAAGAAGAACGTCGAGGTGGGCCAGCTGGTGCAGCCGGGACAGCCGCTGTTCAGCGTGGTGCCGCTGGAGGACGTGTGGGTCACGGCGAACCTCAAGGAGACCCAGATCGAGGACGTAACGCCGGGCGATAAGGTCGACTTCACCGTCGACGCCTACCCCGGCATCCATTTCCGCGGACACGTCGAGAGCTTGTCGCCCGCCACCGGCGCGCGCTTCTCCCTGCTGCCGCCGGACAACGCGACCGGGAACTTCACCAAGGTGGTGCAGCGCATTCCCGTGCGGATTCGCCCTGACGGCGCGCCCGACCCGGCCCATCCGCTGCGGCCCGGGATGAGCGTGAACGTCACCATCACGACGAAGTGACGTGGCCGTGACGGCGACCACATTGCCCGCGCTGTCGGCCGCCGGGGGGGCGGACCGGTATCGCTACCGTTACATCATCGCGATCACCGTGTCGCTCGCGTCGGTGCTCGAGCTGCTCGACACGAGCATCGTCAACGTCGCGATCCCCCACATGATGGGGTCGCTGGGGGCGACGCTCGACCAGATCGCCTGGGTCTCGACCGGCTACATCGTCGCCAACGTCATCATTCTGCCGATCACGGGATGGCTGTCGGCGTACTTCGGCCGGCAGCGCTATTTCGCCACGTCGATCGCCGTGTTCACGATCGCCTCGTTCCTGTGCGGCAATTCGCACACGCTCGCGGAGCTGGTCGTCTGGCGCATCATCCAGGGACTGGGCGGCGGCGCCCTGCTGTCGACGTCGCAGGCGATCCTCTACGAGGAGTTCCCGCGGGAGGAATACGGCACCGCGATGGCGATCTTCGGCGTCGGCGTGATGGTCGGTCCGACGCTCGGGCCCACCCTGGGCGGCTACATCACCGACGCCGCCGGCTGGCCCTGGATCTTCTACATCAACATCCCCTTCGGCATCCTGGCCCTCGCGCTCACCCTGTCGTTCATCCAGGACTCGCGGCACCAGGCGAAAGCCGAACGGGTGGACTACGTCGGACTGCTGCTGCTCGCGGCGGGCATCGGGGCCCTGCAGACCATGCTCGAGCGGGGCGAGCGGCTCGACTGGTTCGAGTCGAAAGGGGTGACCGCGCTGGCGCTGGTGAGCGCCTTCTCGCTCATCACGTTCGTGTGGCACGAGCTGCGCACCGAGCACCCGGTCGTGGACCTGCGCATCCTCAAGAGCCGACAGCTCGCGGTCGGCGTGGTGTTCGCGGCGGTGCTGGGAGTCTGCCTGTACGCGACGGTGTTCGTGCTGCCCGTGTACCTCCAGAACCTGCAGGGGTTCAGCGCCAAGCAGACGGGGTTCGTGATCCTGCCGGGTGCGCTCGCGAGCGCCTTCACGATGGCCGTCATGGGACGCACCCAGGGGAAGTTCGACGGCCGCTATTCGATTCTCGTCGGGGTAGGGTTGTTCGGACTCTCCATGTGGAAGCACGCCCACTTCACGACCGACAGTGGGATGCCGGACTTTTTCTGGCCGCTGATCTACCGTGGCGTGGGGCTGGGGCTGATCTTCGTGCCGCTCACGAACCTCGCCCTCGCCGATCTCCCGATGAGCCGGATCCCCAACGGCACCGGGCTCTTCAACCTGATGCGCCAGCTGGGCGGCAGCGTCGGCATCGCGCTGTCGGCGACGCTCGTCACCCGCTTCGCCAGCATACACCGCGCGGATCTGATGGCCGACGTGACGATCTACTCGCCTGCGACCCAGGCGCGGCTCGCGGTGCTGGAGCACGGATTCGCGGCGCAGGGGGTCCCGGTGGGTCTCGTCGAAACCAAGGCGGTGGCCGTGCTCAACGGCATGGTGCAGCGCCAGGCGCTGATGCTGTCGTTCGAGCAGCTGTTCCTGCTGTTCGGCGCCGCGTTTCTCCTCTCGCTCCCCCTGCTGCTCCTGATGCACAAGAGCCGCGGGCCGGGCGGGGGCGTGGCCCACTGATGGGTGCCGCGGTGCGGGTCGGGGACCAGGCGCCGGATTTCACGCTGCCGCGGATGGACGGCGCGCCGTTCCACCTGTCTGAAGCGATCCGCCGGCGGGTGGTCGTCCTCTACTTCTATCCGAAGGACGAGACGATGGGTTGCACCGCCGAGGCCTGCGCGTTTCGCGATCAGTACGACGTGTTCGCGGCGGCGGGCGCGGAGGTCGTCGGGGTGAGCGCCGATTCGGCGGATTCCCATCGCCGGTTCGCCGCGCATCATGGGCTGCCGTTCGTGCTGCTCACCGATGAGGCCGGCACCGTTCGCACGGCGTACGGCGTCGGCAAAGCGCTCGGGCTATTCGACGGCCGCGTCACCTACGTCATCGACCGACGAGGCATCGTGCGGCACGTCTTCTCCTCGCGGATCAATCCGACGCGTCACGTGGCCGAAGCGCTCCAGATCGTGAAGCGGTTGGCGGCGTGAGCGCGCTGCGGCGGTTCGCGCCCCGCTTGCTCGTCATCGGCGGTCTCTGGACGCTGCTGCACGTCTATGTGGGCCGCCATTTCCTGCGCACGCCCGGGATCCCCGGCGTCGCGCTGGTCCTCGGGTGGAGTGCGGTCCTGTTGCTCGCCTGGCTGCCGTTCGCGGCGTTCGTGGCCGGGCGCTCGAAGCTGTCGGGGAAACGGGCCGTCGAGTGGGCCGGGTACGTGGCGATGGGGCTGTCGTCGCTGCTCATCGTCTGCTTCGCCGCGGCCGACCTGTTGCACCTCCGGAACGAGAGTGCGGCGATCGCGGGCGGCGCCGTGCTGCTGACGGCGGTCGGCCTGGTGCAGGCGCGGCGCCCCACGGTCGTGCGCGTGACCGTACCGATCCAGGATCTGCCGCCCGATCTCGCCGGCCTGCGCATCGTGCAGCTTTCCGACCTGCACGTGGGACCCACGATCCGCCGCCCGTTCGTCGACGCGGTGGTGGACGTCGCCAACGCCCTGGCTCCCGATCTCGTGGCCGTGACGGGGGACGTGGCCGACGGCTTCGTGCCGGAGCTGCGGGACCACGTCGCGCCGCTCGCCCGGTTGCGGGCGCCGCTCGGCAGCTTCTTCGTGACCGGAAACCACGAGTATTACTGGGACCCGCGGGGCTGGACCCGGGAGCTCGAGCGGCTCGGCCTCTCGGTGCTCTCCAACGAGCACCGGCTCCTGATCCGAGGCAACGGCCGTTTGTTGCTCGCCGGGGTGACCGATCTCTCGGCCGGACCGGACCCCGTGGCGGCCATCGCCGGCGCTCCGGACAGCGACGTGCGGGTCCTGCTGGCCCACCAACCGCGCAGCGCCTATGCGGCACGCGACGCGGGGTTCCATCTCCAGCTCTCCGGCCACACGCACGGCGGCCAGTTCTTCCCGTTCAATCTGCTGGTCCGGCTGTTCCAACCATTCGTCGCCGGTCTGCACCGTCTCGAGGAGATGTGGCTCTATGTGAGCCGTGGGACGGGCTACTGGGGCCCGCCGTTGCGCCTCGGGGCGCCCTCCGAGATCACGCTGATCGAGCTCACCGCGGCGGGCTGAGCCGCAGGCGGCGAAACCCCGCCGCCCGCTCTCCGTAGTCTGCGCCCATGCAAGCGACCGAGTTCGAGTTCCGGCACCGGTTCTGGGTGATCTGCGCCGTCTTCGCCGTCGGGTTCGCCTGCTATTCCATCGACCACCGGAACGCCGCCACCGCGTTGGCCCGCGGCAGCTCTGACGGCGTGCACCTGGTGCTGGGCCTCGGCGCCCTGCTCGCCGCGGCGGCCGCGGCGCTGCGCACCTGGGCCAGTGCGTACATGCGCACCGCAGTGGTCAAGGACCAGGCGCTGCACACCGACCGCCTCGTGGCGGACGGCCCCTATCGCCATCTCCGCAACCCGTTGTATCTGGGCATGCTGCTGCTGGCGGTGTGCTTCGGCCTGATGGCGAGCCGCCTGGGCTTCCTGGTGATCGTCGTCGGCCTGCTGGTCGTGGTGCTGCGACTGATCGGTCGGGAGGAAGCGGCACTGTCCCGCACGCAGGGGACCGCCTATGCGGAGTATCTGGCGCGGGTCCCCCGGCTCTGGCCGGCGCTCGCGCCGCGGGCGCCGGCGAGCGGGGCGCGCCCCCAGTGGGGGCAGGCGGTCATCGGGGAGCTCATGATGTGGGGGTTCGCACTCGGCGCCGGCGCCTTCGCCGTGACGCTCGATCGGCGATTGCTGTACGCGTTCCTGATCCTGGGCTTTCTCGGATACCTCCCTGGCATCCGTACCAAGGCTGCAAGTTAGACCGAGCACCCCTCGCGGACGGTGACGATGCGCCTGTGCGTGTTCTGCGGCTCGAGCCCCGGAAACGGGGACCAGTATCTCGAAGCGGCGCGCCGGCTGGGAATCACATTGACGGAGCGCGGGATCGGATTGGTGTACGGCGGGGCGAGCGTCGGCTGCATGGGGGCCCTCGCCGATGCCATGCTGCAGAGCGGCGGCGAGGTCGTCGGCGTGATCCCCCGCGTGCTGGTCGAGCGCGAGATCGCGCACGGCGGACTGTCGGACCTGCGGATCGTCCAGACGCTGCACGAGCGCAAGGCGCTCATGGCGGACCTGGCCGACGGGTTCATCGCCCTCCCGGGCGGCGCCGGCACCCTGGACGAGCTGTTCGAGGCGTGGACGTGGGGTCAACTCGGGCTGCACCGCAAACCGGTCGGCCTGCTCAACGTGGCCGGCTACTACGACGCGCTCGCCGCCTTTCTCGACCACGCGCTGGGCGCGGGCTTCCTGAACGCGGAGCATCGGAGGATGCTGGTGATCGAATCCGACCCCCAGGCGCTGCTTACCCGATTCGCGAGCTATCAGCCGCCGACGCGCAGCAAGTGGACGGATGCATCACGGCGTTCTGAGCGGTGAGAGCTGGGCCATCAGCTGTCGCGTAAACGTGATCTCGTCCTCGTTCACGAGGTGGCCCATCCCAGGGTAGATCCGCTCGGTGACGGCCGCCCCCATGCGGGCGAACACCGCGGCGCTCTCGTCCACGCGGGTCTTGGGGACGTGCGCGTCCACGTCGCTGCAGCCCAGGAAGACGGGCGTGCCCGCGAACGAGCCGGGGTATTCCCACGTTGTTCCGGGTGCGCCGATCACGCCGCCGCTGTAGAGAATCACCCCGCCATACCGGTCCGCGTGCTCCACGGCGAACTCGGCGGCGAGGCACGCGCCCTGAGAGAACCCGAGCAGCACGATGCGGGTCTTCGGGATGCCTCGCGCGAGCACCTCGGCCACGAGGTGTTCGAGCACCCAGAGCCCCGACGAAATCCCTGGCTCGTTCTTGTCCCGTTCCGCCATGAAGCTCAGCGGATACCAGGTACGGCCCGCGGCGGCCGGCGCGAGGTAGGTGAAGTCGGGGCGCTCGAATCGCGGCACGAGGTCGAGGATGTTCGCCGGCGCGGCGTTGCGCCCGTGTACCATGATCGCGACGGCCGAGCCCTGCCCGAGCGGCATGCCGGCAAGTGCGAGCGGCTCACCGGCGTGGGGCTGCATCGCATCTCATGCGGACAGGCGGGGGAGCTTGGACTCGATTTCGGCGCGGTTCGGCTCCTCCCAGGGCGGCAGCTTCAGATCCTGTCCCAGGCAGGGCAGCGTC
>Ga0153915_10005130_pt1 | contig 12167 bp, 13 predicted proteins | sample Opewatmetagenome_2_FD_107003 | JGI IMG/M metagenome (GOLD analysis project Ga0153915, IMG submission 107003) | Freshwater wetland microbial communities from Ohio, USA - Open water 3 Core 3 Depth 3 metaG | ecosystem: Environmental > Aquatic > Freshwater > Wetlands | place: USA: Ohio, Lake Erie...
CCCTTGCGTACCGTGACGTCGAGGCCGGAAAAAATCGGCCGCCCGCCGATGTCGTAATGGACATCGCGGGCATCGACAACGATGTCGCTGGCTGAGCCGGCCGCGACGGAGCCGCTACCGGCCGCCGCCGCAGAGCCGTTCTGCAACGTTTGCAAAGTCGTCACGCGAGTGTGGGGATGCGCGGCGCCTCTTCAGGCGGCCTTGCTCTCCATGTCCGCCGCATAGCGGCCCGTGGTGGCGAGGCTGTTGAACCTGGCACGCCGGGCGAATTCCTTCTGGCCAGCGGCGTAATTCGCGGGCTGCCCGCCCCACGCTTTCAGAGCCGTGTCCTGCAACGCGCGGCCGTAGCTGAACGTGAGCTGCCACGGCAACGGCGCGAGCTTGTTCATGAGCGACAGATGGAGTGTCGCTTCCGCGGAGGACTGCCCGCCCGACAGGAACGCGATGCCCGGCACGGCCGAAGGCACATGACGCTTGAGACAACGCACGGTCGCCTCCGCCACCTGCTCGGGAGAGGCGCGATTCGCGGCCTTTTTCCCGGAGATGATCATGTTCGGCTTCAGCACGATGCCTTCCAGGTAGATGCGATGCGCGAAAAGCTGGTCGAACACGGACTCCAGCACCGCGTCCGTGACTTCCTCGCAGCGCTCGATGGAATGCGCGCCGTCCATCAGCACTTCCGGCTCGACGATCGGGACGATGCCGTTCTCCTGGCAAAGCGCGGCATAGCGTGCGAGCGCATGCGCGTTTGCATCGATGGCGAACTGCGTCGGAATGCCGTCGCCGATATCGATGACCGCACGCCACTTGGCGAAGCGCGCGCCGAGCTTGTGGTAGTCCACCAGCCGCTCGCGCAGGCCGTCGAGACCTTCGGTGATCGTCTCGTTCGAGAATGCGGCCAGGGGCTTGGCGCCCGTATCGACCTTGATGCCGGGGAGGATGCCGAGCTTCGTCATGTAGTCCGGGAACGGCACGCCGTCTTTGGTCTTCTGGCGGATGGTCTCGTCGTACAGGATGACGCCGCTGATCCAGTCCGCCGCGCCGGGCGCGGTGAACAGCATTTCACGATAGGTGCGGCGGGCTTCCTCGGTGGAGTCGAGCTTGATGCCGTCGAAACGCTTTTTGATGGTTCCGGAGCTCTCGTCGGCCGCCAGAATGCCTTTGTCCTTGACCACCATGGCGCGCGCGATGCGCGCCAGCTCGTTGCGATTCATCGATTGATCCTCCGACTGCCGGGCAAGGCGGCGGATAAGGCTCCAGCCGCGAAATGGGGCGCGGAAGAATACCAAATCGCGCTTGGCCGGCACACCTAAACAGTACTAAAATAGTCCTAGTTCAGGAGAATCGACTCCCATGCTCCGGATCAGCCGGCTGACCGACTACGCAACCGTTATCCTGGCCGCGCTCGCGCAGGCGCCCGGCCGAGTGCAGACGTCTGCGGCGCTTGCCGAACAGACGAAGCTCGCGCTACCGACCGTGAGCAAATTGCTCAAACAATTGCAGCGCAGGGGGCTCGTCGCCTCCACACGTGGCCTGCGCGGCGGGTATCAGCTTGCGCGCCCGGCCACGGAAATCAGCGCTGCCGCCATTCTGGATGCTCTGGAAGGCCCGCTCGCGCTCACCGACTGCGCCTCTGGCCACGGGCAGTGCGACATCGAGCGCAGCTGTCGCGTAGGGCGTGTCTGGCAGCGGCTGAACGAGTCGATCCGACGCTCGCTCGATGAGGTCAGCCTCGCGCAGCTTGCGGGCATGGAACCGACACAGCCCCGGTTGCTGGCGCTGGAACGCGACATGAAAGCCGCCATTTCACGCCCGGTGTCGCGCTCGTGATGGCCGCTCGCAAACCTCTTTCCACGCCCCAATACACGCAAGAATCATGAGTGAGACCGCCGACAATCTGGAAAAACTGGTCGCCCGCGGCTATGAGCACGGGTTCGTCACCGACATCGAATCCGATACGGTGCCGCCCGGGTTGGATGAAGACGTCGTCCGGCTCATCTCGCGCAAAAAGAATGAACCGTCGTTCCTCACCGAATGGCGTCTCAAGGCGTTCCGGCACTGGCAGAAAATGCGCGAGCCGCACTGGGCGCACGTCGCGTTCAAGCCCATCGACTACCAGAGCATCTCGTACTATTCCGCGCCGAAGGCGCGCACGGACGGGCCGAAGAGTCTCGACGAGGTCGACCCCAAGCTCCTCGAGACGTACGCAAAGCTCGGCGTGCCGCTGCACGAGCGCGCGCGCCTCGCTGGCGTTGCGGTGGATGCGGTGTTCGACAGCGTGTCCGTCGCCACGACGTTCAAGGCGCGGCTCGCGGATGCGGGCGTTGTTTTCTGCCCGTTCTCGGAGGCGGTGCAGAGCCACCCCGAGCTGATCGAGCGGTATCTCGGCAGCGTCGTCCCCTACACCGACAACTTCTACGCCACGCTCAATTCAGCGGTGTTCTCCGACGGCTCGTTCGTGTACGTGCCGAAAGGCGTGCGCTGCCCCATGGAGCTGTCCACATATTTCCGCATCAACGCAGCGAAGACCGGCCAGTTCGAGCGCACGCTGATCATTGCGGATGCCGGCGCGTACGTGAGCTACCTCGAAGGGTGCACGGCGCCCATGCGCGATGAGAATCAGCTCCACGCCGCCGTGGTCGAGCTGGTTGCGCTCGACGACGCATACATCAAGTACTCCACGGTGCAGAACTGGTATCCGGGCGATGCGAACGGCGTCGGCGGCATCTACAACTTCGTGACCAAGCGCGGCGAATGCCGTGGGCGCAATGCGCGCATCTCCTGGACGCAAGTCGAGACGGGCTCGGCCATCACCTGGAAATATCCGAGCTGCGTGCTGCGCGGCGCGGGCTCGATCGGCGAGTTCTATTCCGTGGCGACGGTGAACAATCATCAGCAGGCGGACACCGGCACGAAGATGATTCACATCGGCCGGGACACGCGCAGCACCATCGTGGCGAAGGGCATTTCCGCCGGCCACGGGCAGAGCACGTATCGCGGCCTCGTCAAAGTGCTGCCCAGTGCGCACGGCGCGCGTAACTTCACCCAGTGCGACTCGCTGCTCATGGGTGGAGACTGCGGCGCGCACACCTTCCCGTACGTGGAAGTGAAGAACCCGACGGCCACCGTCGAGCACGAAGCGAGCACGTCCAGGATCAGCGACGAGCAGCTGTTCTACTGCCTGCAGCGCGGAATCTCCAGGGAAGACGCGGTCAACATGATCGTGAGCGGCTTCTGCAAATCGGTGTTCAAGGAGCTGCCGATGGAGTTCGCCGTGGAGGCGCAGAACCTGCTCGCGGTGAGCCTCGAAGGCGCCGTCGGCTGATCCCTTTTCCTGCGGAGCGACTCATGTTGAAGATCGAGAATCTGCACGCCGCCGTCGGCGACAAGAAAGTGCTGAACGGGCTCACCCTCGAAGTCGGGGCGGGCCAGGTGCACGCCATCATGGGCCCGAACGGCTCAGGCAAGAGCACGCTCGCGCACGTGCTGGCGGGGCGGCCGGGCTACACCATCAGCCAGGGCAGCGTCACGTACAACGGCAAGGATCTGCTCGCCATGGCGCCTGAAGAGCGCGCGCACGAAGGCGTTTTCCTCGGGTTCCAGTATCCCGTGGAGATTCCCGGCGTGAACAACGTCTACCTGCTCAAGGCGGCCGTGAACGCCGCGCGCAAGCATCGCGGCCTGCCGGAAGTGGATGCGTTCGATTTCCTCGGCCTGGTGCGCGAGAAGATGAAGCTCATGCGCATGGACGACAGCTTCCTCACGCGCGGCGTCAACGAAGGCTTTTCCGGCGGCGAGAAGAAGCGCAACGAGATCCTGCAGATGCTCGTGCTCGAGCCACGGCTCGCAATTCTGGACGAGACCGACTCCGGTCTCGATATCGATGCGCTCAAGATCGTCGCCGCAGGCGTGAACAGCCTGCGCAGCCCCGAGCGCGCCGTGGTGCTCGTCACGCACTACCAGCGCCTGCTCGACTACATCGTGCCGGATCACGTTCACGTGCTCGTGCGCGGCAAGATCGCCCGCAGCGGCGATCGTACGCTCGCGCTCGAGCTCGAACGCCGCGGCTACGATTGGGTCACGGACGAGGCCGCCTGAGGCACGCATGAGCTCCGCACTCGCAGAACGAATTGCGCAGGAGCACGCGGCCGCCCGCGACGCCCTGCCCTCCGGCGTGGTCAGCGCCGAGCGCCGCCGACGCGCGGTCGAAACGCTCACGGCCAACGGCCTGCCGACGGCGCGGGATGAGAACTGGAAGTACGCGAACCTGCGGCCAATGGAGCGCGTGCGCTTCTCGCCGTCCATCGCGCGCGCGCGAACGGATATCTCGCTTGCCGATCTTCCGCCCGCGATTGCGGGCTACGCACGATTCACGTTCGTCGATGGCATGCTCGCCCCTGGGCTTTCGAGCCCGGCCGCATTGCAGGGCATAGCCGTTCGCTCGTTGCGTGCCGCCTCCACGGCATCGAGCACGCAGGCGGCAGAGCCCCCAGACGTGAAATCCAGGGCATCGCCGACCGATGAGCGTTTTGCGCTGCTGAACGACGCATTCGCCACCGATGGCATTGCGCTCGACGTTGCGCCGGGTGCGGAGTGCGTGGCCTGTGTTGAAATCGTGTTCGTGGCAACGGAGCCCGCGCAGGAGGCCGCATCCTATCCGCGGCTGGACCTGAACGTCGCCGCCAATGCACGCGTCGGCCTCATCGAGCGCCACATCAGCCTGAAGAACGACGCCAATTTCGTGAACGGCTCCGTGCAGGTCAATGTCGGCGCAGGCTCACAGGTGGATCACTACCGCTTGCAACAGGCCGGATCCGAATCCACGTGGATCGACACGCTGAACGCGAGCGTCGGGCAGGACGCTCGCTACGGGCTGCACTCGGTGAATCTCGGCGCGCTTTCGGCGCGCTCGACGATGCATGTGCAGCTTCTCGGCCGGCGCGCAGAGTTCGCACTGCATTTCGTCTCGCTCGCCGATCAGCAGCAGGTGCACGATGCATTCGCGCTGGTCGAGCACGTCGCGTCAAACACCGGGTCCGAGCAAAGCGTTCGCGGAATCGCGGCGGGCCGCGCGCGCGTCGGCTTCAACAGCAAAGTCGTGGTTCGCGATGGCGCTCAGGGCGCGGACTCGCGCCAGTCGCTGCGAGGACTGCTCGCGGGCTCCCAGGCCGAGATCGACCTGCGCCCGCAGCTCGAGATCTATACCGACGACGTGCGCTGCAATCACGGCGCCACCGCCGGCAAGCTCGACGAGAACATGCTTTTCTACCTGCTGTCGCGTGGCATCGAGCCCGAGACCGCGCAGCAGCTGCTGAAGTGGGCGTTTCTCGAAGACGTGGTCGCGAAGATTGCGATTCCCGAGCTGCGCCGGCACATCGAGCTGAGTCTCGCCGGGCAGCTCAAAGAAACGGCCGCCTTGAAGGAGCTCATCTGATGGCCGCAAACGTTCTGCAGTCCGCCCCTGCGCAAACCTACGACGTCGAGCGTGTGCGGCGGGATTTCCCGATTCTCGCGCGCCACGTGCACGGCAAGCCGCTCGTATATCTCGACAGCGCGGCCTCTTCGCAGCGACCCCTGCCCGTCATCGAAGCCGTGGTTCGCTACGAGAAGAACTCGCACTCGAATGTCCACCGCGGCGTTCACGCACTCAGCCAGGAAGCCACCGAAGCGTTCGAAGGCGCGCGCGACCGCGTGCGTCGCTTCATCAACGCCCACTCCACGCGTGAGATCATCTTTACGCGCGGCACCACGGAAGCCATCAATCTGGTTGCGCAGTCCTATGCGCGCTCGCGCTTCGGCAAGGGCGACGAGATTCTGATCACGGCGCTCGAGCATCACGCGAACATCGTGCCGTGGCAGATGGTCTGTGAGCAGACGGGCTGCACGCTGAAGGTCGCGCCGATCGATCGGCGCGGCGAATTGCTGCTCGATCGGTTCGTCGAGCTGCTGTCGCCCCGCACGAAGCTCGTCGCGGTTGCGCACGTCTCGAATGCACTGGGCACGGTTCTGCCGCTGAAGCGCATCGTCGAAGCGGCGCACGCGCACGGCGCGGTCGTGCTCGTCGACGGCGCCCAGGCGGTGCCGCACTCACGCGTGGATGTTCGGGCGCTGGAGGCGGACTTCTACGCGTTCTCGAGCCACAAGCTCTACGGGCCCACTGGAATCGGCGTGCTTTACGGGCGCGACTCACTGCTCGAGGCGATGCCCCCTTGGCAAGGCGGCGGCGACATGATTCGCACCGTCACCTTCGAACGCAGCACGTACAACGACCTGCCGTGGAAGTTCGAAGCAGGCACGCCAAACATGTCGGGTGCCGTCGGCCTGGCCGCAGCGATGGATTACGTGGACGAGCTGGGGCTCGATGCAATTGCGGGCCATGAGCAGCATCTGCTGAAGGTCGCAACCTCGGAGCTCACGCGCATTCCGGGTATCGAGATCATCGGCACGGCGGCACACAAGGCGTCCGTCCTCTCGTTCACGATGACCGGCGTGCACCCGCACGACATCGGCACCATTCTCGATGCGGAGGGCGTCGCCGTGCGCACCGGGCACCACTGCGCGATGCCCGTCATGGAGTTTTTCGAAGTGCCGGCCACGGCCCGCGCTTCCTTCGGCTGCTACAACACGGTCGAAGAAGTGGGCAAGCTGGTTGCGGCGCTCCAGAAGGTGCGCGAGGTGTTCGGCTGATGGAGCTGAAAGATCTTTACCGCGACGTGATCCTCGATCACAACCGCACGCCGCGTAATTTCGGCCACATCGAGAATCCGGACGCGCGCGCGGACGGTCACAATCCGCTGTGCGGCGACCGGCTCACGATTTCTCTGCGCCTGAATGGCGATCGAGTGGAAGACGTGCGCTTCGAAGGCAAGGGCTGCGCCATCTCGACGGCCTCCGCGTCGATGATGACGGAGGCCGTCAAGGGCAAGGACCGCGCCGCCATCGGCGAGCTGTTCACCAAGGTGCACACGCTGCTCACCGAACAGGGATCGATGCCTGCACCCGATCTCGGCAAGCTCGCCGCGCTCTCCGGAGTTCGTGAATTCCCCGCGCGCGTGAAGTGCGCAAGCCTGTGCTGGCACACGCTGAACGCGGCGCTGGAACAGGGCAACGCCACCATTTCCACGGAGTAGCTGTGAGGTCCTACGAGAACGAACCCTTCGTCGTGAATCGCGATGTGCGCGCGGTCATCGTCCCCGCGGGCGCGGAGGTCAAGTTGCGCCCCGGACAGGCAGGCTATATCACGCAGGCACTCGGCGGCAGCTTCACGGTATATCTCGAGGGCAATCTGTTTCGCATCGCCGGCGAAGACGCGGACGCCATCGGCAAGGAAGTGGTGAAGCCGCCCGAGTTGCCCGCGAACGCGACCGACGAAGACGTCAGAAAGCTCGCATGGGATCAGATGCGCACGTGTTTCGACCCGGAGATCCCGATCAACATCGTGGATCTCGGCCTGGTCTACGAGTGCGACGTCACGGCGAACGATGACGGCACGCGCAGCCTCAGCATCAAGATGACGCTCACCGCGCCCGGATGCGGCATGGGAGAAGTGCTGGTGGCGGACGTGAAGGAAAAGGTTGAACGCATTCCCACCGTGCGCGCCGCCGACGTGGAGCTGGTGTTCGACCCGCCGTGGAGCCAGTCGATGATGTCCGAAGCCGCGCGCCTGCAGACCGGGATGTTCTGAGCGCACCATGGCGGCGGAATGGATCGATGTGGGCGCCTCGGACGCCGTGATCGGCACGGCGACGCTGACTGTGGAAATCGACGGTTATCCGGTGGTCGTCGTCCGGTGCGACAACGCACTCTTCGCGGTCGAAGACCGCTGCACGCACGACGGCGAAAGCCTGAACGGCGCGGAAATCGAAGCCTGCGAAATCATCTGCCCGCGGCACTTTGCACGATTCAACCTCCGTACGGGCGAAGCGCTCACGCCGCCGGCGTATGAGCCGTTGCGCACCTTCGCCGTACGCGAAGAGAACGGCCGCGTGCTCGTGGAGCGACCGGCGTGAAGCGCCTCACGCTCATTCGCCACGGCAACGCGGACTGGAAGAATGCCGGCGTCGCGGACTTCGACCGCCCGCTCAACAAGCGCGGCATTGGCGAATCGGAGGCGATCGGGAAGCTCCTGCTCGAGCAGGAACTGGTGCCGGACCTGCTGCTCGCAAGCTCGGCACGGCGCACGCAGCAAACCTCGGAGATCGTCGCGCGGAAACTGGAGCTCGCCGCGCGGCGCGTCAAGCTCACGGAGAATCTGTACCTCGCGCCGTGCGAAGACATTCTGACGATCGTGCGCGCCACCGGCCCGCGCGTTCAGCACCTCGCTATCGTCGGCCACAATCCGGGCCTCTCGGAGCTGGCGAAATTTCTGGCACCGAAAGACGTGCCGATCCCCGATCTCACGACCGGCGCCGCGTGCACGCTCACGTTTGCCGTACGCAGCTGGACCTCGCTCGCTCCGCCGGCCTTGCGAGCCGTACAGTACGAGCCGCCGGCGAAGTTGTTCAGCCTTTTTACCTGACGCCGCAGATTCCGGGCTGCGCTCAGCACTCCGGCACGTTCACTGCGAGGCCGCCCTGCGAGGTCTCCTTATAGATAGTGGACATGTCCGCGCCCGTCTGGCGCATGGTGGCGATCACCTGATCCAGTGAGACCTTGTGCGTACCATCGCCGCGCATGGCGAGGCGCGATGCGTTGATCGCCTTCACTGCCCCCATCGCATTGCGTTCGATGCACGGAATCTGCACGAGACCTGCAACAGGATCGCACGTGAGCCCGAGGTTGTGCTCCATGCCGATCTCGGCAGCGTTCTCGATTTGCTCGTTCGTCCCGTGCAGCGCGGCGACGAGACCCGCCGCAGCCATCGAGCACGCCACGCCCACCTCACCCTGGCATCCCATCTCCGCACCGGAGATCGACGCATTCTTCTTATAGAGCATCGCCATGGCGCCGGCCGTGAGCATGAAGCGAATGATGCCGTCATCGTTCGCGCCCGGCTCGAAGCGCTTGTAGAAGTGCAACACGGACGGGACGATGCCCGCCGCGCCGTTCGTCGGCGCGGTGACCACACGTCCGCCCGCGGCGTTCTCTTCATTCACGGCGAGCGCCCACGCATTCACCCAGTCCATGACATCCAGCGGATTGGGGACGCCACGACTTTCCGTGAGCACTCGATAGAGTTTCGGCGCCCGCCGCCGCACTTTCAGCACGCCCGGCAACACACCCGTCTGGCGAAAGCCGCGCTCGACGCACGCCTGCATCACGGCCCAGATGCGCAGCACGCCGGCGCGAATCTCTTCATCCGTGCGCCACGTGCGCTCGTTCGCGAGAACCAGCTCGAACAATTCGAGCCCGTGCTCGCGACACTTCGCGAGCAACTCGTCACCGGAATCGAACGGATACGGTGGCACGCGATGCCCCGCTTCGGGCGCCTGCGTTTCTCCGTCACGAGTGATGAAGCCGCCGCCGATGGAATAGAAATTCTGCTCGCGCAACACGCTGCGATCCGCGCCCAGCGCGGTGAACCGCATGCCGTTCGAATGATGGGGCAGACGCTCCGAACGCATGAAGAGGAGCTGCATCGGCTCATCGAACGCCATGTCGTGCTCGCCGAGCAGATTGAGACGCCCCGTGGCGCGGATGCGCTTCACGGTCGGCTCGAAGCTGTCCGGGTCCACTGTTTCAGGCTGCGCGCCTTCGAGGCCGAGCAGAATCGCGCGATCGGTGCCGTGCCCGGCGCCGGTGAGCGCAAGCGACCCGTACAGACGCACGGTCACATCGGCGGTGGCGCCGAGCAACCCGTCCCGCTTCAGGTCGAGCGCGAACTCGCGCGCCGCACGCATGGGACCTATCGTGTGCGAGCTCGATGGGCCAATGCCAATCTTGAAGATGTCGAAGACGCTGAGCGTCATGTACGGAACCTGCCTCAGCTCGCCGCCTCTTGCCGCAGAGTATGCGCCGTCGCCGGCCCGAGATAGCGCTCAATCACCCGGTGCATGATGTACAGCAGCGGTATGAGCGCAATGGCCGCCCCCATCTTGTAGACATAGTTCACCGTGCCCACCGCCAGGAACTGCTTGATCGGCCACTTCTGCGGCCCGATGACAAAGGCGATGTAGAGCACGACGAAGCTGTCCAGAATCTGAGACACGGCCGTCGATGCCGTGGCGCGCAACCAGATGTGCCGCTCGCCCGTCGCACGGCGAATGCGATGGAAGATGAGCACGTCGACGAGCTGCCCGATGAGGAACGCGACCATCGAGCCGCCGATGATCCACATGCCCTGCCCGAAGATCTGAGCAAAGGCCTTCTGGACGTCCGGCACGCCGTAGGAGGCGTAGGAGGTGACCCAGAACTCCGCCGGCGCCACGGAAATGGCGACATAAGCGGCAAGGAATGCGTAGCCAATGAAGATGACGGCGGTCCAGGAGATGAACCGCACGCCGCGCATCCCGAAGTACTCATTGATGGTATCCGTCAGGATGAAGACGAACGGCCACAGCAAAACCCCTGCTGTGAAATTGAGCGTGCCGTCGATTCCGAAGGCGTGCCATTGAACGGGCGCGATGCCGAGCGTGGCCTCGAGCGAGAAGATCTTGGCGCCGACGAATTCCGCGATGAGCGCGTTCGTCAGGAAGAAGCCGGCCAGCACGATGAACAGCCGATTGGCCTTGTGGTCGATCGTTCCCATTGGACTCCCCGTTAGTATTTCGTGCCGACGCACGGCGCTGGTTCGGCGTGCCAACGGCTTCCTGCGGAGCCTGCGAGCATGCGCTGTGAGTATAATTCACGCCATGAGCTCCACCTTCCTCGATCGTCTCACGGCGGATCTCGCGGCGCTTCGCGAGCAAGGTCTCTACAAGAGCGAGCGCGTGCTGACCAGCCCTCAGGGGGGCGTGGTGCGCACGGCGGACCGCGAAGTCATCAATCTCTGCGCCAACAATTACCTGGGGCTCGCGAATCATCCGTCCATCCGCGAGGCCGCTCACCGCGCCATCGACCGGTACGGCTACGGAATGGCCTCGGTGCGCTTCATCTGCGGCACCCAAACCGTGCACAAGCAGCTCGAAGAGCGCCTGAGCCGCTTTCTCGGCATGGACGACACCATTCTGTATTCCTCGTGTTTCGATGCGAACGGCGGTCTCTTCGAGACGCTGCTGGATGAGCGGGACGCGGTGATCTCGGATGCGCTGAACCACGCCAGCATCATCGACGGCATACGGCTGTGCAAAGCGCAGCGCTTCCGATACGCGAACAACGATCTTGCGGAGCTCGAGAACGGCCTCAAACAGGCCGCGGGCTGCCGCACGCGCCTCATTGCAACCGACGGCGTGTTCTCCATGGACGGCTTCATCGCCAACCTGAGCGGGATCTGCGACCTCGCGAAGCGCTACGACGCTCTGGTGATGGTGGATGATTCACACTCCACCGGGTTCATGGGCGCCCGCGGCCGCGGCACGCCGGAGCACTGCGGCGTCGCGGATCGCATCGACATTCTCACCGGCACGCTCGGCAAGGCGCTCGGCGGCGGCAGCGGCGGCTACATCGCCGCACGCAAGCCGGTCATCGACTGGCTGCGCCAGCGTTCGCGCCCGTATCTTTTCTCGAACAGCATTCCGCCCGTCGTCGCCGCAGTCAGCCTGCGCGTGCTCGACCTTCTCGAGGACTCCCCGGAGCTTCGCGAGCAGCTGTTCGGGAACACGCGCTATTTCCGCGCCGGACTCGAGCGCGCCGGCTTCGACCTGAAGCCCGGCGAGCACCCGATCATTCCCGTGATGCTGGGCGATGCCGCCCTCGCCGGCCGCATGGCGAATCGCCTGCTGGAGCTCGGCGTCTACGTCATCGGCTTCTCGTTCCCGGTGGTGCCCAAAGGCCAGGCCCGCATCCGCACGCAGATGTCGGCGGCGCTCACGCGCGCGCAACTCGACAAGGCGCTCGACGCCTTCACGACGGTCGGCCGGGAACTGGGCGTCCTGAAGCAATAAGGCAGGCACACGGATGAAAGCACTGGTCAAGAAAGAGGCGGCGCCCGGCATCTGGATGATGGACGTCCCGGAGCCGCAGGTGGGCCCGAACGATGTGCTCATCGAGATTGCGAAGACCGCCATCTGCGGCACCGACATGCACATCTACAAGTGGGACGCGTGGGCGCAGAAGACCATACCGGTGCC
>Ga0153915_10005131_pt1 | contig 12167 bp, 14 predicted proteins | sample Opewatmetagenome_2_FD_107003 | JGI IMG/M metagenome (GOLD analysis project Ga0153915, IMG submission 107003) | Freshwater wetland microbial communities from Ohio, USA - Open water 3 Core 3 Depth 3 metaG | ecosystem: Environmental > Aquatic > Freshwater > Wetlands | place: USA: Ohio, Lake Erie...
GCCGCGGCCCCGTTCGCCCAGAGCCTCAAGGGCGGCGAGCATCGCGCGGTTGTCCATGCCGTGCCCGCTCGCCTGCACCAGTACCGTGCGCTCGAGTCCGACCTGGCGCTTCATGCGCTCGTGGGCCTGCAGGGACGCTTCGGCGACGTTGTACGCGCGCTCGGCGGCGAGCGGGTAGCGGTCGAACGGCCCGAAGACGTGCATATGGCAATCCGCGGCACCCGGCGGAAGTAAAAATAAGGGACGTTGATGCAGCCGGTTCAGGGACATCGCTATGGGCGAACCGCCGGGGCCTCGATCGGCAGCCCGCGGCCCCGCCAGGCGAGATAGGCCTCGAGCTCGATGAGGAGCGGGTCCCCGTACGCCGGCATCTCGGCGTGCACGCCGGAGAAGCAGGCGCGCAGACGCCGCTCGAGGGAGCCGAGCGTCTGCCAGCGCAGGCGGTAGGTCGGATACCCGTTCGGCTGTCCTTCGCTCACCGTGTCGGCGCCCAGCCTTTTTCCGGCATTGGCGTCGTGGCAATTCGTGCAGGCGAGGTTCATCTGGCCGCGCCGCCGGAAGTACTCCGTCTTGCCTTTCGCGACGTCCCGCTCGGAAAGCTGCTGCCCAATGGGCAGCCCGCGCGATTGCGAGGCAATGTATGCGGTCAGGGCGAGCAGCGGCTCGGATTCGTAGGCGAACGGCACGCGATGGCGCACCTGTGTTTCCAGGGTGACGATCTTGCCGGCGACGATGCGCGGATAACGTGCGGCGACGCCTTTCATGGAAGCGTGGCAGGACGCGCACTGGGCGGCAAACAGCTTCTCGCCCTCGTCGACCCACAGCATGCCGGGGTTCTCCGCTTCGCTCGCCTGCAGGCGGCGGATCTCCGGGCTCGCGTACTCCAGGCCCGAGCGTTGCGCGAAGGCGCTGCCGGAAATTGCCAACAGCGCGACCACGAGCCCCTTCATCGGAGGGTGAGGAGGAAGGCTACGACGTCGTCGATCTGCTCGGGCGTAAGCAGCGGCTTGCCGCGATATTGCGCCGCGACCTGGTAAAGGCCCCCGGTGCGCCCGTAAGGCGGCATGACGGTTTTCGGATTGATGCGCGATGCGTCGACGATGCGCGCTTTCAGTTCCTCCGCTCGCAGTCGAGCCCCTACGCCGGCGAGCGATGGACCGATGTTTCCCACGGCGCCCCGGGCGCCCGGGATGGCATGGCAGAGGATGCAGCTCGCCTCGGCGCCGGCCGTGGCGATCGCCCGGCCTTTCTCCGCGTTGCCCGCCCACGCCGCGAGGGGGACCAGCAACGCGGCGAGAAGCTTCATCCCCTTCCGACGAAGGGCATCTTGGTGGCCATGACGGTCATGAACTGCACGTTCGCATCGAGCGGCAGATTGGCCATGTAGAGCACCGCCGCGCCGACGTGCTTCACCTCCATGCGCGGCTCGACCATCGTCGCTCCGTTCGCCTGCAGAATCCCCTTCGCCATGCGCTCGGTCATCTCGGTCGCGGCGTTGCCGATGTCGATCTGGCCGCAAGCGATGTCGTACTGGCGGCAGTCGAGCGAGATGGACTTGGTGAGGCCGGTGACCGCGTGCTTGGTCGAGGTGTAGGCCACGGTAAACGGCCGCGGCGCATGCGCCGAGATCGAGCCGTTGTTGATGATGCGCCCGCCGCGCGGCGCCTGCGCCTTCATGATCCTGATCGCCTCCTGCGAGCACATGAACATCGCCGTGAGGTTGATGTCCACCACGGCGCGCCACTTCTCGAGCGGCAGGTCCTCGAGCGGCATGGCCGGCGCGCCCATGCCGGCGTTGTTGAAGAGCACATCCAGCCGTTGCCAGCTGCCCTTGACCTTCGCGAACATCTCCTGCACCACCTCGGGCCGGGTGATATCGCCCGCCAGCACCATGGCGCGGTCTTTCGCGCCCGACTCGGCGGCCGTCTTGTCGAGGAGCTCCTTGCGCCGGCCGACGAGGGCCACGTGATAGCCGTCGCTGAGGAGCGCCAGCGCGGCCGATTTGCCGATTCCGGTGCCCGCGCCGGTGACGAGGGCGACTCGCTTCTGGGTCATGACGTTGTCTCCACGGTATTGAGGAATTCTAAGACCGCGCGGTTGAATCGCTCGGGCTGCTCGAGGTTCGAGACATGCCCGCCGGGCAGCTCGACGAGCCGGGCGCCGGGAATGCGGCGCGCCATGCTGCGGGCGATCTCGATCGGGTAGAGCGGGTCGTCGAGGCTGCCGATCACCAGCGTGGCAAGCGCGATTCTCTCGATCGGCGCTCCCAGATCCTGCGTCACCGAGGCCTGCACGGTCTTCAGGTACGAGTCGCGGTGCACGGCGCGCATCCCCGCGACGAGCCGCTCGAGCGCCTCGGGGTGCGCCCCGGGGCCGAGCAGCCGCCTCGCCTGCGCTTGCGGATCGAGCCTGCTCCGCTGCTCGACGAACGCGCTGACGCGCTCCGGCGGCAGGGCGTCGAAGCCGGGGCTGGTGTTGGCGAGCACGAGCGACTTCACCCGCTCCGGGTGTGCGAGCGCGAAGTTGCGCGCGATCCGGCCGCCCATGGACAGTCCAACCACGTGAGCGGTGCGGGCGCCCAGATGGTCCAGGACCCGGATCAGGTCGCCGGAGAAGGCGCGGAAGTCGAGCGGCCCCGCGTAGTCCTCGGAGTCGCCGTAGCCGCGCGCATCCCAGGCCGCCGCTCTGAACTGTCGCGAGAAGTACTCGACCTGCGCGTCCCACGAGTGGCGGTTGCCGCCGATGCCGTGCAGGAAGACGACGAGCGGTCCCTGGCCCGCGACGGTGAGGGCGAGCCGCGGCGCCCCGCCGACGAACGCCGTTTCCAGGCTTACTCCGCCTTGGCGCCGGAGATCTTCACCGCGCGGCCGCGGCTCTCGAAGTCCTTCTTCAGGTAGGCGGCGAACTCCTCCGGCGAGCTGCCTACGACCTCGTAGCCTTTGCCGATCAGCTGCTTGTCGCGGAACTCCGGCTCGGCGAGGATCTTCTTCGTGTCCTGGTAGATGCGCTCGACCGCCTGCTTCGGCGAGCCGGCGGGCAGGAACAGGCCGAACCAGGCATGCGTCTCGACTTCCGGATAGCCGAGCTCCGCGAAAGTCGGCACCTCGGGCAGGAGCGGCGAGCGCGCGCGGCCGCCGATGGCGAGCGCCTTGATGCGCCCCCCTTTGAGCGGACCCATCGAGGTCGCGATGCCGGCGAACGTGAGCTGCACCTCGCCGGCGATGACCGCCGGCACGGCGAGCGAGATTCCCTTGTAGGGGACATGCACGAGATCGATTCCGGCCTGGTACTTGAGCATCTCTCCCGCGAGGTGCGGCTGGCTGCCGCTGCCGTAGGAGGCGTAGTTGACCTTGCCGGGATTCTTCTTCGCGTAATCGATCAATTGCGCGAGCGTATTGGCGGGCAGCGCCGGGTTCGCCACGAGCATCTGCTGCAGGAGCACCAGCATCGTCACCGGCTCGAAGTCGCGCTGCCCGTCGTAGGGCAGCTTGGCGTAGAGGTGCGGATTGATGGAGAAGGTGGCGTCCGTCGTCATGAGGACGGTGCTCCCGTCGGGCGCGGACTTCGCCACCGTCTCGGCGGCGAGGATGGTGTTCGCCCCGGGCTTGTTCTCCACGATGACCGGCTGGCCCCAGGACTTGGCAAGCTTGTCGCCGATCTGCCGCGCCATGACGTCGATGCCGCCGCCCGGCGGATAGGCGACGACGATGCGCACCGGCTTGGCCGGCCAGCCTTGCGCGGCGGCCCCCGCCGCGCAGCAGAGGAAGAGAAACAGGCTCGAAAGGATCTTCATACGGCGGTATGTTACGGCCCGCCGTGTCGTTCTGCCTTTTCGTTTCGTTTGCCGAAGCGGATGCCGCCGCCCGGAACGCGCTTCGCACCTTGCGTGTGGGGGAGAAGGCCCGCCTCCACACGCCGGCCAGGGCTCGCGACCCGTATCTCCACGACGACGCGCCCCCCGCGCTGGTGGCGCAGCTTTACTTCGCCGAGCTGCCCTCGCTCGAAGCGGCGTTTTCCGGTCTCGCAAGAACGCTGGGCCCGGGCGCGAGCTGCGAAGCGATGCGGGTCCGGCCGTTCCCGGTGCCGCAGCCCGCATTCGGGCGCTGCACCTACCTCGTCGCCTACGCCGGGCCCGCGGAAGATCCGGACGCCTGGCACGCGCATTACCTCGCGCATCATGCGCCGATCATGGCCGAGCTGCCCGGCATCCGCGAGCTCGAGATCTATACCCCCGTGCAATGGGTCGGCGCTGCGACCGGCTGGCGCAGGGTGCGGTCCCTTCAGCGAAACAAGGTCGCCTTCGACAGCCCGCAGGCGCTCGAAGCGGCGCTCAACTCTCCGGTGCGTGCGAAGATGCGCGCAGATTTCGCGACCTTCCCCCGGTACGCGGGAACGGTGAGCCACTACCCGATGCTAACGATCGATCCAAGAGAAGAGACAAGGGCCCAGACATGAAATTGCTCGCGCAGCACACCCTCAACGGCTACGGCGGCATGGGAGAAGGCATGTCGCTCCAGGTCAAGGGCGAGCGCCGCATCCTCTGGCTCGCGCACGAGAGCGCGCCGAAGAACTTCACCGGCGTCGACGTCACCGAGCCACGCAAGCCCAGGGTGATCGTGCAGACCGATCTGCCGCACGCCAAGATGCGCTCGAACTCGCTCGAAGCCTCGGGCGACGTCATGGCGGTCGCCTACCAGGTGTCGGCGGCCGGCCTGAAGCCGGCCGGATTCGAGCTCTTCGACATCAGCAACCCCGAGAAGCCGCGCTCGATCTCGTTCTTCGACGCGTCCGGGCCGACCTCGCGCGGCTGCCATCAGCTGTGGTTCGTCGACGGCGAGACGGTGCACATGTCGTGCAGCGACCCGGACCTTACGCCCCGCAACCCGAAGGACGACCAGATCTATCGCATCGTCGACGTTCGCAACCCGTCGCGACCGGTCGCGGTGGGAGGCTGGCACCTGCCGGGGACGATGACCCGCGACAGCGAGGCGCCGCCGCGGCGCCTGCCCGCCCGGTTCGATGCCGGCTTCCGCGCGCACAACACCAACGTCTATCCGCAGCGCCCGGACCGCTGCTATCTCGGCTACATCGACGGCGGGATCATGGTGCTCGACATCTCGGACAAGGCCCGGCCGAAGCTCGTCTCGCGCTGGACCAACTCGCCGCCTTACAACGGCTTCAACCACACGGTGCTGCCGCTTTTCGACCGCGGGCTCCTGCTCGTGACCGACGAATGCGTGCAGAAGGACGGCGCCGACTGGCCGAAGCTCGTCTGGCTGATCGACGCACGGGACGAGACGAACCTCGTGAGCATCAGCACGCTCCCGGTCACCGGCGTGAAGCCGCTCCTGCGCGGCGGCGGACGCTGCGGCGCGCACAACCTCCACGAGAATCCGCCGGCGAAGGGCGTCTGGCGCTCCGAGGACATCGTGCTCGGCACGTTCTTCAACGCGGGCGTGCGCGCCTACGACATCCGCGACCCTTTCGCGCCGCGCGAAGTCGCGTCGTTCGTGCCGCCCGCGCCGGAGGGCTCGCCGGTGGGCGCGGCGCAGATCAACGACGTGCTGGTCGACGACCGGGGCATCGTCTTCGCGGTGGACCGCCATTCCGGCGGCCTGTACTGTCTCGAGATGGAGCTGTGACCCGGCCGCTGCTGCCGCAGCACCACCGCTACGACTTCGTGCCGCTCCCGGAGCGGCGCGACTACAGCTGGCCGGCCGGTCCCGAGGGCGAACAGCGACGCCTCGCCTTTGTCATCACGACCAACATCGAGTGGTTCGCCTTCGGCGCCGGGCTCGGGCACGACCCGGCGAAAGCGGGCGAGCCGCAGACCCATCGCAATTACGCCTGGCGGGACTATGGCAACCGCATCGGCGTGTGGCGCCTGCTCGAGCTCTTCGACGAGCTGAAGCTCCCGGCGGCGCACAACGCGAACAGCCTGCTCTACGAGTACGCGCCGCAGATCATGGACGCCCTGCGCAAGCGGGGCGACGAGGTGGTCGCGCACGGCAGGAGCAACGCCGAGAACCTGCGCGGGCTGTGGCAGCCCGACGAGGAGCGCATTTTGCGGGAAGTCACGGAGACGATCGCCCGGCACGAGGGCGCGCCGCCGGCCGGGTGGATGGGCTCGGGTGCTTACGAGACGCCGAACACGCTCGACCTGCTGAAGGAGCTCGGCTACCAGTACGTGATGGACTGGCCGATGGACGACCAGCCGGTCTGGCTGCGCACCCGCGCCGGGCCGCTGCTATCCGTGCCCTATCCGATCGAGCTGAACGATTCGCAGGTGGTGATCCACCGCCGCCAGGACGCGGCCGACTTCTGCGACATGATCGTCGATCAGTTCGACGAGATGATCGGCCAGTGCGAGCGCCATCCCCTCGTGATGAACGTTTCGGTGCACAGCTACGTATTCGGGCAGCCTTTCCGGCTGCGGCGCCTGCGTGCCGCACTGGCTCATTGCACCGCGCACCCCCAGTCGGCGCGCGTCTGGTGGACCCGCCCTCGGGAAATTGCGCAACATTGCGCACGGCTGCCCCCCGGATTGATCCCCGGCAGCTGACCCTCCCCCGGGAAGGCCGCTGCTCGAATCGGGGCAACCCGATTGACACGGCAATTTCCGGCCGCCGACAATCGACCGGCCGTTGAATCGCCGCGGCAATCGAGGAGGCCCGATGAAGCCGAAGCAGCATCTCGAGTTCGTAAAGGTCGACTTGAACAGCGGCTGGGCGCCGCCGCCCGGATATCCGCCGGGGTTCTACCAGAAGATCCTCGCCTCGGACCTCGACGAGGTCGCCAAGCGCGGCAGCCGCACGCGGCTGCTCAAGATCGAGCCGGGCGCGTATTCGACCGCGCCCTTCGTGCACGATCACTGGGAAGAGGTGTACGTGGTGCAGGGCGACCTCATCGTCGGCAACGACGCGCAGGGCCGCGGCGGCGAGCAGTGCTTCGCGTCCACCTACGCGTGCCGGCCGCCGGGCGTCGAGCACGGGCCGTTCACCTCGAAAGGCGGCTGCATCCTTTACGAGATCCACTACTATGCTTAAGACCGGGAGCGAGCACCTCGAGTCCCTGCGCGACGGCCGCGTCGTCTACATCGGCAGCGAGCGCGTCGACGACGTCACGGCGCATCCCGCGTTCCGCAACGGCGCGCGCTCGATGGCCTACATCTACGACATGAAGCGCGCCGACCCGGAGCTCGCCTTCACCGAGAACGGGGAGCGCTACAGTGCCTACTTCCTGCGCGCGCGAACGCGGGAAGGCCTGGAGAAGCGGCTGAAGCTGCATCGCGCCATCGCGAGCATGAGCCACGGGCTGCTCGGCCGCTCTCCCGATCACGTGTCGAGCTTCGTCACCGGGATGGCCATGGATCCTTCGGTCTTTGGCAGATTTGCGGACCATCTCCGCAGGTACTACGAACACATGCGGCGCGAGGACGTCTACGGCGTCTACGCGGTGATCCCGCCGCAGGCGGCGCGCAACCCCGAGTTCTACGTCAAGCAGAACCTGCCGATCCCGACGCTTCGCGTCGTGCGCGAAGACGACGACGGCGTCGTGATCTCGGGCATGAAGATGCTCGCTACCGGCGCCGTATTCGCCAACGAGATCTGGATCGGCAACCTCATCCCGCTCGCCCCGAACCAGCTGCCCGAGTCGATCACCTGCGCGATTCCGGTCAGCACGCCAGGGGTGACGCTCTGGTCGCGCAAGCCCTTCGAGCTGCACGCGGCGTGCGAGTTCGACAATCCGCTCGCCTGGCGCTTCGACGAGACCGACTCGATGGTCATGTGCGAGAACGTGAAGGTGCCGTGGGAGCGCGTGTTCGTGCACATGGACGCGGTGCTCGCGCGCGACATCTACATCAAGACGCCGGGGCATTGCTACGGCAACCACCAGTCGAACGTGCGCTTCCACGCCAAGCTGCAGCTCATCGTGGGGCTCGCGAGCCGGATCGCCCAGGCCTCGGGAGCGCACGAGATACCCGCGGTGCGCGAGGTGCTCGGGCGCCTCGCTGCGCTCGAGGCGACGCTCGGCGGCATGATCGCCGGCCAGATCCAGGACGCCGAGGACTGGCCCGCCGGCTGGAAAACCTTCAACCGCCGCTACATGTACGCCGCGCTCAACTGGTGCACCGAGAGTCATTCCTCGATCATCGAGGCGCTGCGCGAGCTCTGCGGCGGCGGCATCTTCCAGATGCCCGCCGACGTGACGGTGATGCACGATCCGAAGCTGCGCGCGCAGTTCGAGCAGTACTGGCAGACGCCGCAGCTGCCCGCGCTCGAGCGCATGAAGCTCTACCGGCTCGCCTGGGACCTGATCGGCTCGGAGTTCGCCGGCCGGCACCTGCAGTACGAGAAGTTCTACGCGGGCGCGTCCTTCATCATCCGCAACCACAATTTCCGCGAGGCGCCGTGGGAGCATTTCCACGAGGTGGTGGACGCCGCCATGGCGAGCTACGGAGTGCCCGAGGCCGCGTCGCTGAAGAAGGTCGCGTAATGGAACTCACGAACCTCGTCATCGCAGGCTGGACGGGGCGCGACGAAGCGGCGCTGCGCAAGCATATCCGCGAGCTCGAGGCGATCGGCGTCAAGCCGCCGAAGACCACGCCCATCTTCTACCGCGTCGCCGCGACGCTCTTCACCCATGCGGACGAGATTCAGGTCTCCGGCCCGGATACGAGCGGGGAAGTGGAATTTGTATTGATGCAAACCGATTCGGAGTTGCGGGTCGCGGTGGGCTCCGACCACACCGACCGCAAGGCCGAGACGATCGGCGTTTCGCTCTCGAAGCAGCTCTGCGCGAAGCCGGTCTCGCGCGAGACGTGGCGCTACGAGGAGGTGCAGCCGCACTGGGAGAAGCTGGTCCTGCGCTCGTGGTCCGACGGCGAGCTTTACCAGGAAGGCTCCGTGGCGGCGATGCGCTCTCCCGAGGATCTGCTTGCCCGGTACCCGCTCGAGCCGGGCTGGGCGATGTTCGGCGGAACGCTTGCCGCGAAGGGCGGCATCCGGCCCGGCAAGGTGTTCCGCATGGAGCTCGAGGACCCGGTCCGCGGGCGCAGGCTGGCGCACGAATACCGCATCCGCGTCCTGCCGGTCGAAGGCTGAGGCAGGCGGCTAGGCGGGCGATGCGCCCGGCCGCGCGCCGGCCGGCGCGACCAGCCGGAGCTCCCGCGACGACGGCGGCATCGGAATGCCGCGCTCCCGGAACGCATCGACGATCGCGCGGTTGATCTCGCTTCCCCCGGCACCGTAGTCGGTCACCGCGACCCAGGGGTTCACCGCGATGGCGATCCCGGCGTCGTCGAGGCGCGCTACGCCGACAAAAGGCGCCGGATCGCGCAGCACCCGGGGGTTGGCCCGGAGGACGTCTGCCACCGCCTGCACGGCCTTGTCGAGCGCCGCGTCATAGGAGACGGCAACCTCGATCGGCAGCTGCCGCATGTTGCCGTAGTTGTGCAGGATCTCGCCGACGATCATGCGGTTCGGGATGATGATGCGCGAGCGGTCGGCGTGCCCGAGCGTGGTGCTGAACAGGCGGATGTCGAGCACTTCGCCTTCCTCTTTCACGATCGAGATGTAGTCGCCGACGCGGAAGGGCCGGGTGAAGATGATGCTGAGGCCCGCGACCACGTTGCGCAGCACGCCCTGCATGGCGAGCGCGACGCCCGCGCCGGCGAGACCGATGCCCGCGATGAGCGGCAGCAGCTCGATCCCCAGGTTCTGCAGCGCCATGACGGCGAACAGCGCGAGGACGAAGACACGCACGCCTTTCGCCGTCAGCGCCATGGCGGGCGGCTCGAGGTGCAGGCGCCGCAGGACGCGCAGCGTCGCGGCGGCCGCCCAGCGGCCGGCGGCGTAGCCGGCCGCGAGCATCAGCAGCGCGACGACGAGCTTCGGGCCGAAGCGCATGCCGAGGTCGATCGCCGTCGCGCTGATCTGGTCGAAGCTCTGCAGGTTGGCTCCCATGGTGTCGCTCCCCGGGTTTATCTCAAGATCGAAGCATGAGGCAGGTCAATGGCGCATCACAAGGACCAGCGCGCCGAGCACGAGCGCGGCGCCGCCGAGCATGCTCGCCGTGACGCTTTCCCCGAGCAACAGCCAGCCCCAGAGGATCCCGAGCGCGGGCACGGCGAGGCCGACGGTCAGGGTGCGCGTCGGGCCGATGTCGCGCACGAGCGTGAAGAAGGGCAGGTAGGCGAGCCCGCTGCACAACGCGCCGAGCGCCACGAGCGCGAGCGTGGCCTGGGGAGTCCATAGCGAAAGATCGGGAACGTTCGCCCATGCCGGCGAGAGGAGCGCGGCGGCGAAGACGATCGACCCGGCGGCCAGGCTCATCGAGGGGACGCGGCCGGTGCGCTGGCGGATGACGACGCCCGCCCATCCCCAGAACGCGGCGCCCGCCATGCCGGCGAGCGCGGCGAGCAGGGTGTGAGCGTTGAGCTCGATGGGGCCGAGGTTGACGATCAGTGCGACGCCGGCGAGGCCGAGCAGGAAGCCGGCGATGCGCCGCGCGCCGAGCCGCTCCTTGAGGACGGGGGCGGCGATGATGCCGCTCCACAGCGGCACCATGCCGTTCATCACGGCCAGGTAGCTCGCCGGCAGCACGGTCGCGGCCCAGGCGAAGCAGAGAAAGGGCAGCACGTTGTTCACGAGCCCCACCGCGAGGTGGTCCCTCCAGTGCGCGCGCAGGCCGATCCCCTGGCGCGCGACCACCAGGTTCCACGGCACGAGGAAGAGCGCCGAGAAGACCGCCCGCGAGTCCGCGACGATCGCGGTGCCGAACACCGGCACGGAGACCCGCATCAGGATGTACTGCACCGACCAGAGGGTGGCGAGCAGCAGCCACCGCCCGGCGTCGTAGGCTTTCACTCCTACAGATAGACTTTCTTCAGGCCCTCCGCGGGATAGCGCAGTCCGGCGCCGGCGCCGACCGGCGCCACCTCCGAGATGCGCTTCACGTCCTGCGCCGAGAGCTTCACCTCGAGCGCGGCGAGGTTCTCGTCGATACGCTGCTTGCGCTTGGTGCCGGGGATGGGAACGATGTCCTTGCCCTGCGCGAGCAGCCACGCGAGCACGAGCTGCGCCGGCGTGCACTTCTTCTCGACCGCGATCTCCTCGATGCGCTTGACGATCTTCACATTCTTGTCCAGGGCCTCGCCCTGGAAGCGCGGATGCGCGAGGCGCCGGTCGCCCTCGGGGAGGTCGTCCTTGCCCTTCACGGAGCCGGTCAGCATGCTGCGGCCGAGCGGCGCATAGGCGACGAGCGAGATGCCGAGCTCGCGCGTGGCGGCGAGCGTCTCCTCGCCTTCCTTGCGATAGAGCAGCGAATACTCGTTCTGCACGGCGGCGATCGGATGGACCTTGTGCGCGCGCCGGATGGTCGCCGGCGCCGCCTCCGACAGCCCGAGGGCGCGCACCTTCCCGGCCTCGACCAGCCGCTTCATCGCGCCGACCGTCTCCTCGATCGGGACGTTCGGGTCGACGCGGTGCTGGTAGTAGAGGTCGATGACCTCGATGCCCAGGCGCTTCAGGCTGGTCTCGCAGGCGCGCAGGACGTACTCGGGACGGCCGTCGACCCCCTGCTTGCCGTCGGCGCTCTTCGTCTGGCCGAACTTGGTCGAGACGATCACGCCGTCGCGCCGGCCTCCGCCTTTCCAGCCTTTCAGGGCCTTGCCCAGCAGGTCCTCGTTATGCCCCCAGCCGTACATGTCGGCGGAATCGAGGAAGTTGATCCCCTTGTCGAGGGCGTAGTGGATGACGCGGATGGACTCCTCGTCGTTGGCGTTGCCGTAGATGCCCGACATCGACATGAGGCCGAGGCCGATCGCCGAGACCTTGATGCCGCTGCCGCCGAGGGTGCGCATTTCCATGGCTTCTCCTGGGGTTCGAAACGTGACAGAGCGCAATTATTTTCCGGAATGGGCCCGGTTTTTCAAAACAAGTCGAAATACTCGCGATGCTCCCAGTCGCTCACCTCGAGGTTGAAGCGCGCGATCTCGGCGTCCTTGATGCGGCAATAGTAGTCGACGAACGTGTCGCCGAGCCCTTCGCGCAGCACGGCGTCGCCGCGCAGGGCGTCGAGCGCCTCGGACAGGGTGTGCGGCAGCCGCTCCGCCTGCGCCTCGTAAGGGGTGTCGGCGGCGGGCGGCAGGGGCAGGCGGCGGAGCA
>Ga0153915_10005132_pt1 | contig 12165 bp, 14 predicted proteins | sample Opewatmetagenome_2_FD_107003 | JGI IMG/M metagenome (GOLD analysis project Ga0153915, IMG submission 107003) | Freshwater wetland microbial communities from Ohio, USA - Open water 3 Core 3 Depth 3 metaG | ecosystem: Environmental > Aquatic > Freshwater > Wetlands | place: USA: Ohio, Lake Erie...
CCCTGTTCCGGTAATAACTCACAGGTATCCGGACCGCGTGCTGTTTTTGGTTTCCAATCACTGCGCAATGTACTGCAGGTTCTGCACAAGGAAGAGGAAGGTGGGGGACCCTAGAAAGCCTGTTTCTGCCGGGCAGATTCTTCAGGGGATAGAGTACATCAGGAACCACCCGGAGGTCAAGGATGTTATCCTTTCTGGAGGGGACCCGTTCATGCTTACAGACAGCAGGCTTGAGTTCGTTTTGAAGCACCTTCGCGAGATTCCTCACCTTCAGATAATAAGGATAGGGACAAGGGTCCCGTGCTCGCTTCCGCAGAGGATAACCCCGGAGCTGTGCGAGATGCTCAAGAAGTACCAGCCGCTTTACATAAACATACATTTCGAGCATCCAAGGGAGGTCACACCCGAGAGTTCGGCCGCGTGCCAGATGCTTGCTGATGCAGGAATCCCGCTGGGCAGCCAGAGCGTTGTCCTGAAGGGAGTGAATGATGACCCGCAAACAATGAAGGAGCTCATGAACAAGCTTCTCATGATAAGGGTGAAGCCCTATTACATTTACCAGTGCGACCTGACAAGGGGAGCAAACCACTTCAGGACAAGGGTGGAGAAATCACTTGAAATAATAAAGGGGATAAGGGGACACACCTCAGGACTGGCTGTCCCGCATTTCGTGATAGACGCTCCCGGAGGGGGAGGCAAGATACCGCTACTGCCGGACTACGTGATAGGGTTCACAGAAGACAAAGTTATTCTGAGGAATTACCGCGGGAAGATTTACGAGTATCCGAACAGATAGGTTCTGCTTTATAGCTTTTCTTTTAATGCATTGTTAGCTAGCCTAGAGAGTTCCTCACTTATCCACAATTCACAATTTGTGTAGTCTCCGTGACATACCTTTTCCTTGTATTCGGGAGTCAATGCCTCGAATCCTCTTACAACTTTCGAATAATAGAAACGGCAATTATACACCTTGATATTTTCGCACTTTTCCATGCTATCACAACGTCCCATTAGAAACAAGTTTTATAAACAGATAGCCTACCGCCCATACTCCTCCAGCAGCTCCTTCTCTTCATCCGTCAGCTTGTGCCTGATTTTCTGTAGGGTGTCCTGGTCCTCGTAGGAAAGGAACACGTCCAGCTCGTCATTCTCCTTGACTTCCTTCCCTATCGTGACATCAGGCATGGAGATTGCCACCTTATCCCCGGACTTAGCTTCCTTTATGTTTTCTCCCCTCATCTGCATCTCCTTTATCTCCCCGACCATCTCTTTGCCTTTCTTCAGCCTTGCTCCAGGCTTTATAATCCCCTTGAGAACTTCCACGCCAAAGACAGCAGGCCTACTCTGGCGGAAAACATATCCGGGAAGAACCCTAACTCTTCCAGGCCTTGCAGCCTTGTGGAGGATTGCTTCCTCCTCCCTTTTCTTCCTGTCCTGAACCCATTTCTGGTATTCTTCTATAATCGTGTAAATCACGTTTGAGGAGAATATGGTCACATTGTTGTCCTTGGCAAGCTCTTGCACGTCAGAAGGAATCTTCACATTAAAACAGAAAATCACAGGCTCCTGAACAGAGCGCACTTCCATGATATCTGATTTGGCCATGTCCCCGACCTTGGCCTTCCTTATGCTTATCCCCATCTCCCTCAGGATTTTTATGAGCGCCTCCAAGCCTCCAAGCGTGTCAGCCCTGAGCACAATCCCTTCCCTGTCCGTCTCTATCTCCACCTCTTCTATCTCTTTCGCTATCTCATGCTTGGCCCCCTCTATCCCATTCTCGCTCCTTACAGACCTGAGAGGCGAGCCTGCTATCACGCTCTCGAGTCCAGGAGCAGCTATCTTTATTCCTGCCGCAGCAGTCACAGAATCAAGCGAAAGGAAATTCTTCTCAACCCTGAGCTCCTTGAGTGGAGCTGGCTGGAGTAGAGCCTTCACCCTGCTCACAACAGGCTCCTTTGAGTGGGAACCACCTATAACAAGATAGTCTCCTTTTCTTATCTCCCCGTCATAAAGCACAACATCTATGGTCATGCCAAGGCCCTTGAATTCCTTCACTTCCAGGACTGTCCCTTTCCCCTCTTCTGTGGTTATTTCCAGCCTGCCCTTGAGATACTTCTGTGCTATCCCTCCAACAGTCATGAGAAGGTCCGGAATCCCTTCCCCTGTTATGCTGGAGACAGGGATAACAGCCACCTGCTTCGAGAAGTCAGAAACGCGGTCAAACCTTTCTGCAGGGAACCCGCGCTCCGTGAGCTGGCTTATGAGCTTGTATACCTTATCCTCAAGCTCGTCCTGTGTCCGCGGGGTCTGCTCCTGGAAGGAATCAAGGAAGCATTTGTCATGCTTTGGAATCCAGCCAAGCATGCGGTCGATTTTCGTGGCAGCCACCACAAAAGGGGTCTTGAACTGCTTGAGGTAGTTCAGGGATTCATCAGTCTGGGGCTTGAACCCCTCATTAACATCCACAACAAGAATAGCAAGGTCCGCGATTGCGCCGCCCCTTTTCCTCAGGGTAGTGAATGCCTCATGGCCCGGGCAGTCTATCCAGAGAAGCCCTGGCAGGTCCAGCTCTATATTCATCTGTTCAAGGAGGTGACCGCATATGCTCCTTATGACCTCAAGCGGCACATAGCTGGCTGATATGTACTGGGTTATCGCGCCAGGCTCGCCCTTCGCGATAGCGGTCCCCCTGACTTTGTCAACCAGGGAAGTCTTCCCGTGGTCAACATGGCCAAGAAGTACAAGAATAGGAGACCTGATTTTGTGCATGGGAACCACATGCAATCTTGTTGATTAACAGAATTAAATACTCGCAGGGGTGCGACTAAGGATATACAAAAAGTCTTGATTTTATTGTTTCTGAGTATTTATCAATCAGCTCATCAAAGAGGTTCGGGTTTTCCATAAGAATTCTTAAATCTTCCTTAAGATAAACCCTGTAAAAGTCCTTGTTCCCGTTTTCAGGGAACATTACAGGCTCAAACCCGATTGCCTTGTCCATAAGAATCCAGTGAAGAACATTATCCAATGCACCATCTTGTGGAAATTCTTTTTTAGCTCGATTCCTTTGAAGCTTAAGGTATTGATTTCCTGTAAGGGCAAACTCATTGTCCCCAGCCGCAATGTCATTAGTTATCCCCCAAAGCAAATCGCTTATTTTTTGCTTGAACACTTTTTCCCAATAGACCTTTTCATCAAATACCAATGGATCAAAATACTCGCATCCAGAAAAAGACTCTTCCCCAATTTCCTTAATTATCTCATACTGGCCTGACAAAGAAACCCTTCTATAATTAGTATTCCAACTTATTTATAGATTGCGGTATCCAAAGCTATATTTCAAAACATATTAAACTGCTGACCAATAAATTAACAGTGATTTGATGCTAGATATCAAGCTCATCCGGGAGAAACCCGAGCTCGTGAGGAAGGACCTTGAGAAGAGAGGGGATAAAGAGAAGCTGGACTGGCTGAAGGACCTCATAAAATATGACAAGGAGTGGAGGGAGAACCTGCAGTCGCTTGAAAGCCTAAAGCGCGAGAGGAACATACTCACGGAGAAGATAGCTGCCCTGAAGAAGGGAGGGAACAGCGCGGCAAAGGAACTTGAGCAGGTCAAGAGACTGCCAGAGAAGATAAAGCAGCTGGAAGAAACGAACGAGCGACTTAAGGAGAGGAATGATTTCTACCTCATGCGCCTGCCTAACATCCTTCACCACTCTGTTCCAATCGGGAAGGATGAGAGCGAGAATGGAGAGGTAAGCAAGTGGGGGAAGCCCCCGAAATTTCCGTTCAAGCCAAAGAACCACTCGGAGATAGCGGAGTCCCTCGGGCTTCTGGATACAGAAAGGGCTGCAAAAGTGGCTGGCCACGGATTTGTATATCTAAAAGGGTCTCTTGCAATGCTTGACCAGGCGGTAATGAGACTAGCGATAGATTTCCTGGTGAAGAAAGGCTACACCCTTGTGGAACCTCCTCTCATGCTGAAAAGGAAGCCTTATGAAGGGGTCACGGACTTAGCTGATTTTGAGAATGTGATGTACAAGATTGAAGGGGATGACCTTTACCTGATAGCCACTTCAGAGCATCCCATGGCAGCAATGCACATGAACGAAACTCTGGAGAGCAAGGAACTCCCCATAAAGCTTGTGGGCGTGAGCCCGTGCTTCCGTCGCGAGGTCGGAGCGCATGGGAAGTACACAAAAGGCCTGTTCCGCATGCACCAGTTCAACAAGGTTGAGCAGTTCATATTCTGTCTCCCGGAAGATTCATGGAAACTCCATGAAGAGCTGCAGAAGAACTCAGAATCGCTTTATAAAACCCTGGGGCTTGCGCACAGAGTGGTAAATGTTTGCACAGGAGATATAGGAATAATAGCTGCAAAGAAATATGACACAGAGGTCTGGATGGCTGACGGGGTTTACAGGGAAATAGGCTCTAACTCAAACTGCACGGATTACCAAGCGCGCAGGCTTAACATAAAATACAGGGAGAAGGAAGGCCAGGCTCCTCTCGGATTTGTGCACACCCTGAATAACACAGCCCTAGCAACAAGCAGGACAATTATGGCCATTCTTGAGCAGTATCAGCAGAGGGACGGCACTGTGGAGGTCCCGGAAGCCCTCAAGCCTTACATGAACGGGATGAAGAGGCTGGAGAAAATCTAGTTCGTCGCATACCAATTCTAATGGATAAGCCTTTATATCCTTGGTTCCCAATTATCCTTTCTTGTGGTCTTATGGATGGCAAAGGCAAGACTTGGTGCGAAGAGCTTTTTGACAAAATGAAATTAAATGAGAAAAACCCCTTTGCGAAGCTGGAAATACCCATTAAAAATACCATGGAGCTTGTATACGGAATTATAGGGGAAATGGAATATGCCCCCCAAATTCGTTCTGTTTTTTATGATTACCTTAACAAATCAGTGGGAAGTCGGTTAAGGAGCGTAAAAGATTACGGTGCTTATCACCCAGAGGAAGAAATAACAGAAATACTAAGCGCAATAGTTGATACAACCAAAAAATATAAAGAAAAGATAAGAAATAATGGCTCTGAAGATACGAGCGGAATTTACAGAAATATGCTGCTCAGAATAGATACATTCTATACCCCGCAAGGCAGTGATGACCCATATTCTGCTGTTGTCCCCAGACACAGGAAAAAGCGCATTCTTAAGAACCACGATTTCGACATTGAGAGATGACCTAAGGATTATATTGCTCCAAAACCATTATTATTCATGAAGATTCTTCTTGTGGTCCTTGATGGGGCAGGAGACATAGGAACTCAAACCCCGTTATCCCTTGCCAAAAAACCAAATATGGATTCCCTTGCCAAGCAGGGAAGGCTGGGGCTCCTGGACATAGGCTATCAGAAGGATGTGGATTCTGATGTAGGTTACCTTAATCTCTTGGGTTGCTACTCTAAGGAGGACTATCCTGGAAGGGGTTATCTGGAGGTTCTAGGGCTTGGGCTTAATCCAGGTCCCAAGGATATCTGCATAAGGGCTAACTTTGCCACTCTTGATAGCAGGGGCATGCTTGCGGACAGGCGCGCTGGCAGGGATGAAACAGGGCTGGAGGAGCTCGCTGAGAGGCTGGATGGCATAGAAATAGACGGGGTCAAATTCTTATGCAAAAAGTCCTCCGGACACAGGCTTGTTATAATCCTTGCAGGAGAGAGCCTCTCAGAGAAGATAGTCCCGAATGACCCAAAAAGGACAGGGGTGGCTGTCCCGCAGGTGGCAGCCATATCCCAGGAAGCCAAGCGCACAGCCTCTGTCCTGAACAAGTTCCTCTACCGGGCAAATAAGCTCCTTTCGCAGGAACCTGTAAATAAAAAAAGGAAGATATCTGCAAATACCGTTCTAATCAGGAATGCGGGCAAGTCCAAGAAAGTCATACCTTTCCAGAAGCGCTTTGGGATGAAAGCCTGCTGCATAAGCGGGATAGCCATAGCCAGGGGAGTGGCAAGATTCCTGGGGGTAGATATTATACAGGTAAAAGGTGCGAATGGAATGCCTGACACAAACCTGGAAGGAAAGGCTCTCGCAGCTGTGCAAGCCCTCAAGAAGTACGAGCTGGTCTTCCTGCACATAAACGGGACAGACATACTCTCGCACGATAAGAAGCCTGATTCCAAGAGGGAGTTTATAGAGAAGATAGACCGCACAGTTTTCTCGCATTTCACAAATCCAAAGGATATCATGATAGCTGTCACATGTGACCACAGGACAGCATCCTCCCCTTCTTACAAGGGTTATGAGCATCTTACTGACACGGTTCCATTCTTTGCTTCAGGAGGGAGGATAAAAGCGGAAGGTAAACCCTGGAATGAACAGGAATGCGAGAAGTCGCGATTGCGGCTGGAGGGGAACGGGCTGATGGAATTTCTGGTGAGGAATTCAAAATAGTATTATTTCTTTCTTCCCGTCTTTTTCCCCTTCTCCAAGCGAACCTTGGTGACAGGATACGAGATTTCTATCCCTTCTTTCTCAAAGCGTTTCTTCAGGGCCTTTATGAGCTCATGCTTCACTCTCGGCTGGTCCTTGGCGTGCCTGATTGTGAACCAGAGGCTGAAGTTTATGTTCGAGTCTCCGAACTCGTTGAAGCGCACAGAGGGCTGGTACTTCTTGAAATCAGTTATCCCTGCGTGCTCCTTCATCACTTTTTTCGCGACGTCTAGGCACACCTTCTCCACCTTGTCCAGATCCGAATCATAAGAGACCCCGCAGGAGAGGCCTGCGCTCATGCTAGGGTCCGGCATTTCATAGTTTATTATCCTGTTCTGGGCAATCTTGTTATTGGGAATTATCACTATGTTATTGTCCAGCTTCAGGATTTTCGTGGTCCTCCAGCCTATCTCCTTCACGTAGCCTTTCTCGCCTGTCTCAAGCTCTATAAAATCATTCACGCGGATGGGCTGGTCCACTGTTGTATATGCTCCTGCAAAGAAGTTTGAGAGAGTGTCCTGGAGCGCGAGCGCGATTGCAAGGCCTCCAATACCCAGAGCAGCCACGAGAGTGGTTATCTCCACCCCAAGGCCGCGCATGAAAAAGACTATGGCAACCAGAAACGTTATGAGATAGACAGCCTTCCTGATGGCAGGCAGGAAGTGATCATCCAGCTTGGATTCAGTCTTCACAGCCACATCCTTTGCATACCATTCCAGGACAGTGTTTATCACCCTTGACACCACAAATGCCGTGAAGAATATCTGCACGAAGGAGAAAACCTGGGTAATGGTAGCGTAATGCGGAAGCAGGAATGAGATGGATGTGATTCCAATGTAAAGCCCCAGAAGCACGAAGCCAATTGTTATGGGGACCCTGAGGGCCTTTATGAGCATGTCATCCAGGCTGGTTTTTGTCCTTGAGGTGACATGAACTGCATAGTGCTTGAGGACGTAATTGAAAACCCTTGCCAGCGCAAAGAATAGAAGGGTGACCGCTACAGCCTCAAAAATCTCCCAGTTCTGGGCTATAAAACTCGTCAAAACGGATATGTCCGCCATGGCATATATATAAGCTCCTCCCTTATAAAATTTTGGGGCAACTAGTGGGCAACCGAAAGCTTTATAAATACAAAGTTGTCACTAATTAATAGTTACAGTTGAGGTGTAAATATGGCTATGACAAGAAGGGAATTTTTAGAGGATTTGGGATTATGTTTAGGCATACTAACAACCGGAGGAATTGCAATAAAATATGGAGGCAGCACCTTGGGTAGAATGACTGATTCAGTTTTTACAGCCGATGCAAAATTTAATGATTACAAGGGAAAATGGAAACCTTACACAGTAAAACCGGAAGACGGAAAATCTCCTGTTTGGAAGGTTTCAAGAAAGTGCACAAAGGAACTTGGTGCAAACTCTGAGCACTGGAGAGAACAAATAAAGAAATACAACAAAAACCAGAAAATAGACCTGACAAAGCCTATTCATGTTGGAGACATGTTTTATGTCCCGGCAGATTGCAAATGCCAGTCTTACGGGAAAAAGTAACCTTTTTTCTTTCGGGGATAAAACCCCGAAAACATTTATATAACAGGATTCCCTACTTTATAGTAAATTGGGTACAGGAGAGGCTCAGTTATTATGTAAATAATATCAGGAGCCGCTTCATTTTAAACCCATATACAGCGTTAGTTTGAAAAAAGGAGAAAAAAGAGTTTAGGAGGAATTTTATGCCGCAACCGCTACCGCCAGATTATATGGCTTACGACAGGACGATCGTGGTTTTTTCCCCGGACGGGAGGCTACTGCAGGTGGAATACGCCAGGCAGATGGTGAAGAACGGAAGCACTGCCATAGGGCTGAAAACAAAGGACGGAGTTGTTTTAGGAGCTGTTAAGGTTAGCATGCCTCTCGCCGTGGCTGAATCATACAAGAAGATTTATGACATAGATGACCACATAAGCGTGGTTAGCGCAGGCTCCCTTGCTGATGCCAGAAGCCTTGTGGAGATGGCAAGGGTGAGGGCACAGATAAACAAGATAACATACGGGGAGCCCATATCTGTAAGCTCGCTTACTAAATATATATCCAACAGGAAGCATCTGGTCACACAATACGCTGGAGTGAGGCCCTACGGAGTGGGGCTTCTTGTCGGCGGAGTGGACAAGTCAGGCCCAAGATTATATGAGACTGAGCCTTCCGGGACCATGATAGAATGGAGGGCCCAGGTGATAGGAAAGGGCGCGGACAAGGCCAAGGTTATACTTTCTAAGGAATACAAGGACGGCCTCGACCTGAAAAGCGGCGTGAAGTTGCTTCTTAAGTCTCTGAAGGCAGGTGAAAAAGAGGCGACTGCGGACACGGTGGATATAATATCCGTGACCAGGAAAGGGACTGAAAAGGTTTCTGCAAAAGACATAGAAAGAGAGAAATAGCGCCGCTTGGAAGGAGAGAGTATGGTTTCTGTTGACAAAGCTGTCACTGCAAGGATTACAAAGGAGCATGTGCATTTTGAGATACTGGTTGACCCAGAGAAAGCTATGGAGTTCAAGAAAGGCAAGCCGGTCGAGGTAGCCAGCATCCTGGCAGTCCAGGAAATATTCAAGGATGCGGGCAAAGGGGAGAGGGCAGGAGCCCATGAGCTTGAGAGGCACTTCAAGACGAGCGACATTTACAAGGTGGCTGAGGAGATAATCAGGCACGGGGAAGTGCAGCTCACAACAGAGCAGAGGAGAAAGCTCCTAGAGGAGAAGAGGAGGCAGATTGCTGAGATAATCTCCAAGCAGGGAATAAACCCCCAGACCAAGCTTCCCCATCCTGTCACGAGAATCCTGAACGCGATGGATGAGGCGAAGGTCCAGATAGACACGGTGAAATCCGCGAATGAGCAGTTGGAAGCTGTGCTTTCTAAAATCCAGCCCATAATCCCCATAGCTTTCGAGAGGATGGAGGTCGCGATAAAGGTCCCGGTTGCGAATGCGGGAAGGCTGGGCTCCCACCTGAGGAATCTGGCGACTGTGAAGAAGGAGGAGTGGGGGGCCGAGTATTTTTATGCTGTTATAGAGATACCTGCAGGAATGCAGTCCGAGATTTACAAGAAGCTAAATGACCTGACTGGCGGAAGGGTGGAGTCAAAGGTTATAAGGGAAATACCCCTTAGATAATGGTTAATTCATGTTTAAGGAGAGGAGTGATTGATATGGCAGAATTCATAAAGAAGGAACGTGATTTCGTGGTCCCTGGAGATGAGATAATAAATTCCATGGACTACCTCCCGGGCAGGAACTGCCTGAGGGAAGGGAATTCAATATACGCGAAAAGGCTTGGAATAGTGAATCTGGACGGAAGGGTGATATCCGTGATACCCCTGACCGGAGTTTATTTCCCAAGGGTTGGGGACATGGTTATAGGGGAGGTAGAGGATGTGCAGTCAAACGGCTGGGTTGTGAACATAAACTCAGCCCACAGCGCATACCTGCCGCTCTCCGGGGTCAGGGAGTTCATAGACACGTCCAAAACAGACCTTTCCAGGGTTTACGGGGTCGGGGAAGTGATATACGCGAACATAAACTCAGTTGTTAGCGCGAACTCAATCCACCTTTCAATGCAGGATCCCAGGTGTAGGAAGTTCAGATCAGGAAGGATAGTCAGGATGAATCCCTCAAAAATCCCCAGGCTCATAGGCAGGCAGGGCTCCATGATAATGATGATAAAGGACCTGACAGGGTGCAGGATAAACGTGGGCCAGAACGGGGTAATCTGCATAGAGGGGGAGAAGGAGGACCTTGTGATAAAGGCCATAGAGGTCATAGAGCATGAATCCCAGAGCGAAGGCCTCACGGACAAGATATCCTTGCTGCTTGGCGGGAACAAAATGCCCAAGGCTCCTGAGACGCCACATAGGGAAGAAAACCATCAGGAATTCCAGATGGAGGAACAGGAGCAAGAGCAAGAGGAAATGCTTAACGAGTAAAGGAGAGATTGATATGAAAGAATTCAAAAGAGATGACGGAAGGAAGGCGGATGAACTGAGGCCGATTGTGATAAAGGTCGGAGTGATAGAGCAGGCTGACGGGTCTGCTCTTGTAAGCCTGGGAAAGACCACAGCAATAGCTGCTGTATACGGGCCCAGGTCCATGCACCCCAAGCACAAGCAGGTTTCAGACCGGGCTGTGCTGCAGACTTTTTACTCAATGGCGCCTTTCTCCACAAGCGAGAGGGTAAGGCCCGGACCTTCAAGGAGAAGCCAGGAGATATCCAAGGTCACAAGAGAGGCTTTGGAGCCGGCTGTTTTTCTGGAAGAGTTCCCGAAGACGGGGATAGATGTGTTTATAGACATAATACAAGCGGATGCGGGGACCAGGACCGCAGGTATAAATGCAGCCAGCGTGGCGCTTGCTGATGCAGGGATTCCCATGAGGGACTTGGTGACTGCTGTTGCTGCAGGCAAGATAGACGAGCATTTTGTCCTGGACCTTGGAGGCAAGGAGGAGGAAGTCACCAAATGTGATGTGCCTGTGGCATACATGCCAAGGAAAAAGCAGATAACCCTCCTCCAGATGGACGGGGACCTGCCGCCTGAAGAGACAAAAGAGGTTATAAAAACTGCCATAAAGGGCTGCGAGATTCTTTACGAGAAGCAGAAGCAGGCCCTCAGGGAAAAATGGGTAAGGTGATTGATATGATAATACAGAAACAGTTCATAAGCAGCCTGGCCTCAAGGAAAATGAGGATTGATAAAAGAGGGCAGGAAGAGTTCAGGGACATAACCATAGAACCTGGAGTCATAGCAAAGGCAGAAGGCTCTGCCCGTGTGAAGATAGGGAAGACAGAAGTCATAGCAGGAGTCAAGATGAATGTGGGGACTCCTTTCCCTGACAGGCCTGATGAAGGAGTCCTAATGATAGGGGCAGAATTCTCGCCAATCGCGTCTCCTGACTTTGAGAAAGGCCCTCCAGCCGAGGACGCTATAGAGCTAGCAAGGGTGGTTGACAGGGGAATAAGGGAGTCGGGCGCGATAGATGTGAAGAAGCTGTGCATAAAGGAGAAGGAAAAGACATGGATGGTATTCGTGGACATACACATACTTAACCATGCAGGAAACCTTATAGACGCTGCTGGGCTCGCATCCATAGCAGCGCTCCTGACCGCAAAAATGCCTGAGTATGATGAGGAGGCAGGGACTGTAAACTATGAAAAAAAGCATAAAAAGCTTCCCATGAAATTCAAGCCAGTGCCAATAACAGTGTTCAAGATGTCAGACTCGCTCTTCCTGGACCCGAACCTGGAGGAGGAGGACGTGACGTCTGTCTCTCTGACAGTGACCACAAAGGATGACGGGAACATAGTGGCCCTGCAGAAAGGCGGCTCTTACAGCCTTTCGCTCGAGGAGATAGAAAAGGCCTTTGAGCTTTCCCTCAAGAAAGGCGAGGAGATAAGGAAGCTGCTAGAGAAACACATCTAATCGCAAATAAGGTTTGTGGATTATGGCAAGAAAAACCAAAAAAGTGGGTTCAACAGGAAGATTCGGAGTCAGGTACGGAAGGCGCATACGCCAGAGGATACTTGACGTGGAGAAAGCCAAGAAAGAGAAAAAGCCCTGCCCGAACTGCTATAAATCCGGGCTGAAAAGGGTGGCCTCAGGCGTGTGGGTGTGCAAAAAATGCGGGGCAAAGTTCGCGGGCAAAGCATATAAGCCATATTAACCAATAA
>Ga0153915_10005133_pt1 | contig 12164 bp, 17 predicted proteins | sample Opewatmetagenome_2_FD_107003 | JGI IMG/M metagenome (GOLD analysis project Ga0153915, IMG submission 107003) | Freshwater wetland microbial communities from Ohio, USA - Open water 3 Core 3 Depth 3 metaG | ecosystem: Environmental > Aquatic > Freshwater > Wetlands | place: USA: Ohio, Lake Erie...
AGATTCCGAGGAGATTAGTGATGATTCGTGCGTTCACTCTAGTCACATCGATTCCTATTAAATCCAAGGTATCCTCATCGAATCCAAGCTGTCGTCCGAGCTGAATGTAGCGTCGTGCGATTTTTCCCCCACCGACAATGACAAAGAGTTTGTACTCCTTACTTATTTTTTCCAGAAGAGTCGTGAGTTTTGTAAGGAACAGAGTATCTGGTGCATCAGAAAGAACCACCGATCCTCCTATGGACACGACAACGGTTTTCATCACGCAGAGTATCTGTTCAATTTATTTAAAACTACTACAGAAAAGGATGGTTACGCGACTTCGATGCAGCTTTGGCTTTGCCCTTTCTTCGAATCAGCACCGAGACGTACTTGTGGCAGAGGTATCGGAGGTGGTAATCCGAGGTCCTTGGCGATTCCGACCGCCTGGGGGACGCACGTGTGCATGATTGCCGTATGGATGTTGCTTGCGAACTGATCAGGCAGTTTCCTGGTGCTTTGCCATTCTTTTGCTAGCTCCTTGGCCTCGTTTTCCTCGCAGACAATGGTTCCGTCAAGCTTGATCATCCCAATTGGCCCATAACTTGCCGTATATTGAAACTCGATGGTCAGGTGTTTTTCCGGGGTGTTCATCACCTGGGAGATCTGACTGTTATGGTCGATACGGATCTGCCGTGGCTTATCGTCTGGCTCAATGTAGCGTCGCGCCTCTATCGCTTTCAGTTTGATTGCCTTAATTAACATATCGTGCTCCGATAAACACCATCATCCATTTAGGCTTTTCGTTTACGAAAGAACAATCTTTTGCGATGCACTGACATCGAGTTTCAGAGGAAGGTCAAGACGGGCGACCACCATCCATTCAACCCGAGAAGACACGCCACTTAACGCCTTTAGGACGTTGACTGCGGTTGCCACATTTCCTTGGAGCGAGGATTCTACCTCCAGGATATTTGTTGGTATCTTGATTTCAAAAGAAAACACGCCTTCCAGATATTCTTGCTCCCCACCAAGTGGAATATGGAAATCGTACACCGTCGAATACCCTGTTGATTTCTGATAATGTCCTCCTCGAATACTGCTCTGCTGCTGGATTTTCCTACCGATGAATCCTACGTCCAGCTTATGCGCATTCATTGGTTTGTTCAACTGCAGTTTCACGGTTCCCTTAATAGTCTCCCCAGGTTTGTACTCATATTTCTCCAACTGTAAAACAATTTTTTCTGGTCCAAATAATCCCATACCATCCTTTCTCCTTTGAAAAAGATAGTAATGGCTAGCTCATAATAAGCTTTGCTTCTCCAAAGAAACACTAAGGTAACAAAATCTATTAAACACTTCCTAATAACCATATTTGACCGCTATGAAAACCATGAAAGTCGCGATGTACTACCGCAACAACGACGTTCGCATCGAAGAACAACCAATTCCAACGATCACCGAGAATGAGCTGTTGGTGAAGGTGAAGGTAAGCGGCATCTGCGGCAGTGACGTCATGGAGTGGTATCGCATCAAAAAAGCACCCAAAGTCCTTGGCCATGAGATTACCGGTGATATCGTTGAAGTTGGGAAAAACGTAAAAAAATACAAGGTTGGAGACCGCGTGTTCGTCTCCCATCATGTTCCCTGTAACACCTGTCGGTTTTGTCAGAATAATCAACAGACCCTGTGCCATACCCTGCACACTACGAATTTTTACCCAGGTGGTTTCGCAGAATACCTTCGCGTGCCTGAAATCAATGTCGATCGTGGGGTGTTCCTCCTCCCAAAGACCATGACGTATGATGAGGGAGTGTTTATCGAGCCGCTGGCATGTGTGGTACGAGGGTTGAGAGTCGCACGCATGAAGCCAGGGCAAACCGTTCTTGTGATCGGCAGCGGCATCTCAGGGTTGCTTCAGATAAAGCTCGCCAAAGCCTGGAACGCAGGGAGGATCCTGGCAACAGATATCGAGGAGTATCGGTTAGAAGCGGCACGACGGTTCGGTGCAGACGCTGTTATTCATGCAAAAGATAATGTGCCAGAACAAGTAAAAAAACATAATGACGGGAGACTTGCAGACCTTGTTGTTCTGTGTACAGGTGCGCTGTCAGCGGTACAGCAGGCGCTCCAATCCGTCGAGAGTGGTGGTACCCTTCTGTTCTTCGCGCCCACTGAACCAGGGATCGACATCCCGTTTCCCTTGTTTGAGCTCTGGAACAAGCAGATCACGATGGTTTCGACCTATGCAGGAAGCCCGGATGACATCAAAAGCGCTATCGACTTGATTCAGTCAAAAAAATTACATGTCGTCGACATGATTTCCCATAAGCTGCCTCTTTCAGAAGCGGCACAAGGCTTTCAGCTTGTCGCAGCTGCGAAAAATTCCATGAAAGTGATACTTGAGCCATAGCAGGATAGCTTTCACTTCATCCTCTTAAAGGTTTATAACATTGCATTTTATTCTCGTCTGCGATGAAAAAACTTAAGGCGATCTGGGAACTCATGCGCCTGGGACACGGAGTGATGCTGTTTCTTGCCATCCTCATCGGCTCCCTTATCTCTCAAAAAACACTGTACAATAATCTCGATTTGCCGCTGGTGAACATTTTCCTTACCTTTTTTACTGCACTTTTCTTAGAAGCAAGCACTTTTGCATTGAACGACTACTATGACTTGGAGATTGATCGGATTAATAAACGAACAGACCGGCCGTTGGTCCGGGGCGATCTTTCACCAAAAACAGCGTTAGCCCTGTTTTATCTCCTGTTCCCACTTGGACTGATCTGCTCCTATTTTGTGAATATGACCTGTTTTCTCATCGCGCTTGTCACCGCCTTAATATCAGTGTTCTACGATGTAAAAATGAAGAAAATAAAGCTTATCGGCAACTTTTACATCGCGTACATCATGGCAATCCCCTTTGTCTTCGGAGGGGCAACCGTGCTGGGGAATGAAGCGTTTTCGTTAGAGGCGATTAATCCAGTATTCTACGCCATCGCGCTTATCGCGTTTCTCGCAGGGGCAGGCCGAGAAATCATGAAAGACGTCATGGACTACGAAGGAGACAGCAAACAAGGAGTCAAGTCGTTCCCCCGCTATATCGGCATGCGCGCCTCGAATAGCATTGCAGCAATCTTCTATCTGTGCGCTATCGCACTCAGTTTCCTGCCGTTCTTCCTTGTTGGTTTTGGGGTGTACTACAGGAACATAACCTATTTTATCCTGGTATTCATCACAGATACGATGTTGCTCAGCACTTGTCTCCAGCTGGTGTTCAAAAAACAACCAAGCATGAAATTTCTTCGAAAATTCACTCTTGTCGCAATCTTCATCGGACTAATCGCATTCTTAGCTGGAGCATTTATCGGAGGATGAAGCACCATGTATCAAAATGATTGGGTCGGGGTTGCTGCAGTTTATATTTATGTCGCTCTATTGATCCTCTTTACCGAAAAAGTCTTATCAAAGAAATATCCGGTACAGAGTAGGAAATTCCTCCATATCATGACCGGGAACATCGCCTTTATCCTCCCCTTGTTCGAAACAAAGGAAATCATGGCATTTCTCGCTGCTGGCCCGTTTATCTTGTTTACGTTTCTCATGAGCCCGTATTCACCGATCAAATCGATGCGAGGGAAAACCTCTGAGGCTGGACACGGGCTCGGGTTAGTGTACTATGCGATCACCTGGACCGTGCTTGCGTATGCGTTTTTCGATCATCGGGAAATTATCGCAATGGCAATCCTTGCGATGTCCTATGGTGATGGTTTGGCATCATTGATTGGAATAAAATACGGGCAACGGAAGTACACCATTTTTAAAGATACAAAAAGCTATGTCGGGTCGTGTGCGATGTTTATCTTTACGTTTCTGTTGTTTCTCATTGCCTTGGCATTTTACGTGACGTATGGTGGGACTCCAGCACCATCGAATGTCGTTAGAGTTCTATTGTATTTCCTCTGTATGGCAGGAATCGCGACCATGGTTGAAGGTATTACTCCCTTGGGTCTTGACAACCTCTCTGTGCCGTTCGTCACCGCGGTGATGTACTGGGCTTTTTTGGTGGGGTGACATGCGCCTCATTATTGTGGATGGTCTCGATGGCGTTGGGAAGGACACGCACGCCCAGCTCATCAAGCAACGCTATGAGATGAGAGGAGAGAAAGTCATCGTTCGATCCCATCCAGAGGCAGATAATTTCTATGGACGGACCGCGAAGAAAGCATTGCTTGGCCAAGGCAAGATCAATCGGCTGAAGGCATCGGTGTTCTACGCCATGGACGTCATGTATTCGCTGCGGCGGTACTATCGAAAACCCACCTGTGACACGCTGATTATGGTGCGGTATCTGATGGGAACCGCGTATCTCCCCCGGCGGTTGACAAAACTCGGGTATCATTTTTTTGAAAAACTGGTCCCAACCTCTCAGTACATGTTTTTTTTGGATGCGACACCGGAAGAACTCCTCGAGCGGATCAAGCAGCGCAATGAAACAGAAATGTTTGAAACACAGGAAGAGTTCCTGAAAGTGCGAACAAAAGCGCACAATCTTGCGAAAGGCTGGCAAATCATCAACACCGGGCAATCCATAGAACAAACCTACCGTGCGATTGAAAAAGTATTAGACCAGCTTGATGGGGAAAAGACAACGCTGTAGAATGTCGTTTTCTCTTCAGTTGTCATCTTTTATTATAAGATTTCGGTGGTCCCAAGCAGCTGAGCGACGACTTCATCCAGGCCAGGGACTGTATCCAATTTTCTTACTTCAGAGGGGTACACCCACCGGTACTCCTCATGCTCCCAGTCGATACGAACGAGGTCTTTTGATGTAATATGAAACAGAAAGGGATACACGATCCAGTTGTAGCGTTTCCCCTCATAGGTATCAGAAAATTCGACAGGGTTTCCTTTCCGAACAAGCTCCAGGTTTTCCAAATCAATCCCAGCTTCCTCGCGAATCTCCTTTATGGCTGCATCATAAGGGTCCTCAAGTTCCTCGACATACCCAGCAACACCACCCCACAGTCCCCGGTACGTCCCGACCAGATTGCTACGTTTCAGAACAAGGATTTTCCCATCATGTTCCAATATGCACGTCACCACCTGCGGCATTACACGGCACCTCTTTTGTTATCAGAGTTTATAGTCGAATTGCACCTCATCAAACTGAGCGGAAAGATTCAGCAATGTTTCCAGTGGTTGTCCTTTCAAGGTCACCTCGAAGAACGCGGTCACGTACGTCCTGGTGATGTTCGCCATCCGCTTCGGTGCTATCGAACCAAACATAAGAAATCTTGGAGGAATCAAAGGAACCAGATGGGAGAGGAGCACACCGACGTCGGTAAACGCGTAATGCGTTGAGCCAGTAATGTTCATCTTGAACGTGTCATTGGTCGTATGGTTCCACAGATACATAATGGTTGAATCGTTTGCGAGACGCGACTCCGCGAACATGAACAGGATTGGTACGGTGATATCCCCTGGGATGAACGACTGGTAAAAGACACCGTCAAGGGTGAGACCAGCGCGGAAGCGCGCATCCTCGTAGCAGCAGACCGCGGTGTTCGCCCCGCCAAAGGAATGACCGTACATCCCGACTTCTGAGAGATTAAAACGGCCAGAAAACAATGGGTCGGATGCATTTATCTCGGCCATTGTGTCCAACACGAATTTCGCATCCTGGACGATCGTCCGCAGCGACATGTTAAAGAAAGCGGACCGTGCGACCGGGTCTGTCGGGACTTCAGCTAATCCGACCGTGTGACCATCGGGAAATACGGTGATGCCAGAGACATACGGATGATTGATGGAGACGACCACAAACCCATGGCTGACCAGATCCTCGATAAAGGAGGTGTAAATCTGGTACACACCGTCATAACCTGGCGAGAATACGACCACCGGGAACATCCCGGAAGCAATAGGAGTGTCATTGCGGCCATGTGGGCGGACAAAGAGGTACGCGTTGTTCGGGATGGTGATCAACGGGATAGGAGACCGATTCTTCAACCACTGGAACGTTGGGTAATCCATATACTCAGTTCTCGTCCCGGGATTACTTGTATCGATTGGATACCAAAGCTGCACCATCATCTCCCTGACATCGGTTGGGTCTATGGTAAAGTTCTCTGGTCGACTCGCATCAACAAGGTGCATGGGTCGAACACCGACGCCATACCGTCCAGTAAGTTTGGGGAGAAACGAGGCATCATGCGTGCCTGAGATTTTGATTATACCTGTTCCAGTGATGAACAACTGCGCAGAGAAGGAAGTCTCATTCAATCGGAGAACGCCGATCGTGTTCGTGGTTTTTTTTGCACCTAGTTCAATCCATTGCCCAGCAAGAAGGACGCCAGAGAATACGCCACGAAACGTGCCTTCCTCTGCCTCTCCAGATTTGTTCCATTCACCAGAGAAGGCACCTTGCGTCGCTCGACGACCCTGGTTCACCACACCCCAGAGAGACCCGGAGGTTCCATCTTTTTGATTACTCCAACTCCCCTGGAATGTCCCATCAGGCCAGTCAGGAGGACTGCGGGCGACCACGGATGGTATTGCTGTTGAAAACGAACAGAGCAGCAAAAGTGTACACAGAACGAATGAGACGATATACTGTTTTTTCATAGTGGTATCCCCCTATCTTTCTTCTTTAGGATAGAGAAGGAGGTTTTCTCTATAAAAGCGTTTCGAATACCCTGGATTTAGAACTTTTTTACGATGTACGAGAGCACCGATTCGAAAATAGCCCGGCCGTCACCGACATTATCCTTTAACCCGGTCGAAGTCCAATTCGGATGTTGGTGTTTGTAGTACGTCCGCTCCGGATGGGGCATCATCCCAAACACTGTCCCTAGGGGATTGCAAATCCCTGCGATGTTCATGGGTGAGCCGTTCGGGTTCCAGGGGTATCCAGCGTAGTTCCCTTCAGGATCAACATAGCGGAATACAATCTGGTCGTTCTTCTCTAATCGTTTTAGGTACTGCTCCTGTTTTTCCAAGGGAAATAGTAATTTTCCTTCTGCATGGGCACTGGGAATTATACGAATATCGTTTTTTGGGATTTTCGAGGTGAACACGCAGGTTCCTTTGTTCTCGTGTTTCAGTAATGTCGGTCTACACTCGTACCGATTCGAGTCGTTAAGGTACAAGCATGCGTCTGGAACCGGCCGAATAATCTCATCAAAACCAGGCAATAGCCCAAGCTCGGTGAGCACCTGAAATCCATTGCAAACACCTAAGATCGGTCGTTCCTGTTTCACGAAATCCTTGAGTTGTGCTTGAAGCTGGCTTTTGATTCGTGCTGCGAAAATCGCTCCTGCCCTGATGTAATCACCGGCGGAGAATCCTCCTGGGAACATCAGACAGTGATAGTCAAGGATGTTGCGTGTTTCATCAGCATTACAGTCAATGTGAAGCAGTTGTTTGAGATGGACGAATTCTGGGCTGGCACCTAAGCGTTTGAACGAATCGTAGGACTCCTGTTCGCAGTTCGTACCCTCAATTCGTATCACCGCGATGTTGATGTCGCCTAGTTTCATGGTCCCAGTCCTGGATTCGGATGGTAAATGCATCTCCCTTATTTCAAGTTTTTTTGAGGGGCAACATTAATGATATAGGATGCTATCTTGGGAATCGCGGTGAACAATATGAAGCACGTTCATTATACAGAGGTAGATTTGGAGCATCCGCAGGAACCAGGAGTAAAAAACATCAGGGTCAGATGGCTTATCTCCAAGAAAGACGGGGCCCAGAACTTTGCGATGCGTCTGTTTGAAGTCAAAGCAGGTGGATCTTCTCCCATGCACCAGCATGATTGGGAACATGAGGTTTTCATCTTGGAGGGTGGCGGGTTTGTGAAAGACCAGACCACGGAGCAGCCCTTACAACCCGGCGATGTCCTCTTTATCAAACCGATGGAATGGCATCAAATCATCAACCGGGGGAGTACGACGCTGAAGTTTCTGTGCTTGATTCCGTACCAGAAATAAAGGAAAAAATACAAAAAGAAAAGAGGAGATTCTTAGAAAGAAGCATTTACGGTGAATGGTGTGTTCGAATTAGTTTATATCTTATTAGCGACATTTCTTGTTTCACTTATTTCGTTCGTCGGTGTTATTTGTCTTGCGTTAAAAGAGAGTATCCTGAATAAGATATTGCTCGTTCTTATCGGATTATCTGCAGGGGCACTCATGGGGGGTGCTTTCCTGCATCTTTTACCTGAGGCTGTCGAGAAAACCACAGGACTTAATGTCTATCTTTTTGTCCTCCTCGGTTTTATCCTGTTCTTTCTTATAGAAAAAGTGCTTCATTGGCGTCATTGTCATAAGGGAGAATGTGACGTTCACACCTTTCAGTACATGAACCTTGTCGGAGACTCCATTCATAATTTCATTGACGGGATGATTATGGCAGCAAGTTTCGTTGTCTCCGTTCCTCTGGGCATCACCACCACGATAGCTATTTCTACTCATGAGATTCCCCAGGAGATCGGTGATTTTGGTGTGCTGCTGTACGGTGGTTTTTCAAAGCGGAAAGCAATCACGCTGAATTTTGTTGTCGCATTGACCGCGGTGCTCGGAGGGATCATCGGGTTCTTTATTTCCAGTCAGATTGAGGACATTGTGTTCTTCATTCTCCCGTTCGCAGCAGGGGGATTTATATACATCGCCGCTACTGATCTTGTTCCTGAGATACGAAAAGAGCTTGATATGAAAAAATACATGGCCACCCTTTTCGTGTTCATCTGTGGAATCCTTATCATGTGGGTCACCAAAGTAATTTTTAGTGGATAAGAGGAAACCAGGGGAAAAAGAGAGCGTGTGCTTAGCAATCCCAGGGAAAATCATTGCTCTTGACAAAAAGACGCAGAGTGCGACCGTCGATTATGGGAGTGGGACGAAAAGGAATGCGAATGTCTCCTTAGTGAAGGTGAAGATTGGTGATTATGTCCTGGTGCATGCTGGGTTTGCTATCCAGGTTCTCGATACAAAAGAAGCAGAAGAAACGCTGGCGTTGTTCCGAGAGATGTTGTCGATGGAGGAACCCTGATGTTTTCTTTACGTGATAAGCAGCTTGCCAATGACATTCTCTCGAGGATCAAAAAGGAGCAGGTGCATCTGAGGTTCATGCATGTGTGCGGGACGCATCAGGATACGTTGGTAAAGCACGGTCTTGATGTTTTGTTGCGGGATGCAGGCATTGAGATTCGTCAGGGTCCCGGGTGTCCTGTCTGTGTGACCACCCCTCGAGAAATCGAGGAGATCTTACTCTTGGCAAAGGCAGGTAAGACGATTGCTTCGTTTGGCGATATGATTCGGGTACCAGGGGTGACATCGTCGCTTCAGCAGATGAAGACGGAAGGCTGTGATATACGGACCGTGTACAGCATCGAGGATGCCGTGCTGCTTGCAAAGAACCATCCTAAGAAGGAGGTAGTGTTTATGGCAGTTGGTTTTGAGACGACCGCTCCGACCACTGCATCGGTTCTGCTGAGGAATCCTCCCTCGAATTTTTCCGTGCTCTGTTGCCATCGGTTGATTCCTCCTGCACTTCAGGCGATTCTTGAATTAGGGGAGATAAAACTTGATGGTTTCATCCAGCCTGGCCATGTGTCGACGATCATTGGAATCAAACCATATGAGTTCATCTCACGGAACTACCGTATTCCGCAGGTGATTGCTGGGTTTGAGCCGCTCGATCTTCTGATGGGGGTATGGCTGCTTGTCCGACAGGTGCAGCAGGGCAACGCGGTGATTGAAAACGAGTACAGTCGTGTAGTTGGCCTGGAGGGGAATCGGATAGCCCAGCAGGTAATGAGACAGGTTTTTGAGCCAATGGATGTGACATGGCGCGGGTTTCCCAAGCTTCCTGCATCTGGATTGCGGCTGCGGAAGAAGTTTGCGTCGTATGATGCACGCAGGAAGTTTGAGAGCCTCCTTGAACCGTTAGTGGATGAAGGGATTGCTGAGCCGGTGGGTTGCCTGTGTGGTGATGTGCTGAGAGGTTTGATTTCTTCAAAAGAATGTCCGTTATTTCGTCGTGAGTGCACCCCTGGCACCCCGATTGGTCCCTGCATGGTGAGTAGTGAGGGGAGCTGCCATATTGAGTATCTTTATTCGAAGAAATAGGCTTCGTTGTCAGCGTATTTTTTTCCGTAGGAGAAACAGGATCGCGGTCACGGCGAGGGCGATGAGGAACGCACCGATGGTACCTAGGATGACTCCTGAATATGGATAGAGAACGTGAATTCCTACAGCATAGCTCACAACGCTAGGGCTGCCGTAGATCATGCCCTTTGCCATGGCACCAGTGAACTCCGGGCCATGCTCCCGCAGGGAGATTACCATCGTTGAAAGGAAAATAGCTGGGAACACCGAAAAGATGCCGCTGAGGAGGGCGCTTACATTGGAAATCGACACGGCGATGGCGATAACCGTGCCAGCGATGAGGCTTCGACTCACAAGTTTTACGGGAGTATAATGGACTATTATGCTATGTTGTGATGTAATTTTTTTTATTTTGTCAAGGAAGACCAACGTGACAACAAAACAGATGATGAACACTGAAAGTGAGAGGAGGACGGAGGTCATAGATGAATAATACAAAAGGAGGGTAAGGATTGCCCATCCAAGAAGTGATCCTGCAACGGCAAGCAACAGTTTTCTAGAGCAGAGGAGCGTGAAGAAGAGGAGGAAGACGAGGTTGATTCCCATTTCAGCGGGAACGATTGCAACAGATTCCGAGGCGAACTGTGTCCCTTTATCCAGGGCGATGAAGATAAAAGCAATGACGATGGTCGAGGGAATTGTTCCAAGGACTCCTCCTGTTTTCGTCCCATATTTTTCTGCGATGATGGTAACAAGGATGACGACCAAGGCAGATAAGATGAAGGGGATGACCGTATGGTAGAGGAGTGAGTATTCCATCGGACTTGTGGATGTATTCTTCTTCTTAAACATTTCCTTTTTTGTTTCTTTGGAAAAGTATTTATATCAATTTGTAATACCTCCTAAATTGTAATAATTACAAAATAGAACGAATTACAACTCTGATTCGCATGTATGAAAAATACGTAAAAATCCTTAAGGATCATTCACTGAAGATTACGTCACCACGTCTAGAAATTCTGAAATATCTCGATGAGCATCACACCCATCCGAACGTCGAAGAAATCTATTCGACGCTGAAAAAGAAGCATCCCTCGCTTTCGCGGACCACCGTGTATAACTTCCTAGAAATTCTGAAGAATAACAAAGTCGTTCAGTCCCTTACTATCTCAGGATCAGAACTGAGGTATGATATCGACGAAGGGTTACACCATCATTTCATCTGCACACACTGCGGCACGATATTTGATATCGCAATATCCTGTCCGAACATGGACCGAACGCTACAAGGTGGCCATCGCGTCCAAGAAGTACAGGGATATTTCAAAGGCATCTGCAAGAAATGCCTGGCAAAGGAAAAAGGACGGAGCGCCAATGGATAAAAAAACGTTTCATAAAATCTCCTATGGCTTGTATGTCGTCTGCTCAAGAAATGGAGAGAAAACAAACGGTCAAATCGCCAACGCATTATTTCAGGTCACCTCTGAGCCACCAACAATAGCACTTAGCATCAACAAGCAGAATCTGACCCACGATTACATCGACACAAGCAAGGTGTTTACGGTCTCGATCCTCGATAAAAAAACCCCGCTTTCCCTCATTGGGACCTTCGGATTCAAATCAGGACGCGACATTGATAAATTCAAAAACGTTCACTTCAAGCTCGGAACAACACAGGTGCCCATCATATTGGATAATGCCCTTGGCTACCTTGAGGCAACGGTTGTCGATAAAATCGATATCGGGACTCATACGATTTTCATCGGTAAGATTACCGATGCAGCGATGCTTTCGCCAGAATCGGTCATGACCTATGACTATTACCATGAGGTAAAAGGCGGGTACTCACCAAAAACCGCACCAACTTACGATAGTGATATTGATACGAAAAAAGAGAAAAAAAGGAGGACATAAAAATGGACAAGTATGTATGTACGGTTTGTGGCTATGTCTATGACCCAGCAAAAGGTGACCCGGAGACAGGTATCGCTGCAGGGACAGCATTTGAAGATCTCCCTGATGATTGGGTCTGCCCGATCTGTGGAGCCGGAAAAGACGCATTTGAAAAACAATAAG
>Ga0153915_10005134_pt1 | contig 12163 bp, 13 predicted proteins | sample Opewatmetagenome_2_FD_107003 | JGI IMG/M metagenome (GOLD analysis project Ga0153915, IMG submission 107003) | Freshwater wetland microbial communities from Ohio, USA - Open water 3 Core 3 Depth 3 metaG | ecosystem: Environmental > Aquatic > Freshwater > Wetlands | place: USA: Ohio, Lake Erie...
CCGCCGGCGTGTCTGTCAACGGCCTGCGCTACCAGGCCGTGATTGTCTCGGGAGCCCTCTGCGGAGTCGCCGGCGCCTACATCGCCACCGCGGCGAGCTCCGGATTCGTGAGGGACATGACGGCTGGCAAGGGCTACCTGGCGCTCGCCGCGCTCATCTTCGGCAAGTGGCGGCCCTGGCCGACGCTCGGGGCGTGCCTGCTTTTCGCGTTCACCGACGCCCTGGCCACGCGGCTCCAGGGCGTGCCCCTGCCGGTCGTCGGGGTCATCCCGGTGCAGTTCATTCTGGCGCTGCCGTACGTGCTGACCGTACTGTTGCTGGCCGGCTTCGTCGGCAGGGCGGTGGCCCCGAAGGCCTCCGGCGTGCCGTATGCCAAGGCAGACTGACCCGCCCTCTTCACCATGACCGTCCAGGAAAGACTCCAGGCCCATCTCGGAAAGACTCCCGACACCGCCCGCGCGGGCTGGGTGGCCGCGAACGCCACCATCGTCGGCGACGTCACGCTCGGCCCGAAATCCAGCGTGTTCTACGGCGCCGTGCTCCGCGGCGACATCGCGCGCATCGTCGTCGGCGAGGGGTCCAACCTCCAGGACAACGCCATCGTCCACCTGGCGGACGACGGCGACGCGATCATCGGCAACTGGTGCACGGTGGGGCACGGGGCGATCATCCATGCCTGCACGATCGAGGACGAGTGCCTCATCGGGATGGGCGCGACGGTGCTCGACCGCGCGCGCATCGGCGCCCGGAGCATCGTCGGCGCGAACGCGCTCGTGAAGCAGGACTTCGTCTGCCCGCCGGGCTCGCTGGTGGTCGGCTCGCCGGCCAAGGTCGCGAGAGCCCTCACGCCCGAGGAGCAGGCGGGGCTGCGCCACTGGGCCGAGAAGTATGTCGTCGTCTCCCAGGCCCACGCGGAGAGGGAGAAATCCCTTCGCAAAGTGTAAGGTATCGCGCGGGCGGCGTCTTGGAAGAAGGCGGCGGAGCTTGGGACGAGGAACGTATTCATCCTGCGGACCCTGTCTCAGATGCGGCTGGTCATCCTGATGGGATCGTTGTCGCTGGATTATCGGATGCCCGAAGCGTGGGCGTCGGAGCTGCGCGGCTGGCTGGACCGGGCGGTGGAGCTGAGTCCCAACTACCTGGAAGCCTGGGAGAGCCTCGCCTGGGTCGAGGCGATGGCGGAGAACCCGCGGATCGAGGTGCTGAACCGAGTGCAGAGGCTTGTGCCGAGGATGCGCGACCAGGATCTCACCTTGCTGGCGATCGCCCTCATCCGCGCGCGCCAGCACGACGAGGCCACGGCGGGGCAGATCGCCGGGCTTCTGCTCGATTCTCCGAAGACGAAAGCCGACATCCGCGCGATCGCCCGGAAGCTCGACGAGAGCCTGAAAGCCCAAGGGAAGGTAGCCGACCAGGCGGCAACGGCGCGCTGAGGCGCCGGAGCCCGGGTTCACTCCCGCCCGGCGAGGACGTCGGCAACCCGCTCTGCGAACAGCTCGTGGACCAGCCGGCGTTCTTCGACGAACACGCATTCGATCATACGGCCCTGCCGATAGCGGAAGATCACCCGATGCCGCCCGACGCGCCGCCTCACGACGCCAGCTTCACCGGCACCGGGGCCCGCTCGAAGTCGGCGGCTCCCATGAGCACCTGGGGCTGCATGCGGCCCAGGGCGGCGATCCAGCGGTCGGGCACCGCATCGAGGCGCGTGTTGAGGAAAGTGGCGATGTCGTTGAAGTACGACCGCGCGAGCGCGATGCGCTGCTCGGTTTCGACGAGCTGGCGCTGGAGTGCAAGGAAGGCCTCGTCGCTCTTGAGCCAGGGATACGCCTCGGCCACTGCCCGGAGCACGGGCGCGCAGCCGGAGAAATCGGGGCCGGCGACGCCGGGAGGGGTGGCCTCGAGCTGGGCGCGCAGGGAGGCGACGGCGACCTGCGTGCCGGCCTCGTGCGCGCGCAGCGCGTCGATGACCTCGACGAGGCGCGGGATCAGGTCGTGCCGGCGCTTGAGCTGCACGTCGACGAGCGACCATGCCTGGTTCACGCGGTTGCGCAGGCCGACGAGGCTGTTGAAGGCCATCCACATCCAGCCGAGCGCATTGAGTGCGAGGAACGCTCCGAACAGGCCGGCGTACTCCGGCCAATACGCGTCCAGGGTACGCTCGAGCGCGAGGTCGCGGACGACGCTTCCGGCCGGAAAAAGGAGGGCGCCGATCACGGTGAAAGCGAAGATCCCGCGGCCGAGACCCGAGCGGACCTTTTCCTCGGTGCGCGTCGAGATGAGGTACATCGGCGCCTCCTTGTCGGCAGCGATCTCGGGGGCGACGACGTCGGCGCGCTCCCGCGCCTGGCCGACGAGATAGAGCGGCGCGTGCAGGGGAATGCCCGTCTCCACGAACCGCCGGCGGTGGTCGGAGTCCGGCACGGCTTCCGGAGGACCTTTCGCGTAATAGAGCGCATCGCCCCGGCCGCAGGTCTGGCTGAACAGGGTGACGGGCTCGAGCCTGGCGCCGGCGGGGCGCACGAGCACGGCGCCGGTGTCGTCCTGGAGATAGAAATCCTCGGTCTGGCCTCCCTGGACCACGGTGGTCCACCCGGTTTCGCGGCGGGTCTCCGTCGTGGTGTTCCCCTTGCTGTCGGTGTGGGTGACGACGACCGTGCGCGACCACTCCTCCTCGACGTGGAATCGGTAGGTGACGCAGCGCTGGCCGCTGAGGTAGCCCGTGAGCGGGGCGGCCGACTCGGCGGTGCCCTTGAGCTCGACGAGCCCGATGAAGACGCCCTGCGTCTTGGCGGTCGGCAGGTCGTCGATCAGCCGGCGCTTCCGGCGGAGGCGCAGGCTGCCCCAGAGGCAAAGCAGGCCCGCGGCGATTCCCGCAAACGGCAGGAAGGGGGCGGCGCTGTTCATGCGGGAATCCTTGCGGACGTCTCGCCGAGGCGCGAGCCCGTTGTGTGAGGAACCGCCGCCCGGGGCCGGCCGGCGAACCGGTCGTCCGGCATTGCCGGCGCTCAGGCCGCGGGGACGATGCGGATGCTCTCGACCGCGACGCGCTCGACGGGGGAGCTCTTCTCGCCGCCGGAGGCGCTGCAGGGCACGTTGGCGATGCGCTCGAGGACGTCGTCGCCCTTCACGAGCTGGCCGAACGCGGTGTACTGCCGGTCGAGGAAGGCCGCGTTGCCGTGGCAGATGAAGAACTGGCTTCCCGCCGAGTCGGGGTGGGCGGCGCGCGCCATCGAGATGACGCCGCGCACGTGGGACTTCGCGTTGAACTCGGCCTTGACGTTCCAGCCCGGCCCGCCGGTGCCCGGGATGCCCCTGGCGCCCTGCTTCGTGTTGGGGCAGCCGCCCTGGATCATGAAGCCCTTGATGATGCGGTGAAACGCCGTGCCGTCGTAGAAGCCCTCGCTGGCGAGCTTCTTGAAGTTCTCGACCGTCTTCGGGGCGACCTCGGGCCAGAAGGCGATGGTGATCTCGCCGTAGGTCGTCTTGATGATGGCTTGCGCGGCAGGTGTCTCGGCGGTGCTCATGGCCGCCGAGCAAGACGGGAGCCGCCGAGATTTCCAGAATAATCGGCGCCCGTCCCGCCTACAGGGCCAGCTCGGAGTCGATCCGCTCGCAGAAGTGGTGCAGCAGGAAGAGATGGGCCTCCTGGGCGGCGCGGCCGCTTGTCCCAGGGATGACGAGCTCGCACGTCGCCAGGCCCTTCGCCTTGCCGCCGCCGCGGCCGAGGAAGGCGATGCTTTCGAGATTCAGGCGCTGGGCGGTGCGGAGCGCGCGCAGGATGTTCTCCGAATTGCCGCTGGAGGTGAACGCGACGACGAGATCGCCGGGCTTGGCGAGCCCCTCGACCTGGCGCGCAAAGGCGTCGTCGAAGCCGAAATCGTTTCCGATGCAGGAGAGAAGCGTGCCGTCGGCCGTCAGCGCCACCGCGGGCAGGGAGCGCCGGGTCTTGAAGTAACGGCCGACCAGCTCGGTGGAGAAATGCTGCGCTTCGGCGGCGCTGCCCCCATTGCCGCAGAGGAGCAGCTTGTTGCCAGCCTTGAGCGCGCGCAGAATCATTTCGCCGGCGCGGTCGATCTGCGGACGGATCGTCGCGAGCGACCGGAAAACCTCGACAGTGGCGGCAAGTTCGGAGTCGAACGGCATGGGGCGGTTATGCATGGAAACCGGCCGCCGGCGAAGGAAAATCTGGGGCGAGGCAACTTTTGCCCAAAATAGCCGTCTCAAGGGGAATGCCGCCCTGCGGACGGCAGCGATGGCTGCGCCCGCGGAGCTCCCGGCTCCATTATCCACATGCGCATCCTCCTGGTTGACGACGACACCGCGGCCCGGCGCCGTCTGCTCGCGTTGCTCGGAGAGGAGCCCGACGCGGTCGTGGTGGAGGCGTGCGCGGGCGGCCCGGCGGCGGCCGAGGCGGTCCGGAGGCACGCGCCCGATCTGGTCCTGGCGCGGGTCGGCAGGCAGGAGAAGGGCGCCGGTGGCGGCCTCGAGGCCGTGCTGGACGGCGAGCCGCGTCCGTTTCTGGTCTGCGTTGCCGCGTCGGGGCGGCTGGCGATCCCCGCCTTCGACGCGGGCGCGCTCGACTGCATCGTCGAGCCCGTGAGGCCTGCGCGGCTGCGCCAGGCTCTCCGGCGGGCGCAAGAGGGGCTGGAGGAGCGCCGGCAGCGCCGGCGTCAGCCCGAGTCGGCGGCGGACGCCGCCGACGCAGTTCACCGGGTGATCATCCGCAACGGCAAGCGGCTCATCGTCGTGAGCGCGGAGCAGATCGATTGGATCGAGTCGGCGGGCAACTACGTGGTGGTCCATGTCGGCCGCGACTCGCACATCATGCGCGACACGCTCCACCACCTGGGATCGCGGCTGCCGGCGGCGTGGTTCCTGCGCATCAACCGCTCGGCGATCGTCAACCTCGACCGCATCCGCGAGCTGCGGCCGAATCCGGCGAACGGCTTTGCTGTCGTGCTGGCGGACGGCACCCAGCTGCCCCTGGCCTGCGGCATCCGCGACGTGCAGGCGTGGTTCGAGCGCCGCTGAAGGGCGGCGGGGGAGCGCAGCGGGCCGGGCTCGGCGCCCGGCCCTGCTGCTGGATCCGGCCTGGGGTCAGGCGGTCGTCTTGAAGAAGCTCGGCAGCGAAGCGCTGTTGGCCGAACCGTCGACGGAGTACGCCGATTGCTGTTGCTCGAGCCTGCCGATGAGCTGCCCCAGCAGCGCCTGCAGATCGGAGGACGTCGAGGTGTCGGTGGACGACAGGTCGAGCGTGCTGAGGCTGATGGAGTCGAGGCTCGTCGAGCCCGAAGCGATTTCAAAGGGAGCGGGTGGCGGGCCACCGGCCTTCATGTCGTCGAGCACCTTGCCGAAGGCGGTGCTCAGTTCGGCCGCGCTGACGGAGCCATCGCCGTCGGTGTCGAGGGCCGAGAGGATCGAGGCGGCGGTCGTCGAGCTCACCGAATCGGCGGTGGTCGATGCGCTCGTGGTCGAGCTGCTGTCGGAGACGAGGCTCGAGAGGGCGGAGGCGAGCTCGCTGTTGCTGTTCAACAGGCTCTCCAACTCGGTCTGGCTGAGCGTGCCGCTGCCGTCGGTGTCGGCGGAGGAGACCAGATCCTCCGAGGAGGGCGGTGGAGGCGGCGGCCCGTCGACCTGGCCACCCTTGGTGTTGGTGACGGCGGTGCTCAGCTCGCTCACGCTCACCAAGCCGTCGCCATCCGTGTCGAGGGCTGTGAAGATGCTGTCGGAGCTGCCACTGGTACTCGAGGTACCATAGTAGTTGTTGAGGTCGTCGGCCATTTTCTTGTTGGTCTCCAGGAGGTCGGACAGCTCGTCCTTGCTGAGGTAGCCGTCGCCGTCGCTGTCGGCCTGACTGAGGATGTTCTTGCTGAGGCTTGAGTAATCGGGCTGGTAAACATTGCCCGAGCTGATGCTGCTGATGGATGACATGGTTTATCCAGGTTGGGGCTCTCTGTTCGAACGGATGGGCGGGCGCGGAGCGTCCGCACGTCTTCATCCAACGTCACGCGGCCCGGTCCGGTGAATGCCGCCCGCATCAAATTCGCCCCGGTTCGTCCCCGGTATCGGGGGTTGGTCCCGCGGCTGGCGGCGGGAGAGGCGGGAGGCTGCCGCGAAACGGACTGGTGATTTTCCGGCGGCCAGGTGTAGTGCATGCGTCCCCCTTCGCATGCGGATTCGCACGATCACCCTGCAGCACTGGCGCAACGTCGCCGCGGCGCGGCTTCCCTTCGAGGGCCGGCAGCAGTTCCTCATCGGCGCGAACGGCCAGGGGAAGACGAGCCTGCTCGAGGCGGCCGGCTTCGTGACGGCGCTGCGGTCGTTCCGGACCGCCGATCCCAAGTTGCTGGTCGCGCACGGCCAGGCCGAGGCGGCGCTTGCGTGCGAGCTCGAGCACGAGCGTTTCGGCGAGACGTCGGTGACCATCCGGCTCGGGCCCGCCGGCAAGGAGGTCTGGTGCGACCAGGAGCGGATCACGCGGCTGGTCGACTATGTCGGCCGGTTTCCGACGGTGGTGTTCTCGTCGCAGGACCAGGCGCTGGTGCGCGGGGCGCCGGCGCCGCGGCGCCGCTGGCTCGACCTGGTGCTCGCCGCGGCGGACCCGGAGTATCTCGGCGTCCTGCAGACCTATCATCGGGCGCTCGCGGAGCGCAACGGGCTGCTGCGCGCGTGGCGCGACGGGGCGCCGCAGGCGGGAACGGCGGCGGACCGCGAGCTGGCGGCGTTTGAGACGCAGCTTGCGCCGGCCGGGGCGCGGCTGATGGCGCTGCGCGCGGCGGGGCTCGACGCGCTGGCCGGCCACCTGCGCGTGGCTTACGCCAGGCTGGTGCCGGCAGGCGAGGAGGCCGGGCTGGCGTACGGGCCCGATCTCGAGGGCCCCTCCGAGGCGGCTTTTGCCGCGCTGCTCGCCGGAGGCCGGGCGCGCGACGCGCTGCTGAAGTCGACGCAGCGGGGGCCTCACCGAGACGACGTCGAGATCTCGCTCGACGGGCTCCCGGCGCGGGATGTCGCCTCGGAAGGGCAGCAGCGGAGCCTGGTGCTCGCGATGCGCCTCGCGCAGGCGGCGTTCTTCCAGGAACGCATGAAGGTCGGCCCCGTGCTCCTGGCCGACGACGTCCTCGGCGAACTCGATCCCGGGCGCCGGAAGCGGTTCTGGGAGGCGCTCGATCCGGGGCTCCAGATCGTGGCCACCGGCACGAGCCTGCCCGACGACACGGAGCCGGGACACTGGCAGGTCTTCCGCGTCGAGCGCGGGCGGTTCTCGGACGGGCCATCCTAGCCGCCCGACCGGCAACCTGTAACTCATTACGTTACGAGCTGTCGGGGCGGAACAAGTAACGTAATACGTTACAAACTGCGGGATCGGCCACCCCGGGGGCGGCGGCGGCGTAATCCTGGGCTGGAAAAACCGCGGGCGGCCTGTAGGTTTGGCGACGCCGGCCGCCGGTCGTGACGGCGGCGCGCAAATCCCATGAAGCGCATCGCCGTTGTCGGAGCTGGAATCACCGGGCTGGTTGCCGCCTTCGAACTCGTGAAGGCGGGGCACGCCGTCACTGTGTTCGAGTCGCGCGACGAGCCGGGCGGGGCGATCCGCACGCGGCGCGACGGCGGCTGGCTGGTCGAGGCCGGCCCGAACACGCTGCTGTTGCGCGACCGGTCGTGCGATCCGCTGTTTGCCGAGCTCGGCCTCGGCGACGAGCTGCTCCCGGCGAACCCGGAGGCGGCGAAGCGGTTCATCGTGCGCGGTGGCCGGCCGCGCGCCCTGCCGGCGAATCTGTGGCAGGCGGTCACGACGCCGATCTTTAATTTCCGCGGAAAGCTGCGCGTGCTCTGGGAGCCGTTCGTGAGGCAGAACCGGACGAATCCCGACGAGACGCTCGACTCGTTCGCGCGCCGCCGCGTGGGGCAGGAGTTCCTCGACTACGCCGTGAATCCGTTCATCGCCGGCGTCTATGCGTGCTCGCCGGAGGACCTGTGCGTGCGGCACGCGCTGCCGCGCCTCTGGCGGCTGGAGCAGAACCACGGTTCGCTGGTGAAGGGGACGATCGCGCTGATGCGGGAGCGGCGCCGCGCGGGGAACTGGGAGCCTTCGCGGCTCGTCTCCTTCCGGAGCGGCCTGCAGGCGCTGCCCGGGGCGCTGGCCCGGCGGCTGGGGGAGGCGTTCCACCCGGGCACCGAGGTGACGGCCCTGGAGCGCGCGGTGCCGGGCTGGCGGGTGAGCACCCGGCGCGGCGGGGAGGCTGGCGCGGCGGATTTTGACCAAGTTCTGGTCTCGGTGCCGGCGGGCGCGCTGGCCGGGCTCGAGGTCGGCGGGGCGCTGCCGCTCGCCAGCCTCAAGGCGATGCCGTACTCGGCGGTCGTGAGCCTGGCGCTGGGCTGGCCGCGCGCGGCCGTCGCGCATCAGCTCGATGGATTCGGCATGCTGGTGCCGGCGAAGGAGGGCCGGCGGATCCTGGGCACGCTGTTCTCCTCGACGCTTTTCCCGGGACGGGCGCCCGACGGTCACGTGCTCCTGACGACCTTCGTGGGAGGGCGCCAGCCGGATCTGGCGGCGCTGCCCGAGGGCGACATCGAGGCCCTGGTGCGCGAGGAGCTCGGGGCGCTGATCGGCGCCCGGGGCGGGCCGGTCTTCAGGCGGTTCAGCCGCTGGCCGCAAGCGATCCCGAAATACACGACGGCGTTCACCGGCCATGCGCAGGCCATGGAGGCGTTTGAACGGGAGCATCCGGGGCTGTACGTTGCCGGAAACTGCCGCACCGGAATCTCGCTGTCAGACTGCCTGGCGGCGGCGCGCGCGGTGGCGGCGAGGATGAACGGAGGCTGAGCCGTGCGAGGGAAACACGAGCAGGAGGCGCGGGCGCTGTCCGACCTCACCCTAGCCGGCTGCCAGCGGCGAATGGAGGCGTGGGGATTCAAGCCCTCGCATGCGCAGCGGCTTTTGCGGAGCTATTATTCGGGCGCGGGCGAGGTGGCGTGGGAGAAGCTCAAGGCTCCGGCCGGGCTGAGGGAGCGGGTGGAGTCGGAGTTTGCGCTGCTCGGCTCGAGCGTGGCCCTGAGGCGGACGGCGGCGGACGGCACGGTGAAGCTTCTGGTGCGCCTGGCCGACGGCCGGTCGGTCGAGTCGGTGGTGATGCCCGCCTACCGCGACGACCGCGTGGCCGGGTGCCTCTCGTCGCAGGTGGGCTGCGCGCTGGGGTGCGATTTCTGCGCGACGGCCCAGGGGGGCTTGGAGCGCGACCTCACGCCCGGGGAGATGGTCGAGGAGTTCCTGCACCTGCAGCGCGAGGCGGCCGCCATCGGCCGGCGGCTGCAGACGATCGTTTTCATGGGAATGGGCGAGCCAATGCTCAATCTGGACAACGTGCTCGAGGCCGTGCGGCGCGTGGCGGGCGGGGAACTCGGGACGCTGGGCTGGCGCCAGATCACCGTGTCCACGGTCGGCATCGTGCCCGGAATCGATGCGATGGCCCGGGCCGACCTCGGGATCAACCTGGCGATTTCCCTGCACGCTTCCGACGATGTCACGCGGGAGCAGCTCATCCCGTCGGGCCGGCGGTTCAGCATCGACGAGATTCTGGTGGCGGCGGACCGCTACCAAGCGAGGCAGGGACACCCGGTGTCGATCCAGTACTGCCTCCTGAAGGGGGTGAACGACTCGACCGGGCAGGCGCGCCAGCTCGCCGGTCTGCTCGCGGGGCGCCGGATGCACGTCAATCTGCTGCACTACAACCAGACGGGGACGAGCCTGAGCGGGCGCCACTATCAGGCGTCGCCGCGGGCCGCGGCCGATGCGTTCATGGAGGCGCTGCGGGCGTGCGGCGTGGTCGCGCACTTCCGCCGGGCGAGGGGACGCGACATTGACGCCGCGTGCGGACAGCTGCGGCGCACGGCGGGGCCGGGCCGCGAGGGAGAGGATGGCGCGCAGGAGTGATCGCGCGGCCGGTGCCGGAGATCAGGATTTGTTGCCGGAAGAGTAAAGGATCCCGCAGACGCGCATGCGGTAGTTCTCGGGAGTCACCACCGTGTCATCCATGCGGCCGTTGTGGTCGCCCTTGATCCAGAAGCCGTCGGAGTGCTTTTCGATGAGGCGGTGGACGATGAGCTCGTGGGTGCGGGGGTGCACGTAAGTGACGATGTCGCCGACGCGGAGGGCGCTGAACGGAACCGGCTCGAGGATGAGCAGCGCGTTCTCGTCGAACAGCGGGCGCATGCTGCCGGTGGCCCGGACGACGGCGACGCAGGAGCCGGGAACCTTGGAGGCGGTCGACTCGGCAATGCTCTGGGCGGTGCGATGATCGAGATTCGAAGAGGGGGCGATCGCGAGGGTGCGGCGGGTCTCCGAGCCGAAGGCCATGGGCGTGACCGCGGGAAGTGCGTCTGTCGCGCGCCCTGAGGGATTGTCGAGCTGGCTGCGAAGCTGGGAGGCCTCGGCGGACTTCATCGCGAGGGCGGCCTGGAGCCTGCGGATCTGCTCCTCGGCGGAGACCTGCTCGGCGGCGCCGGCCCTGACCGTCCCCGCCACGGCGCAGAACAGCGAGACCGCCGTCGAGGCGGCGCGGAGGCTGGTGCGTATTGTGGAGGACGGTGACATGGCTTTTGTTACTGAATAGTAAACGGCCGCATCAGGGGTTTCTCGAGGCCGCCCATGCCCCATATTCCCGCGAAGAAACACCCAGCCTCCCGGGGGTTTCACCCCGGCCCATCCCGGGGGTTCCACCCGGTCCCGACGAAGAGGATTGAAGAGAAAGTGGTTCCTTTTGAGAGGTTTCCGTGTATTGCGTGAAAGTGTTCCCATGGCACGCATGTCGGTCAGGCAGATGTGGAAGGCGAAACTGGAGGGGAGGCTTCCATCCGGCGGTCTGCCCGACGTGGCGCTGCGGCGCCCGAGGTTCAGCGGGCAGGTGCTGGGAATCGACCCGAGCCTGCGGGGAACGGGGCTTGCGCTGATCGAGTTCGCTCCGGGCCGCCCGGCGGTCCTGCTGCGGTCCCGCACGGTGAAGGTGCCGGCGCGGCGCCCGATGTCGGAGGCGCTCGGGGAGATCCACCGGGCGGTGACCGATTTCCTGGAGCACGCGCAGGTGGACCACGTGGTCCTGGAGCAGACGATCTACGTGCAGAACTTCCAGACGGCGCAGATCCTCGGCGCGGCGCGCGGGGCGGCGATCGCGGCGGCGGCGGTGCGCGGCAGGCCCGTGTTCGAATATCCGCCGCTCCGGGTGAAGCAGGCGGTGGTGGGCTTCGGCAGGGCGAGCAAGGAGCAGATGCAGCGCACGATCATGGCCCTGCTCGGACACGGGGCGGTGCTCGCCGCCGACGAGGCCGACGCGGCGGGCGTGGCGGTCTGCCACGCGCTCACCTGGCGCGGCCCTGCGGCTGGAGAGGGCGGCCGATGAGCGGCCGGGAGATGGCGGCCGTCGCGATCTTCGCGTTTACCTACCTGCTGATCTGCGGGAGGCGCTGGAAGATCCTCCCGCTCAACCGCCCCGCGGCGGCCCTGCTCGGGACCGTGCTGATGGTGGCCGGCGGCGTGATGACGCCGGCGCAGGCGTATCGCGCAGTCGACTACGACACGCTGGTGCTTCTCCTCGGGATGAGCCTCGTCTCGGCCTACCTCTATCTCGCGGGCTTCTTCGACTGGACGGCCGCGTGGGTGCTCCGCACCGCGGGCACGCCGCGCCGCCTGCTGCTGTACCTTATCCTCACCTCGGGCATCCTCTCCGGCCTGCTGGTCAACGACACGATCTGCTTCATGCTGACGCCGCTGGTGGTGGCGGTGGTGGTGCGGGGCCGGCTGCCGCTCCTTCCCTACCTGCTCGCGCTGGCGATGAGCGCCAACCTGGGAAGCGTGGCGACGCTGGTGGGCAACCCGCAGAACATGATCATCGGCCAGCTCTCGCACCTGAGGTTCCTCCACTTCTCGGCGTCGCTGCTCCCGGTGGCGGCTGCCGGGCTGGCCATCGAATACGCGATCCTCAGCTTCGGCTTCCGCCGCGTGCTCCGCGAGGCGCGCATCGAGGCCCCGGCGGCCGGGGAGCGCCCCCTCGACAAGCGCCTGCTATGGCTGACGGCCGGCGTGGTCGCGCTGATGTTCGCGGGCTTCCTGGCCGGATTCAATCTCGCCTGGACGGCACTGACCGGCGCGGCGCTCGTCATGGTGCTC
>Ga0153915_10005135_pt1 | contig 12163 bp, 11 predicted proteins | sample Opewatmetagenome_2_FD_107003 | JGI IMG/M metagenome (GOLD analysis project Ga0153915, IMG submission 107003) | Freshwater wetland microbial communities from Ohio, USA - Open water 3 Core 3 Depth 3 metaG | ecosystem: Environmental > Aquatic > Freshwater > Wetlands | place: USA: Ohio, Lake Erie...
AAGATCGTTGGGCTGGCGAGCGTAGGGCAGTGAGGCCATGGAGACACTGAGAGTCGATCTTGGCGAGCGTTCCTACCCGATTCACATCGGCGAGGGGATTCTCTCGCTCGCCGGAGAGTTCCTCCAGCAGGCTGGTTTGCGCGGCAAGGTGGCAGTCGTTACCAATCCCACGGTTGCGCAACTCTATCTCGATCCGCTCCACGAGGTGTTGACCCGCTCGGGGTTTGAAGTGACGCCGATCTTGCTGGCGGAGGGGGAGGAGCACAAGGATCTCAAATCGTTGTCGGTAATCTATGACCGGCTCGTCGGCGAGCGCTTTGAGCGCAAGTCCAGCATCCTGGCGCTCGGCGGCGGAGTGGTCGGTGATCTGGCGGGTTTTGCCGCGGCGACCTATCTGCGCGGCATTCCCTATGTTCAGGTGCCAACGACCTTGCTCGCCCAGGTGGACTCAAGCGTCGGTGGCAAGACCGGGGTCAATCATCACGATGGCAAGAATTTGATAGGCGCGTTTTATCAGCCCAAGTTGGTGCTGATCGACGTGTCCGTGCTCAGGACTCTGCCGCGCCGGGAGCTGGTTGCTGGTCTCGCCGAAGTGATCAAGTATGGGATCATTGAGGATCCGGCGCTGTTCGGTCTGCTGGAAAAAGAAATGCAAAAAATCATCGGCCTGGACCGCGAACTATTGGCTCGAATCATCGCGACCTCCTGCGCGATCAAGGCCAGGGTGGTCGAAAAAGACGAGCGCGAGGACGACTACCGGGCCGTGCTCAACTTCGGCCATACCGTCGGCCATGCCTTGGAAGCGGTCACCGGCTATACCCGCTTCCTCCATGGCGAAGCGGTGGGTATCGGGATGGTAAAAGCCGCGGCGATCTCGATGCAGCAAGGCTTTTGCGACGAAAAAGATTTCGCTCGCGTCCGCAAGCTCGTGGAGAAAGCGTGCCTACCGGTGGATATCCCGTCGGATGTGCGGATGCAGGACTTGATTCAAAGCATGGGGGTGGACAAGAAATCGGGGGGCGGAAAGATCAAATTCGTCATATGCGCGGGTATCGGTAAGGCCCGCTTTCATCGGTTTGCACCGGGAGAGATTCTTGGCGTTCTCGGGGCGTAACGCAGAGTTGCATATTGGGCGATCGGTAGGAGTCAGTCATGGCGAAGAAGAAAATTCTCGTGCTCAACGGACCGAATCTAAACCTGCTCGGCAAACGGCAGCCGGATATCTACGGGCGGTTGACCTTGGAGCAGATCAACAAAAAGGTCCAAGCCTTGGCCAGGGAGTTGGGCGTGGAGGTCGACTGCCGTCAATCGAATAGCGAAGGGGAGTTGGTCACCTGGATTCAAGAAGCGCCGAGACGTTATAGCGCGATTGTCATCAACCCGGCGGCTTACACGCACTCCAGCGTGGCGTTAAGAGATGCCATCACCGCGGCGGGACTTCCCACAGTCGAGGTGCATATCTCGAACATTTACAAGCGCGAGGATTTTCGCAAGCACTCCTATATCGCCGGCGCGGCGGTGGGCCAGATCACGGGATTCGGTGTCCAGAGCTATCTCTTGGGCCTGAGGGCGGCAATCGCGCAGCTCTGATTGAAGTCTCCGCTCATTCGAGAAACCGCCATCCCCTTCCAACGTCCTTGTCCTCGCTTCCGCAAGCATCCTTTCGCTTTAACTCACATTGCCGAGCAGATCTCCTCTCGCGTTTACACCCCCACCCAATCGTGTTAGCGTTAATGCCTCTGAGGTGCCACCATGAACCCATTGTTATTTCGCTTCGTCAAGCTGTGGCTGGTTTTCTTCCTCGTGCTCTTGGCGACAAAGCCGCTATGGTCGGCCGAGCCCAGGGTCCAGATCCTCTCGCCAAAAAGCGGTGATCGTATCACCCAGGATCAAAGCGTGATCTTACTCAGCGGTAAAGTCGCGAGCCAAGCCGCTCGTTCTTCCAACGTCGACATCATGCTGGTGATCGACATTTCCGGCAGCACCATCCAGTACGCCGGGGTCGATCTCGGCGATGCCGGGCAGCTCCCCGACGGCGCCGGCTCTTCGGGGTTTCCCAGACCGCAGATTAGCATCGGGGGATTGAGTCTCGGACAGCCACCCATGAGAAACTTGCGCAACTCGGTTTTGGCCGCCGAGGTCGCGGCGGCGCGGCGGCTGCTGCTCCAACTCAATGCGCAGACCACCCGGGTCGGCGTTATTGCCTTTGGCGAGGGCGCAAAATTACTGCAGCCTCTGACTCAAAATTTTGAGCAGGTGCGGCGGGTGCTGGATGATATCCTGCGCAGCGGCCCGTATGGCGGGACCAATATGGCCGATGGGGTCCGTACCGGCATCACGGAACTGATGGGCTTCGGCACGAGTGAAAAAAGGACCGACGCGGTCAAGGTCGAGTTTCTTTTAACCGATGGTTTTCCGACCTTACCTATCGGCGCTGGCAAAAGGGTGACCCCTGAGGACACGAACCTGGCGCTCAACGCTGCCCGGTTGGCCGGGAAGGCCGGCGTCAAAGTCCATGTCTTCGCCCTCGGCGAAGAAGCTCTATCCTACCCGGTGGCCGCCGTCGGCATCGCCAAGGAAAGCGGCGGAACCTACACGCCGGTGATGCGGCCGGCGGATGTCTTGGCGGTGGTCGAGAATATCTCGGTGGTCGGCGTCGATTACGTTCAAATCGTCAATCAAACCATGGGCCAGAAAGCGACCAACCTTCGCTTAGCCGCGGACGGTTTCTTTTCGTCGGCCGTTCCGGTCGTTGAAGGGGGCAACCAGATCGATGTCTTCGCGCGCGCCAGCGACGGCTCCACGGGACGCGATTCGATCACGGTTTATTATCAATCCGGAACGCAAAAGTCGTTAGAACTAGAGGTATTCCTCGAAAAGGAAAAGAAACTCAAGCTGGAGGTCGAACGGTTGGGCAAAAGCCAAGCGGAAATTCAACGGGACGTGGAACGGAGCCGGGAAGACAGCCTCAGACGCCCTTCCCAACCACCGCCGCCGAACGAAGGCCCGCCGCGATAAATCGCCCTTGGCGACTTCAGGTCTGAAGTTCAAACGGTTCAAAACAATCAAGCCCCCTCCTTACTCCTCCCCCGCGACGTGGAGGGGGAGGAAAGAGGTGGGGGGCGCGTCAAGTCGCCACGCGCGCAAAGTAAGTTTACCGTTTCGCTCTTTCAGCCTCGGCGGCGATGGCAATTTCCGAGGCGCCGGCGCGCTTGATGATCGACATCACCTTCACAGTATCTCCGAGCAGCACGTCCTTGTCGCCGCGCAGTATCACGGTCTTATTCTGGTTCTGGTTGAGGGCCTCTTTTAGAGCCGCATCCAGGTTTTCCTCACTGACTTTTTTCTGATTGACGTAAATCTCGTGTTTCGGCGTGAGCGTCACCGTCGTTCCTCTGCTCTCGGATTGCGTGGAGACGGCCTTGGGTAAGTTGATCTTGCCGCCCGATTCGATCATCGCCGAGCTGGTGATCATAAAAATGATCAGCAGGACTAGAAATATATCGGTGAGCGGCGTGATGTTGATCTCCGCCATGATGTCGGAGTTCTCGCCGTTACCGCCGAGCGGAGTCATCGCCATGGTAAAACACCTCACCCGCTGATGTGCTGAAGGATCTTAGCGACCTCAATGCGGAACAAACCGTTAAGCGTCGCGATCCGCGTCTGAAAATAGTTGTAAAAGATTACGGCGATGATGGCGACCGCGAGCCCGAGCGCCGTGGCCACCAACGCTTCGGATATACCCGCTGCGACGACGGCGAAGCCGCCAGTGCCGGCGATCGCCATGCTTTCGAAGGATTTGATGATGCCCACCACGGTGCCGAGTAGTCCGATGAACGGCGCGCTGCTGGCGACGGTGCCGAGGATCCACAGGTGCTTTTTCAGCTTCTGGGTCTCTTCAAACATCGCCTCGGCGGCGAAACTATTGGCCACCTCGAGCCGCTGGCCGGCTTCACGGTCGAGAATGTTCAAAAATATCCTGCTTGCCGGCGATTGGGAGTTCTGCTTGCAGATGGCGATGGCGAGGTCGCGTTGGCCTTTCTTGATCGGGTCCATGATCGACTCCGTGATTCTCAAAGTGGCGGAGGCGATGCTCCGCAGAGACCAAAGCCGCTCGAAAATCACGGCGACGCTGACGATGGACAACAAGATCAACGGATAGGTGGCAATGGCACCCTTGTGAATGATGTCGATTAGATTCAGGCCCTGCTGCTCCATGGTCACGTCCTTCCAGAGGTTCTGATGAAGATGACCTAAATTTGAAAATTATTCAATCAACGAAGCTACTTCGGGGGCGGGGTTTTAACCCCGCCCTTGACCAAAGGGGATGCTCGCCCCCTTTGGAAACCCCACAATATTGTTCCCGCCTCAAGAGGCGGGGTTACTTTGGATGAAACGACCGGCTGAGCGCGCGAGAAGTGGAATTTTCAGCTGCGCACTCGAATGGCAACTTCGAATCGAATGATCATCGGTTCGTTGGCAAGGTCTTTGAGGCTTTCCGGAATGGGTGGGAAGGGAGAGGCGCGTCTTATCGCATCAAGCGCACTGGAATTGAGTCTGGCATCGGAAGAGTCCAACACCTCGGCGAGGGTTAGTTTGCCGGCGCGATCAAGGGTGAATCGGATCGCAACCTTTTGCACACCGCTCACGTTGTCCGGATATTTCCATACCGACTCGACGCGCTTCTTCAACTGGTTCAGGTAATGGTTGTAGTCGGCATTCGAGAGACCCTTGAGGCCCGTGGTGCTTCCTCCGCCGGTCCCGGTCCCCGTGCCGCCGCCGGCTATACCGGTTCCACTCTTGCTTCCGCCCGGCACGCCGTAGGGTCCGATGCCGCTTCCCGTGCCTTTGAGCGCGCCGGGTATTTGCGCGCCTTCTTTTAACGCCTTGATGCCCGGCCCGTCGCCAACGCCCTTGAGTGCGGCAAGGCTTCTCTGGTTCATTTCATTATCAGCCGTCGTACTGCCTGGGAGCTGGGTTGGCGCTTCTCTGGTGGGCAGCCGTACCAAGGAGTCCGGCGAGGTCTCCTTGGTGTTGACGGTAGGCTGGCGCGTGTCGGCAGCCAAGACTCGCGGCGCCGGAAGGACGACGGGCTTGGGCGGCGGCGCGGCTTCAGTATTATTTTGGCTTGGCGTCACGCTTTCGACAGCGCCGCTCTCCAGCTTCCCGGTTTGTTGCACTGGCGGGATCGGCGTGCCTAGTTTTGGTTGAGACCTCGGTCCGCCGGGACCGCTGCCTGGACCGATGCTTTTGTTGTCCGAGCCACCGTCCCTCACCTCCATGAGTTGAACTGAAATCGGCGTGGTGTCCGGCTTGACGATCGAGAACGTCGTCGCCCGAAGGGCGAGCAAGAATACCAACCCGTGAAAAAGCAGGGATGGGAAAAGAAATGGGCTGCGAAAAAGAGAAAGCAGCCCCATATTTTCCAGATCGATTAGTCTATCCTGAGTCATATTTAAGCGACGACTGGCGGAATCTATCTTAGCTCAGCGGTCGAAAAGGGAATTTGCTCCGATTTAGAAAGGATTTCGAGTCCGACCGCGCTAACATCGCGCCGCACCAACCGACCGTTCTCGTAATAGGTCCATAGATCGACCAGGCCGTCGCCGTTGAGGTCGCGCTCCTCTTTAATGACGGTTTCGCCCTCTTTCGCCGTGTCGTAATAGACCTGGAGATCCGGCCTACCTTGGCCGTTGATGTCTTTCTCGACCTTCGCCAGGCGCCCGCCCTCGTAGATGGCGCGGTAAGTAACACGTCCTTGGCCGGTCTCGTCGTGCTCTTCTCGGGCTAACTTATCGCCGTCGTAATAATAAACTGTATCCGGCCGTCCTTGCTGCTTGGTGTCGACCTCGCGGCGAATCAGCTTTCCTTCTTTGAAATAGCTCCAGGTATCCACCCGGCCATCTCCTTTTGTCGCTTCTTCCTGGCGAACGATTTCCCCAGGTTTCTGGGGGTCGTAATAAATCCAAAGATCCGGCGCGCCGTCACCGTTGGTATCTCTCACGTCTACGTTCTTGAAAGGCGAGGCTGGGGGAGCAGGAGCGCTCGGTTTCCCGAGGGAGGCGAGCACAGTTCTTTCCGGTGCAGGTTTGGCTTGCGGGTTGGGTTTCGACGGCGGAGCCTGGGACTGAGTTGTGGCAGGCGCTGGAATCGAAGTCGGCTGGGGAACCGTTGCCGATGCGCCGGAGATCTGCGTTTCCAGCGCGCGCTGTCGTTCCAATTCTTGTTCAATGGCGGCCTCAAGCTGTTGGTCCTTCTGTTGCTCCGACCCGATCTTGGCGTGGAGCTGGGCGCATTCGGATTCGAACGTAAAGGCATGCTTGATCAATCCGATAAGTAATCCGGCGCCCGCGCCATAGGGACCGGCAATCGAGCTCCCCATCGCCACCCCTTCCATTATTGAACCCCAGATGTGCTGACCGCGCTGGCAACCCGAAATTTGAAACTGGGGCTGCGGCGATGTTGCGGACGGGTTACTAGCGTTAGGATATGGCGCTGCCCCCGGCGGATATTGCGTAGGCACAGGGTCGCACCCGGCCTGTGCCACCAAGAAAACCATAAGAATGAATCCGGTGCGATTAATCATATCGAACCCAGGGTAAAGTCTACTTTATTTCCCGTCCCAACGGCAACCCTGACTGCCCCGCGAGAACCCTAGAGTCACCAGCCGATGAAGGTGTAATACTTGTCATATTTCGTAGCTCCTCGTCAACCGAGCCGAAGGGAGGGGCACCGGTCGGTGGCTCTCCGTCCGCAACCTGCTCCTGACCTGTGACTTGGCCGCTTTGGAAAACATAGCGAGCGGTAATCTTACCGCGAAAGGTTTGGTCTTCCAACTGCTCAATCTGCTCGCCATTCTGGAAGTTGACCCAAACGTCGACCATTCGATCGCCGTTGGTGTCCGCCTCTTGGCGGACGATCTGGCCCTTTTCGTAGATAATTCTTAAGTCGAAGATGCCGTTCCCGTCGGTGTCGCGCTCTTCGCGAACAAGTTCATTGTCTTTAAAGTAGTAGACCGTCTCCCATTTGCCGGCGCCCTTGGTGTCTCGAATGCGCTTAACGATCTTCCCTTGGGAAAAGACCTCGATCATGTCCGTTCGGCCGCGCCCGGCGCTATCCTCTTCGCGGCGGACCACATCGGCACCCTGAAAGTAGACGACTCTGCCTTTCTTTCCGTCGCCGTGAATATCCTCTTCCTGTTTGACGAGTTTTCCATCCTGGTAGTATCCCCAAAGATCAATCTTACCCGAGAATTTGCGGTCGAGCTCCTTTCTGACGAGCTGGCCGTTTTCATAATATGCGTAACTGTCCGGCTTGCCGTCGCCGTTGGTATCTTCGTCGACGCGGCTGATCTTGCCGTCGTGAAAAAAAACGGTGCGGTCGGTTTTTCCGGCGAGCTTGGTATTTTCCTCGCTGCGGACGACCTGGCCGTTTTGATAATAGAGCCAAACAGTCGGTTTGCCCGAGCGGTTGGGGTCTTGACCCTTGCGCTCGATCTCCCCCCGCGCGTCGAAGAAAAGCCAGGTGTCGATCAGCCCGTCATTCTTGCTGGCGATCTCTTGCCGCACCAGTTTGCCGGCTTCGTAATAGGCGAATGAATCCGGCTTGCCGTCAAAATCGCTATCTTGCTCGACACGCTCGATCTGGCCCTGGGCGTTATAGTAGGTCCAGCGATCCATTTTGCCGTCACCGTTGGTGTCGCGCTCTTGGCGCACGACGTTGCCACGTGCGTCATAGTAAAAACTGGCCACCGGCTGCTGGCTATCGGCTGGATAAGGAAAAAAACAGTACGGCAAGAGAATTGAAAGCAGGAAACGGCTCTTTTTGACAAGATGCGTCATCGCTGGCCTCGCGACTTTCGCCATGTCGAGAACACTCTACCACCAGCGAGAACGCTACGCCTGGGTGTATGCGATGTCAATGCGTCGGCGGGTGACGCGCGTTCGGCCCGGCCGAAGAACGGGGATAGGCAAACCGATGTTCCCCGCGGTGACGCGGATCGCGTGCATGAATGGTCTTGCAAATAAACAAGGCTCAGGTAATCCTGTTGGCAAGAATCGTTATCCAAAAATTCCCTGGAGTCGCCCAATCGAGCATCTGACCACCCTGTCTCCGGCCTCTTTGTCTTCCTCGCGATCGGACCGCGGCAGTTCCTTGGCTCTTGGCCTAATATGCCTGGTGCTTTTATTCGCCAATCTCGGTGGAGCGGCTCTATTCGAGCCGGATGAAGCCCGAAACGCCGAAAAAGCTCGCGAGATTCTCTTGCTCAACGATTGGGTAACGCCCCACGAGAATTTCGTGCCAGTGTTGGATAAGCCTATGTTCTTCTACTGGCTCGTCGCGATCTCGTTCAAACTCTTCGGCGTTTCGGAATGGAGCGCGCGACTGCCGTCGGCATTGGCAGCGCTGAGTTGTCTGCTGCTGGTTTTCCGCTTCGCCGATAAACGTTGGGGAAGGTGGGTGGCATTATGGGGCACGCTGATCCTGGCGACTAGCGTCGAATTTTTTCTGCTCGCACGGCTGGTGATCATCGAAATGTCACTGACGCTTTTCATCACGCTGGCGCTTTGTGCCTTTTATTCGGCAGTGCATACGGAGGACGGCAGGACTCGCAGGTTACAATGTCTAATGATGTACCTAGCGTTGAGCGCCGGAACACTCGACAAGGGCCTAATAGGTTTGATCATTCCCGGGATGGTTTGCTTTTTTTATCTTTTGATTACGCGCAAATGGTCCGCATTGAGTAAGCTATACCCCCTGGCGGGTACGCTGGGTTGCCTATTACTGGTCGCCCCGTGGTACCTCTGGGCCGAAGCCCGCAATCCGGGCTACCTGCGCTATTACTTTTGGGACGAGCATTTCGTCCGCTATCTGACTGACGAGTTCAATCGATCCAAAGACTGGTATTACTTCTCGGAGGTCTTGGCGCTCGGATTTGCGCCCTGGACCGTGCTCTTTCCTATTGCCGCGCACCACCTTTGGCGCAATCGAGACGATGGAAATGTATTCTTGGCTCTTTGGGTGGTATTGCCCCTGCTCTTTTTTTCGGCTTCGAATTCACAACTGCCTCATTACATATTGCCGATTTTCCCGGCGCTCGCGGTCCTGACGGGTCGGACCATCGCAGCGCTCTTCCAAAACGGCACGATCAACGGCAAGAGGTGGCTTCTTTATCTACCTTGGGCAGTCACAGCGGCGGCCATCCTGTTCATTGCTTTGCGAGCGTTTTGGCCGGCACTCTTTTCCGGGGAGCTGCAGAAAAAATTTCCCGATGGCGGTTTTTCCCTGGCCTGCGGTGGGCTAGCGCTGATTCTTTTCCACCTTGTTTGTATCGCCGCCAACGCCAAGGGATTCTGGAAGAATCAACCGGGACTGTTCAACTGTTTGTTCATTAGTATGATAATGTTTTTCCTCTTGCTCGCCCTGTTGTTCGAAACCGGCACGTTTCGCCGCTCCGCAAACAGCCTGGCGAAGAATGTGGGCCCTGCCATCCCTCGCGAGAGCCAATTTGCCGCATATAACATTTACATGACCGGACTGCTCTTCTATCTTGCTCTCGATCGTCCGATGTGGGTGGTGGCGGAACGAGGAAAGGCGACGTCATTAGGAAGCCCCTACGTGGCGAGATTTCAGCCGGTGCCCGCGGCGGGCTATGGGAAAGTGTTCTTTACTTACGAGGAGTTCAGAAAGGCCTGGGCTAGCGAGGAAAGGCCCATTCGGTTGTTGCTCAATGTGAAAATGGTTGCGCGCTTCAATGACACGGTCGGTATCCTGACAAAAGAACTTTTACGGGCGGATGGTTTCGTTTTGGCGACCAAGCCGTGAACTCGTCTGTACGGATCTACGCGTGCAATCGGTGGGAGTCGGAGCACGCCGCGGCGCAAACGGCGATGCGCCGGAACGAGAATGGAGATTCAACATGGAAATGCTTTGGGACCTGTTTCACCGCATCTATGATGTCGAGTTTCTCGTACGTACGGGCGGGCTGCTCGTCCTGATCGTCATTGTTTTTATCGAGACCGGTTTACTCGTGGGGTTCTTCCTGCCTGGAGATTCTCTGTTGGTGACCGCAGGCATTTTTGCCGCGCGCGGCGATCTTGACCTGCTGATGCTCAATGCCACCCTCAGTCTTGCGGCCATCGCTGGAGACACGGTCGGCTACGGAATCGGGGCGCGCACCGGGCCGAAAATTTTCACCAGAGAAAATTCGCTTTTCTTCAATCGCAAGCATCTCATTACGGCAAAGGAGTTTTATGACCGGCACGGTGGTTTTACGATTTTTATCGCTCGGTTCGTGCCGATCATCAGAACCTTCGCGCCGGTGGTCGCGGGAGTCGGCGCGATGCAATATCGGAAGTTTATCTCTTATAACGTCTTCGGCGGGATTTTCTGGGTCATGACAACTACTTTGGCGGGTTATTTTCTCGGCACCATGTTTCCGAATATTCAGGAACACATCCACGTCGTCATTGCCATCGTAATCGTGCTGTCGCTGCTTCCGGCGTTCACTAAAATTGCTCAGGAAAAATGGAAGGCGAGGAAGTAGGTTCCCGTTCGGGGCGGCCGCGCCCGGTTCATAAGGAGGCCTCTTGGAAATGCTGGCGATCGCGATAGCGCTCGGAATCATTGAAGGCTTGACCGAGTTTATTCCGGTATCCTCGACGGGACATCTGATTATCGCTGGGCATCTGTTTGGTTTTGTCGGCGATAAGGCGTCGAGCTTCGAGGTCGCGATTCAATTAGGCGCGGTGCTATCCGTGGTCTTTCTCTACTGGCGCAGATTTCTCGGGCTCATTCCCAACGGCCCGGAGTCGAGGCTCCGTACCCATTCGACATTGGCCGGCTGGGCGGGCCTGTGGCGGATCGGCCTGGCAACGCTGCCGGCCCTATTAGTTGGCTTCTTAGCGCGCCATGCGATCAAAGAAAGCCTGTTTACGCCAGAAGCCGTGACCTTGGCGCTGCTGGTGGGCGGCGCGGCGATCCTTTTTGCGGAACGGTTTATGGCCGGGCGGCGTTCGAACTCCCTCGAGGTTCTCACTTCATCACAAGCGTTGGGTATCGGGTTGTTCCAGGTCCTGGCGCTTTGGCCCGGGACATCACGGGCTGCGGCGACCATTTTGGGTGGAATGCTTTTGGGTCTGGAGCGCAAGAGCGCGGCGGAGTTTTCTTTTTTGATCGCCGTGCCGATCATGTTCGCGGCGACCGGTTATGAACTGGTCAAAATGCGCGGGGCGTTCGCTCTCGACGATTCACTGCTATTCGGAGTCGGGTTCGTGATTTCCTTCGTCGTTGCGCTTTTGGCCGTGAAAGGATTCGTCAGCTTTCTCAGCCGCGGCAGTTTAGCACCCTTCGGCTGGTACCGGATTTTTATCGCGCCGGTTTTCTATTTTTTAACCCGGGGCGTGAATTTTTAGCAAGCCGGTCGATGATAACCAAGCCTGGCGTTGACGCTCATCAAATAATGACCCGTCGACCTCGTAAATCATTTAAGCTTCATGCCGATGTTTGATCCAATGGTAGATCTTTTCCCGGTAAAGGTAGGCGACCAGCAAGATCAAAGCGGAGGCGCTGGCGAATATCACGACCTGATAGTATTGCTCATCGCGAAACTTGGCGCCTTGAAGGGTCAGGAGATAGGTTCCCGGAATGCGTCCGATAATCGAAACCATCAGAAACGTGCTCAATTTCATTCGGCTAAGGCCCAGGAGATAACAAAGGTAGTCCTTGGGGAAGCCGGGGATCAAAAATAGCAGGAAACAGAGCATCGCGCCGGTGTTGGTTGTAAGAAAATCAAACTTGTGGAGCACTTCGAGACTGATAAACCTTTCGACAAATGGCCGGCCCAGGATGCTCGCCAGCTCGAAGGCGATCCACGAACCGATGGTGAGCCCCACGGTTGATAGGATGAAACCCAACATCTCGCCGTACACAAAACCGCCCGCAACTCCGGTTAATTCGCCGGGAAACGGTGCGGCGACCACCTGAAGCAATTGAAATAGGACAAAGACGGCCGGCGAATAAGGGCCCAGGGATTGCAGGAACTTGCTCAGTCGATCGCTGCTCGAATAGATACCCTCAAAATCATCCAAGTCCTCCCCCGCCGGCGCCAAGGCGCTCAGCGGTTGCGGAATGTAACGGCTGAAAAAGAAAAGCAAAACCATCA
>Ga0153915_10005136_pt1 | contig 12163 bp, 11 predicted proteins | sample Opewatmetagenome_2_FD_107003 | JGI IMG/M metagenome (GOLD analysis project Ga0153915, IMG submission 107003) | Freshwater wetland microbial communities from Ohio, USA - Open water 3 Core 3 Depth 3 metaG | ecosystem: Environmental > Aquatic > Freshwater > Wetlands | place: USA: Ohio, Lake Erie...
AAGAGAACTCCCTAACCAATGTAGCAATTGGAGGAAGCAAGCTACATATTCATAAGGGAAGGAGTTGAAAGAAATCTATGAATGAAGCATCAGTAAAATCAGTCATATTTCAGCAAGTTGAGAATAAAAGAATCATCGCATTTATGGTGCTGAAAGGATTTGGAACCTTTGTCATCGTCACTGGACTCATCGGCTTATCCTTACTCCTTGGTCCATTAAACCTGATTGTTAAATTCGAGTTCACACCACTGTTCGGGAGTGTTACGTACAGCGCTATCTTCTCGTTAATCTTGTGTGTCATCGGCGGTGGACTCGAATTTTTTGCAGACGCGTACATTAAATATTTGTCACGTGGAAAAAATCAGTGAGTCCATCTGAAAGCGACAGGTTAGAAAACATTTAAGAGACCATACTTTATTCCACGGGGCGGAGGTAAAGTTATGGAAGCGACAACGCCGAAAGATTTTTTTGAAAAGGTCTTACCAGCACGGTTTGATCCAAGCAAAGCAGCTGGTGTTGACGCCGTCGTCCAACTCAACATCACAGGTGATAATGGCGGAGATTGGTACATCATCATCAAAGACCAAAAACTGGAGATCAAAACAGGGACACATCCCAATCCAGTCATCACCGCGAAAATGAAGGACACCGACTACGTTGATATGGTTAATGGAAAGATCACTGGTGACAAAGCCTACATGACTGGGAAGCTGAGGTTCAAAGGAAACATCAGCGTTGGTATGAAACTGAAAGGACTCGGGATCCTGTAGCCTTCATCAACAAGAGAGTCATCCAATTCGCTTCTCTGTCAATTTCCTCTTGCGTAAGGAAAAACTCGATATCCTTACGATCATTGGGCGCGATGATGAGTGACGCCTTTTTTCAGACAACCGTCATACGTCCCGTTTGTAACCCAGGGGATTCCTAGCACGTGTTGATCTGACCACCAGTCACGTTAATCGCCTGTCCGGTCATGAACGCTGCATCATCGGAAGCCAGAAACACAACCACCTTGGCGACATCCTCGGGAAGCCCAATCCTGCCAAGAGGAGTGAAACTCGCCATCTCCTCCCGAATGCTTTCCGATGTCGCCCCAGCACCTCGCAGCTCCGCGGTCCATTGCACCTCCCGATCCTGCATGGATGTCTTAATCGAGCCGGGACAAATCGAGTTCACCGTGATCCCATACGGGGCGAGCTCTTGAGCAAGACTTTTCATATAGGCGACGACACCATGCTTTGAGGCATTGTAATGCGCCTGCGTCGCAACACCCCCTTTCCCTGCCATGGAGGCCGTGCAAATAATCTTCCCGCTCTGCTGCGCAATCATCTGTTTCGCCGCAGCCTGCGTCACCAGAAACGTGCCTTTCAGGTTCACATCCATGTTGAAATCCCATTTCTCCTCAGGCATGTCGATGACGTTTTCCATGGACGAGACGCCTGCGTTGCTCACCATGATGTCAAGGGAACCAAAATGCTCGATGGTCTTTTTCATCAACTCCTCAATGTCGTTTTTCGAGGTGACATCGGTCTTCACTGCTAATGCGTTCCGTCCGAGGCCCTCAATCTCCTTTGCCACCTGCTGTGCTTCTTTTACATTGATGTCGCTAACGACGATGTCTACCCCTTCCTTGGCCAACGCAAGGGCAATACCTCGCCCGATTCCGCGTCCCGCACCGGTTACGATTGCGGTCTTATGTTCCAACCTCATCTTTTCTCCTCCTAAAACTCCGCCATTTGACCAAGGTTCCGATAATAGGTCATATCATCATCCCACAAACTGTACACTTGACCCGTGATGAATTCCCCTTGTTTGCTTGCAAGAAAAGCAACCATATTCGCCAGCGCCTCTGGTTCATTAGCGACATTAATCAACGGTGAGAACTGGATGTAAATCCCTGGGTCCGGGGGTTCGTTCCCCGTCAATTCAGATCCGAGAGCGAGTTCTTCATGTTCGATGAAACCGGGGCAGAGAGCATTAACCCGAATGTTGTTGTTGCGAACCTCGCACGAGAGACTGCGCAAAAACCCGATCGATGCATTCATCGAAGCGGAATACGCAGCCAGATTCGCAGGACCTGAGGTGGCAGTCTTTGAGGTCACCCCGATGATCACCCCCGTGTTCTGCTCCATCATGTTTTTTAGAGCAGCCTTGGCGATATAGTACATACTTTTGGTATTGAAATCAACGATCGTATCCCATTCTTGTTCGGTGAGCTCAACCACTTCTTTGAATACGGCGATGCGGGAACAGTTTACCACGAGATCAATGGCGTTGTATTTTTGTATCGCTGTCTGAATGGCTGTGGTAATATCGTGTTCTGAGCGGACATCAACTCCGAGTGCAGTTGCAGTGTTCATCCCTGAGACGGCGGTCTCCGCCTGATGCTTTTTCAAATCGGTCACGAGAAGGTTGTATCCTTCTTGTGAGAGTTTTTTACAAATCGCTTGAGCAATCTGTCCGTTACAGCCAAAAACAACTGCTGTTTTATCTGATAACGTCATATGCCTCTCCAAGCACACTGTGTGTGCCTATGATTGATATGTCCACTGACCTTAAAAACGTTAAGCAAATTTCGCATCGATATCATAGATCGCTTGAAGACAGATCTCTAAACATCGGGCCATTACCGTAGAATCGATATGCTCAAGGGTATCATCCCTGGTATGGTAGAATCGTGGCATGTTCTGATCTGGGAGAAGTCCGACGAGGGCAGCAGACTTCAGCTTCTTCATAGAGAACGCCATGGAATCTGTGAAGCACATCACGGGTCCTCGTGTCACGGGGATACCAACTTTTTTACTTGCTTCTTGCAATATATCACATATTTCGGGAGATAAGGTGATTGCGCCCATCTCCTCCTTCGTCACAACATTCATATGGCACTCTTGCTCGCCCACTAAATCCAAGTTGATGCTGTAGGAATGTTTGAGTTGTTCACGGTATTTCATGACAAAACGTTTACTTCCCCTGATACCGATCTCCTCACAGCCAAAGGAAACAATCCAGAGTTCAGAATGCTTCAATTTATTTGTTGGTAGTGAAAAATAACGGGCTGCAGACAGACACACAGCGAGCGCGCTGAGATTATCGTTTGCACCCATCACCGAGGTTTTTGAGATGACCTTCAGACCAAAGGGAATCATAATCGGAACAGGGGCAATCACGATGACAAAAAGAAGGAGCTTCCCAATCAATGACAATGGGATGACGAGGGAAATTATGGAAAAGAGTGCCAACAGAGGATGAAAGATCAAAGGGAGCACCATGAAGATACTGACCTTGGTTCCGAAGCGCTTTCCGAAGGGGAACTCCCAGTTTGAGTCATGATGACCACTTAAAATGATGATGTTCTGTGTTTCCTGTGAGGGTCTGATTTTGGCAATCACATTTGTTGACGGTTCTTTTTTGAACAATGGGTCGATGAGTTCCATATTATAAATCTCGTTTGTTATGAGGTAGATGACAACAAGTGTCGCGATGAATAAGGAGACAAAAGGATAGAAAAACAGGAAAGGAAGCGCAAGGATGTACAAGAGAATAGGCCAGTGAAACATGACACGGTAGGCACCAGGATGACACACAAAATCCTCAGTCCATGCCTCATCACAATAGTTCCCAAGGCGGTTAACCAACAGTTGGGCACACTGTCGCTCTTCTGAACTGCATGGTCTTCGTGGCCCAATTGTCTCACAGACTTCTTTGATAAATCCAACCATGAAGTCTTGATCCTTCTCCGTCGTCCTCATGGAATACAAGGTAGGACACTTTTCGTGGTTTATTTATAGTTTATGTAAAAATACGCTGTCTGTTCCCCCAACAGAATCTAGATATATTTTATCATCAATTCATAGTAACAGATTCCACAGGATTTTGCTCTTTAATCCAAAACCATGGAGACTATATGAATCGCAACGATAAGATTTTGGAGGTCAATCTATCGACAGAAAAAATCAAGATGAAAGAGATCCCAAAAGAGCTCATCGATGTCTATATCGGTGGGAAGGGCGTGGGAGCTAAAATATTGTATGATGAGCTCAAACCAAAGACCAATCCCCTTGGTCCTGAGAATCTATTGATTTTTGGGACAGGTCCGCTCACTGGACTAAATCTTTCCGGCGGTGAAAAACTCGGGGTTATTTTCAAATCACCGCAGACCCATATCTTTGGGGAAGCGTACTGTGGAGGATACTTTGCTCCTTCGTTCAAAAAAACAGGGTTCGATTTCATAATCATCAAAGGCATCGCGAAACAACCAGTGTACCTGTATGTCACTGATAACCTTATTGAAATCAAAAAAGCGGATCACGTCTGGACCAAAGACACTTTCGAAACAGAGGATATCTTGAAACAGGATCATGGAAACATCGTTCAGGTCGTTTCCATTGGACCTGCAGGAGAAAATCTCGTCAAATACGCCTGCATCACCCACGCCCAAGGATTTCTGCTCGGGAGAGCTGGTGTCGGTGCAGTCATGGGGTCAAAAAAACTCAAGGCAATCGTCGTCCATGGGACAAAGAAAAGAGAAATCACAAAACAACAAGAACTTGAAGCCATCAAAAAGGACCTCAACGAAAAACTGAAAGACCGTGGTATTTTGCTTGACGGCACCCCTGAGACCTTGATGATGACCCATTATATGGGCGCGTTACCGACACGAAACTGGACGGAGGGCGAATTTGACGGGGCAGAAGAAATCAACCTCGATCGGATGAAAGAACGACTCATAGTTAAGAAAAGAAGCTGTCATGCGTGCATCGTTGCGTGTAAAAATATTTCTGAAGTAAAAGAAGGCACCTACGCCGGAACCCATGTGAGCGGACCTGAGTATGAAACACTATTTTCCTTTGGTGCGCTCTGCGGCAACCGGAATCTGGATTCAATTGCGAAAGCAAATGAGTTGTGCAACCGCCTTGGTATAGATACGATTTCTGCGGGAAATGTGATAGCGTTTGGGATGGAATGCTACAGTAAAGGACTATTATCCAAGAAAGACCTGGAGGGCATTGAACTTTCTTTTGGGAACCATGAAGCGATTATTACCATGATTCCGAGGATTGCCCTCAGGCAGGGAATTGGTGATATCTTTGCAGAGGGGATCAAGATCGCCTCAGAGAAAATCAAAGGTTCGCAACCATTTGCGGTGCATGCGAAAGGGTTGGAACTCCCCGGGTACGATCCACGGGCGACAGTAGAGATGGCTTTATCTTATGTGACTTCTGATCGAGGGGGGTGTCATCTGCGTAGTATCGCCTATCGACCTGATATGCCAGGGACTGAGGGCAAGGTTGAGATGGTGAAAGATTTAGAGGATTACTACGCAGTATGCGATTCGATGATCCTGTGTCGGTTCGTTACGTACCCCGTGATGGGGCCGATCTACTGGGAGAACCTTGCGGAATTGTACTCCCTTGTCGTTGAGAAGTCTATCACCAAGGAGCAGTTAGTCACAATCGGCGAGCGGATCAACAACTTATGCCGCTGGTTCAACGTACGCGAAGGCATCGCACGAAAAGATGATTACCTCCCCACCCGCTTCAGCTCCGAACCGTTAAAAAAAGGTCAGTACAACGGGACTGTGCTCTCCAAAGAAGCTTTTGACGGCATGCTCGATGAGTATTACAAGTTGAGGAAATGGGATGTGAACGGTATCCCGGCAAAAGAGGCGATATAACACAGGTGATATGATGGTCACAGAGAAGTGGACGGTTGTCATCACCGATGCTGAATACCCAACGTTTGATGTCGAAAAAAAGGTGCTGTCACCACTCAATGTCGACCTTGTGAAACGTCAATGTACCACTGAAGAAGAGCTTATCAGAGAATGCAAGGATGCAGACGCGTTGCTGAACCAATATGCAAAACTCACGCCGCGGGTGATTGAACACCTTGACCACGTGAAAATCATCGCACGGTACGGCATTGGGGTCGATAACGTTGACCTTGTAGCTGCGACCAAGAAAGGCATCTTCGTCACGAATGTTGTCTACGATATCTGTGATGTCGCAGACCACACCATCATGCTGATGTTAGCCCTCACTAGAAAACTCATGCATGTGGAGGAAAGCATCCAGCGACTTGAATGGGACTGGAAGAAATTTCATCCGATTAAACGCATTAAAGGCAAGACCGTCGGCATCATCGGCCTGGGGAGGGTAGGTAAGCAAGTCGCGAGGCGTTTGAACGGATTCGACGTGCGACTCCTCGCATGCGATCCCTACATACCAGCCGAGGTGTTCGCGGCCTTTCACACGCAACATGTCGACCTTAAGACCCTCTTGACATCCTCCGATATCGTGACTCTCCACGTACCGCTCAACACAGAAACCCGGAACATGATTGGGGCCAAGGAATTGAAGCTCATGAAAACATCAGCGATTCTCATCAACGCCGCCCGCGGCGGTATTATCAACGAACAGGCCTTAGATGAGGCTCTAACGAATAAAAAACTCGCTGGTGTAGGACTTGACGTGCTAGAGCGCGAACCCATACAAAAGGAGAACCCGCTTCTTCAGTTCGAGAACGTCCTCATCACGCCGCACATGGGATGGTACTCCGAGGACACCGTGGAAGAGGTGCAACGCATCGCCGCCGAACAAGTCCTCCACTGTCTGCAGGGGAAGATTCCGACGAATCTTGTCAACAACGAGGTACTCAAAAAGAAGTGAGGAGGATGAGAGCAGCAGTCTGGTATGGAGGAAAGGACATACGAATCGAGGAAAGACCGGTACCGAAAATAAAAGATGACGAGGTCTTAGTGAAAGTGAAAGCAGCATCGATCTGTGGATCTGATTTGCACGCCTATATGGGGGTATCAAAACGCAGAGTCCCGCCTCTCGTGATGGGGCATGAGTTCAGCGGAGTAATCACGAACGTAGGAAGAAAGGTGAAGAATCTGAAGGAGGGCGAACGGGTTGTCATCGAACCAATCGTCTCCTGTGGGACCTGCCGACTCTGCCGACTCGGGAGGAACAACATCTGTCAGAACCTCACCCTCGTCGGTCTTCACGTGAGCGGTGCTTTTTCCGAGTTCGTCGCCGTCCCGGCACGGAAATGCTATCCGCTCCCAAAGACGGTCTCGTTTGAAGAAGCGGCGCTCACCGAACCGCTCGCAGTGGCTGTCCATGCAATGAGTCTCGTCGCGCTTGAAAAAACATCCTCCATTGCTATCATCGGTTCGGGAGCAATCGGTCTCATGACGCTGCAAGTGGCGAAAGACATGGGCGTGAGCCACATCGTTGCTCTTGATACTCTCGAGTACCGACTGGCACTTGCGCGGAAACTCGGTGCGACTGCCACCATCAATGTACAAAAACAAGATCCTGTACAATCTATCATAAAGGATGGAGGCGTCGACGTCGTCCTTGAAGCGGTCGGTCATCAAGAGACCGTCCAGCAGGGTCTTGCGATGGTGAAGACCGGAGGAACAGTCATCGTCATCGGCATGTTGCAGGCAATGATGCAACTCCCCATGCTTGAGATCACGGTGAAAGAACTCGCATTACAAGGATCGTACGGCTATACCTCTGATGATTTTCAACAGGCGTTGAAATTACTTTCCAAAGGAAACGTCGACGTAAAGCAATTGATCACCCATCAACTCCCCTTGTCCGAGATCAAGCGTGGTTTCGAGGTGCTCTCCCAGGGAGCCGAGAATGTAATCAAGGTGATATTGAAGCCATAGGAATCGAACTAGGTTTGTTCCTCCCAAATCGGTCTGAACTCGTTCATGGGAAGAAACGTAGTATTTTTCCGTCCTTGTAACCAGACGAGTATCTCTTTGAAATTGGAGACTGCGTGGTTCCCGGTTCCTTTCAGTATCTTTTCCTGGTGATCCTCAGGAATCTCCAGACCCATGTTTTCCAGCTCGATAAATTCCCCCGGATGAAGATAGAAGGTGATTATGTTCATGCGGGAAGACTCCTTTTGCTTGTTGAGTAAATGCTCAATCTTTTGCATTGTGTCCTTCACACCGATGGTTCTCCACAGGGGCCACAGATCGCTTCGCTCAGGGTCCTGTATTGATGGATCCGCGGAGACCGGAGCTTCCAACACATCGAGACGCCCCTTTTTGAGCCAGTTGCTTTCCGATGGGTGATACGGTAGCACCTGGGTTTTATAATGTGCGAGCGGGTAGCTTGAGTCCACAAGGTAGTGAAATTCGTTCAATGTCTTGACCGTATACGTATTGCTGAGGAGGTACGGTGCTCGAAAGGTCACCGGTCGTATCCCAAGTTTTTTCTCAATCGCACTGGTTGCACGTTGCACCTGGGAATAGATGTCCTCATCATCCATAAATGCCAAGACCTCATGGTCATATGAGTTACACCCAAGCTCGTGACCGCACTGTTGGATGTGTTTGAACAAATCGAGATGCTCGTCGATGATGCACCCCAGGATGTTGAACGTACATCGTATGTCGAGGCAGTCCAAAATGTCAAGAATCAAGGGAATCCCACGCTTCACTCCTTCGGATGTCTGCGAAAACGGCTCGGCATCGTGCTCAACATCAAATCCAATCAAAACGTAGAGATCCTTCATGCCCAACACCCGAACCTTGGAAGAAAATACTACTGATGTTCTTATGGTTTGTTAAAAAATATTTAAATACACAGAAGCTATCGAATTGCATGCAACCGATTGGTTTTGACAAGAGTAAGTTCGCAACAGCCTTGGAACAAAAAGGGATTGATTTCCTCATCGCATCATCCCCTGAGAACGTGTTTTACACCTCAGGACTTCCAGTGAGACACGCGGAGCATAATCCGATTCTTTTTTCGCTGTCGAACCTTGTCCCGTCGCTCGTCGTCATCCGCAAGGACGGGGAGGCAAGCGTGATCGCCTGGGCGATCTTCGACCCGACACTGACGTGGGTTTCCGATTTTCGTGGTATTTTCAACAAAGGAGAACTCGTTGAGAATCTGACAACGCTCATCCAGGAGTCAGGCGTCGAAAAACCAACGATTGCTGTGGAAAGCGCGATGCCGCTCTATCAGTATGAAGCGTTACATCATGCGTTTACCCAAACACGTTTTGAGAACGCTGACGACATCCTCCTCGAACAACGCCTGGTGAAGACCACGGAGGAAATCAACCGCATCAAGAAATCAACCCACATCGCTGAAAAAACAATCCTTGCCATGTTCAAGGAGCTCAGAGAAGGCATCACTGATTATGATATGTTGACCATCGCAAAAACAACCATGGTAAAGGAAGGAGCATCGGGATGGGACCACGTCACGATGAGCCTTGGGGCAAGTGACCCTGAGGCGCCAGGGACTGGGGTGAAGATGAAGAAGAACGAGATGACGCGGTTCGACATCGGGGCGGTCTACCAGGGGTATTTCTCTGACGTGAGCCGCCATGCGGTTCTTGGGCAGGTTCCTGCCGGTGTGCAGAAAATCATTGGTGAAATCGTCGACGTGCAGAAGCAATGCACCGATGCGATCAAACCAGGTGTGAGGACGCTTGATATCTTGAACAAGGCGACGGAGGCGTTTGAAAAAATGGGTGAAGAAATTCCTCTGTTTCCCACCTGCCATAGCGTGGGGCTCCGCTGCGAAGAGGTGCATCTCTTTGATCCACTGGCATCCACTGAACGGTTCTTTGAGGCAGGCATGGTGTTCGACCTTGAGTTCTGGGCGCCATTCGAGCCGTACAACAACAGGTTGATCGGGATGGAGGACACGTATCTTGTGAAGAAGAACGGGTGCGAGAGAATCTCGACTCTGGATCAAACTCTCTTAATAAAGTAAAAAGAAGTCTCTCCATGTCATAGTTATGATTCGTAAAGGGGTGATGAGATCTGAAAAAACTAGGTGTCGCAGTCATCGGTATGGGCGCTGCTGGCTGTCTCCATGTCGAATGCTACAACGAGCTAAAGGAGAAAGCACGGTTGCTCTCTATCTGCGACAAAGACAGAGAATGTGCGGAAACGAATGCCTCGATGTACGAAGCCTCTGCGTGCACCGATTACCATGAACTGTTCCGCCGCAGCGACATCGATATCGTGGACATCTGCTTACCTCACCACCTGCATGCCGAGGCAGCGATCACCGCCGCAGAAGCAGGCAAGCACGTGCTCGTCGAAAAACCCATCGCGACGACCCTCAAGGATGCCGATAGGATGATTGCGGCTGCAAAAAAAGCAGGTGTGAAGCTCATGGTCGCTGAGAACCACGCGTTCACGCCTGCGCATGAAGTTGTGAAAGACCTGGTCGATAAAGGAGTCGTCGGACGTATTTTCTTGGCCAAGGCCTACGAGGTGGTCGGTGATGTCCCTGTGGTGTCTGGCACCTGGAAGACGTCCCCTGAGGCAATCGGAACCCTGCTTGACATGGGCGTGCATCGCTTCTTTGTTCTCCAATGGATTGTCGGAGACATCAAAAGCGTGTTCGCGTACGCGGAAAAACTGGCGTGTGACGTTGAGACAGATAATGATGACACCGCGACGATTCTTCTTAAATTCAAGAACCAAGCGCTCGGGGAAGTCGATGTCAGTTGCTGTGTGGTGAGCGAACCGACCAATCGGCTTGAGCTGTACGGGACTGAGGGGACCATCATCGAGGATCACATGTGGGAGCAGCCTGTGATGTACGCCTCTCACAAAGTCGGGTATGAGACTGAAGGGTGGGTGCGGCCCGCGGTGGAGCACGCGCCGTTCCCTGGGTACTACGGCATCTCCTTCCGTAGGGAGATTGAGCATTTCATCGATTGTGTCCGAGAGAATCGGGAGCCGCTGGTGACCGGGGAGTTGGGGAAGGCAGCACTCAAGGTCGCCCTGTGTGCCTATCAATCAGCGAGAACAGGGAGAATTCAACAGATTGACTGAGACGTGATTCTCATTTTCGTGTTATTTTCACACGGTGTGGACCGTTCTCGTGAATTCGTATCGACACGAGTTGTTTTTCTTCTCGTCGAATATCTCCCTCGGAAACCATGATGTCAAATCCGTTCGGGTAGTGCACTGTGGGGACGTATAGCACCGTTGGAGAAGAAAGAGATGTATCCCCGTCGAATTCAAAGATGAACACCCCTCTGTTCATGGTGAATTCCATTTTCAGGGGCTTCCCAGCGACCGCGATGAAATGAGGACGGCAAAACCCAGGGATCGCACGTCCACCTGCATCGATGTCCTTTCGCCAGTCGAGGGTTTGTTGGTCTCGTGAGAAAATGGAAAAATCCTCCAGGTTCCACTGGTCCCCCCACTCATTGGCGTTCTCCGGGTTGTAGTTCCACTGGCAGGAGTGGAGAAGGTTCGCATCCAGTGCATCGTAGTACCATGTCAGCGCTTTGACATGTTTTCTCCATGCGCGCTCCGGTGTGCTGCGAAAGATGCGGTATGCTTTTTTGCTGTTGATGTCGTACGGCAACCCGAACTCACCGATGATGCTGGGACCACCTTTTGAATAGGTGTCAGCCAATGCCTTGAGGCTTGCGAGTTGATGCTGAAACGCGTTTCGAATCGCACGTCCACCGAACAGGAGTCTTCCATTGATGTAATCATAGCTGAAATGATCCATGAAACGATGCAGACCCATGGTGGCGACATCATACCAATGCGGGGCGTTTACGGCACAGTCAGGAAGTACGAAGTCCACTCCCGTACCTTTCCAAGTCGCTTCTGCTGGTCCCTCATAAAAGATGATGGTCTCAGGATTGATACGTCGGAGTTCCTCTGCGAATCTGCGGATGAACGGTGAGAGGTAATCTCGGAAATAATTTACCGTCTCGCCCTTTCTTTTCACAAAGTAGTCATTGTTGGTGAAGGTTGGAGTATCGTGCGCGCCATGGCTCCATACTCCTTCTTTTCTCCAGATGTCCTCCGCGTTCTCCAGCCAGCAAGAAATTCCCTTTGGATTGATTTCGTCCTGGCGAGTTTCCCTGACCCCTAGTCCTTTGACTTCCTTGTACGGTACTCTCTGTGGAAACCCAGCGCCTGTGAGGATCGCAGCAATCGGAGTGAACGTATAACCAAGCGATGGGGCGACGTCACTGTTTGATCCGTCGAGGTTCAACCCGATGAAACCGTTGCCCGGCTCGTTGAGTGAGTCGAACCCAAGCACGTGAGGCATCCCTTTCGAGCGAAGAGCGACCTGCTTGAACGCGTTGATGTAGTGGGACTGTAGGTACTCTTGCACATTCTGCCCATCAACCATACACG
>Ga0153915_10005137_pt1 | contig 12162 bp, 9 predicted proteins | sample Opewatmetagenome_2_FD_107003 | JGI IMG/M metagenome (GOLD analysis project Ga0153915, IMG submission 107003) | Freshwater wetland microbial communities from Ohio, USA - Open water 3 Core 3 Depth 3 metaG | ecosystem: Environmental > Aquatic > Freshwater > Wetlands | place: USA: Ohio, Lake Erie...
AACATGTGGTCCATGAATGGTACGGATGTCTTGATGTTATACGCGCCTGTGCCGTCGAGATTCAAGGACATCTTGATGTCCGTCTCTTTGGTCTTCCGTTCGATCGTCGCTTTGCGGGGCATGTATCTTCTCCTTACAGAAGTTGAGGAGTCTATCAATGAACCTCGCAACTCCATAACGCTTAAACTTTTAGAACTTTACTTAGTTCCGCGATAAACTCACTGTTCTCTTCCGGTTTTCCCACGGTCACGCGCAGACAATTCTTGAGCGGTCCGGGCCTGTTCAAATTCTTGATAAGGATCCCCGCCTGTTTGAGCTTCGTATAGATACGCGTTGCATCAGTCGATGTTTTGAACAGGATGAAATTGGTTTCAGACGGGTAGACTGTAATACCTTTCATCTGCGACAAAACATTATATAGGTTCTCCCGCTCTGAAATCAACAGGGAAATCTGTCGTCCGATGATGTCTTTGTGCTTGAGCGCCGCAACAGCAGCGGCCTGGGACAGGGTGTTGATGTTGTACGGCAGTCTGATCTTGTTCAGTTCCTCAATAACCATTGGCGAGGCAGCCAAAACTCCCACGCGAAGGCCTGCAAAACCTATTTTCGACAGCGTGCGAAGGATGATCATGTTCGGGAACTTCTTGAGCTCGGGAAGATAGGTCTTTCGGGAGAAATCAAAATATGCTTCATCGATCACCACGGCGGCAATGGCTTTATCCAGGATTTTTCGTACAGCAGAATCGGAGAAACGGCTGCCCGTAGGATTATTGGGACAGGCGAGGAAGATCGCCTTTGCTTTGACCTCTTTTGCTTTCTTGAGCATCTTGTCCGCATCGAGTGAAAAGTCCTTCCCGAGAGGTACGGTGACAACGTTCTGTGAGAGCGCCTGGGAAGTGATCTCGTACATAGCAAAGGTGGGTACGGGGATGAGCACCGGTCCGCCGAATGCAAGGATTATCGCTTGAATAAGCTCATCCGATCCGTTGCCGAGAATCATAAGGTCTGGGTCCATGCCCCAGAACGTGGCAATCGCCTTTTTCAGCTTTATCGCTGATGGGTCAGGATAGCGGTTTATGAACGCTTCCTGCACCGCTTTTCCGATCTCGCGACTCACCTGATCAGGGGGAGGGAAGGGGTTCTCCATGGCATCGAGCTTGATGCGGCATGGCGTTTCATCAATATGATACGCATCAAGCTTGCGTACCTGCGGTTTGATGAGCCTCATGATATCTTTTATTGTCATTGATTTCATAGGTTTTCATGCAATATACAAGAATCGGAAATCTTGTACAAGGAGAAAATTACATAATCGGATATCTAACAAGGGGACAAGCCAAAACCAGAAGATACATGAATACGAACTGCACGAATTAGTCGAACGTCAAGAAGGGGGAAAGGGGTTTTTTCATGCGCCTCGTCCTTTATGTATCATTTGTCATTAAGGCTTTGAGATTTATCTTGCCTTTTGACGAGAATTTGAATCGCTAATTTCTAACGCTCGTTGTATTCTCGCATGAAAATGAGGTATCATAAGTGCATGAAAAAAATACTGTTGTCTGTGCTTTGCTATGTTCTCCTGCTTTGTCATGTTGCTCCGGCGTCGGACTTCCGCTTCTCTCCCCGTCCCAACAAGGCGCACCTTATCCAGTGGAGAACCTGGAGCCAGGAATTGTTCGATGAGTCGCAGAAGAAAAACAAGCTTATCCTGCTTTCCCTCAGCGCCATCTGGTGCCATTGGTGCCATGTGATGGACGAGACCACGTATTCGGACCAGGAGATCATCGGCTTTATCAACGACAATTTTATTCCCGTCAGGGTAGACTCGGACATGCGACCCGATATCGACACTCTGTATAACCAGGGCGGATGGCCCAGCACGGCAATCCTTACTCCGCAGGGAGAAGTCATTAGTGGCGGAAACTATATCCCACCGGGGGAAATGCTCGGAAGGCTCAAGAGAACAGCAGCGCTTTACAGCGGCAATCGCAATGCCGTCTTAGACCGGATTGAAGAGATAAGGGCCATGAAGGAACTCCGCAGCATCGGGCAGCAAGGTTATGCCGGAACGCCGGACAAAATCGATCTCGGCTACATTATTCAGATCCTCAAGGGCGCCTTTGATGAAAAAAATGGCGGTTTTGGAAAGGGCCAGAAATTCCCAAGCCCCGACTCGATCGACTTTCTCCTTTCGGCGTATGCAAAGAACAAGGATGAAGGGATCAGGAAGATCGTGACCCTGACCCTCGACCGCATGGCGAAAGGTGAAATCTTCGACAAGGTCGAAGGAGGCTTTTTCCGGTATGCCACGAAAACGGATTGGTCCCAACCTCATTATGAAAAGATGCTTGAGGTGAACGCAGGGCTGATCAGGAACTATGCTGACGCTTCTCTGGTCTTGGGAAGGAAAGACTATATTAACATCGTCCGCAAGAGCATGCGATTTATTCAGGTCAACCTGTATGACGATGCGGGCGGCGCCTTTTTTGGCAGCCAGGACGCTGATGAAACGTATTACAAGAGACAGGACCGGAAAGGAATGAAAGCACCTCTTGTTGACAAGACAACGTACACGGATTCCTCGTCTCTCATGATCAGCGCACTTATTGCGTCATATGGTGCGACATCGGATGAGCAGTACCTGGGCACGGCTATCAAAGGCGCTGATTTCCTCCTGGGGAAACTCTATTCAGGCAGTGACGGAGTGTACCATTATTTCCGTGATGGAGCGCCTCATCTCAAAGGACTTCTTTCGGACAATGCTCTCGCAGGGTCAGCCCTTCTTGATCTGTATAATGCGACGGGTAAAAAACATTATCTGAGTGCTGCGAATGAGATCGGGAAGCTTATCCTTGGCCAATTCTACGACGTGGCCAAGAAACGATTCCGCACGACTCTCGATACGTCACTCAGCAAGCCCGTGACCGCCGGCGCACTGTCGGAGGTGAACGACAACCTTGCCAATTACAGGGCGCTACGTTTTCTAAGCAGGCTTGCATATACCGGAGAGGTTAAGAGGCTGAAAGAAGTTCGCGATGCCGTCGTTGCAACCATGTCCGGTGAGTATCAGCTATTCGCGCCACAAGCAGGGGCTTATGGAAACTCTGCTATTTGGATAGCAGGGGAGCCCGTTCAGATCATGATTCTTGCTGATGGAGAGGGTACAAGGAAATATCTGTCGGTCATCAGCAGCGTTTATGTTCCCGAAAAGGTCGTGCGGGTACTCTCGCTTTCAGAGGATGCAGAGGAGATTATAAGACTCAAGTATATGCTTAAAGAATCCGTTTATCTGTGTGCAGGGAAGCGTTGCTCGGCACCGATATCTGAGACTAAGCTTCTTAAAGAAGAATTAATAAGATTCATCGAGGTAAAAACTGAGTAAAACCCGCCTTGTTTTGAAAATCCTTTTAAAGCGGTGTTGTGCCGAGCTGAATATTAGCTGACGCCACCATTCACGCGTGTTGTAAATACATCAATGTAATTATTGTAATCGAGGTGCGAGATGACATTCAATACCAAAAAGTCGCATTGCTTACCGCACTAATCCAGCACCAGACTGACTAGTGGGACCGAACCCATTTTTATCAGGTCATTAATTAAAAAGGGGCTACTTGTTGATCAGATAAAGAAAGAAGGCTTATCAATAAAGGAGTTTTTGAATCTACATGTTGAAAAATTAAAGCGGCCTTGTGGGCCGCCTTTTTATCATGGGATTACTTTGTTCAGGGGATACTCGACAATCCCCGACGCGCCCCTGCGCTTGAGCCGTGGGATGAGATTGCGGGCTTGTTTTTCGTCCAGGATCACTTCCAGGCTTACCCACTGGGGGTCTGTCTGGTGCGAGATTGTAGGCGCATGCATGGAAGGGAGCAAGCTGCAGATCTCCTTGAGGTTCGCCTTGGGTGCGTTCATCTTAAGGCCGACCTTTTCCTCTGCCGAGAGCGCGCCCTGGAGCAGCATGGTCATGTTGTCAATCTTCTTCTTTTTCCAGGGATCCTTCCAGGATTTCTTGTTCGCGATGATTCTGGTTGTGGACTCCAGCATCACCTCGAGTATCCTAAGCTTGTTCGCTCTGAGCGAGCTGCCGGTCTCGGTGAGTTCCACTATGGCGTCCGCAAGCTGCGGCGGCTTCACTTCCGTAGCACCCCAGGAAAACTCTACCTCGGCCTTGACTCCCTTGGACCGGAGATACTTCTTGGTGTAACCTACGAGCTCGGTGGCGATTCGCTTGCCGTTCAAGTCCTTGAGAGTCTTGATCGCAGAATCTTCAGGCACGGCTACGACCCAGCGTACCGGGGTGAGACCGCCCTTAGCGTAACGGAGTTCCGCGATCTCTACAACGTCCGCACCCTGCTCGAGGATCCAGTCCTTACCAGTGAGACCAACATCGATCACACCATTGTCCACGTAGCGTGCCATCTCCTGAGCGCGCACGAGGATACATTCGATGTCCGGATCGTCGATGCTCGGGTAGTAGCTGCGCGACGTGACCTGGACGCGGTATCCGGCCTTGGTGAAAAGCTTGAAGGTCGAATCCTGCAGGCTCCCCTTGGGCAAGCCGAGCTTGAGCCTGGGGGCCGCTGGAGCTGCGGACTTTGATGCGGTCTTTTTCGATTTCGTTAGCATAGTATCTCCTCTAAACAGTCCGACAGGATGACATCTGATTTTATTTTATTCTGTCAATCCTGTAAATCCAGTCTAAGTCGTTTCGCTTATTTTTTCCCCATCCTTACCCTGATGGTGTTTCCGTGCGCCTCAAGCCCTTCCACGTCAGCGATCTGTATTACCGCCTCAGCCACCTTGTCCAGCCCTTCCCGTGTGTAGAATATGAGGCTGGACTTCTTCATAAAACTGTCCGTGGACAGTGGGGAAAAGAATCGCGCCGTGCCGCCGGTCGGCAGTACATGGTTCGGTCCCGCAATATAGTCTCCCACCGACTCGGGTGTGAAGTGGCCAAGGAAGATGGCGCCGGCGTTCTTGATCAGGGCCAGTAGGTCAAAGGGCTTCTCCACGGCAAGTTCAAGGTGCTCTGGGGCGATGGAATTCGAGATGTCTGCTGCCTCCCGCAGGGTCTTGACAAGCACGATGGCGCCGAACCGGTCAATGGCCTTGCGTGCGATCGTTTTTCTCGAGAGGTTCGCGAGCTGTCGCTCGACTTCGGCGTCCATCTTTTGCGCTAGCTCTCGAGACGTGGTGACGAGTATGGAAGATGCGAGCTCATCGTGCTCGGCCTGCGAGAGCAGGTCTGATGCAACAAATTCCGGATTTGCCGTATGGTCGGCGATGATCAATATCTCGCTTGGTCCGGCGATCATATCGATGTCCACCTGACCGAAAACGTACCGTTTTGCCGTCGCTACGTAAATATTGCCCGGACCCACGATCTTGTCAACCTTGGGGATCGTCGCAGTCCCGTAAGCCATGGCTGCTATCGCCTGCGCACCGCCAATCTTGTATATCTCGCTCACCCCGGCGATGTCCGCGGCAACAAGGATATAGGGATTCAGATTCCCGCCCGGGATCGGGGAGCACATGATGAGCTGCTCCACGCCAGCCACCGTTGCCGGGATCACATTCATCAGCACTGACGAGGGGTAGCAGGCCTTGCCGCCCGGAACATAGACTCCGGCGCTCCGAATCGGCCGCGCTAGCTGGCCGAGGATAACGCCATCCGCCTCCTGGCTGACCCAGGAACTCGATTTCTGCTTCTCGTGGAAGGCACGGATGTTCTTTGCTGCAAGTTTAAGTGCTTCGACCTTTTTAGCGTCCACCTTCGAGTAGGCTTCCTTTATCTCCTCTAGCGAAACCCTGACGTCCTTGAGCGTGAAGATCGTGCGGTCGAACTTCTCCGTGTATTCGAGTACGGCTGGGTCGCCCTGCTTGCGCACCTGCTCGACCACTTCTCGGACTACCGCGGCGACTTCCTCAGTTGCGGTTTCGCCGCGGTTGATGATCCGCTTGAGTTCGGTGATGATGTCTTCCTGCTGCGAGTCGATGATCTTCATAAAAATTCCTTAATATCAAAAAAATGCAAACCACGGAGTCACTGAGGTACGGAGAAAAGCTTGAATCTATTCCTTGATTTAAGCTTCTTCTGTGACTCCGTGTCTCTGTGGTTGCATAGAATATTATACCCTCTTTATATCTGCACCGAGTACTGAAAGCTTTTCCTCAATATGCTCATAGCCCCGATCAAGGTGGTAAATGCGAGAAACAACGGTCTGGCCTTCGGCCGCGAGGCCCGCGAGGATAAGTGAAGCGCTCGCGCGGAGGTCTGTTGCCATTACGGGTGCTGCCGAAAGTTTAGGCACACCCTTGACGATGGCGCTCCGGCCTTCAGTCTGAATATTCGCCCCCATCCTGCGGAGCTCGGCCACGTGCGTGAAGCGGTTCTCGAAGATCGTCTCGTTGATTACGCTCGTACCCTCTGCCAGCGCCATGAGGCTCATGAATTGCGCTTGCATATCCGTGGGGAACCCCGGATACTCAAGCGTCTTGATGTCCACGGGCTTGATTCTGCGCTGTCCATTTATGCGGATCGTTCCGTCGTCCGTCTTTATTTCGGCACCTGCCTCGGCGACCTTGGACAGGACAGCGTCGAGGTGTCCGGGGAAGCAGTTCTTGATCGTAAGTGTACCGCCAGTAATGGCCGCGGCGATAACGAACGTTCCGGTCTCTATCCTGTCGGGCATCACGGTGTAGCTCATGGGCGTTAGGCTCTCGACACCCTGGATCCTGATGATGTCTGTACCCGCGCCTTCGATCTTTGCACCCATCTGCATGAGGGCGCTGGCGAGGTCGATGACTTCGGGTTCGCGCGCCGCGTTCTCGATCATGGTCTCCCCTTTCGCGAGCACCGCTGCCATCAAGATATTCTCAGTTCCGGTCACGGTCACCGTATCGAAATAGACATGCGCGCCATGGAGCCTTTTTGCCTTTGCGACCACATATCCGTGTTCGATATCGACTGCGGCGCCGAGCTTAGCGAGTCCCATGAGGTGGAGATTGATGGGGCGTGCGCCGATGGCGCACCCGCCCGGCAGCGAAACTCGGGCTTTGCCCATGCGAGCCAAAAGCGGACCAAGCACGAGCACCGACGCGCGCATGGTCCTCACAAGATCGTAAGGCGCCTCGGGGCTTGTGAGTCCGCTCGAGTCGAGGAGGATATCGTGACCCTGCCGTTCGAACGTTATCCCCATATTCTGGAGGATTTTCCCGAGCGTGGAAACGTCGGCCAAGTGCGGGACATTGGCTATTGTGTGTCCGCCTTCGCACAACAAACCGGCGGCGATGATCGGAAGTGCAGCATTCTTTGCACCGCTGATCACGACCTCGCCTTTCAGTTTAATGCCGCCTTGAATTACAATCGTTTTCATAATAGTTTAGGCTGTTTATACTGATTCGACTTAAGCCAAGAAATCCTATACTCCAAGTTCGAAATACTAAGCAAATACAAATGTTTGCACAATCGAAACCAGTTTAAATATGTTTGATATAGATCATTTCGATATTATATGGTTACCAAAGAATCAACTTTTTCTCACAATGGTAAGAAAATTCTACTGCAGAGACGCAATGAACACGAAAAAGCATCAGGCGTATTTCTTTAAAGCATTAAGAAAACCATCTCGACTTTCGCGTCTTGGCCGTTTTCAAGGCCTGTTTTTAGTTCCGGCCTGTCGGGGCTCAAAATTCTGATTTGCACGAATCATTTTTTTCTTGCTACAATCACACGCTCGATTCCCGCGAGGTCTTTCATTATCTCCGGCATCTCATAGCGGCCGATGTCATTCACCATCCTCATGAGCGCGCCTGACTGTCCCTGTCCCATCTCCATGATGAGCGCTCCATATTTTTTCAGAAATTCCGGCGCCGTAGCGACGATCCTCTGCTGAATTTCTGTCCCTTCCGGGCCCGAGATGAGGGCAAGCTCGGGTTCAAAATCTCTTACCTCGGGTTGAAGCGCGGGCAGGTCTCCGGACCGCACGTACGGTGGATTAGAAACGATAATGTCAGCCATCCCGTGAAGATCGAGTTCAGCGAGCGGTTCGAACAGATCACCTTCGAGGAACCGAATACGGTCCGACACATCATGCTTTCGCGCGTTCTCTCTGGCAACGGCCAGTGCTCGATCGGACTTATCTGTTGCAAAGATGCGCGAAGCGGCGGTCTCCTTGGCCAGACTCACCGCGATGCATCCCGAGCCGGCACAGAGGTCTATGATCGTGACTTGACTGCCCGTAGTCTGAATGATCTTGAGCGCTGTTTCTACAACCAGTTCCGTTTCCGGCCTCGGGATCAATACGGCCGGCGTGACGCTGAAATCAAGACCCCAGAATTCCTGCTTGCCGGTGATGTACTGGAGAGGTTCCCGCCGTGCCCTGCGGTTGACCGCATTCTCAAAAAGCGTCCGTTGTGCCTCGTCAAGAGATTCGTCACGATGGATAATGAGCCACGCTCGGTCTCTCATGAAAGTGTGAGAAAGAAGCACTTCAGCGTCGAGCCTAGCAGTGCTTATCCCTTGCTCTGATAATTTTTGTGCTGCTTGGTATATCGCTTCAGCGAGAGTCACCGTGATAAATTACGAATTGCAGAATGCGGATTTCGAAATATGGGCTTTCAACCTATATTCCGCAATACGAATTCTGCAATGGCCTTACAGGTTCTTCAGTCGTTCGGCGTTTGACGCTGCGGTCAACGCATCGATGAACTCATCGAGGTCGCCGTCCAGCACAGACTCGAGCCGGTAGAGAGAAAGCCCGATGCGGTGATCGGTCACCCTGCTCTGCGGGAAATTATATGTCCTGATCTTCTCGCTTCGCTCTCCCGTCCCTACCTGTGATTTGCGGTCCTGGGCGGTATCGGCTTCCTGTTTTTCACGCTCCCGTTCAAGCAGGCGGGAACGGAGGATCTTCATCGCCTTTTCGCGGTTCTTGAGCTGTGAGCGTTCGTCCTGGCACGCGACTACCTCGCCCGTGGGGATGTGGGTGATCCTGACTGCGGAATAGGTCGTGTTAACGCTCTGCCCTCCAGGCCCGGACGAACAGTAGGTGTCTATCCTGAGGTCCTTTGCTTCGATTTGCACATCAACATCGTCGGCCTCTGGCAGCACAGCTACGGTCACCGTGGACGTATGGATCCGGCCGCTCGCCTCAGTCGCCGGGACGCGCTGTACGCGATGTACGCCGCTCTCATATTTGAGCCTGCTGTAGACGCCCTTGCCCTGGATCTGGGCGATGACTTCCTTCACGCCGCCTACACCCGTGGTGCTCATGTCGAGCAGGGTGACTTTCCATCGTTTCTTCTCGGCATAGCGCGAGTACATGCGAAAGAGCTCGGCAGCAAAGAGGCCCGCCTCATCTCCGCCCGCACCTGCCCGGATCTCGATGAAGATGTTCTTTTCGTCCCGGATGTCTTTGGGCACGAGCATAAGCCGGAGTTCCTGTCCCATTTGCTCGCTTTTGGGTAGAAGCTCCTTGAGCTCGGTTTCAGCCATTGCACGCAGCTCGGGGTCCGACTTCTTGTCCTCTGTGATCTCCTCGGTCTCGCGTATCTGCTTCAGAATGTCCTGATACGCCCGGTAATGGTTCACCACGTCCTCGATGTCCGACCGCTCCTTCGAGTATTTCTGGTACTGTTGGTGATTGGCGGCAACCGCCGGATCGGATAGGAGCCTGGTCAGCTCATCATATTTTTCCGCTACTGCATCTAATTTCTTTAACATAGGAAAATATCTACCACAGAGGCGCAGAGAAAACCATTGAGTGAGATTGAACTAAAGGGATTAAAAAAGGGAATGAAACCCAATCTTATCCTGTTCATCCTGTAAAGAACGAACTTTAGAATTTCTCTATACCTCGGTGCCTCAGCGGTTATCGTGGTCGTTTTGTCCAATAAAAAACCCCGCTTCAGCGGGGTTCCATCGCAAGAGCTTCCTTTAACGCCCTGATGGCGACCTCTATTTGGTCATCAGACGGTTCTCGCGTCGTGAGGCGTTGAAGCCAGAGTCCCGGAAGTATCAGGGCCTCGATAAGGGGATGTCCGCGCTTTTTCGCGCTGTACTTGATGAATTCGTACGCCAGTCCGGCGATCACCGGCAGCAGAATGATCCGCGAAAGGCCTTTTTCCCAGAGGGGCCAGCTGCCTGGGATGAGCGAGAACAGGATGATTGAAAGCGCTATCACCGTGAGCAGGAAGCTAGTCCCGCAGCGCGGGTGGATGCGGGAGTAGGGTCTCGCATTCTGAACCGTGAGCTCGACTCCGGCCTCGTGGGCGGCGATGGCCTTGTGCTCGGCCCCGTGGTACTCAAAGACCCGTCGGATATCCTTCATGAACGAGATTCCGGATACATAACCCAGGAATAGCGCAACCCTGAGGGCACCGTCCGTGAGATTAAAGAGGATGCTGTTCCTGCTGACGGCATCGTATCTTGCGCCGAGCAAGTTGGTGAGCAGGAGAGGGAGCGCCAGGAAGAGTCCTAAGGCGAAGGCGAGAGCCAGAATGATGGTTCCCGCCATGGCGAGCGGGCTGATCTCTTCTTTCTTTCCGTCATCGCCGTCGAGCGCTTCGTTCGCCGAGAAATTGAGCGCTCGTATTCCGAGCCACATGGCTTCGAAGAGCGCTGCCGATCCGCGGATGATCTTTTTCTTCAGCAGGGGGAACCGTTCTCCGAGCGGCGTGAGTAGTTGCGTGAGTACCGCGATCTCCGCGCCGGGTCTGCCGCCTTTGCGTACGGCTACTGTGAAGGCGTGCGATGAGCGCATCATCACGCCTTCGAGCACTGCCTGGCCGCCTATGGTTAATTTCTCTGACAAGACAGGAACCTCGTTTCAGGCTTGTTTAAGACCACCATACAATTTGCTCAGGTGGATTACGCCTTCTTGTACTTTTTCCTGAACTTGTCCACGCGGCCTTCGGTGTCGATGAGTTTCTGCTTGCCGGTGAAGAAGGGGTGGCAGTTCGAACAAATGTCGAGCTTTACGTCCTGCTTGGTGGAGCGGGTCTGGAACGATTCACCGCAGGCGCAGTGAACAGTCGTAACCTTGTAGTCGGGATGAATTCCTTGCTTCATAGTGCTATCCTCCTGAAAGAAAACCATAGCCACAGCGGTCGGCTGTGGCTAATTTTGTTGAGGACGAAATAATATACCAAACTATGGAAAATTACAAGAGAAAAATTTTACCCTGATGATGGAAGCTAGCTACCTACGCATGCGATATACATCATTTCCCTGAGATGTCGGTTGCAGCCGTAATCGATGCTCATGAGTGAACGTTGCTCACTATCGAAAGCTATTTGTTCATGGAATCAAGGAAATCCCTGTTTGTTTTTGCCTGCTTAAGCTTCTCGAGCAGGAACTCCATGCTCTCCACGGTGGAGAGGGGGTTCAGGACCTTGCGGAGCACCCACATGCGGTTCAGATCGTCCTTGTCCACAAGCAGCTCTTCCTTGCGAGTACCGGACGCGTTGATATCAATAGCCGGGAACACGCGTTTGTCCACGAGCTTCCGGTCGAGGTGGAGTTCCATGTTACCCGTGCCCTTGAATTCTTCGAAGATCACGTCGTCCATGCGGCTGCCAGTGTCGACGAGCGCAGTCGCAAGGATTGTGAGGCTGCCTCCATCCTCGATGCTCCGCGCGGCGCCAAAGAACCGCTTGGGCCGCTGGAGCGCATTGGCGTCTAGACCACCAGAGAGCACTTTGCCTGAGGCGGGGATAATGGCGTTATGCGCCCGCGCAAGGCGGGTGATGCTGTCGAGCAGGATTACCACGTCCTTCTTGTGCTCTACGAGGCGTTTGGCCCGCTCGCTCACCATTTCGGCGACCTGCACGTGGCGTTGCGGCGGCTCGTCGAAGGTCGAACTGATGATCTCTGCCTTGACCTGGCGCTGCCAGTCTGTTACTTCTTCAGGCCGTTCGTCAATGAGCAGAACAATGAGCTTGATATCTTTATGGTTCTTCAGAATAGCCTTGGCGATGGCCTGGAGCAGCATGGTCTTTCCGGTCCGTGGCGGGGCAACGATCATGCCGCGCTGACCCATACCGATGGGCGTTATGAGGTCCATGGCGCGGGTTGTGTAGTCGGTCGGTGAATGTTCGAGCTTGATCTTCTTTTCGGGATAGTAGGGCGTGAGGTTGTCGAAGAGGATTTTGGTCCGGGAG
>Ga0153915_10005139_pt1 | contig 12161 bp, 16 predicted proteins | sample Opewatmetagenome_2_FD_107003 | JGI IMG/M metagenome (GOLD analysis project Ga0153915, IMG submission 107003) | Freshwater wetland microbial communities from Ohio, USA - Open water 3 Core 3 Depth 3 metaG | ecosystem: Environmental > Aquatic > Freshwater > Wetlands | place: USA: Ohio, Lake Erie...
CCGGCGGCTCGTGGCAGCTGGTGCCCAGGCGTATCTGACCAAGCCGCTGGATGTCCGGGCGTTCCTGGCCATGCTGGACGAGCGCCTCGCGGACTCCGACGAAGGCTGATGGCGGTCGGGTGCCACCGATGATGACCAGCGGCTAGGCGGCGCCCACGAGGCGGGCGACGATCGCACCGGCGCCCAGGGCCGTGGCCAGCGTCGCACCGCTGACGGCGCCTGCCCGCCGCCACCCGAACTCTCCGACGAGCGCCCCGAACGTGGCAACGCAGGGTACCGACAGCCCGGTGACGACCGCGAAGACGAACAGCTGGCCGGCGGTCATGAACGAGAGGAGGCTCCTGGCCCCAAAGCCGAACTGGGCGATCGCCAGGGTGAGCAGCAGTTGGAGCGCCAGCTCCTTGCGCAAGACCGCCAGTGCGAGCGCGATTCCGGCCACCGGCGGCAGGCCGAGCAGACCCGTGGAGACCGGTGCCAGCGCCGTCTCGATCGTCCCGATCGCCCCGGTTTCGTACAGCGCCCCGACCACCAGCGACCCGCCGAGCATCACCGGCGTGGCGGTCGTGACGAACGCACGGAAGCGGTGCCACGCCTTGGCTGCCACCTGACGAGGAACCGGCAGGCGCAGCGGTGGCAGCTCGAGCACGAGCGGTGACTGGCGCCCGGGCAGGATCGTATTGGCGCCCAGGCCGGCGGCGATCGCCACGACGGCGATGACCGCGAACGCCCCGAGCGCAGCGCCCACTCCCACGTACGGGGCCAGTGCCGCCACCACGACCGCCGAGCTGGCCGAGCACGGGGTCAGCGACACCAGGAACGAGGCCAGGAGCCGTTCGCGTCGGCTGTGCAGGACCCGTGTGGCGTAGATCGCCGGCACGTTGCAGCCGGTCGCCGCGAGCAGCGGGATCGCCGCCCTGCCGGGAAGGCCCAGGGCGTTGAAGATCCGGTCCGACAGCACCGCGGTGCTGGCGAGGTAGCCGGAGTCCTCCAGCGCCGCGATCACGAGGTAGAAGGTCAGCACGAACGGGATCCCGACCGCGAGCATCGAGAGCAGGCCGCTGTCGAACGCCCACAGGAGCGTCGCCGAGACCATCGGAACGGGGAGCAGCGTCCGGATCGCTGCCGTCACCACCGGCGAGACGTACGTGCTCCAGCCGGTCGTCAGCAGGGTGGCCATCGCGCTTCCCACGGTCATCGTCAGCCACAGGGCGCCCAGCGTCGCGAACGCAAACAGCGGCAGGCCAAACCTCGGCGAAGTGACGACCCGCCCGATTCGATCGGCTCGCGTCCGGCGCGCCCCGGCATGGTTTTCGACCTGCGCCGCCCAGCGCGTCGCCAGAGCCCACCGCTCGGGCTCGAGGCGGTCGGCCGAGGCGATCGTGGCGGCGGCGAGGGCCGAAACCGTGCCGGTCGCCAGGGCGGACCGGAGCGCCGGATCCAGCTCGTCCACGGACTCGCCGCCGCGCAGCCGTGCCGCCAGCGCTCCGACCGATCGCACGAGATCGGGTCGATAGGGCGGGATCGACGTCATTGGGCGCCCATCGCCCGGCGGGGAGTCGCGCTGTGTCTCGGCGAGCCGGATCGCGTCGGCAAGCGCCGCCCGGACACCCGTACCATGCCGGCCAACCGTTCGGTGGACCGGTGCGGCGAGGAGCTGCGACAGCCGCCCGAGATCGAGCTCGATGCCGTGCGCCGCGGCCTCGTCGGCCAGGTTCGCGGCGACGATGATCGGCAGGCCGAGATCGCGGCAGGCCAGGACCAGTGGCAGGTGCAGTGACAGGTCGCCGGCGTCCACGATCGCCAGCACGGCGTCGGGGCGTGCATGGAGCAGCAACTGCCAGAACGGTGGCAGTCCGTCGCTTCGATCGGTCAGCGAGTGGGAACCCGGCAGGTCCACCAGGACTGCGTCGTGGCCACCGACTCGGACTTGGCGCCTGATCGCGCCGACCGTCGTGCCGGGGACGTTGGCCGCCTCTTCGTAGCGGCCTGTCAGCTGCGCGACGAACGTGGATTTCCCGACGTTGGGACGTCCAACAAGGGCCACGACGGGATGCCCTTCCGTCTGCACGGTCTCTGTCGAGGGAGCGCTCTCCCCCACCCGTGCGTACAGCCCGCGCGATCTCGTCAGCGCCTGCCAGGCACTCATCGCAGGTCCGCCGAACAGGGTTCGGAGGGCGAGCGAGGCACTCGTGCCACGCGAATCGTCCGGGTCAGATGGCGGGCGATGGCGACACGGCAACCACCAAGCCTGACGATTCGCGGGCCTCCGAACGGCGCGTCGCCGTCGACCACGAGACGTACGCCCGGGCGGATGCCGTGAGACAGGAGCGCCTCGGGAGCCTCGGCCGGGACGTGAATGACGTCAACGAGGTCACCTACCGGAACGGATGCGAGCGTCCATTCCTGAGCGGCCAACTCGGATTTCGCCATGGCACGAGTACACGCCGAGGGACTCGGCGCCAGCAAGGGACATCCGGCCCCCCGATGGGTGACCGGTGGCCTAAATCAGGTGACCTTGCGAAGGACGGTAAGGTCGCCCTGAGACCCTGCCTCAGCGCCTGAAGGTGAGGAGGACGAATCCAACGCCGACGCCGATCAAGGCGAATGGCCAGAGGAGGTCCCACTCGATCCGCAGCACCTCGTTGGCGAAACCCGCCAGGCCGATCGCGATGAGGATCACGCCGAAGATGAGGATGCCGCTGCCGGGGCTCGCCGAACGGATCCTGGGCATGCCGTTCAACGCCGGGGCCTCACCGGCTCCGCGCTCCGGGACGATGATCGCGGCCACGATGTACAGGATCGTCATCGGCACGATCCCGGTGAACAGCCAGATCACCGCCGTCGCCAGCCGGACCATGGTCGGGTCGCCGCCGAAGTACTCCGCGATGCCGGCGCAGACGCCCGAGAAGACGCGGTTCGTCGACGATCGGTAGAGGCGCCGCGGTTCGCGGCGTGGCGTCGTTTCGGGGGTTGGAGACGTCCCGGGTGCATTCGTGTCCATGACGGGTCTCCTGTGACGCGACGCTCAGACGTGGCCGCGGTGGCGGGTCGAGTCGAACAGGCCGCCGATCAGGACCACGACCCCGAGCGCGACCAGCCCCAGCGGCCACCAGGTCTCGAGACCGGCCGGGACGCGACCGGACTGGAAGACGGACTCGAAGAAGAAGAACCCGACCACGAAGATGACCGCCGCGATGGCAACCAGCCGGAGTCCCGCGCCGACCAGATCGACCTGGCGGAACAGCAGGCCGTAGAGGAGCATGCCGACGCCGGCACCTCCGGGCCCGACGAGGGCCCACGCGTACGCCCAGCTCTCCCAGTGATCACTCGCCTCCTGGTACCGCAGGACGAGCCCGACGGTCGTCACGATCGAGCCGGCGACGGCCAGCCCGACGCCTCGCGGCGCGGGCAGCAGGACGGACGAGGCCAACAGCACGACGCCTGGCACGATCACGAAGAACGGCCACCCTGCCTCCGAGACGTACCTCCCGAAATCGACACCGGCCTGTTGCAGGGCGACCGCCCCCAGCCCGGCCAGGATCAACAGGATCCCGAGCACGAGGACACCGCCTCGCTCAAACGAGGGCTGCGCATTCATGAAGGCCACCTCCCGCCCACGACGTTGACGGCATCGTGGGTGGCTCGTGGCGTTGCGGACCAGATCCGGGCGGCCCTTATCCGGCGGGCGGATGGTCCCGATCTGCCAGGCGGCTTGCACGGAGTGAGATGATCCGCGCATGGTCGAGTACGGCAACGGCGTGGGCCAGGTAGCCGGCCAGGTCGCCGGCGGGTCGGGTGGCGGCGGCCAATCGGTCGACATGGGCGCCTCGGTGAGCCAGTTCGTGGCCAACTCGATGCACACGATCTCGACGATGCCGCCGGCCTATCTCGTGGCCGGCGTGGTCGTCATCTTCCTCGGGCTGCTTCTGCTGCGGCGGGCTTTCTGAGCATTCACTCGGGGATTGACGCCCGGGCGCCAGCGACAGGATCGTTGCGTAGCCGGTGAGAGCTCGCTTCCCCGCCCGCACGACGCTGACGTCGCCCTAGCCGGACCTGACCAGGCCGCCCAGCACGTCGGCCAGCTCGGCGGGTCGTGTCATGAACGGTGAGTAGCCGCCGTCGATCTCGATCGCCTCGACGCCGAGGCGCTCGCGCGCCGCGCTTCGGACCCAGTCAGGAGCTCCCAGCACGAGGCTCCGTGATAGGCACCGTGAACGGGCGCGAAGTCCATTCAGTCTCCTCCCTGGAGCCAGAGCATAGCCAGGCGGTCGAGTTCGACGTGCCCGAGTCGTCGTTCTGCGACACTCCGCCCCATGCATGAAACGTTGGGCACTCGATTCGACTCGCAGATCAAACAGGTTCATGCCGCACCCGCCGACCAGGGCCGTCTCGAGCTGATCGTGCGGCGACCCGCCGTGGACGCCCGCGAGATCCTCGACGAGGCGCGCCTCGACCTCGATCTCGGGCTGGTAGGTGACCGCTGGGCCACCCGGGACGCCAAGACCCCCGTCTACCTGGCCTCCCAGCTCACGGTCATCGGCACGCGTCTCCTGGCCGCGATCGAGCCCGATCGGGCGCTCTGGCCGCTTGCCGGCGACCAGCTGTACGTCGATCTCGACCTGTGCGAGGAGCACCTGCCCGCCGGCAGCCGCCTGGCGATCGGGTCGAGTCTGATCGAGGTCAGCGAAACGCCGCATACGGGGTGCGCGAAGTTCAGTGCCCGGTTCGGCAGCGAGGCGCTGCGCTGGATCAATTCCCCGATGGGCCGGGTGCACCGCCTTCGCGGCCTGAATGCCCGTGTCGTGGAGGCCGGCGCGATCCGTGTCGGCGATGTCATTCGCCGAGCGTGATTCGGCGCGATCCTGATCATCGACGTCCACACGCACATCCTGCCGCCCGACGAGCGCGAAGCCGTCCGCGGCACGAACGCGAAGCGGCTGTTCGGAATCTGACGGCGGGACCTGGTGTACCCTGTCGCCGCCATGAAGGCCTGGTTCGCCACCATCTCCAACAGGAACGGCTGAGCCGCCCCTTCCGATTCAAGCGTCAGAGGAAGGGGCGGGAGGGACGCGTGCCGCAACTGCAGCCGTGGCTGCGCGCGCCGCGACATCCCGCCGGTGAAGGAGAGTGGCGATGCCGATGCCGCATCGAACCTTCGCCCAGGTGGCGAAGCGACGGCTCACAGGAAAAGACGGGCGAGAGCGGATCCGCGAGGTCCGGGCGCTCCTCGAGGAGCTTCCGGACTACCGGAACGGTCCGTACGCGGACCTGCGCAAGTGGCTCATCTCGGAGATCGAGGGCACCCGGGTCAAGTCCGGCGCCGTCCATCGCGATTCGGTTGCGGTTCGGCGGGAAGGCGCGGCCCAGGTCGCTCTGGTCGGCCCGCCGAATGTCGGGAAGTCGTCGTTGCTCCAGGCGCTGTCCGAGATCCAGATCAAGACGGGCGACTACCCATTCACCACGTTGCGTCCGGTGCCGGCCCTGACGCGGATCGGCGGCGTTCTCGTCCAGCTCGTCGAGATTCCCGGCCTGATCGCAGGCGCATCGGAGGATCGCGGAGGCGGCCGCGCGCTGCTGGGTGTCCTTCGTTCCGTCGACGCGATCGTCTACTGCTGCCGGGCGAATGGCGACCCGGCCGAACTCGAAGCGGTCCGGAGGGAGATCGATCTGGCCGGCATCGAGAAGCCGGGCGTCCTGGTTGCCACGCGTGCGGACGACGCCGATCCCGCGTCGGTGGCGCAACTCACCAGGGCGTTTCCAGACCTCGACGTCCTGCCCGTTTCGATCCTCGACGAGGCCAGCCTGGAGGCCTTTCGCGAGGCTGTGTGGCGCCTGACGGGCCTGCTCCGGGTCCGTCTCCGGAGCAATGGCGCGGTCGACCCCGAACCGGTTGCCTTGCGACCCGGCGCGACGGTCGCCGACGTGGCTGACTCCGTGCATCACGACCTGGGTGCCAGCTTCAGTGGCGCGCTCGTGTGGGGACCGTCGGCACGGTTCGACGGACAACGAGTGGGCCGCGACCATCCGGTGAGCGACGGTGATGTCGTGGAGATCGTGCGCTGAGCCCGTGAGCGTCCGGGCTCAGAACGTCGTCTCCGTGTCGTGGGATCGGCCGTCCGCGATCGATTCATATGCCTTGAGCGTCACGTCCAGGACGTGTCGCGCGTGCTCGGCCGTCAGGATCGGCTCGGCCTCGTCGCGCAGGCAGGCGACGAAGTGGGTCACGCCGGTCTCGACGACACCCACCTCGTCCATCGGGACATCGATGCCATCGAGCCAGCCTTCGCGAGCCTCGGGGCCGTCGTCGTCCAGATAGAGGCTCGCCGGGGCATCCGGTTCCCACGATTGCCCGCTGAAGCTGAGCGTGGCCATCGGGAAATGGAGTTCCAGCCAGGGTGCTTTCGTGGCCGGCGTCCCGAAGCTCGCCAGCAGCTGGCCGAGCGCACCGTTGGCGAATTCGAGGTTGATCAGGACATGATCGGGCGTCGTGACCTGGATCGTCCGCCCGGTCAGCGGGCCGCCCCGGACCTTCCGCGTGGGCGACGAGATCGCACCCATCGCCTGGACCCGGGCCACCGGACCGAGCAGGGCGGTCATCTCGTGGAGTCGATACACGCCGTGATCGAAGACCGGGCCGACGCCCTCGCGATAGAACGGGGTCGGGTCGCCGGTGTAATCGCGCCAGGCCGCGGGCCCGGGATCGGCATGGTGGGCCACCGCAAGTGTCGGCGTCCCATACCGGCCTGATGCGATCAGGTCGACGAGCCAGCGGAACCGCCTCGTGGCGGCGCTGCCCGGGGCGCACAGGAACCGGAGGCCTCGCGCTGCCGCCGCGGCGATCAGTCGATTCGCTTCGGCAACCGAGCCCGCCAGCGGCTTCTCCGAGTAGAGATGGAGCCCGGCATCGAGGATCGCCTGGTTCACGGGGCCGTGTATCGGGGCAGGCGTGAGATTCACGGCGGCCTGGAGATCGGTGCGGGCCAGGACAGCCTCGAGGTCCGCCACGGCGACGGCTCCGGGCGACCAGCCGGTCACGGCTCGCACGGCGGCGTCCGCCGCGCCCGGACGTGGATCGACGACCGCGCCGATCTGGACGCTGTCCGCCAGCGCCTGCAGGGCCGGCAGGTAGTGGCGGAAGAAGACATCGCCGCAGCCGACGATCGCGAGATCGACCCCGTCCTTCGCCATCACGCGTCGTCCACGAGCTCGTGCGCCAGCAGGTCCATGAGCAGGCCGTCGTGCCAACTGCCGTCCGGAAACCGCTGGTACTGGCGGAGCCGCCCAACCGGCTTGAACCCGACCTTGGCATAGGCGCGGATCGCGTTCACGTTGTCGGCCGCGGGGTCGATTGTCAGGCGATGGTGCCCGTCGTGCTCGATCAGGTGGCGCGCCAGGGCTCGAATGGCGTCGGGACCCAACCCTCGACCCTGCGCGGACGGGTCGAGAAACAGGTCGATGCTGGCGTGACGGAAGTCCGGCGTCGGCTCCTCGGTCGTCTGGATCAGGCCGACCAGCCGGCCCTCGACCTCGATCCCGTGGACCACGAGGTTCGGCTCCGCGACGAGGAACTCCGACTCGACCCGGACCAGGTCGTAGCCGGTCCACCAGCGGGCGACCTCCGGCGTCCGGAGGATCTCGACCAGCCGCGCGGCGTCACCGCGCACGAGCGGCCGGAGGGTCACCTGTCTACCGCGGATCTCCATCGCCATCTAGCTTGACCGGTGTTGCGCGCCGATGCAGCCTGCCTGCACTTCGGCCGTGGCGGACGTGAACCGCGAAGAGGAATGGCGCTCTCTCCTGACGGGCGAGCACGATGTCGGACGCCGGGAGCGCCGCACCGTGGAGGTTCGCGGCCGCGAGTCAGCCATCGAGGTGTATCCCTCTCGTAGCGCTCGCTGGTGGCCATTCCCGCTCAACCGTGATCGCCGAAAAGCATCTCACGTTGACACGCGGCTGCAAGGCTGCGGCGCGCCGCTTGCTGCGTTCGGTTCGATGAGCGACGGAGACTCGAGTTTCGTACAAATGGGGGCTCACCAGCCCAACATGAGAGTCCTGGCCGCTTCCTTTCCCGAGGATGCCCTGGCACGAAAGGCCCGAGCCATCTTGCTGACCAGATTGGCGCTCGAAGCCCACCAGGTCGGCGTCGAGACGCTGGCCGTGCCGGACGGCGCCGCGACGGCCCGGGCGGTCCTGGCCGGGCAGTTCGACGAGCATGTCGTCAACACGGCCCGGGAGGTCATGGAGCAGTTGGGCGGCACGGTGATGCTGGACATCGACGCCACCGAGTCGAACGCCTAGACCTGGCGGTCAGAGGGGCTTGCCGAGCTGCGACGTCTCGCGCCTGCGGTAGCCCCGGGCGTGCCAGAACGCGAGCGCCTCGCGGTTCCCGTCCTCCACGATCACCAGGCACCTCGGGCAACCGAGCCCCCGAAGGACGCCCTCGACGCACCCCACGAGGGCGGAGCCGAGGCCGAGACGACGGTGATCGCTTGCCGTCGTGACGTGGTAGATCCACCCGCGCCGCCCGTCCCAGCCGCCCATCGCCGATCCGACGATCCGGCCGCCCTGGTCGGCGACGAGGAACGAGCCGGGATTCCGTGCCGCGAACCTGGCCAGACCGTCATCGTCGTCGCCGATCAACCGAAAGCCGGCCTCGAGCCAGAGCGCTCGGAGCATGTCGCCATCAGCAGGGCGGAAGGCACGAATGTCGATGCCCGGTGGGATGTTCACGATCGGGTCCGCATCGGTCATGGCCGCGAGGATAGCGCGAGTCGCATGGTGAGCCGCTCGTGCCCATAGGCTGAGGCCGCGCTACTCCAGGGCCTCGCGGAGAGCCTCCTCGGCCTCGCTGTCCAGGGTGGTCTGGATCACGTCGCCGCGAAACTGGCGGAGCGCGGCGAGGGTCGCGTCGGCATTGGAGGCCTTGACCACGAAGAAGAGGGCCGATCGCCCAGGGCGGAGCGTCTGCTTGACCTCGTCGACGAAGGCATCGCTCACGCCGCGGTCGAGGGCACGGCCGACCAGCGCGCCGAGCGCCGCGCCGAGGGCGATCCCGGCCAGTGGAAAGACGAAGGTCACGAGGCCGCCGATCACGGCGCCGACGGCCGTGGCCGTCTCGGTGGTGCCGCTGATCTCGTTCTTGACGTGGGCCGTGCCGTCCGGGTCACGCTCGACGATGGCGGTGTCCTCGAACCGGACCTGGCCCTGGCGCTCCAGGGCTCGCAGGCCCGCCATGGCCGTGCGTGCGTCGTCGAAATGGTCGAACGCGATGACGACGAGTTGCATGATCCGGAACCTCCGTGTCGAGACGGCGCCAGCCTACGCTCGATCCGACGGGGACGCGTATCGTGCCCAGGCGCTCCAGGAGGCAGACATGCGGATCGCGATCATCGGCGCAGGCAACGTCCGCGTCGGACACGGGCTGCCAACAATGAGTGCGATCCAGGGTGAGAACGATCCGCTATCGTTCCCCGATGGCCGTGTACGTGGAAGGTGAGGGCGTTCGCCTCCGCGACGTCACGCTCGACGACGCCGACCTGCTCGACAGCTGGATGACGCCCGAGGCCAAGGGTTCCTTCAACGACTTCGGGGTGCCGCGATCACCGACCGACCGCGAAGCCCTGGCCCGCGGGCCGCAGCGAAACGAGCGCAATGGGGAACTGATCGTCGAGCGGATCGCGGACGGCCGCCCCATCGGCACGGTGAGCTGGCATCTCGAGCGGTACGGGCCGAACGAGGAGTCGGGCGCCTGGAACGTCGGAATCGCCCTCATCCCGGAGGCGCGCGGTCACGGCCACGGCACCGAGGCGCAGCGGCTGGTCGCGGACTTCCTGTTCGCCACGACGTCGATCCACCGGGTCGAGGCCTCGACCGACGTGGACAACGTCGCCGAGCAGCGATCGCTCGAGAAGGCGGGCTACGTTCGCGAGGGCGTCCTGCGTGGCGTCCAGTACCGGGCGGGCGCCTGGCACGACCTGGTCAACTACGCTCGACTCCGCGACGACTGAGCACCGCTCCGCCGCGGCTCGAACGCGCGCCCAGGCGACCACGCGGCTCACTCCGGGCGCTACCCGGCCCGGTCTTCGCGACGCGATTCGACGAGGGTCGTCGGGGCGTTATGGATGGCGGGGATCGTTCCCAGGCGGCCGGCCTGGTAGTCGGCGACCGCCTGCATGATCTCTTCGCGCGTGTTCATGACGAACGGACCCATCCAGGCGACCGGCTCGCGGATCGGGCGGCCACCCAGGACGATCACGTCCAGGTTCGGGCTGCGGCTCTCCTGGGTCGCGGAGGCGTCGACGGTGATCGTGTTGCCCGGCCCGAACACCGCGAGCTGCCCCGTCGTGACCGGACGCCGATCGGGCCCGACACTACCCTGCCCCGCCAGCACGTAGACGAGGGCGTTGTACTCGGCGCGCCACGGCAGTGACAGCCTGGCTCCCGGGCTGAGCGTGGCGTGGACCAGGGTCATCGGCGTGTAGGTCGAGCCGGGACCGTGATGGCCGGCCACATCTCCGGCGATCACGCGAACGAGTGTCCCGCCGTCGTTCGACGATAGCAGCGCAACCTCCGTGGCTCGCAGGTCCTGGTAACGCGGGGCTGCCCATTTCTGGTCGCGTGGAAGGTTGACCCACAGCTGCAGCCCATGGAACAGGCCTCCGCTGACCACGAGCGCCTCCGGCGGCTTCTCGATGTGCAGGATCCCGGCGCCGGCGGTCATCCACTGGGTATCGCCGTTGGTGATCACGCCCCCGCCGCCGTTGGAGTCGCTGTGCTCGAACGTCCCGTCGATCATGTAGGTCACGGTCTCGAAGCCGCGGTGCGGGTGCCAGGGCGTCCCCTTGGGCTCGCCCGGCGCGTACTCCACCTCGCCCATCTGGTCGAGATGCACGAACGGGTCCAGATCGGCCAGGTCGACCCCGGCAAAGGCCCGCCGGACCGGGAACCCCTCTCCTTCGAAGCCGCGCGGCGCGTTCGTGATACTGCGGACCGGCCGATGGCGAGCGATGGTCGGATCCGAATCCGGGATGCGCGGCAGGACGGTGATGTCGTCGACGACGATAGCGGGCATGGGACGAGGCTCCTTTGTGTCCGGCCACCATAGCACGCAAATCGTTGCATGCACAACTATCGCCCGCCGACACGAGCGGCGCTAGGCTCTGCGGGTGAGCGACGACGAGCGCCGCCTGATCCGACCGGCGACGGCCGGCGAGCGGGCCGACCCGCGCCTGATGCACCGTTCCAACCGGGCGGCCTGGGACGAGGCGGCAGAGCGCTACGAGGGCTGGCTGGCGGACGCCATCGCCGAAATCCGCGCTGGTGGCACGAACCTGTTCGGCGCCGAGGTCGAGCTGATCGGCGACCTGCATGGCCGCTGCCACCGGGCGATCCATCTCCAGTGCGCCGCGGGCCGAGACACGCTCTCGCTCTGGAACCTGGGTAGCGAGGAGGTCGTGGGCATCGACTTCAGCCCTCGCATGCTCGAGCTCGCGGCGCGCCTGACGGAGGCGACCCGTGCGCCGGCTCGCTGGATCCTGGCCGACGTTCTCGACACGCCGCACGAGCTCGACGGCACGGCCGACCTCGTCTACACCGGTCGAGGTTCGTTGATCTGGCTGCACGATCTCGACGCCTGGGCCGCCGTCATCGCGAGGCTTCTTTCGCCGACCGGCCGCTTCGTCCTGTTCGAAGGCCACCCGGTCGAATGGCTCTTCGACGCCGACGAGAGCGGCCACTGGGTCGCCACCGACTACGACTATTTCGGCGGTCCCGAGGCGTCCAGGGGCTGGGCGCCCGAGTACATCGACCACCTCTCCCTCCCGGACGCCGATCAGAGCTGGAAGTTCGCGCGTGCCTGGACGCTGGGCGAGGTCATCACGGCACTGCTCGGCGCGGACCTCCAGCTCGAGCGCGTCGCCGAGTACCCCATCGACTGGTGGGGCGGGCACGCCGACGTCCGCCCCGCGGAACGGGGCAGGGTGCCACTCTCCTTCTCGGTCGTGGGACGGCGCTTGCGTTGAGCGTCCGGCGGGCCGGCGGATCCGCCGGCCCGCTGTCAGTCACTCCGGTGGTTGTTCGACCGAGACCCAGCGGCGGTCGAGGGTCAGCTGGATGACCGGCGAGCGGTCCGCGGCGAGCGCCGCGCGCCACGCCGGCTCGAA
>Ga0153915_10005140_pt1 | contig 12161 bp, 15 predicted proteins | sample Opewatmetagenome_2_FD_107003 | JGI IMG/M metagenome (GOLD analysis project Ga0153915, IMG submission 107003) | Freshwater wetland microbial communities from Ohio, USA - Open water 3 Core 3 Depth 3 metaG | ecosystem: Environmental > Aquatic > Freshwater > Wetlands | place: USA: Ohio, Lake Erie...
GCCATCACGGCCTTCTGCTGGCTGGGCGCGGCGGTTGCCTTCGCATCGGGTCTTTAGTGAGACTGCTCGTCGTAGGTGGACCGAGGTCAGGCAAGACTAGCTGGTGCAGGGAATACATCGACGGGCGGCGGAAGTGTGGTTGCAGTGTCGGCGGAGTCCTCTCTCCGCCGATTGAAAAGCAAGGGCAACGAACTGGCTTCAACGTAATTGATCTCCTCACTGGCAAAGAGGCACCTTTCGCCCGGCTGGCCCGCCTTAAACGTTTCAAAGCAGGTGAAGCGGTTGGTGATTACACAATCAGCAGGCGTGGGATATCGTTTGCCCGCCGTGCTATTGAACGGGCGGTTGAAAGCAGGTGCGATTGGGTGGTCATCGATGAGGTCGGCCCGTTGGAACTGTCTGGTAGGGGGCTCATGCCCGCAGTCGAAGCAGCTATGGCGTCTCCAGTTGACGTGCTGATAGTGGTAAGGAGTTCGCTGAAAGAAACACTTCAGAGGCGCTTCCCTGAGTACGAATTTGTGGTCCTCGCCGATTTGACACAGTCCCCTTCGAATGCGTCTGAGCCTACAGACTGCAAGAACCGCTAAGTAGCCGCTTGCGGACCTCCCACGGAAGACTGCCGGGCTCAAGAAGAACCTGGAGAGGAAGAGCCTCTGGTGGGCATACACCCGGTCGCTTTAGTAGTTGACCTTGTCCTTCCCCTTCAGACCGAGGATTGCCCTAGCTTCGTCGGGCGTAGCTATTTCGCGTTCAAGCTCCCGGGCGATTCTGACCACCTTCTCCACCAGTTCGGCGTTGCTCTTAGCTAGTACTCCTTTGCGGACAAAGATGTTGTCTTCAAAGCCCACGCGGACATGCCCGCCCATCATTATGGATAGCGTCGCCAGGTTAAACTCGGCGGGGTAGCCTGCGCCAATTACCGACCACTTGTAGTTTTCCGGCCCGAACAGACGGTCGCTGGTCTGCTTCATATACATGATATTCTCCAGGTCAGCGCCGATCGCTCCCAGAATTCCGGTGACGAATTGCACCCAGATGGGGAATTGCACGAGTTTCCTCTTAATACAATACTGTATGTTGTACAGGTGCCCCACGTCGTATGCTTCGTGCTCGGGTCTGGTATTGTTCTCAATCATGGTCTTGCAAAAATGCTCGATGTCGCCGAAGGTATTACGGAAGATGAAGTCTTTGGTTCCGGAGGCAAAGTCCTTCTCCCAGGGGTATTTATAGTCCGAGTCCTTATATCGCTCGGCTATGGGGTGGATTGAGAAGTTGATCGAGCCCATGTTGAACGTGGCCAGTTCCGGCTTGAGAGCCGGAACAACTCTTATCCTTTCCGCCGCCGTCATTTCCATGGTCCCGCCGGTGGTCACGCACACAATGACATTGCTTCTTGCCTTAACGAGTGTGGCAATCTCCCGGTACACCGCCGGGTCAGTGGTCGGCTTGCCCGTCTTGGGGTCCCGGCCGTGGACGTGTACCGAGGCTGCGCCGGCATCGGCGCACCTTACCGCCTCATCGGCGATCTGCTGCGGTGTAAGCGGCAGATGAGGTGTCTGAGTCGGCAGCGTGATATTGCCGGTTAAGGCCGCCGTTATGATAAGCTTCTCCATTCTACGTATTCCTCCTTACGTTGCTGACCGTTAGTATCATATGTTCTGTCTCAAGTTTGTTGCTTTCGGGTGTACTCGATAAGGTGCTTCATAAGCCTTTCTCTGGTGCGCTTTATCCCTTCTGGTGTCCAGCCGTCATAGAAGCCTTTTCCAGATTTGAACCCGAGCTCACCTTTACTTACCTTGTCTTTCAGTAGCGGTGAGGGGTCGGGAGAAGCCTCTAAATCCCGCAAAACGGTATTGTGAATGGCCAGAGTCAAATCCAGCCCCACCATATCTGCATTCTCAATCGGGCCCAAAACCGGAATACGAATGCCAAAACTCTGCTTGATAGCGTCGTCGACTGTCGCTGCATCGGCAATGCCTCTTTCTACAATTGAGATAGCTTCTCGCCACAGGGCGTGCTGGAGGCGGTTAGCGACAAACCCCGGCACATCCTTCAGACACTTAATAGGGTATTTGCCCGCCTTCTTCATGAAATGATAGGTGATTTCCATTGTCTTCTCAGTGGTATCTTTCCCCTTCACTACCTCAACCAGAGGGATAAGGTACGGCGGGAACCAGAAGTGTGTTCCAACGATTCTATCCCGGTTCCTGGCTTCGGATGCTATCGCGGTTATACTGATTACCGATGTATTTGTGGCCAGAATGACGTCCGCAGGACACATCTGGTCCAATTGCCTGAACAAGTCTTGTTTCACTCTTAAGTCTTCGGCCACTGATTCGATGATAATCGGGGCTTTGGTTACTGCCTGGTCTATGTTCGTTGTTGTCCTTATCCTGCCGGTAATCCCCTTTATTTCATCCTCTGCGCCAGATTGCCCTCGCAGTAAGCTGTGGAGATTTGACCTGATGTTTTCGAGGGCTTTGTCCAGTGTTTGCTGAGTCCGGGAGTATAGGGATACCTCGTAGCCTGCCTTGGCAAAATGGAGTGCCAGTCCGTGTCCCACCATGCCCGCCCCCAGCAGAGCAACGTGATTGATTTCTTCGGCTTTCATGGACTGCCTCCTTGCCTACGCAGGCAATAACCGTGAAAACTGCCCAGGCTAGAGAAGATTGCTAATAGTTAATGACTACCAGCATACTCACCGGTTTATTGGTCTTGTTGATGATTTCCCTGCCTTCGTTGGGACCGATGTAGACTGAATCCCGGGGCCCCAGGGTAACCTCTTCCTTCTTGGTCTTAACGGTGATTTCTCCGTCCAGGACGAAGTAGTATTTCTCCGCTGGCGTAGCGCCGAATTCAGCCCCACCCCCGGGGAGGAAATGCGACATGCCCACCCAGAACTTCTCGGCTCCAGTCTCCTCTTTGCCGCTTAACCTGAAGGCTACCATCTTGAAATGACCGGCAGCCTCATAGGGCTTGACCTGAGCTAAACTGATCTTCTTCATAATGTTCCCTCCCTTTTGCCTGCCAATTACCCGGATCGCGACCAGTCCGGATTATTGTGTGCCATACTTGTAAACTCGGTCCGGGACGTTGTTGAGGTCCTTCTCATCGATGAAGGCAACCATGCGGACGATGGAGCCATCGCCCATGTACCATCGGATCGGGAAACCGGAAATCTTACATCTTTTCCCGACTACCTTAGCGATATCGCCACCCACATTTTCCCAGCCGAGGATACCGTTTTTCATCAGCAGGTTATGGCACGGTTCCCACTCGGGGAAGTCCTGCAGCACATCGTGCCCGGTGAGTTGCTTGTATTCATCACAGACGTCTTTCCTTAAAGGGCCGGGACCATGAGGTCCGATAGCAGTGTGGAGCGGATGGTCCAGAGCTTGCTGGTCCACCCCGACAGCTTTGGCATTATGTGACACGAACCATTCACCCGCCTCTCTGCCCAGTCCGGGCGAATAGCAGAAATAGGTGGTGTTATCGCCCCAATATTTGTTCCAGCCGGTATGGACAATGATGATATCCCCCGGCTTCATCGGCAACTTCTTGTTGGCCGCGTCCAGGTCCCTGGCGGTGATGAGTTCCCATTTCTTCTTGGGGATATCCCAGATTACAGCATCGCCATAGTAGCAGGTCAGAGGAATCTCGTGAGTAAACAGACCGCCCTCAAATACGTGCCCTGGCGAATCGGCATGGGTGGTGCAATGCATGACGGTCGTTATTTTCTGGGACAGAACGCCGGACTTTGCCATATAGTGCATTCTTTCGATCTTAACATCTTCGAAATACGGCCACAGCGGGGAACCGGCACCGAACGGGTGGCTCAAATCAACCAGAACTTCTTTTCCCATAATATATACCTCCTTGAATTCTTGGCTATTAACTATTCTGTTACCAGGTGGTCACACCACCGTCAATGTAGAGGATTTGCCCGGTGATGAAATCTGACGCCTTTGAGGCGAAGAATATGGTGGCTCCCACAATATCCTCTGGCATCGCCCAGCGGCCGAGCGGGATACGGGACTTCATCTGCTGGGCAAACTGGGGATTGGCTAGGGCGGGACGGGTGAGGTCGGTTTCCACAACGGTAGGCGCGACTGCGTTCACCAGCACGTTATACTTGGCCCACTCGCAGGCCAGCGTCCGTGTCAGACTATCTACCGCTCCTTTGCTGGCACAATAAGCGGCGTAATCCGCCGGGAGGCCGTATCTGCCTCTCACCGATGATACGTTTATGATCTTACCGCTACGCTGCTTGATCATCACTCGCCCAGCCGCCTGGCAGGTGAGGAAAGTGCCCCGGGTGTTAATATCCATGACCTTCTGCCACTCATCAACGGGGAAACTGTCGGCCGGTTTGCGAATGGCCAGACCATGAGCGTTCACCAGGATATCAATGTGAGGGAATCTCTTCAGGACACTGTCGACCATAGCAGCCACTGACTTGTCATCGGTAACCTCCACCGCGACAGCCAGTGACTTTCTGCCCCGGGCTTGTATCTCGTCGGCTACCGACTTGAGATGTTCCAGTTTGCGGCTAGCCACAGCGACGTCGGCACCCGCGTCTGCCAGGCCCAGAGCCTGTGCCCGACCGATGCCCCCGGCACCACCAACCACTATAGCGACCTTGCCTGTTAAGTCAAACAAATTGCCGATATTGCACCTCCTTTCTCAGAGCTTTCTGCGCCTGCGCAGCACCGATGCGGTAATGGAAACAGCCACATTTTGGAGTGAGCTCCGATTCATCTCTTATCTCCATGCCCCCCAATCCAGATGATTTTATGACCGGAGATAACCTGTCCCAAGAATATCACCGCCGGGTGGCAATCGTCAACTGTTGGGCCGGTTCTAAATCATGTTCTAAGGCAGGAGCCCTCCATTGAGTCTGTGGTGGCAGGCATTGGTGACCAAAGGAATGAAGAAAGGGGCACTTGCGCCACGCCATAGCTGTTTCCGCAGTTGCGAGGTGACGTCCCTGTCAGCTTGACACCGCGCAATCTGGGGTGCTAGAATCGCCCTTTCTGTATGGGGGTGCAAGATTTACGCTGTTATCGAAGTAGGTGGCAAGCAATACAAGGTAGCCCCGAAGCAAACAATAGAGGTCGAGCGCCTGGATGTCGCTGAAGGCGACCGAGTTGAGCTCGATAGAGTCCTATTCATTGGGGGAGATGGGGATAGCCTCGTGGGAAATCCGGTTATCAAGGGTGCTAGGGTCGTGGCTACTTCTTTGGGGGAAGCTAAGGGAGAGAAGGTCATCGCATTTAAATATAAGGCTAAAGTCCGCTATCGCAGGAAGAAAGGACATCGCCAGATTCACACCAGAATACTGGTGAACGAAATCATCAAAGGCTAAGGAGAACAGGCATGGCACATAAGAAGGGCGGTGGCGCCTCGAGTTACGGGCGAGATAGTATAGCTAAGCGTCTGGGGGTAAAAAAGTATGGAGGAGAACAGGTTCGCGCTGGAGCTATTCTGGTCCGGCAACGTGGGACCCGCATCCTGCCAGGGGAGAATGTCGGATTGGGGAAAGATTATACCTTGTTTGCGTTAATAGACGGCTACGTCAAATACGAGCCGGCAACGAGATACAAAAAGAGGGTGAGCGTTTACCAATGAAAGCTAAAATCCATCCGAAGTATTATGAAAAAGCCAAAGTAACATGTCTCTGTGGTAATACTTTTACGATCGGTTCAACGAAGCCAGAAATCAGGGTAGAAATATGTGGCAAATGCCATCCCTTTTATACCGGTGAACAAAGGATAGTCGACTCCCTAGGGCGTGTGGAACGCTTCAAGAAGCGATACAAGGTAAAGTAAAATACGCTCGTTTTCCTATTCCCTGTTGTGACAGCGTCCTTTTGACGGGGAAGGTCTTTGCTTTCAGGATTAACTCAGCAAACGGGAAGGTCAATCAGCGCGGTTACTGCAGAGATAGCTTTATGTTTTCAGTTGTTTCTATCATAATATTCCCGGGGATTTCTCATGCTGGATAGTTACCGCCTTAGCTGTCAACACTCGGAAGGGATGAGGCATTGATGCCGGAGCCCTTTCATTACGGCGGCCAGGCAGTCATAGAGGGGGTGATGATACGCGGGAAGGAGACTGTAGCCATTTCCGTGCGTCAGCCTAACGGACAGTTGAGCGTGGTGAAACAGCCCCTGGCCAGCATATACAAAGGGCGCCTCAGACAGATACCTTTAATAAGAGGAGTCATCGTTCTCATTGAAACCCTGGCTTTGGGCACGCAGTCATTACTTCACTCTGCTCAAGTCGCCGTAGCGGAGGAGGGAGAACAGAGAATACCTACAGCGGTCCTATGGGGCACCGTAGCTGTTAGCCTTGCTCTAGGCGTGGCCCTTTTTTTCATGCTGCCTCTCTTCGCCACCCGATATCTTATAGACCCTTACATAGAATCTGCTTTGTTGAGCAACCTGTTTGAGGGACTTATCCGTATCGGCATATTTGTGGCTTACCTCAAGTTGATAAGTCTGATACCTGATATTAAGAAAGTCTTTGCATACCATGGAGCCGAGCACAAGGTAGTGAATGCCTATGAAGCAGGGGTGCCTCTGGATGTGGAGTCGGTTAAGAAGTATTCGACCGCCCATGCTCGCTGCGGCACCGCTTTTCTATTCATTGTCCTGATCGTAGCTATTCTGGTCTTTGCCCTGGTTGGTCAACCAACTCTATGGATTCGGATACTATCTCGTATTGCCCTCATCCCGGTTATCGCGGTCATCAGCTATGAGATTATGAAATTCGGGGCGGGTCACATCGACAACCGCGTAGTCCGGGTTCTCCTGGCTCCGGGGCTGTTGTTGCAGAGAATAACCACTAGGCAACCGGACGATAGTCAGATAGAGGCCGCCATATCGGCACTGAACGAGGTCATCAAGATTGACCAGACTGCCGAGTCTACCGGAAGTACATGATGCCGCATTGACAAAATAACAGAAACTTATTACCATAGTAAATAGCCATTGACCCTTGAGGCAGTGAGCTAAAGAATTCCGTGGTTAAGAGTCCGCTTGGATCGGCGGTGACCGAGACGGACAACAGGAGTTGTTTGAATAACCCTCTCGGTTATGCCGAGAGGGTTTTTGGTTTATGGCTATGTATGGCGATATTGGCGTAACCAAATGCTAAGGACAGGCTTCATTGGCGCGGGAACGACAGGCACTGCCCTGGCGGTAAGGCTTTCTCAGAGAAGATGGCCGGTGGTGGCTGTGTCGAGTCGGACTCTGTCCTCGGCACAAAGGCTAGCCAACAGGGTGCCGAATTGCCGGGCTTACCACACAGCTCAGGAGCTGGCGGATGTTGCCGAACTGGTCTTCATAACCACTCCCGATGATGTCATCGCGCAGGTGTGCAGCGACGTCCAGTGGCATAAGGGCCAAAGCGTCCTGCATTGTAGCGGCGCTCATTCCGTAGATATTCTGGAACCGGCCAGGAAACAGGGGGCGACTGTGGGTTCCTTTCATCCGTTGCAGACTTTTGCCGATGTTGATCAGGCCATAGCCAATCTGCCCGGCTCCACCTTCGGCCTGGAAGCTGAAGAACCACTACTCTCGACGCTAAAGGAGTTAACTCGCCTCCTGACCGGCGACTGGATTGAACTCAAACCCGGTGACAAGGTGCTGTATCACGCAGCGGCTGTTTTCGCCTGCAACTATCTGGTAACCCTGGTTAAGTTGGCCCTGGACCTGTGGAAGGACTTCGGAGTATCGCCTGAGGAGGCCACCAAGGCTCTGCTGCCCTTGCTCAGAGGGACGTTAGACAACATTGAGAAGGTCGGCCTACCTGACTGCCTGACCGGCCCCGTAGCCCGCGGGGACGTGGGCACGATAAGGAGGCACCTGAGGGCTCTTGCTGCCAGGAACGCCTCCTCGCTGACGACCTATCGAGAGCTGGGGCTTCAGACTATTCCTATTGCTCTAGCCAAAGGCAAGGTCAGTGAACGGAAGGCAGAAGAGATGAGAATGCTGTTTGGGCACACTGAGTCTTTCGCTGATTGTGATTCTGAGGTAGCAAAGCGACCGAAGAGTCTAGCCGGAGGGAAACCGGGGCAAGGGTTTAGAGATCGCGGAGCTTCTTCGCCACACCCAAAATGACATAAAGGAGACAGAGAATGAGAACTATGCTGAAAAGTAAAATCCACCGGGCCCGGGTCACCCAGGTCGATCTAGACTACGAAGGTAGTATCACTATTGACCGGTCTCTCATGGAAGCTGGCGACATACTGCCCTTCGAAAGGGTGGAAGTACTGAACATCAACAATGGGGCCAGGTTCAGCACTTACGCCATCGAAGGTGAGGCGAATACGGGGATTATCGGCGTCAATGGTGCTGCCGCCAGACTGGTGGCCAGGGGCGATATAGTTATCATCATCTCGTATTGCCAGGTCCCTGACGATGAGGCAATTAATATGGTGCCCAACATAGTTCGCGTGGATAGTCAGAACAGAATCGTTGAGCCTTTGCCTGTAATTCCTCAATGGGAGAGAATTCAGAAATCAGTAGTCAGTGGGAGTAGCTCCTGATGTTGAATCCTGACTATTGAATGCTGGCTACTGACGACTTTTCAAGGGGGAGAAATGCGGGTTACTATCGCCGAGATAAAACAAATGAAACAAGCCAATGATAAGATACCAATGCTCACTGCTTACGACTACGTGACTGCCAGGATGGTTGATGAAGCTGGCGTGCCCTTGATACTGGTCGGAGATAGCCTGGGGATGGTGATGTTGGGCTACGAGTCAACCATCCCGGTGAGCATGGAAGAGATGATTCATCATACCAAAGCTGTAGTTAGAGGGGTGAAGAAGGCCTTAGTAGTTGGCGACATGCCGTTCATGACCTATCATATCAGCGTCTCCGATGCTTTACGTAATGCTGCCAGGTTCATTCAGGAGGCGGGGGCGCAGGCGGTGAAACTGGAGGGCGGCGAAATTGTTGCTGAGACAGTCAGGCGTCTTGTTGGCTGTGGTATTCCAGTAATGGGGCACATCGGGCTTACCCCGCAATCCATACATCAGTTGGGAGGGTTTAAGGTGCGTGGCAAGGGCCTTGAGGAGGCCAGGAAGCTGCTCTACGATGCTCGCATTCTGGAGGAAGCCGGGGCTTTTGCCGTCGTTCTGGAATGCACTCCCGCGCCTCTTTCCAAATTGATTACCAAGACGGTGTCTATCCCGACGATTGGCATCGGGGCGGGACTTGACTGTGACGGCCAGGTCCAGGTAATCAGCGACCTTCTGGGCCTTTATACCGAATTTGTGCCCAAGCATGCTAAGCAGTATGCCAGGCTGGCTGGGGAGATTAAGACTGCAGTGTCCAGTTATATGTCCGAAGTCAAATCCGGCAGTTTCCCCACCGCGGAACAAAGCTACAGCATGGACGAAAACCTGATTGCCGCCATCGTTAGCGAAGCCAAACAATCCAAGTGCAGATAGTGAGAACAACTGCAGCCTTCTGTCATTCTGAACGACGTGAAGAATCTCATTGAACTCTGACGACCATGCGGGTAGCAAACACCATCTCCGACGCAAGGGCATTGAGACAGCAACTCAAGGGCTCAGTTGGCTTCGTGCCCACCATGGGTTGTCTTCACGAGGGCCATCTGGCCCTGGTAAGAAGAGCGAAGATGGAAAACTCTGCCGTCGTTGTCAGCATTTACGTCAATCCCACTCAGTTCGGCCCCAGGGAGGATCTTGGAGCTTATCCGCGGGACCTTGATCGCGACCTGGAGCTTCTGGAGAAAGAGGGAACGGATATCGTCTTTGTCCCATCTGACGACGAAGTATATCCCCGTGAATTCAGTAGCTGGGTGGATGTCGAGAAAGTGACCGAGCGACTTGAGGGGGCATCTCGTCCCGGGCACTTCAGGGGTGTGGCCACCGTGGTGGCCAAGCTGTTCAATATTGTCCAGCCAACCAGGGCATACTTCGGGCAGAAAGATGTTCAGCAGGTAGTAGTCATCAAGAAGATGGTAGCCGACCTTAACATGGGCATAGAGATCGTGGTCGTGCCTACGGTCAGGGAGAGCGATGGTCTGGCCATGAGCAGTCGTAATGTCTACCTTAACCCCGAGCAGCGTCAGGCTGCCACGGTATTGTTCAAAGCCCTTGCGTTAGCCCGGCAATTAAGGGAAGGCGGAGAAGGGGATGCTGAGACGATTCGCCGGCAAATGACCGCCCTCATCCGGAAAGAACCTCTGGCTCAGATTGACTATGTCAGCATTGCTGATGCCGTGACACTGGGGGAACTGACCTTGATTGACCGACCGGCAGTAGCCTGCCTGGCTGTCAGGATGGGCAAAACGCGGTTGATAGACAACATGCCCTTGAGATAGTTGCTTCGCATCTCACTGTGACATTCTTGTGATCTGTCGTTCCTTGTTCCCTTCTTTTCAGCAGGTTCTGAATAAGTTATGATTCACCAATGCCTGATTGCTCGGTCTGGAGAAAACTGTTCCGAGTTGCGTTGGTCTTGTCCGAAATGATAAAAGCCGCTATACTTGAAGGCTGTCTCTACGGACAAAACACGGGAATAATTGAAAAGAGGTGAATATGCCGGCTAAGTCCAAATCGGAGAATACAGTATTGAGAGTGTGGCTTCTGTTGCACAGGGTGCGCGACACACTCACTCTGTGCGAGGATTCGGTATTCGGGAAATACGGGCTCACTATGGAACAGTTCGGAGTGCTTGCCACCGTAAAAGGCAGCGGTGGCTCTTTGAGGCCGAGTGACCTGGCCCTTCTTCTGGAACGCAGCCCAAACAGCGTCAGCATGCTGGTCGACCGCATGGTCAAAGCTGGTCTGGTCAAAAGGACGAGAGACAGGAAAGACCGCAGAGTAGTGAATGTGGCTTTGATCAGCAAAGGAGAGAATGCTCTTAGACCGGCGGCTCCGGGGGGCTGGGAACTTGCTCAGAAGATTCTGTCGCCGCTATCAGACAAGGAGCTGTGTGTCCTGGCCGATCTGCTTGAGGCAGTGAAATGCGAGTGCCTTGCGCATCTAAATCCCGAAACGGATATGGCGAAAATCGTCAAGAACAGTGTCACCCGACGACCTGATCTATATAAGGAATGGAACAAGACCTTTCCCTCTAGCGCCCAAGCCAAGCGCCGGGTCGCCAGGAGAAAGAAGGCCAGTTAACCTACTGCCGTGATGGAATGGTCATGATAGCGACCAGCTAGGCAATGATCGGATCAAGATAAATAAGGAGAGACTGAATATGGCGAGGAATTCTGAATCCGGGGATACAGTCTTGAGAGTGTGGCTTCTGCTGCACCGGGTCCGCGACACACTCGTTTTGTGCGAGGATTCGGTATTTGGGAAATACGGGATTACTACGGAGCAATTCGCAGTACTTGCGGCCGTGCAGTCCCGCGGGGGTTCTTTAAGGCCAACCGACCTGGCTTCAATTCTTGAACGCAGCCCGAACAGCGTCAGTATGCTGGTCGACCGCATGGTCAAGGCCGGTCTGGTGAAAAGAACAAGAGACAGGATAGACCGAAGAGTGATAAATGTGACTCTGACCGATAAGGGGAAGAAGGCCGTTGAACCCGCCGCTCCGGCGGGCTGGGAGCTTGTCCAGAGAATTCTGTCGCCGCTATCAGACCAAGACAAACATACCCTTGCGGGTCTGCTTGAGACCGTAAAGTGCGAGTGCCTTGGTTACCTGCATCCGGAAAGGGAGGTGGCGGAAATCGTCAAGAACAGCGTCACCAACCAACCTCGTTTATACGAACGGATGCTTAAGAACCTTCTTATGTCGGGCTCCGCAGCCAAACGACAGGGTGGCAAGAAGGCGAAGACCAGGTAGTGCGGACGACTGACAGTATCCAGGGTGGCCGGCGGAGAGCAGTCCGACAGGGGCGGCCACAATCCCCAAACATCAGGTTTACAGCGAATAAACAGTCCCGGCTTGTGCTTGATTTGACAACCCAAAAGCCCTGCTGTATAATTGGCATACTCCTCAATGGAGATCATGTACGCACGTTAACAATTGAATAGGTTTTGTGTTCTGTCTGGCGTGAGTCAAGGGAATAAGAGCATAGAGTGGATGCCTTGGCATCAGCAGCCGAAGAAGGGCGTGGCAAGACTGCGAAAAGCCTCAGTCAGCTGTCTAGCTAGCTTAGCTGGGGATTCCC
>Ga0153915_10005141_pt1 | contig 12159 bp, 8 predicted proteins | sample Opewatmetagenome_2_FD_107003 | JGI IMG/M metagenome (GOLD analysis project Ga0153915, IMG submission 107003) | Freshwater wetland microbial communities from Ohio, USA - Open water 3 Core 3 Depth 3 metaG | ecosystem: Environmental > Aquatic > Freshwater > Wetlands | place: USA: Ohio, Lake Erie...
CATAGGTGATCGCCGGCTCGGCGAGCGTCGAGCCGTTGGCGTAGGCGATCGGCTCCATCAGGAACCGCTTCACGTCGTCCCGCCCCGGGAAGTAGCGGTCGAGCATCTCCCCGGTCGTCTCCGGATTGTTGTCGTAGAAATTCATCGCCCGCAGGTCGGTGAAAAACCGCTCGACGGTCTCCGCCGGGACGCGGAAGCGCTCGATGAGCAGGCGGGTGAAATCCGCGCGGTCGAAGGTCGTCGTGAGGTCGAACTGCGGATTGACGAACCGGATGCCCTTGAGCTGCACGATCGAGTCGGCGATATCCTTCGACCAGTACTTGCGCACCGACTTGATCATCCCGATCGGAAAGCCGTGGAGCGAGATGTCGAAGATGTGCCCTCCCCTGCGGGTGAACCAGGTGGCCAGGCCCCCGAGTTGGTAGTGGTGCTCGAGCAGCAGGACCTTGCGGCCGCATTTCGCCAGGCAGTTGGCGCCGGTGAGGCCGGCGAGCCCGCTGCCGATCACGACGACGTCGTAGTAGTCGCCGACTCCTTTTAGCCAGTCCTGAGCCATGAAAGATCCCCACTAAGAACGGCGTTGCACGCCCGGGCAACTGGGAATTTGCCGCGGCTGCATTTGTCGGAATCGGGGATCCTCACGCCAGCGTCCTGCCCCGGGCCGCCGGCTCCAGGATGTGCAGGTTGGCCATCGAGATGCCGCTCAGCATCGAGCCGACGATCCCGAGCAGTCCCTGGTCGGTTCCGCAGAGGTAGAGGTTGGCCAGATGCGTGCGGCCCGTGGGATTCTTGAGCGGCGCCCCGTAGACCGCCCCCTCGAGGTGCCCGGTGAACCGCTCGACGGTGCACGGCGTGAACATGTCGGTGGCGACGGTGGCCGCCTGCAGCGCAGCGGGGTCCGCCGCCGGCAGGAACCGGCACGCGACGGCCGTCAGCTCCTCAAACCACCGCCGCTTGTCGACCTGATAACGCTCCCCCGGCAGCCCCGCCCAGCGACCGTGATCCGCAAGGGCGGTCACGCGCAGCAGCCCTTCGGGGAGCTGGCGCTCGCCGAACTGGAAGTTGTTCGGCAGGCAGATCACCCCGCTGCGGAGATCGACCTGCGCATCGGGCCTCGCGTAGCTGAACTGGTCGGAGTCGTTGAAGAAGATGATCGTCTCGGTTCCCAGCCCCAGCGCCGCCGGTTGGGCGGAAAGCACGCGGATCGCCTCCACGAACGACAGCCGCTTGGAGGGCGCAACAGTCGGGACCGGGGTGGCCGCCGGAAGGGAGGGATCGCAGAGCGCCAGGGTCTCGGCCGAGCCGATGGAGGAAAGGACGTGGTCGGCGGTCGTCTCCGTGCCGTCATCGAGCACAAGCGCAGCGGCCCGCCCGTCGCGGGCCGCGATCCGCGCCACGCCGCATCTCATATGCCGTTCGCCGCCCGCCTCGCGGTATTTCTCGGTGAGGACGCGGATAACCTGCCGGACGCCTTCGAACGGGCGCGCAAGCCCCTCGAGGAAGAGCGCGCGGAACATGATCTTGAACTGCCCGACGTCCATGTCGCGCTCCCGGGAGCTTCCGTAGTAGAAAAGCGGGCAGAAGATCATCTCCTCGAGCAGGGAGTCGCGCACATGCTCCCTCACGAGTTCCCTCGCCGAGCCCACCGGGGCGTCGAAGGACACCGCATCCTGCGTACGGACGAAGGCCGCCAGGCGCCGAAAGCCGTCGATCTCCCGCGGGAAGCGGTCGGCGACGCCGGCCTCAAGCACCGCAAAATCGTTCGTGAACCGGAGGGACGTCTCCCCGCGAGGCCCGAAGGCGATGCGCGAACCGGTCTGCGGACACAGCCCAAGTTCCTCCCTGTCGATGCGGAGCTGGCGCAGCAGCTTGCCCAGCGGCGTCCCCTTGACTCCCGGCGGAACGAAATTGGTCACCGCGTGCAGTCCCACGTCGTACTTCCGGCCGCCGATGCTGTAGAATCCGTTCAGTCCGCCGGGGGCGTTGTGCCGCTCGAAGAGCGCCACGCGCCGGCCGAAATGGGCAAGACGGATGCCCGCCGCCAGGCCGGACATCCCGGCCCCGATGATCACCACGTCGTAATGCGGACCGATCTTCACGAAACGGCGGAGGGAGATGCGGGCATGAAAAAGGCCGGGAGTGCTCCCGGCCCTGTCGTCTTCGGCGAGTCCGTTACTTCTTTCCGGCGATCGCCTCGAACTTCGGGGTCAGGTACTCCGCACAGCTGTCCAGGGAGGCCAGCTTCATATAGTCGGACTCGGGCACCTCGATGCCATGGCGCTTGCGCAACTCCATGACGATGTCGAGGAAGTCCATCGAATCGAGCTGCAGCTGGTCCCGCAATCGCACGTCCGGCTTGAGGTTGCTCAGATCCTCGTCGGGGGCGATGTCGGCGATGATTTCAATGACCAGCTGTTTGCATTCGTCTTTCGTCATAAAGGGTCCGGAGTCAGGGCCGGTAGCGGATGATGATGAGGGTGGAATTGATTCCGAGCATACCAAATGAGTTGTTCAGAATTGCGTCAACCCGTTTTGCCTTGCAGGGCTGGTTCAACACGAGGCCGGGCAGCGCGCACTGGGGATCGAGGTCGTCGACGTTGATCGTGGGGTGCACCATCAGGTCGTCGAATGATGGCAGGTTGCCCGCCAGTTCGAGGGCGCCGGCGGCGCCCATCGCGTGGCCGATGAAGCTCTTGGTGTTGTTGATGTGGACGTCGGGGCAGCCCGCGAACACCTCGCCGATGGCCTGGCACTCCTGGATGTCGCCCTGCGGAGTGGCCGTCGCGTGCGTGTTGACGATGTCGATGTCGGCCGGGGTCAGCCCGGCATTGGCGACCGCCTTGCGGATGCATTCCGCCTGGCGGACGGAGTTGGGAAGCACGTAGTCGGTGGCGTCCGAGTTGACGCAGTAGCCGCCCACCTCGCCGTAGATCTTCGCGCCACGGGCCACGGCGTCCTCGAGCCGCTCCATCGTGAAGATGCAGCCGCCCTCGCTGACGACGATACCGTTGCGTTTGCGGTCGAACGGTCGGCTGGCCTTGGCCGGGTCGGGATTGGAGGCGAGCGCCCCCTGGCTCTTGAACGCCGCAAAAATGCCGAAGGTGTGGATGCTCTCGCTCACGCCGCCCGCGAACGCCACGTCGACCTCGCCCAGTCGCAGCATCTGCGCCGCGTGGATCACGCCCAGGTTGCCGGCCGCGCACGCCGCGCCCAAAGTGTAGGCGGGGCCGGTGACGCCCAGGTTCAGCGAGACCTCGCCGGCCGGGTTGTTGGCCACGGTCCGCGGGTTGTGGTGGTGGGTCCAGAACTTCGTGTCGAACTTGAAGAGGGAGACGTTGTAGATCTCGTTCTCAGTCTCGACATTGCCGTGCTCGGTGATCCCGAGGTAGACGCCGGCGCGCGCGTGGTCGCACTTCTCCCAGTCGATCCTGCTGTCCGCCAGCGCCTCGCGGGCGCAGTGGATGCTGATGCTCCCGGCACGGGTGCCGATGCGCACATCCTTCTTTTTCTGGTACCGCAGGGGGTCGAAATGGCAGACGCCCGCGGGCTGCGGCCCCATGTAGCGCACTTCGAGCAGCTCCACGCCGGAGACGCCGGTGAGAAGGTTCTGCCGGTACTCCGACAGCGTGTTGCCGTTCGGCGCGGTAAGGCCGACTCCAGTGATGACGATGCGGGACTGCTTCATGGAAGGGATCGAAAAGGCCCGCCGCTGGCACCCGCCGGCGAAGGGCCACGCCGTTTTGCCTAGCCATTGCCCGGCGAAAATCAATAAAAGTCTCCCAATGAATGTCCTCGTGGTCGGCGGCGCCGGATACATCGGCAGCCATTGCGTCCGCCAGTTGGTGGCATCCGGACACCGCCCGGTGGTCTTGGATAACCTCGTCTACGGGCACCGCAAGGCGGTCGCGCCCGGTATTCCCTTCCACGACGGCGACCTCGGCGACGAGGTCGCCGTCCGGGCGATCCTCGAGAAGGAGCACATCGAGTGCGTCATGCACTTCGCCGCCTTCTGCTATGTGGGCGAGTCAGTCAACGATCCCCTCAAGTACTACTTCAACAACGTCGACGCGACCCTGCACCTCCTGCGCGCGATGCTCGCCGCGGGGGTGCGGAAATTCGTCTTCTCCTCAACCTGCGCCACCTACGGGATTCCGCCCTCGCTGCCCATCGTCGAGACGACTCCGCAGGATCCGATCAATCCGTACGGGCGCACGAAGCTCGACGTCGAGAACCTCCTCAAGTCGCTCGCCCTGGCCCACGGACTGAGCTTCGCCGCTTTTCGCTACTTCAACGCTGCCGGCGCAGCCGAGGACGGCACGCTTGGCGAGGACCACGACCCCGAGACCCACCTCATCCCGCTCGCCATCGACGCCGCGCTCGGGCGCCGCCCGCCCCTGCAGATCTTCGGCACCGACTATCCGACACCCGACGGCACCTGCCTGAGAGACTACGTGCACGTCGACGACCTGAGCCGCGCCCACATCGCCGTGTTCGACCGTCTCTCGAAGCCCGGCACCGGGCTGTTTTTCAATCTCGGAACCGGCCGGCCGACGTCGAACCGCGAAGTGCTTCGCGCCGTCGAACGGCTCGCGGGCAAACCCGTTCCGGCAGTTGAGGCGCCCCGGCGTGCGGGCGATCCCCCGGCCCTTTATGCCGATGCCTCGCTCGCGAGGCGCGGATTGGGCTGGGAGCCGAAGTTCCCCGACATCGATTCCATCGTGGCCACCGCCTGGCGCTGGCACATGGCCCACCCGAAGGGGTTTGACGGACGGCGCTGACGGCGGGCATCCCGCCGATCTCTCTGCGTCTATTCGGTCTTCAGGCCGAGTGTCCCGATGCGCTTGCGCAGGGTTGTCCGGGTGATCCCGAGGCGCTCCGAGGCGCGCACCAGGTTGCCTTTCTCATCGCGCAGCACCCTGACGATCATCTCCCTCTCCAGGCGCTCGAGCACCGGCTCGGAGCTCTCCGATTTCAGCCGCGAGTAGACATAGTCGAGGGCAGCCTCGAGGGTCATCGCGGGCTGCGCGGGGCTCGCCGGTATCGCGGCCGGAGCGATCGGCGCGGCAGCTGATTGGACCCCCGGCACGGCGGGAGCGGCAGGAGCGACAGCTGCAGGGGGGGCGGCCGCAACGGAAGGTCCCGCGGCGGCTCCTTCGCGAATCTCGGGCGGAAGATCCTTGAGCAGGATGGTGTCGCCCTGGGCGATGACCGCGCTGCGGTAGACGGCGTTCTCGAGCTCGCGGACGTTGCCGGGCCATCGCTGCCTCAGGAGCACGGCCATCACCTCGGCCGAGACCTTTTTCACACGGGCTTTTTTCTGCTTCTCGAGGGTCTGCAGCACGTAGTCGACGATCGGGGGGACGTCCTCCATCCGCTCGCGCAACGGGGGCATCCGGATCCGGACGACGTTGAGCCGGTAGTAGAGGTCTTCGCGGAAGGTGCGGTCGCGCACCATAGCCTCCAGATCCTTGTTCGTGGCGGCGATCACGCGCACGTCGACCTTGATCGTCTCGATGCCGCCCACGCGCTGGATCTCGCCCTGCTGGAGCACGCGCAGGATCTTCGTCTGCGTCGCCGGGGCCATGTCGCCGATCTCGTCGAGGAAGATCGTGCCGCCGTCGCACTGCTCGAACCGGCCGATGCGCTGCGCCGTCGCGCCCGTGAACGCGCCCTTCTCATGCCCGAAGAGCTCGCTCTCGATGAGGTTTTCGGGAATCGCCGCGCAGTTCACCGCGACGAACGGCCGGCCGGCCCGGTGGCTGTGCTGGAAGATGCTCCTTGCGACCAGTTCCTTGCCCGTGCCGCTTTCGCCGGAGATCATCACCGTCACGTCGCTTGCGGTGACCTGCCCGATGATCTTGAAGACCTCCTGGATCGCGGGCGAGCTCCCGACGATGCCCTCCTTGTAGTCCTCGGTGTTCAGCGTCGGCAGGTACTCGCCCCCGGCATGCATGTCGGCCTCGGTCCGGAGCGCGCTCTCGGCGATGCTGAGGATGCGCTGCGGATCGAACGGCTTCATGATGTAGTCGAAAGCGCCGTACTTCATCGCCTCGATCGCCGTCTGGGCCGTCCCGAACGCCGTCATCAGGATCACAAGCTGCTTGGGGTTGATCGAGCGGATGTGCTGCAGTGTCTCGATCCCGCCCATCCCGCCCATGCGGATGTCCAGGAACACCGCGGCCGGCTGGCTGCGCCGCACCGCCGCGACACCTTCCTCGCCGCTGCCCGCTTCCGTCACCGCATACCCCCGCGAGGAGAGCACGCGGCTCAGCGAATAGCGGATCTCGGAGTCGTCATCGATGATCAGGATTGCTGGCTGCGATCCCATGGAGTCGAGCTTGGTATTTATCAATTAGCCTTCCGCACGGAAGTGCTTTACTTACGGCGAATGCTCGGATGGTCAATTCAACTATTCCGCATCCGCGGAATCCGGATTGCAGTCCATTTCAGTTTTCTCCTGCTTTTGGCGTATGCCGCCTGGGAGGGCTGGGCTGAGAATGCGGATGTCCGCTGGGCCGGGCTCGCGGCCAACGTGGGGTTCATCCTCCTGCTGTTCGGCTGTATCGTGCTCCATGAATTGGGGCACTCGTTCATGGCGAGGCGGTTCGGCGTCGGAGTCTCGGGAATCCTTCTGCTGCCCATCGGCGGCATGGCTGAATTCGACTCGATCCCGCGCGAACCGCGACGCGAGTTCCTCATCTCGCTCGCGGGCCCTGCGGTCAATTTCGTCATCGCGGCGGGGTTCATGCCATGGATCGGATGGCCGGCCGACTGGAGCGGCACGACCATCGAGCTGAGCGCCCGCGGAATCGGCGACCTGATCCTCCGGATCAACCTGGTCATGGGCGTCTTCAACCTCGTTCCGGTCTTCCCGATGGACGGCGGCCGAATCCTCCGGGCGGTTCTCGCTGCGCGGCGCCCCTACCTCCAGGCGACCTTCTGGGCCGCGATCATCGGCAAGGTGCTCTCGGTGGCGGGCGTCATCCTCATGCTGACCGTCTGGAGCAATCCGATCGGCGCCCTGCTCTTCGCGTTCATCTTCCTCGCCGGGGAGCTTGAATACCGCGCGGTGCGCCGGCAGGAGATCGAAGCGGCCCGCCTTGCGGCCCTCCTGCGCCATCATTACTTCGGGGCGATGGCGGCGGAGCCCGGACTGCAGGCCGTTTCCCGGGCGGCCGACAGGGCCGATGCCCCGTCCGGGAATGCGCCGCCCCCGTCGTCGATTCCGCCGGCGGCCGGCTGAGCCGGCCTGCGCCGCGCATACGGGTTACGGCGCCACGAGCTTCTCGCGGACTGCGTAGCGGATGAGGTCGGCCAAGCTCGCGCACCCGAGCTTCTGCATGAGCCGCCGGCGATAGGTTTCGACGGTCTTGACGCTCACGCCCAGCCGCTCGGCGATCTCCCGGTTGCGGAGGCCCTCCGCGAGCAGCCGCAGCACCTGCTGCTCCCGCTCGGAGAGCGGCGAATGCGCCGTCCCGCCGCCGCCACGCAGTTCCCGCCGGTACTCGGTCAGGATCGATGCGGTGGCCTCCGGACTCAGGTACAAGCGCCCTTCAAGGATCATGCCGATCGCCCGCATCAGCTCATCCGGAGCGTTCTCCTTGAGCAGGTACCCGTGGACCCCGGCCGCGAGGGCCGCGTCTACCACGGCCGCCGAGAAGTCGGCCGAGAGCACCAGGATCCGCACTTCCGGCGACTCGGCGAGGATCGAGCGCGCCGCCTCGACGCCGTTCATGTCGGGAAGATGCACGTCCATCACGACGAGGCCGGGACGGAGTGCGCGGGACATCTGCAGCGCCGTCGCTCCATTGGTCGCCTCCCCGACAACGGTGATTCCCGGCTGTCGGGCAAGAACCATCCGGAGGCCGCTCAGCATCATCCGGTGGTCATCGACCAGAAGAATCCGGACATCGCTCATTTCATGGGCCTCCATCCAGGCACGAGCGGACGGACGCGGCGAGCGCCGTCGCCTCGAAGGGTTTTGCCAGGTACTTCACGCCATGACCGACCGAGCTGAAGCCGTGGTCGATCTGTGAGTGGTAGCCGCTCGCCAGGATGACCTTCAGGCCCGGTTTCTGAAGCCGCAGCTGCTTGACGAGTTCCAGCCCGCTCAGGCCGCCAGGCATCACCATGTCGGTCAGCAGCAGATCGATCTCGGCGGCGTGGGTCTCCCAGAGTCCGAGCGCACTCTTCCCGGAATCCGCCTCGATGACCCGGTAGCCATACTTCCGCAGGCACGCGTGCGCCGTCTGCCGCACCACCGAGTCGTCCTCCACCAGGAGGATCGTTTCGCAGCCGCCCCTGACCGCCTCTGCGACAGCCGGGGTCTCCGGCTCGGCGGGCGCCACGGCAGTCGGCAGATAGACATCGAACGAACTGCCCTGGCCCAACGCGCTCTGCACTTCGACCCACCCGCCGTGTTGCTTGGCGATCCCGTAAACGGTCGCCAGCCCGAGCCCGGTCCCCTTCCCCGCCGCCTTGGTCGTGAAGAACGGCTCGAAGATCCGGCTCAGGGTCGCCTCGTCCATGCCGCAGCCTGTGTCCGCCACCGTGAGTACGACGCAAGATGACGCTCGCGAGCCCGGATTCGCTTTCCGTTGGTGGGCGGTGATCGTCACCGGCCGCGCCGAGATCGTCAGCGTCCCGCCCCGAGGCATCGCGTCCCGCGCGTTCACGCAGAGGTTCATCACCAGCTGCTCGATCATGCCGGAATCGGCCTCGATCCACAGCGGAGCCCCGTCCGAATAGACCAGGCGGATGTTCTCCCCGATGAGCCGTTCGAGCATGTGCAGGAGGTTCGAGAGCAGCGCGTCCAGGTCGACCGGTTTCACCTTCAGATGCTGCCTCCGGCTGAAGGTCAGCAGCTGTCGCGTGAGCGCCGCCGCCCGGCGCGCCTCCACCGTGAGCTCCTTGAGCGCCACCCGCATCTCGGGCGCGATCCCGGGGTCCATCTGCAGAAGCCCAAGGTGCATCATCGTCGACGAAAGAATGTTGTTGAAGTCGTGCGCCACGGAGCCGGCGAGCTGTCCGATCGCTTCCATCTTCTGCGCCTGGTGGAACTGCGCCTCGAGGAGCTTGCGCTCGGTGACGTCCTGCACCAGGCACGCGAAGCGGCCCGGCTCCGGCGCAAAGGCCAGCACTTCGAACGCCTTCTTGTGCGCCTTGGCACGGTATTCGACGCGCCGTGGCTCCCCGGTGCGGATCACCTCCGCGCACGTCTCGATCCATGCCGTGCGGATCCGGGGAGCCGCCTCGCTCGCAAGGCGCCCAACCAGCGCCGCGGCCGAAAGTCCGGTCATCCGCTCCAGCGCTGGATTCACCGCAAGGAACCTCAGATCCGCCACCTTCCCCCGGGAGTCGAGAATCACGTCGGCGAGCGCGAACCCGTCGAGCATCCGGGCAAACAGCATCTGATACCGCTGCTCAAGCTGTCGGAGGTCCGTCGTGTCGATCAGGAACCCTTCGAGTCCCTCCGTTCGCCCGCCCTTCCGCAGGACGCGAAGCGAGAAGGAATGCTCGCCGGTTGTCCCATCCCGGCGGCGGTGCATCGAGCTGCCCGGCGGCACCGCTTCGCCGGCGAGCGCCCGCGCATAAATCGGGGGGCCCTGGGCGTGTTCGCGGTCGGGCTCGGTGACGCCGAAATGCTGGCCGACGACCTCCTCCTCCCTCTCGTAGCCGTGGATCTGCAGCCACCCCCGGTTCACCCGGCGGTAAAAGCCCTCGGAGTCTATGAGAAAATAGCCGGCTTCCGCGGTCTCCAGGATCTGGTTCAGATGTTCCTCGCTTGCGCGGCGAGCCCGCTCCGAATCGAACCTTGCCAGCGCTCCCGCCGCTACCCCGGCCAGTTCCTCGATGAATGCGGTCTCTCCGGGACGATGCCGCCCCGCGCGCCGGTCATGACAGTGCATCACGCCATGCTGCTCTCCGCCGCTCATGAGAGGCACGACCGCGAACGACCGGTCCTCCCCTTCCTGACAGGGCACGCCGCCACTCTCCGCCTGCAGAAGGAAACCCACCGACTCATAACCTGTCACCTTTTCGAAAAAGGGGATCAGCCCCCTGATTAGCTCCGAGACATCGCGGGCGCGGTTGCACAGATGAAGCAGTTCCAGCATCGCCTCGCTTCTCCGCTCCGCACGCCGGCGTTCCGAGACGTCGATGAAAATCATCATCACGCGCACCGCGCCGTCGGCCGCGAACGGTTCGAACCGCGACGAAATCCAGAGCTCATCGCCCGGCAGATACTTCAGCTGGGTGTCGAGGGTGAGCCCCTTCTGCTCGGCGATCGCACGCAACGCGGTCGCCTTGATCTCCCGCGTGTCCCAGTCGGGAATGTCGTCGATGGAAAACGATTGCGGCTCGTCCGCGGCGCGCCCGAGGATCCGGGCGGCGGCCCCGTTTGCATAGGTCACGCAGCCATCATCCGTCAGGATGATCGCCGCGAGCCGTGTCGACGCGGCCACCGAACGGCTCAGTGCGAGCATCTCCTCGGGAAGCACCGTTGCTGCTGGGGGATTCATCTCGGAGACGGCGGACCAGCTGGATTTCGGCGGTCGGCTCGAAGCCGGCGCGATTACCGGCCTGCGTGGAAGCAAGTAGATGCTTAATAAGCTTCCCCCCGGGGAAGGCAACAACAACGTCGAAATTCCTGCGATTTTCCGGCGCCGGCGGGCCCTGCCTCGCTCAGGCCGTTACGCGGAACCAGGAGATCTCGGCAAAACCGGTCGCTGCGGCGCCCTTGGGCGCAAGGGCGAAAAGCCCGACCCGCGCCCCCACCCATTTGCCCTGCCGGGCGACGAACGCCGGCCCCAACGGCAGGAAGGTTTTCCCGTCTAGGCTGTAGGCGAAGCTGCAGGCCGCGTCCGCGGCCACCGACACCCGGAGCTGCACCCGCCCGCCGGGAACCAGCGGGCCCTCGCACGGCTCCTCCGGCTTGCGCCCGATCGCGTCGTGCCGCGTCGCCTGCGCCAGCCGGCAGCCCCCGGGCGTCTTCACCAGCCCAATCCAGGCGTAGTCCATGCCGAGGACGATGAGCCCTGCGCGTTCGCCGTCGGCCCGGGGACTGAACCGGATCTCGGTCGTCACTGTGCACGACGGGCCAGGCAACCGCTGGCTGAGTACGGCCGGGGTTTCCATCATGTCCCCGACCGCCTGGGAATTGAGCCTGAGACCGCGGGAAGTCGCTCTCAGCGAATGGAAACCGGTGCCGGGATTCGCCTCCCACTGCCACTGGTCGCCGAGCCGCGGCCCCGTGAAGCCGTCGCTGGTCGCCGGCGCCTCGATAGGTTGGGCGTCGCCGGTCGTCGGCTTCCGGTGCCGCGCGACGGGCTCTCCGCAGCCCGTTCGCTTCGGATCGTCGCCCATGACGGGCCAGCCGTCCTCTCGCCATTGCATCGGCTGGAGATGCACGATGCGTCCGAACGGGCCCACGTCCTGAAAATGAAGGAACCAGGATTCGCCGCCCGGGGTTTCAACCCAGGCGCCCTGGTGCGGCCCGTTCACCGCGGTGCTCCCCTGCGCCAATACGATCTTGTGTTCATAGGGACCGCCGACGCTCTTCGACCGGAAAACCGACTGCCACCCCGTCGCCACCCCGCCGGCCGGGGCGAACACGAAGTACTCGCCGTTGCGCTTGTAGAACTTCGGCCCCTCGAGCGTATGGCATCCCTCCACCTTGAAACCGTCGATGATCACCCGCCCGCCGTCGAGCAGCCGCGTGCCGTCTGCAGCCGTGACGCGCCGCAGGGCGGCTTGCTCTTTGGCGATCACTTCCTTCGGCAGCGGCGCATAGTGCAGTTCCGCGGCATACTTCTGGCCGTCCTGCATCATCCAGCTGAGAAACTGCACCAGCTTCTTCCCTTTTTCCAGGTCCTTCTGCTTTTCGTACACCAGCAACCAAGTCAGCCCGGAAATTGGGTACGCATCCGCGCCGGGTGCGTTGGTGATCGAGACGCGGAAGTCATCCGGCATGCTCTGCGCGACGGCTGCGACTGCCGCTGTGACCGACTCCAGCGACGGGGTAATGAGGTGTCCGGCTTGGTTCTTCACCTGGCCGAACGGCAATTCGTTGGAAAGCGCATAGATCAGCTCGACGTAGCCAATCGAGAACGGCGTCTGCTTCACCAGCCCCGTGACTCCTTCGTTGCCCTTGCCACCGAG
>Ga0153915_10005142_pt1 | contig 12159 bp, 7 predicted proteins | sample Opewatmetagenome_2_FD_107003 | JGI IMG/M metagenome (GOLD analysis project Ga0153915, IMG submission 107003) | Freshwater wetland microbial communities from Ohio, USA - Open water 3 Core 3 Depth 3 metaG | ecosystem: Environmental > Aquatic > Freshwater > Wetlands | place: USA: Ohio, Lake Erie...
AGTTTGCGACGCCTTCCTCAAGCATCCTGGTGGATTCGTTGTTGACCGGAACAAAGAACCTGTTTACCGCGAACCCCGGGGCGTCTTTGACAAGGATATCGGTCTTGCCTGTGAGCACACTGTATCTCTTGGAGGCATTGATAGTCTCTTTTGATGTCTTGGAACCAGGGATAACCTCGATAAGCCTGTTTTTGGCCGGGTGATAGAAGTAATGGAGAGCCAGGAAGCGGTCTTTCCGGTTAATTGGTTCAGCCAGGGCATCTACCCTAAAGGTTGATGTATTTGACGCGATTATTGTCTTCGGGTCGCAGATAGTATCAAGCTGTTTGAAAACGCTATGTTTGAGCTTCATATCCTCAGGCACCGCCTCTATGACAATGTCGCAGTCCTTGACATCTGCCATATTGGTTGTTCCATGAATACGACCCGTTATCTCTGATACCTTCTCAGGTGATAGAATCTTCCGGTCTACAGCCTCCTGAAGCGTCTTCCTAATGGTATTCAAGCCCTTTTCAACAAATTCGGGCTTGATATCAACCAATACAACCTCAAGCCCTTCCTGAGCGGTCTTCTGGGCAATGCCTGAGCCCATCAAGCCTGCGCCGACTATGCCTATTTTTTTCATATTAATTACTCCTTTTTATTTAGTATGCTCCGTCGCTCTTGCAGCTTCGGAATTTTTTTAAAACCATTTATTTTGTCACTATTCTTAAAAATCTACGAAGATAAAAAACAATGACCCTATCTCAAGACCGGATTAACCATAAAATGATGCTGTTTAAGCGACAATATCAATTCCCAGGCCTTAACAGGTTCCAAATGCTGTCCAAAGGATTTGGCCGGTTCTGGATAAGGATGATCACTTTCATGGTTGAATATTCACTTTATTTGTTTTCTATGTCGAAAAAGGTTCAGTATATAGAACGCTTATTAGGTATCATAATAAATTAAAAACAATGAATTTATTATATATAATATAACAAATAACTATATTTTAACGTATCGAATTTGTCAAGCTATTAAAATGTTCTGCATGCTGAACATTTTGATATGGGTTTAATTTCCATAGTGACTGATTCAGGATAGGAATATGGTTTCAATCTGATCTTAATGTCTCCTGAAGATTTCTCTGCCCTGGACGCAATGTTTTTGCTTTTAGTGCAATTAATGCTTGAAATTAATAAATTATTCCTATAATCACGTGTGGATTACAGTTTGCAGAAGGAACAATCATGAAAATTGCGGTCAGCGGAAAAGGCGGAGTAGGAAAGACCACATTCGCATCTTTTTTAATAAAGGCCCTTACAGACAGGGGGATTAAGGTCCTGGCTATTGACGCTGACCCTGACGCTAATCTTGCCCAGGCCCTTGGAGTCAGTAAAGACGCAAGGATAGTGCCGATCTCCGAGATGAAGGAGATTATTGAAGAGAGGACAGAGGCCAAGGTCGGGACCATGGGTTCATTCTTTAAGCTTAATCCCAAGGTCGATGATCTTCCGGAGAAACTCTCCATTAAGATAGACGGCATTAAACTGATGGTGCTGGGAGGAGTGAAGACAGGCGGAGGCGGATGCATCTGCCCTGAAAGCACCATGCTGAAGGCCCTTGTAAGGCATATCGTCCTGGCAAGGGATGAGGCAGTGGTCCTTGACATGGAGGCAGGGCTGGAACACCTGGGTCGCGGCACGGCCATGGCGGTTGACAGGCTTATCGTGGTCGTCGAGCCCGGCAGAAGGAGCGTCGAAACCGCCCATAATATCCTTAAGCTGGCTGGAGATATCGGCCTTAAGAAGCTGAGCTTTGTTGGCAACAAGATAAGGTCTGAAGATGACAGGGAGTTTTTAAAGAGACTCATGCCTGATTTTCATTTTCTCGGTTTTATCCCCTTTGCCTCCGGCATCATTGAAGCGGACCTTGAGGGGAGGCCGCCCTTTGAAAAGGATCCGGTCGGGCTGGATGCCGTTAAAAAGATGATTGATGATCTGATCTAGTGATCTTTTTAGTTTTGTTTGTATTCATGTTAAATGCTATAAAAGAAACGTTTCAAAATTAATAATAGGGAGATAATAATATGATAAATAGAATATTTAATTTTAATGCGGGACCGGCGGCTCTGCCCCTCCCGGTGCTTGAAGAGATAAAGGCTGAATTACTTGACTATAAAGGCACAGGCATGTCCGTGATAGAGATGAGCCATCGTTCCAAGGCCTTTGAGGGGATCATTAACGAGGCCATTGAAAGGGCAAAAAGGCTTCTGGGCGCTGATGATAATTATCAGGTCCTCTTTATCCAGGGAGGCGCCAGCATGCAGTTTGCCATGATCCCCATGAACCTTGCCCTCCCGGGGAAGCCTGTCGATTATATAGATACAGGTACATGGCCCACCAAGGCCATCAAGGAGGCAAAGATCCAGGGCAAGGACGTCAGGGTGATCGCCAGTTCCAAGGACAGGAACTACTCCTATATCACGAAGGAATATACGGTCGATAAGGATGCGGCATACCTTCACTATACAACAAACAACACCATTGAAGGGACCCAGTGGTCCGAATATCCGGACGGGCAGGGCGTGCCGCTTATAAGCGACATGTCCTCTGACTTCATGTGCCGTCCCATAGACATCAAGCGGTTCGGCCTGGTCTACGCGGGTGCGCAGAAGAATATCGGACCTTCGGGGTCTGCCATGGTCGTAATCAGAAAGGATATGCTGGAAAGGACCCCTGAGGGCATTCCCACCATGTTGAAATATACGACCCATGCAAAGGAAAACTCCCTCTACAATACCCCGGCGTGCTTTGTAATCTACACGATAGGCCTTGTGATGAAGTGGCTTGAAGAGACCATCGGCGGGCTCGCCAGGATGGAGGAGATCAATAAGGAAAAGGCAAGTATCCTTTATGACTATATAGACAAGTCCTCCTTCTATCGCGGCACAGCGGACAAAGACAGCAGGTCCCTTATGAACGTGACCTTCAGGCTGCCCGGCGAAGAGCTTGAAGACAAATTTGTCAAGGAATCCAAAAAGGCCGGCATGGACGGGCTCAAGGGGCATCGCTCGGTGGGCGGTTGCCGGGCTTCTTTGTATAATGCCACGGGTATTGACGCTGTTAAGGGCCTGGTGTCCTTTATGGCGGAGTTCGAGAAAAAAGAAGGATAGCAATGAAAAGGACCCGGATAGCGGATATCTTTTCATCGGGACAGTCCGACCGTGAATGCACGGTCATGGGCTGGGTCAGGACCCGGAGGGACTCCAAGGGAGGATTCTCTTTTATAGAGATAAACGATGGGTCCTGTCTTAAAAACCTGCAGGTGATCGCCGATGAAAGGCTCATACAGGCAGATGGGGGGGGGCAGCGCCTGCAGACCGGCTGCTCTATCCGGGCAACAGGCAAGGTGGTCGCTTCACAGGGCAAGGAACAGAGTCTTGAGATGCAGGCAAGCGGGATAGATATTATTGGAGAGGCAGACCCTGATGCCTACCCCCTCCAGAAGAAGAGGCATTCCTTTGAGTTTCTAAGGACAATATCTCATCTGAGACCCAGGACCAATACATTCGGCGCTGTAGCGCGGATCAGGAATGCCATGAGCCTTGCCATTCACACATTCTTTCAGGAAAGGGGTTTTATCTATATCCATACCCCCATTATAACAGGAAGCGATTGTGAAGGCGCGGGCCAGATGTTCCAGGTGACTACCCTTGATCTTAAAGATGTTCCTAAGAATAACGGCGCCGTGGATTTTGGAAAGGATTTTTTCGGGGGTCCCGCTCACCTGACAGTGAGCGGGCAGCTTGAGGCGGAGATATATGCCCTGGCCCTGGGAGATGTATATACCTTCGGCCCGACCTTCCGGGCCGAGAATTCGAACACCTCCCGCCACCTTGCCGAATTCTGGATGATAGAACCTGAGATGGCGTTTTGCGATCTTGAAGGAGACATGGACACGGCAACGCAGTTTATAAAATATATATTCACCTATGTGCTTTCAAACTGCAAAGAAGACCTGGAATTTTTTAACCGGTTCATAGATCCCACGGTTATAGAGAGCCTGGAGCGGATTGTCGTCAGGGATTTTGAGATACTAACCTACACTGAAGGAATAGATATACTTTTAAAATCAATGGAAGGCTTTGAATTCCCCATAGCATGGGGCAGCGATCTCCAATCGGAACATGAAAGATATCTGTGCGAAAAGGTCTTTGAAAGGCCTATAATACTTATTGATTACCCGAAGGAGATCAAGGCCTTTTACATGAAGATGAATGAAGACGGCAGGACGGTCCGCGCGATGGATGTACTTTTCCCGAAGATCGGTGAGATCATCGGCGGGAGCCAGCGTGAAGATGATTATGAGACGCTCCTGAAAAGGATGATAGAGAGCGGCCTCAATCCTGATGATTACCAATGGTATCTTGACCTGAGAAGATTCGGTTCAGCCCCTCACGCCGGATTCGGACTCGGTTTTGAAAGGCTTATACAGTTTGTCACCGGGATGAACAATATACGTGACGTGATCCCTTTTCCCCGCACGCCGGGCAGCATCGGCTTCTAAGATTATTTAATCTTTTATTTATAAAATATCCATTGCGGCATGGTACCCTTCATGCACGGCCTCCTTGACCTTTCTGGGGCCTGCGCAATCGCCTATGAGAAAATACTGTTTTGATGCGGCGTTGCACAGTTTGAATGCCATGTCCGACTGTGCCTTCATGCCCACGGCATAGACCACCGTATCCGCTTCGAAAGTCTTCTCTTGACCGTCTTTATCGATCGCCTTGATGCCCTTGGGCGTTATCTCGGTGCACCTCATCCCTGTATAGTATTTCATGGCCTTATCCATCATGGGGAAGAGGGCTATCCTGTGGCTCTCTGTAGCGTCAACGGCCAGATTGTCCATCATCTCCACAAGGGTCACCTGCTTTCCAACGGCCGCAAGGTGCAGACCTGTCTCGCAGCCCACAAGGCCTCCGCCGATCATGACCACGCTTTTACCTGCCTTCTCAGGGTTCCAGTAGGTGTCTATGGCATGCATGACATTTTTACCCGAGATCCCGGGGAGTTTGGGGACTATCGGCTGAGCGCCTACGGCAACGATCAGGACATCCGGGTTCTCCTTCTCCACCAGTTCTGTTGTTGCCTCTGTGTTCAGCCTCACCTCGATCTTGAGCCTGCCGATCCTTTTTATGAGGGAGTTCTTGTATCTCTTCAGGTCGAATTTATAGGTGTCCGTATCCGTGAACTTCAGTGTGCCCCCCAGGTTGTCGGTTTTTTCAACAAGGATTACCTTGTGTCCCCTCTCTGCCGCAGTGATCGCGGCATACATTCCTCCGGGCCCTCCGCCGACTACCATGACCTTCTTCGGGCTCTTGACGGCAGGGGCCAGAGACATGCGGAATTCCTTGCTGGTTACAGGGTTGACCGTGCATTGGAAGGTATGGGGAGGCGTTATCTCGCCCTCGATCTGCGGCATGGGGCTGAAGCACCCGCACCTCAGGCATGGGGCGATCTCGTCCGTGCGTCCTGTCATGGCCTTGTTGGGGAATTCCGGGTCGGCAAAAACCTGTCTTCCAAGGGCTACAAGATCGGCCTTTCCTTCGGCGATTATTTTTTCTGCCATGACAGGATCATTTATGCCTCCAACAACGGCGACAGGAATGCTGACCGCCTTCTTTATCGCCTCGGAAAGGCGGACATTGAGGCCATGGGGATCATACATGGAGGAAAAGGTCCTGGATTCCACATGCAGGTGATAAATGCCTACGGATACATGGATGATATCGACCTTCTTTTCTATCCTCTTTGCAAAATCCACCGTGTCTTCTATGGTAATCCCGCCTTCAATTACCTCCTCCCCGCTCAGCCTGTATTCTATCAGAAAGTCAGGACCTGCCGTCTCTCTGATTCTATCTATAACCATTATGGGGAATCTGGCCCTGTTTTCCCTGCTGCCTCCGTATTTGTCTGTCCTCTTATTTGTTAAGGGAGACAGAAACTGTCCCAGAAGCCATCCATGACCCCCGTGGATCATGCACATGTCGAAGCCTACCAGTTTCAGATATTTTGCCGCCTTTGCAAAGTTGTCCGCCACACTGTTCATCATGGCCTCGTCCATTTCATCTACGGTGATCCCGTCCTCCCGTACATGGCCTGTGGGGCCGATAGGGTTTTTATGGCCGATGATATTCTTGGGGTGATTGGCCGCACCTGTGTGGTTGATCTCCAGGGATGCCACCGCCCCATGGCGCTTTATGGCCATGGTCAGTTCATAGAAGGCGCCGGAGTGCCAGTATTTGGGATTGGGGTCGGAGATCTTATTAAACGCATCGGTCCTGCAGGCATAATCCCAATCCACATCAACCTCGCCGACTGTCACCTGGGCAAAGCCGCCCCTTGCGCGGGTCTCATAGAATGCTATGCCCTGGTCATTTGGCCTGTTGTCAACTATGCAGTTATCGCTGGTAATAGGCGCTGCAACCAGCCGGTTCTTGAATATTATCTTCCCGATCTTTAACGGGCTGAAGAGGTGCGGATATTCTTTCATTGGTTGTTCTCCATTTCAGGATTAATATTGACCCTTGCACCCGGGCTCTTAATTGGCCGGGCTTTTTTTAGAACCGTCAAGGTTAAGCGCTTCGAAACCCTTTGGCGGTCTGAGGAACAGGACAACAATGGCGCCGATAAAGGTTACAACGGCTAAAAGGAGCATCGGCTTCCAGTAGAAGCCGGTTTTACTAAGTAAGTATGAACTGATGCCCTGACCAAATGTGGCGCCGAACACAAAGAAAAACATGATAAAACCGCCGAGACGTCCTGCAACCCCGGACGGATAATGCTTGGCAACGTAACCGAAGATTGTCGGGTTGACAAAGGACGAGAAGAACAGGACCAGACAGGGAACGCCGATCAATATGAGATCGCCGGTTTGAGGCGTCAGTTTCTGAACGGTCAATATCATTGCGCCTGCTATGCCCAGACCTATGAAGACCGTCGGTTTGGGGTTGCCTTTAAATATGTTTTCGGTGACAACCGGGGCTGCAAGGGCGCCGGCCATCATTGCAAAGGAGGCCCAGGTCAGCTTGACGCTTCCCATTGCGCCAAAACCGAGGCCCACCGGGGGGGGCGCGGCATAGAGGCCGGGCATCATGGCATTATAGGTCTGCTGACACCATGAGTCGATCAGGCCCATCAATGCAAGCAGATAGACAGTGATATAGCAAAGGGCCTTTTTAAAATCCGGAGAAAACAATACAGTATCGTCTGTCGCGGGGCCGGCGCTTTGAACCGCGGGCGGTTTAGGCCCCATAAGAACTATTAATCCAAAGATTATGCCCAGGGCCGGGAAGATTGCGGTCCATGCCAGTGCAGGTTTCCAGTCGCCGACTATAGAGAGCATTTTCGGTGAAAACATCAAACCGATGGCAATGCCGAATGAAACCGCGACTCCCTGAAAGGCTGCCACATAGGTCCGTTCTTTGTATTTGAAGTACCGGGCGGAGACCATAGCAATAGATGCCATAATCGGACCGGTGCCGGCGGCATGGAGGATGCGGCAGGCAACCAGACCGGGGATGCTGTTTCCGATTACCGGCATAAGCAGGGAGCCTGAGCCTATTATCACCAGACAGATGATCCACATCCGGAACACCCCGACCTTGTCTAAGAAAAAGCCGCCGACAAAGGCAAATACACCCATGAACAGATTAAAGGTCATCATGGCGGCAGCCGTTGCCTCGCCAAGGTCGATGCCCATGGTTTTGGCCATCTCGGGGACCATGGGGGCCGGCGCGATCATGCTCAAAGAAGTTGCGGCTGTTACGATTACATAAGAGAGTAAGATGAACCATCGAAACTTCGGATAAACGGCATCAGTCATTTTTTTCTCCTTTTTCTTTAACGATCCATTCAAAAAACATCCGCTTTAATGTTATGTCTGTTCACAATATCTTTTTTCTGTTAAACCGTGTAGAACCATAAAGGCTTCCGGCTCGAACGTCAAGCTCAATTTACAGACTGATTCCGGAAATTTTATCTATGCATTTTTTTCAGGGATATTTAAGCATTCTATCCTTGACACGATTGCTTTTGTACACTTAAATGATAATCTCAGGTAAGAGAAGATGGAAAAGGAAAAAGAAAAAATACTCGAACAATCAATCAATTCCGATGCCCCTGCGGTCCGTTGCCGGGGTGTTAAAAAATACTTCCGGGCGGTGCACGCGGTTGACGGGGTTGATCTGGAGGTCCGAGTGGGTGAATGCTTCGGTCTGCTCGGTCCGAACGGCGCGGGCAAGACCACTCTGGTTGAGGTGCTGGAAGGTCTGACTCCGGCTGACGAAGGCGTGGTGGAAATCCTGGGGTATCGCTGGGGGAGCGGCGATGATCGGGCGTTTCGCGACCGGATTGCAGTGCAGCTGCAGGAGACTCAGCTTGCGGACAAGCTGACGGTTGAGGAGACCTTGCGCCTGTTCAGGAGTTTTTTCTCCAGGGGCCACACTGTGGACGAGGTAATCAAACTGGGTGATCTGGAAGAGAAGCGCAGGGAGCGTGTGCACAGGCTTTCCGGCGGTACCAAGCAGAGGCTGGCGCTGGCATGCGCTCTGGTGAGCAATCCTGAAATACTTTTCCTGGACGAACCTACAACCGGCCTGGACCCCCAGGCGCGAGCCAGGGTGTGGGAAGTGGTTGAAGGGTTCAAACTTGCAGGGGGCACGGTCATTCTGACCACGCATTACATGGAGGAAGCGGCCCGGCTGAGCAACAGGGTTGCAATCATGGACCATGGAAGGTTTCTGGCGATCGGCACTCCGGAGGATCTGGTGGCGTCGCTGGGGGGGCGGGAGATAATTGAATTCAACGTCCAGGGCGAGCTTGCGCCCGGCCTTTTGCAGGGCCTGCCCGGCGTGAAGGCGGTGGACAAAAAAAACGAGGGCTATATTTTGAAGGTGCTTTCCATCGATGCCACGCTGCCGGCGCTTCTGGCCGAGGTAGAAAAGCGGCAGGCAAGGCTGGTTCACCTGGTAACGCGGCAGGTTACGCTGGAGGATGTTTTCATGAGCATGACAGGAGGGAGGCTGGCCGATGAAGGATAAGGTTATGCATCCCCTGGCGGAACTGACAATCGCCCGGATCAAGGAGACCATCCGGGAGCCGGAGGTGCTTTTCTGGGTCTTCGTGTTCCCGATCCTGCTCGCGGTTGCGCTGGGTATAGCATTCCGGGAAAAACCGGCGGATAAGCTGCGAATCGCAATTGTAGAATCGACGGGCGCGGGGCAGATATCGAAACTGCTGGCGGTTCGCAAGGACATGGAGCCGGTGGTGCTGGACGCCGCAGAGGCGAACGAGCAGTTAGCCAAGGGAAAGGTCGATTTAATCGTCAGCATTGACAGGGGCATTGGGGCGCAGCCGGAAGGGGACGTGCCGGGCAACCTGGTCTTTACCTACGATGAGACGCGGTCCAATAGCGAGACAGCCCGCATGGCGACACAGGACGTTATCGAACGAGGCCTGGGTCGAAAGGACATAGTTTCCATCCGCGACAACAAAGTCGTAACGCCCGGGTCGCGTTACATCGACTTTTTAATCCCGGGCCTGATCGGCATGAACATTATGGGCAGCGGCATGTGGGGCGTAGGGTTCGCGGTGGTGCTGGCGCGCACGCGCAGGCTTTTAAAAAGGCTTGCGGCCACGCCCATGAGGCGGTCGCACTATCTGCTCGGGTTCATGCTCTCGCGTATGATCTTCCTGGTGCCTGAAGTGGCGGTGCTGGTTGTGTTAGGATGGATCATGTTCAGTGTGAAGGTTTACGGCTCCATCCCTGACCTTGCGATCGTATCCGTGTTCGGGTCCATGACCTTCGCAGGCCTGGGCATGCTCGTGGCCTCGCGCGCCAAGACCATTGAGGCGGCGAGCGGGTGGATGAACTTTATAATGATGCCCATGTACATCCTGAGCGGCTCGTTCTTTTCCTATGAAAGGTTCCCGGCGTTTGCCGTTCCTATTATCCGCGCCCTGCCGCTCACCGCGCTCAACGACGCCCTGCGCGCGGTCATGAATGACGGCAAGCCGCTCTACGCCATATGGCTGGAGCTGGCGGTGCTGGCGATATGGGGGCTTGTGAGCTTCGGGGTGGCATTGAAGATTTTCAAGTGGCAATAGAGGAATAGTGTTACATGAAAATATGAATTGATAATCAGCGCCATCAGTGAAGAGGCTGTGTCACAATTACCGTTTTTGTCATTTCGACCGTACTGTTTTGTCATTTCGACCGAAGGGAGAAATCTTGACGTGTCTGGGCCAGGGATTAACAGGATTTTTCGGATTTTTGTTTTCACACTTTCCGTAAGAAAGAGTGGAAGGACCATCCCGCTTGCGCGGGAGAAAAAGGCCAGGACTTATTATTTCAAAATATGGAAGCCCGGCCGGTTATCCCTGCTTTGATTCCAATGCCGTCTTAAAGGCCGGCCGCCGTAGTTCCAACGAGACGCCCGTAGGTAAGGGCGAAGCCGTGGCTTGCGCCGGCAGTGACGACGGGATAATCGACCAGGAAGCGCCCGCCCATTGTGTTGCCGGCTGCGTACAGGCCCTCGATAGCCTTGTAGTTTTTATCGAGGACGTTGCCGGTCTCGGGGTTGCATGTAAGTCCGCCCATGCAGACGAGCATGTTGCCGGCTGATATCTTGGATGCATAGAAGGTCGGAGTCGCAATCGGGAAGAGTCTCTTTGCCGTCTTGCCGAAGTCCTCATCCACTCCTTTCCTGCAAAGTTCGTTATAGCGTTCGATGGATTTAAGAAGCGTCGCCTGGGCCTTCTCATCAAGCCCGAGTTTGCCGACCAGCTCTTTTAGATTGTCGGAGATAATGATCCCCCTCGAATTCCGCACTGCCTCGCGGGTGGTATAGGCCGTCCTTCCGATGGTCATCCCCGCGCCTCTCAGGTTGGGGTTTTTGTCCGGCTCGACGCAGTAATTGACGCTGCCGTGTGAAACGCCCATAAGGCCGATCTGATCGGGCCACTTGTCATCGAAGATCTGCCACCCGAAGCTGCCCTGTTGACGGCCAAGGGCGTTGGATATCTGCTGTCCTCCTACATCCTCGTTAACAAAGCGCTTTCCTTCAGTGTTGCACAAAAAGAAGGCATCAACGCCGAGCGGTCCGCCCATCGAGTGAGATACAGGGGCGTATGGGCCGTCTTCCATCTTCGCCCCAATCCATATGCCCATCCTCTGTCCGTCGCCCGTGTTGGTAGCTTTTCCTGCTGCGTCCCTGTTGCCCCAGAAGCTCATAAAGTCGCTTATCCCCATATAGTAGGCCATCATATCCTTGTTGCCGGCAAAATCTCCGGCAGCGAGGACAACGCCTTTTTTAGCGATAATTTTTGTGTACGCGCCATTCGCATCCTGGCAGATAACGCCCTTGACACGGCCTTCATTGTCGGGTCTGATGAGCTGACGCGCCCAGATCGAGAACATGAATTTGCAGCCCTTGTCCAGGCATCTCTTGTAAACGAGGCCGAGTATCTTCCCCTGATCCGGGATGAAGCACATGACCGACGGATATGTAGGGCTGAATTCCTCTGCGGGATTATAACCGGGGGGCGTGGGGAAGTGAAGCGGTTGCAAGGTGATTTTGTTCTCGTTGTAGGTGAGGGCGTTTTCGGGGATGACCTCTGCATCCGGCGCGAGATCCAGCATCCAGTCAAATGCCGCGCCGCTGTTGTCGGCCCAGTATTTCCACATGCGCTGATCCGCGCGGTAGCCCATCTGCTTGAGGGCCTCCAGGATAGCGGCGTTCTCGTCGACCTTGATGCCGAGGGCCTTCTGGACCTTGGCGTCGATGACCCCGAACTGGCCGCTGCGGTACTGATAGGTTGTCGCCTTCTCGATCACGATGACCGAGGCGCTTGCCTCCGACGCCGCGCGCGCCGCGCTCAGCCCTGCGATGCCGGCGCCGACAATGACGACGTCAGCCTTGATCGTCGAGGAAATACTGCTGTCGGGAATCGGGGCGGGCGGAATTTCCGGATTTACCCTCTCAGTCGAGTCCGAGGTCGTCGCTCCTGATGCCGTATCGGGTCTTATCACAGAGAGGCCCGGAAGGGTCGCCGAGATGACTGTCGCTCCACCGACAGCCACGGTTCTCTTCAGAAAGCTGCGGCGGTCAAT
>Ga0153915_10005143_pt1 | contig 12158 bp, 14 predicted proteins | sample Opewatmetagenome_2_FD_107003 | JGI IMG/M metagenome (GOLD analysis project Ga0153915, IMG submission 107003) | Freshwater wetland microbial communities from Ohio, USA - Open water 3 Core 3 Depth 3 metaG | ecosystem: Environmental > Aquatic > Freshwater > Wetlands | place: USA: Ohio, Lake Erie...
CATCATTTCGCCGCAGCGTAGCTACGCGATGGCAATCCGTACAGCGATGCGTCTACTCTGACCGCTGATCCAGCGCAGCACCCAGTGGTTGAACAGGTTCAGGACGTGCGCTTCGATGTCTCGAATCTGCGGCTGGTCGTCAGCATGATCGGCCGCGCGGCCGCGCGGCCGCCGGACCGGCGTGAGGCAATCTCCAGCTCTTGCTAGGACGGCTCGCCCGTCAGAATGAGTTCGATGTAGATCAATTCGTCCTCCATCTGGAAAGGACAGAGCACACGATTCACCTGGCTCAGGTACTTCGTGGAGAAGTCGGAGCCGATGGTCACAGTGGGTATCGCAATCGCGGACGGCGGTTCGAGGGCTGCGAGTTTCGTGCGGAATGAGCCGGCGATCATGTTGGCCACTTCGCCGATGGCATCCGGCATCTCGCCGTTGATCGCCTCGGCCGGCATGCCGAGCATCGCGCCGGCAATCGTCCGCGCCGTGCCGAGAGAGCTGTGAAACGCCACGAGCCCGCGGCGGTGGCCCGCGAACGCAACGGTCGCCACCACGTTGCCCGGCGGACGCACCGAGTTGTCCTCAATCGGATCCTGGCGCGAGACGGGCTTGAACACCATCGTCTCGAACACTTCCTCTGTCGCAGACAGCAGCTGCGTCAGTACTTCCTCAGAGACGTGCATCGCGGCCTCGTGTCACGCTGCGTTCAGCGCGGCTTCAATCTTTTCCTTGATGGTGTCGGGTGTGAACGGCTTCACGACGTAGTTGTTCACGCCGGCCTTCATCGCCTCGACGATGTCATCCTGCGCGGCGTTGGTGGTGACCATCAGGATGGGCAGCGTCTTTGTGGCGTCGTTGCCGCGGATGGCGCGGATGAACTCGATCCCGCTCATCTCGGGCATGTTCCAGTCGGTGATCACCATGTCGACGGGCGTCGTCGCCAGCTTGTCGAAGCCTTCGCGCCCGTTCCCGGCTTCATGGCACTCCTTGTAGCCGAGCTTGGTGAGCGTGTTGATGATGATGCGGCGCATTGTGCTCGAGTCGTCGACGACGAGAAATCGCATAATGGTTCTGTCCTCGGAAGCTAAATCGGCAATTCCGTGTTAGGGTTGAGCCCCAGACCATGTCCGACGCTGCGCCGCCGCCCGAATGGCTCGATCGCGCGAACCGGCTCGCCACGACCGCGTGGCTGCTCTCTACCACCGTGCACGACGCGAACAACATCCTCCAGGTGATCAGCGGCAACGCCGAGCTGATCGAAGAGCTCGCGGCCGGCAACGAGATGCTCCTGAAGCGCGGGCGCGCGATCGCAGAGAACGCGCACAGGGCGTCGGCGCTGCTCGGCGAGCTGCTCGACTTCGCGCGCGAAAAGGCTGCCGACGCGGCCGTCGTGGATCTGCGTCAGATGGCGGAGCGTTCGCTGGGGTTACGGATGTACGCGATGAGGAAGCTGAGGATCGCCGCGACGGTCGAAGGCGAAAGCGACGTCCGCGTGCGCGTCCGCCCGCGGGATTTTCTGCAGATTGTCGTCAACCTGCTGGTCAACACCGAGCGCGCGCTCGGCGGCCGGCCTGATCCGGCCATGAAGATCGTCGTCGGCGGCGATGCGGCACACGGCATGCTGGCCGTCGAAGACAACGGTCCCGGGCTGCCCGGCGGCGGAAGCGCCGGCGACGTGTTTGCGCCGCGCATCGGCGAAGCAGACGGACGGCTCGGCATCGGGCTCGCCGTCGCCCATCGTCTGGCGTCGCGGTGCGGCGGCGCGCTGACGTACGCGCCGCGGTTCGGCGGTGGGTGCGTGTTTACGCTGTCGCTGCCTCGGGGCTGAGGCGCTGCAGCTTGTCGATGAGCGTCGTCCGGCTCAGGTTGAGCAGCCGTGCCGCCTGACGCTTGTTCCCGCCCGTCTTTTCGAGGCACTTCAGGATCAGATCGCGCTCGAGCCGTGACACGACGGAAGTGAAGTTGATGCCCTCGTCGGGAATCGTCACCGGGGCGAGCACGCCGGACGACTCCGGCGTCCGGATGTCTTCGGGCAGCATCGACGGGAGAATCTCGCGCTCCGAGCCGCTCATCGCGACCGCGTACTCGACGGCGTTTTCGAGCTGCCGGATGTTGCCCGGCCAGCCGCAGTCCATCATCGCGCGCAGCGCGGCCTGGCTCATGGCGCGCGCGGGAATGTTGTTGCTTTTGCAGGATTTCTTGACGAAGTGCTGCGCGAGCAGCGCGATGTCCTCGCGGCGCGACCGCAGCGGCGGCAGCTGAATCGGCACGACGTTCAGCCGGTAGAACAGGTCTTCGCGGAACGAGCCGTCCTTCACCAGCTTCCGCAGGTCGACATTCGTCGCGGCAATCACGCGGGTGTCGAATTTGAAAGGCCGCGACTCGCCGACGCGCTCGATCTCGCGCTCCTGCAGCGCGCGCAGCAGCTTCGCCTGCAGCGCGAGCGACATCGACGAGACCTCGTCGATGAAGAGCGTGCCTTTGTGCGCCAGCTCGAAGCGTCCGACGCGGGCGTTGACGGCGCCCGTGAACGCACCCTTCGTGTGGCCGAAGAGCTCGGCTTCGACGAGGCCTTCGGGAATCGCCGCCGCGTTGAACGCGACGAAATGCTGATCGCGCCGCGGGCTGTTGTAGTGAATGGTGCGGGCGATGAGCTCCTTGCCCGTGCCGGTCTCTCCCTGGATCAGCACCGTGCTGTTCATCGGTGACACGAGCTCGAGCGTCGAGAAGACGTGCTGCATCGCGGCGCTGCGGCCGACGACGCTGTCGAAGCGGAAGCGCTCGTGCAGCTGTGCGCGCAGCTCCGCGTTTTCCTGCTGGAGCCTGCGCTCGTTCAGGCTCGCCTGCAGCACGTTCGCGAGCTGCACGAGCTGAAACGGCTTGATCAGGAAGTCGATCGCGCCGCGCCTGATCGCCTTGACGGCGTCTTCCACGCCACCGAATCCGGTGATGACGACCGCGCGGATTTCCGGATAGCGGCTCAGTGCAGCGTCGAGCACATCCATGCCGCCTCGATCAGGCAGGCGCAAATCCATGACGAGACTGTCGTAGGCAAAGCCTTCGAGCCGCTCGAGCGCGTCGGTCGCATTCAGCGCCTGCGCGACGACAAACCCTCGGCTTTCGAGCGAGTCCGCGATGATCTGGCGAAGTTCATCTTCGTCTTCGACGACGAGCACGGTCGGCTGGGGGCGTTGAGACATGACTCAGTACTTTCTTTGTAATGCCGATTACGAAACAGGGCGCATTGACTTCGGACAGCAACCAACATGCCAATTGATGACCTTTCGTCGTGGGAAGTCCTTGTCGTTGATGACGACGACGCCGTGCGTGACCTGATCGTCGCCTATTTCAACGGGTTAGGAATGCCCGTGACGAGCGCCAACGACGGCCAGAGCGCGATCGCGACGCTTCAGCGCGCGCGTGGCCGGTATGGCCTCGTGGTCACCGATCTCAGTCTGCCCGGCGCCGATGGTTTCGCCGTCCTTCAGGCTGCACGCCAGTCAAACGCGTCCTGCTACGTCGTTATCATCACCGGCTACGCGACGCTCGATTCCGCGATTCTCGCGGTCCGCGTCGGCGCGTACGATTACCTCGCCAAACCGTTTTCGCTGAAGCAGCTCGACGTGATCCTCCGACGCATCTCCGAGCGCAATGCGCTCGAAGCAGAGAATCGCCATCTCGCCCGAAGCGCGTCCGCGCCCGCCGCCGTTCCCGTCGTCACTGCGACTGTCGTCCCTGCTCCCACGCTCCCGGATATCGAGATGCGTGTCGCGAAGATCGAATCGACGCTCGCGAGGATCGAAAACCTGCTGCACGGGGCCGTCAGAAGGCCGACGCTAGTCCGTCCCTAGGTGTCGGCCAACCGACACGCGCCAGTATCGCACGGCCACGCTTGGTCATCCTGACTTAGACGTGGCGCAGTACCACTACGGCGCAGAATTGCACTGGCACTGCTCTTGCCGTTTACGCCCGGCGTGAACGAAATCAACGACGCTTCCATTCTCGCGGCGCTCGGACGGCAGATGACGAACGCAGTCGCGCGTCAGTCCGTCGCGGCGGGCAACCTCGCGAACATCGATACGCCCGGGTTCCGCACGCGCGACGTGACGTTTGCGAGCGCGCTCGAGGGCGAGCTCGCCAACGGCGTGCAACCCACGCAGACCAACGACCGGCATCTCGCTGGTATCGGCGGCGATCGGGGAGAACCGCAGACCGTTGAAGCCGCCAACCTGCCGTCGAAGCGTGATGGCAACAACGTCCAGCTCGATCGCGAACTGCTCGCGCTCAATCACGCGGCCGGCGATTTCAGCGCCGCGCAGACAGCGCTCTCCGCGAAGTTCCGCCTCGTGCGGTACGCGATCAACGAGGGCCGTTAGCCATGGCGACGCTGACCGCGGCGCTCAACGCCAGCGCAAGTGCGCTCGATGCGCATCGCGCGCGCATCGAGGTTGCCGTCTCGAATATCGCCAACGCCGAGTCGACGCGCGGGCCCGACGGCGAGCCGTACCGCCGCCGCGACGTGGTGCTCTCGTCGGCGCCGGTTGGGGCCGACACGTTCGACGCGGCCTTCGGCAAGGCCAGCGCTGTGGGCGTTCAGGTCGCGGACGTCATCGAAGATCAGGCGCCGTTCCGCACGCGCTACGAGCCGGCGCATCCGGATGCGGACAAGGATGGTTTCGTCTCGCTGCCGAACGTGGACGTGCCCGAGGAGGTCGTCGACATGCTCGGTGCGGCGCGCGCGTATCAGGCCAACCTTCAGGCCATCGGCCTCATCAACGACACGATCAAGAAAGCGCTGGAGCTCGGGAAATGACGATGCCCATTGGACCGGTGTCGACGGGCGCCGTCTCGGCAACTGACGCGGGTCGTTCGTCAGGCACGACCCTGGGAAAGCCGTCGGACACGCCGGGTCCGTTCGGCGAATCGCTCAACGCGCTGCTCGCGTCGGTCGATGAATCAGCCGGCCTGGCGAACAGCGCCGTCGGCAACATGATGGACGGCACCGGCGACGTGCACCAGGCGATGATCGCGCTTCAAAGGGCGGAAAACAGCCTGGAGCTGACCGTGCAGGTCCGTAACAAACTCGTGCAGGCGTATCAAGACGTCATGCGGATGACGATCTAGTGAATCCGGAACAGCTTCTCGCACATCTCAAGCGGCTCGGCTCCACGCTCACGCCGAAGCAGATCGTCACGCTCGTTCTCGTCTTCCTCGGCGTCGTCGGGCTGACGGTCGGAACCGCGTACTGGATCAACGCGCCGCAGTACTCGCTGCTGTTCGCCGACATGGACGCCGAGTCGGCCGCATCCGTGGTCAGCCGGCTCAAGAGCGAGAAAGTGGACTACCAGCTCGACGAGGGCGGGCGCACGATTCGCGTGCCGTCAAACCGCGTCGATGAGCTGCGGCTCGACTTCGCGGCGCAGGGGATGCCGGCGAGCGGCCGCATCGGCTTCGAGATCTTCGATCGCACCGCCTTCGGGACGACTGAATTCCTGGAGCATGTGAACTACCGGCGCGCGCTCGAAGGCGAGCTCGCCCGGACGATCGGGACCATCGCGGAGGTGTCGAGCGCGCGCGTGCACATCGCGATGGCGAAGGACTCGATCTTCAGCGGCGACTCGCAGCCGGCGAAGGCGTCGGTCGTGCTGAAGTTGCGTAACAGCCGTCCGCCGTCGCCGTCGATGGTCAGCGGGATCGCGGGTCTTGTCGCGGCCAGCGTCGAGTCGCTCCGTCCGGAATCCGTGGTCGTCGTCGATACGTTCGGCCGGTCGCTCGCGCGGCCGTCCGAGGACGGCGACGAGACAGCCTCGGCGCTTCCGCTCGAAAAGGAGCGGCGCCTCGAGCGCGAATTCTCGACGAAGGTCGTCGCGCTGCTCGAGCCGATCGTCGGCCCCGGTCACGTGCGCGTGAACGTCTCCGCGCTTCTCAATGCGAGCTCGCAGGAAGAAACCGAAGAACGCTGGGATCCGACGACCGTGCTGAGAAGCCGGCAGTCGTCGAGCGACTCGGGGCCGGTGCTGTCGAACCAGGGCGGCGTCGCCGGCGCGCGGGCCAACATGCCGGCCGGAACGTCCACCGCGGCGAAGCCGCCGAGCGGGCAGGCGCCCGCGGCTCAAGCGTCGCTCGCCGCAAGCCGCACGACCGAAACAGCGAACTACGAAGTCAGCAAACTGACGCGCCACACCGTCTCTCCGCGCGGCCAGCTCGCGCGGCTCTCTGTTGCCGTCATCCTGGATGACGAGCATGTCACCGCGAAAGACGCGAACGGGCAGCCGCACACGAAGAACAAGCCACGGAGCGCTGACGAGATTCAGCGCATTCACAACCTTGTCGCCGCGTCGGTCGGCTTCGACGAACGGCGGGGCGATCGCCTGACCGTCGAGAACATCGCGTTCGAAGAAGCGCCGGCCGATCCACCGGCTCCGGCGACGAACTGGTGGCAGAAAGTCACCCCCGACGTGAACCGCTTCTCGAACACGAGCCTCGTCGAGGTCGTCCGGATTATCGGCGTGCTCGTCCTGCTGCTGGCGCTGGTGCTCGTGGTGCTGCGTCCGATGGCGCGCCGCGCGCTGCAGCTCCCCGAAGCGACGCTCGTCCCGCAGGCCGCGCTCGCCGAGGCCGCAGCCGCGCAGCCGGTGCGGACCGTCGCCGATCTCGAAGGCGAAATCGAAGCGGAGATCGAGGCGGGGCTCGCCGCGAAACATGAGAACCGGCGGCTGCCGGTGCTGACGCGCCGCCTCGCGAAGGCCGCCGAGGAGCAGCCCGAGCACATCGCGCGGCTCGTCCGCAGCCTGATGACCGACGAGGAGGCCAAGTGAGCACCGGATTGCAGCCACAGGGCATCATGTCGGGCGTCCGAAAAGCCGCCATCGTGTTGATGGCACTTGGCGAAGACAACTCGTCGAAGGTCTTCAAATATCTGCAGGAAGACGAAATCGAACGGCTGGTCCGCGAAGTGGCGGCGCTCGGCAGCGTGCCGCACGAGATCGGCGAGCGCGTGCTCGACGAATTTCATCAGATGTCCGCGGCCGCCGAGTACATCTCCACGGGCGGCGTCGAACACGCGCGCCGCCTGCTGACGAAAGCGATCGGCCCTGATCTGTCTCGCCGCATTCTCGACCGCGTCATCAAGTCGTTTCACACGAGCGCGGGGTTCGCGACGCTCGAGAAAGCCAACCCGCAGCAGCTCTCGAAATTCATCCTGGCGGAGCATCCGCAGACGATCGCGCTGATTCTCGCGCACCTCAACTCGGGCGCCGCGGCGCAGATCATCACGCAGCTGCCCGACGACATGCGCGCCGATGTGCTCATGCGCATGGCGAGCATCGAGGATATTTCGCCTGACGTCATCACCCGGATTTCCAGCGTCATCGACCAGCGCCTCAAGTCGCTGGGCGGTGCGACACGCGAACAGCGCGGCGGCGTGCGGGCCGTGGCCGAGCTGTTCAACCGGCTCGAGCGCGGCATCAGCCAGCCGGCGCTCGAACGCATCGAATCCGTGTCGCCGGACATGGCCGTGTCGATCCGCAACCTGATGTTCGTCTTCGACGACCTGGCGAGCGTCGAGGACGGCGGCGTCCGCGAGATCGTCAACCGCGCGGACAAGAAGACACTGACGATCGCGCTCAAGGGCGCCAGCGAGGAGATCCGATCGCGCTTCTTCGGCAACATGTCCAAACGCGCCGGCGAGCTGCTGAGGGAAGAGATGGATCTGATGGGCGCCGTGCGGCTGCGCGACGTCGAAAAGGCGCAGCAGGAAATCGTCGCCATCTGCCGCAAGCTCGAGGAAGAAGGCGTCATCTCGACCGGCGCGGGCGCGGGCGAGCCGTATGTCATGTAGGGGCCGCCGCATTTCCGCCGCAGAACGCATCGAGCGCTTCGACTGGCACGACGAGACCGCGGCGTTCGATCGTCCGCTGCGCGATCTCATCGCCGAGCCGGTGGCCGAGACGGCCCCGGCCCCGGCCGGTGCGCCGGCTGTCGATCTGGCGAGCCTCGAACGCGACGCGTTTGCCAGAGGATTTGCACAGGGCGAGTGCTCGGGCGCCGAAGCCTCGGCAACGCGCACTGACGCCCTGCTGCGCCGGCTTACGCACACGCTCGAGGATCTCGCGCGGTTGCGCGCGGAGGTGATTCGCAAGACGGAGCGGCAGGTCGTGCAGCTGGCGATTGCCGTGGCGACGCGCATCGTCCGCCGCGAGATCGCGCTCGATCGCGAGCTGCTTGTCGCGATGGCGCGCGTCGCGCTCGACCGGCTCGGCGACAGCGCATCCGCGAGAATCCGCCTGCACCCGGACGACTGCGCCGCCGTCGAGCGCCTCGGGTCGGCGTGGCCGGAGGGCGGCCCCGTGCAAATCGTCCCCGATGCCCACATCCATCGCGGCGGCTGCGTGGTCGAATCCGACTTCGGCCTGATCGACGTCAGCGTCGACGCGCAGGTCGAAGAGCTGACGCGCTCGCTGCTCTCCGCCGACGATCCCGAAGCCGTGCCGGTGCACACGCTGACTGCTGATGCTCCCCGCAACCTCGAGTTCTAGCGAGCTGTCGCTCGCCCACTACCTGGCCCGCGTGAGGGAGATTGAGCCCGCGCCGATCTGCGGCCGCGTCGTCCGCGTGGTCGGCCTGGTCGTCGAGTCGATTGGCCCGCGCGCGAGCGTCGGCGAGGTCTGCGAGCTGCGCGCCGGCGGCGGACCGCCGCTGCCGCTCGAAGTGGTGGGCTTTCGCGATGGCCGCGTGCTGTCGGTGCCGCTTGGCGACACCGCAGGCATCCGCCCCGGGGACCGCATCGTCTCGCGAGGGTCGGTGCTGTCGATGCCGGCCGGCGACGCGCTGCTCGGCCGCGTGATCGACGGCCTGGGCCGTCCGCTTGACGGCAAAGGACCCATGGCTGTGAGCGAGCGCGCGCCGCTGCGTCCGCCCGCGCTCAACCCGCTGGTCCGCGAATCGATTGGCACGCCCATCGGCACCGGCGTGCGCGCGATCGATGCGCTGCTTACGTGCGGACGCGGACAGCGCATCGGCCTCTTCGGCGGATCCGGCGTCGGCAAGAGCACGCTGCTCGGCATGATGGCCCGCGGCACGGAAGCCGACGTCGTCGTCCTCGCGCTGGTCGGCGAGCGCGGTCGCGAAGTGCGGAGTTTTCTCGAACACGATCTCGGACCGCGCGGCATCGAGCGATCGGTCGTCGTCGTGTCGACATCGGACAGCCCGTCGCTCGTCCGCATGCGCGCGGCGTACGGCGCGACGGCCATCGCCGAGCACTTCCGCGATCGCGGCAAGAACGTCCTGCTGATGATGGATTCGGTGACGCGCTTCGCGATGGCGCAGCGTGAAGTCGGCCTTGCGGCGGGAGAGCCGCCGACGGCGAAAGGCTACCCGCCATCGGTCTTCGCGCTGCTGCCGGGGCTGCTCGAACGGGCCGGGAACGTCCGCGGGAAGGGGAGCATCACGGCGATCTACTCGGTGCTCGTCGAAGGCGATGACACGAACGAGCCGATCGCCGACGCCGTGCGCGGCATTCTCGACGGCCACATCGTCCTGTCGCGCGATCTGGCGGCGCGCAATCACTATCCGGCCATCGACATCCTCGCCAGCATCAGCCGGACGATGCCCGACGTCACCGAACGCGAGCATCGTCAGAAGGCCGGCCAGGTGCGCGAGTGGCTCGCGACACTGCGGGACAGTGAAGATCTGGTCAGCGTGGGCGCATACACGCCTGGCAGTAACCCGCGCATCGACGCCGCGCTCGAACGCCGCGACACGCTGGCGTCGTTCCTCTGTCAGCCCGCCGACACGTCGTGCGTCTATGCCGACACTGTCGGCACGCTCTCCGCCCTCTGACCGCGATGAAACCGTTCCGTTTTCGCGCGCAGGCCGCCCTCGATCTGCGGTGGCGCGCCGAAGACGACGCGCGCAGAGCGCTCGCGGCGGCCGAAGAGCAGTCGCGTCAGGCAGATCAGCGCGTGAACGACGCGACCGAGGCCGCGTGTATCGCACGCGAGACGCTGTCGAACGCGCAGCGCGCGGGCGTCGCCGGCTGGCAGATCGGCTGGCATCAAAGTTGGATAACTCGTCAGCGGCTTGAAGTGGACGCGCGAAGCCGGGACGCGGCGGCATCTGCCGCGGCCGTCGATCGTTCGATCACTTCGGTTCAGGCGGCGCATCAGCAGCGCCGCACGCTCGAACGGCTTCGCGATCGCATGGCACGGCGTCACCGTGTCGAAACCGCGCGGCACGAGCAGAAGAATCTGGATCAGCTGGCGGGCCTTCGCTTTGCCGCGCAGGCGCTCGACCAGGGAGGACAACAGCGTGAGCACGAATGCAGTCGGCGGCACGAACACGGCATCGCAGACGACGAGTCCCGCCGTGGCGGCCGGCGCCGCGAATAACCCCTCGAAGGCGCTCGGCAAGGACGCATTTCTCAATCTGCTCGTCACGCAGCTGCAGCATCAGGATCCCACGCAGCCTCAGGACGACAGCCAGTTCGCCGCGCAGCTCGCGCAGTTCAGCTCGCTCGAGCAGCTGCAGCAGATGAACCAGACACTCGCGCAGATCGCGCAGTTCTTTGACGGCGTGCAGAGCACGCAAGGGAAGGTCTAAGTGTCGTTTTCCGCCAGCCTCTCCGGCCTCAACTCGAATCAGCAGAAGCTGAACGTCATCGGCAACAACCTCGCGAACATCAACACCATCGCGTTCAAGAGCAGCACGGTCGACTTCTCCGATCTGGTGAGCCAGTCGGTGGGCGGCTCGAGCGCGAACCCGATGCAGATCGGCCTCGGCGTGACGACCGGCGCCATCTCGCCGAACTTTTCGCAGGGAGGCATCGAGAACACCGGCGTCGCGACGAACGTCGCCGTCCAGGGCAGCGGCTTCTTCGTCATCGGCGACTCGGCGCACCGCTCGTACACGCGCGCCGGCGATTTTTCCTTCGATCAGAACGGCCGGCTCGTGACGACCACCGGCGCACCCGTCCAGGGCTACACGGCGACGAACGCCGCCGGACAGATCGTCACCACCGGACAGCCGACCGACATCGTCGTCCCGCCGGGCGTGCTGCGCCCGCCCGTGGCGACGACGACCTTCGGCACGGTGTCGAATCTCGACGCGAGCGCAAAGGTGAACGACACGTTCACCGCGTCGGTGCAGATCTTCGACGCGCTCGGCACTCCGCATGTCGCGACCATCACCTACACGAACACGGGCGCCGGTGCGTGGACGTACGACATCACCGTGCCTGGCGCGGATGTCGGCGCCGCGGTTCCGACGTCGATCGCCAGCGGCACGCTGACCTTCGATGCCGTTGGCGCGCTCAACACCGTCAACGGCAACCCGCCGGCAAACCTCACCATCACGTCGCCGGCGTGGGCCGACGGCGCGCAGGCGATCGACTTCACCTGGAACCTCCTCGACGCGAACAACAACCCGACGCTGACCGGCTACAGCGCGGCGTCGGCGACCTCGTCGGTCACGCAGAACGGCGCGGCGCCCGGCACGATCAACGGCATCAGCATCGACTCGTCGGGCCAGATCGTGGCCTCGTTCGGCGCGGGCGCGACGGTGACCGTCGGCCAGCTCGCGATGGCGAACTTCAACAACGCGCAGGGCCTGGTCAAAGTCGGATCGAACGGCTTCGGCGAAAGCGCATCGTCCGGCATCGCCAACATCGGCATCGCCGGCACCGGCGGCCGCGGCACGCTTATCGGCAGCTCGCTCGAGCAGTCGAACGTGGACATCGCGAAGGAGTTCACGCAGATGATCCTCGCGCAGCGCGGCTACCAGGCGAACTCCAAAAGCATCACCACCGAAGATCAACTGCTCGTCGACACGCTGAACCTCAAGCAGTAAGGACGTCTTCGTGATTTCGTTTCCCGTTGTTCCGGCGCCGGCCGGGCTCCCTGGAGCTCCGGCCGGCGCGGTTCCCGCCGCAGGTGTCGATGCGGGAGCGCCGATGTCGAGCGGCGCGCAGTTTCTCGAGCTGCTGAAACAGCTCACGGCAAACGCCGGCGCGCCAGTCGCGACAGCCGATCCGGCATCCGTCCCGGCTGCCGCGCCAGCGCCTGCACTCGTCACGACTCCCACGCTGGCACCCGTCACGACGCCCGCGCCGACGCCGTCCGGCCGACGCCAGGCGTCGGCTGCGACAGATGCTCCGCCTGCCGCGG
>Ga0153915_10005144_pt1 | contig 12157 bp, 12 predicted proteins | sample Opewatmetagenome_2_FD_107003 | JGI IMG/M metagenome (GOLD analysis project Ga0153915, IMG submission 107003) | Freshwater wetland microbial communities from Ohio, USA - Open water 3 Core 3 Depth 3 metaG | ecosystem: Environmental > Aquatic > Freshwater > Wetlands | place: USA: Ohio, Lake Erie...
GACGCCCTCCCCGCCTTCGCGGCACTCGACACACAGAGCTGCTATCTCGCGTGGAATATCGTCCTGACCGGTGCGGTCGATGAAGCGGCCATTCGCCAGGTGTTCGATTGGGCCGAAGGCGACTGCGATCTCGAAGTCGTCGCCGCGGCCGCGCCAGCGCCCGTCGAGGACATCGTCAACTACGACCTGATCGCGGAATTCGATGCGATGGCCGCGACGGCCAGCCCGCCGCCGCGCATTGTCGTGCCGAGCGCGGTGGTGCCACCCGTCGCCGCAAGCCCCGCACCCGATCGCCAGACTGCGGAAGCCACACTCAACGCCGATCAGCAACCAGCGACTGCGCAGATGTCGAAATCCGAAGCCGCCGCCGCCAGCGGCATCGGCGACACCGGCTCGATCCGCGTCTCCGTCGAGAAGATCGACGAGCTCATGAATACCGTCGGGGAGCTCGTGATCACGCAATCCATGCTGAGCCAGCTCGGCCGCAACCTCGAAGGCGGCGCCTCGGAGCAGTTCCGCCTCGGCCTCGCCGAGCTCGAGCGCAACATGCGCGAGCTGCAGGACAGCGTCATGCGCGTGCGCATGCTGCCCATCAGCTTCGTCTTCAGCCGCTTCCCGCGCATGGTGCGCGATCTCGCGCAGCGCCTCGGCAAGGAAATCAATCTCACGCTCACGGGCGAGCAGACCGAGCTCGACAAGACCGTGCTCGAGAAGATCGGCGATCCGCTCGTTCACCTGGTTCGCAACAGCATCGATCACGGCATCGAGAAGCCGGACGTGCGCCGGGCGAACGGCAAGTCCGCGGTCGGCCACCTGCACCTCGACGCCTGCCATCGCGGCGGCAACATCGCGGTGGAAGTGAGTGACGACGGCGGCGGCCTGGACCCTGCGCGCATCATTGCAAAGGCGCGCTCGCGCGGCCTCATCGGCCCGAACGAGACGCTCACCGAAGCACAGGCGTGCGAGCTGATCTTCCTGCCGGGCTTCTCCACCGCCGAGACCACCACCGACGTTTCCGGGCGTGGCGTCGGACTCGACGTCGTCCGCCGCAACGTCAAGGAGCTCGGCGGCTCGATCGAAGTGAAGAATGATCCGGGACGCGGCGCGCGCTTCCTGATCACGCTGCCGCTGACGCTCGCCATCGTTGATGGCCAATCGATCGCGGTCGGCAAGCAGAACTACATCGTGCCGCTCGTCAGCATCATCGAGTCGCTGCAGATCAAGCAGGGCTCGCTCAATCGCGTCGCCGGGCGCGGCGAAGTGTTCGTGTTTCGCGGCGACTACGTGCCGGTGATCCGGCTGCACGACCTGTTCGGTATCGAGCCGCGTTCGCGCCAGCTCGACGAAGGGCTCATCGTGATCGTGGAAGGCGACGGCCGTCGCGTCGGCCTGTTCGTGGACGATCTGCTCGGCCAGCAACAGGTCGTCATCAAGTCACTGGAAACCAATTACGGGCACATCGAGGGCGTTTCCGGCGCCACCATCCTCGGTGATGGATCGGTTGCGCTGATTCTCGACCTGTCCGGGATCATTCGCCGCGCTGGAGCAGGAGCAAGGGCCAACTAATGAACCAAGTCACCACGGAACCCGCATCGGGCGCCGAGCAGTTTCTGACCTTCGTGCTGGGCGGCGAGGAATACGGCGTCACCATCCTGCAGGTGCAGGGCATCCAGGGCTGGGATCGCGTCACGCCCATTCCGAACACGCCCGAGTTCATTCTCGGCGTCATCAACCTGCGCGGCGCCATCGTGCCCATCGTGGACCTGCGCCGCCGCTTTGGCATGCCGGCCGCGGAATTCGGCCCGACGACCGTGGTGATCGTGGTACGCGTCGCGCGCGAGCGCAACGAGCGCACGCTCGGCCTCGTGGTGGATGCGGTGTCCGAGGTGTGCAACGTGAACGCGGAAGACCGCAAGCCCGCGCCGGATTTCGGCGCCACCATCAAGACTGATTTCGTGAAGGGACTTGCGACCGTCGACAAGCGAATGGTGATCCTGCTCGACATTGACCGTCTGGTGAGCGAAGGGCTGCTGGGTGAGTTGTCCATGCACTGATACGTCGACCTGAATCACGGAAGGCGTGCGGTGCACTCAAGAATCATGTGACCGCGCCGAAATTTTGACACTGGCGTTGCGCGGCAACGTCGGTCCCGGAAGAAGACCCTGACGAGGAGGATCGAGGAAATGAATCGCGGAAGAACCCTGTGCTTTGCGCTCGTGGCCGGCTGTTTTGCGCTCCCCGCGCTCGCGGATTGCGCCCTGCCGACCGCGCCGACCAAGGTGCCCGATGGCACGAGCGCCAGCGAGCAGGAGATGGTGGCGGCCATGCAGACCCTGAAGCGCTACGACTCGGACGTGAACACCTACGTGAAATGTCTGGAGTTCGAAGCCAAGCAGAACCGGCTCTCGCACGATGAACAGACCCGTCGCCACAACCAGGCGATGGACTCGCTCACGGCCGTCGCCGCGAAGTTCAACGAGCAGGTCCGGGTCTTCAAGTCCAAGAGTGGTTGATGTTCGGTAACCGACGCAAAGTGGCCGCCGGGAAGCCGGCGGCCAAGCGGAGTCTCGACCCATGAAATTCCTCGGCAGATTGCTCCTGTGGCAGAAGTTGCTGCTCGTTGTGGTGGCGCTTCTCGTGCCCTCCGCGCTGCTGTCGGTCTTCTATCTGAAGTCCGCCAACCAGACGGTGCGCCAGGCGAGCGCCGAAGTTCAGGGCGCGCGCTACACGCGAGCGCTCGACACGTTCCTGTTCGAGGTGATCCGCCATCGCGCGGTCGCAAGCGTCGTGCTGAACGGCGACGCCACGCGCAAGGACGCGGTGACGGACAGCGGAGCGGCGGTCGACAAGGCTGCAGCCGAGCTCGATGCGATCGACGCCGACATCGGCAAGAGCATCGGCGCCACGTCCGACTGGCAAGGCATCAAGGCCGACTGGAGCTCGCTCAAGGCACGAACGCTCACGCTGCCGCCGGATGACAGCCTCGCGCAGCACAACGATCTCGTCCGCAAGATCCTCGATTTCGGCGCCACGGTCGCCATGCAGTCCGGCATGGCCCGCGATCCGGACCAGGTCGCGAGCACACTCGTGACCCTTGCCACCGGCCGCATGCCCGAGGCGGTGAACCGCGCCGGCATCGTGCGCGACCGCGCCACCTCTGGCGTGCTGCGTGGCTACCTGAGCGAAGGCGATCGCGTGACCATCGACATGGCGCGCCAGGAGACGGCCTCGCTCCTCGCGCAGATCGACCGTCAGCTCGCTTCCATCGACGCCGGTGCCGCGGACGTGCACGCCCGCGTTGCGCCCGCCTTCCAGAAAGCGCGCGAAGCGTTCGCCGGCTATTCGTCGTTCGTCGACCAGAACCTGCTGAAGGCGCAGGAAGTGAAAGTCACGGGCTCCGCCATGTTCGACGGCGCCTCGAGCACCATCGATGCGTTCGTCGCGCTCTCAAACGCCTCGTACGACGTGATGCTGGTGGAGATCCAGGGCCGTGCTTCCGCACAGACCATGGGCCGCAATCTCACGGTGTTGACCGCGGCGCTGGTCATCGGTCTCGCGCTCGCGCTGAGCTGGCTCATCACGCTCGCCCTCACCCGCCCGATGACACGTGCCATCTCCGTGTTCGGCTCCATCTCGAACGGCCACTACGACAACGAGATCGAGCACGACGGCGCGGACGAAGTGTCGCAGGTGCTCCGTGCGCTGGATGACATGCAGGCGAAGCTCCGCCAGCAGATCGAGACCGAACGTGCCCAGGCCGAGGAGAACGCGCGCGTGCGCGCGGCGCTCGACAACGTGTCCTCGAACGTCATGGTCGCGGACCCCGGCTTCAACATCATCTACACGAACCCCGCCGTGCGGGCCATGCTGAACGAGGCCGAGAGCGACATCCGCAAGGACCTGCCGCAGTTCAGCGCCGCGAACGTGCTGGGCGCGAGCGTCGATACGCTGTCGAAGAACCCCGCGCAGGATCGGCGCATGCTCATGGATCTGCGCGGTGCGAACACCTCGCAGGTGACCCTCGGCAAGCGCACGTTCCGCGTGGTCGCGAATCCGGTGCTCGACAGCAAGGGTGGCCGCGCCGGCACCGTGTTCGAGTGGACCGATCGCACTCAGGAAGTGGGCGTGGAGAGCGAAATGCAGGGCATGCTCTCCTCAGTGCTCGCCGGCGATCTCGAGCGACGCATCTCGCTCGAGAGCAAGGCCGGCTTCTTCGAAGCCATGAGCCGCGGCGTGAACCATCTCGCCGACAACATGGCGGACGTGGTCCGCAAGGTGAAGGCGGCCGCGAGCGAGGTGTATCGCGGCGCCGAGGAAATCTCCGCGGGCAACGCGAACCTTTCGCAGCGCACCGAAGAGCAGTCCTCCTCGCTCGAAGAAACCGCCTCGTCGATGGAGCAGATGACCTCGACGGTGAAGCAGAACGCGGACAACGCAGGCCAGGCCAACCAGCTCGCCGTCGCGGCGCGCGACCAGGCGGAGAAAGGCGGCTCGGTGGTGGCGCAGGCCGTGCGCGCCATGTCCGACATCAACGATTCCTCGCGGCGCATCGCCGACATCATCGGCGTCATCGACGAGATCGCGTTCCAGACCAACCTGCTCGCGCTCAACGCCGCGGTGGAAGCCGCGCGCGCCGGCGAACAGGGCCGCGGCTTCGCGGTGGTGGCGAGCGAAGTGCGCAATCTCGCCGGTCGCTCGGCGACGGCGGCGAAGGAGATCAAGGATCTCATTCAGGACAGCGTGCGCAAGGTGCAGGACGGGTCGCTGCTCGTCACGCAGTCCGGCCAGACGCTCGAGCAGATCGTGGCGTCCGTGAAGAAAGTGTCCGATATCGTCGCCGAGATCGCCGCCGCCTCGCGCGAGCAGTCCTCCGGCATCGAGCAGGTGAATCGCGCCGTCATGCAGATGGACGAGCTCACGCAGCAGAATGCCGCGCTCGTCGAACAGGCCACGGCCTCGTCGCAGGCCATGGCCGACCAGGCGCGCGAGCTGAACGAGATGATGGGCAAGTATCGTGTGCAGCGTGGCGATGGCCGCGCGGACGATGCGTCTCAGGGCTCTGCGGAAAGCACGGCCGAAGAACGTGCCGCCGCATCGGTTCGATCTGCCGCGTCGGCGGCGACCGATCGTCGCACGCGCAATCGTCCGTGGGCCAAACGGGAATCGCGAACCGCCGCTCCCGCGGGCGCGACGCCCGCCAGCGCCCCTGCGCCGCGCAAGCAGGCCGCCGGATCGGACTCGGACTGGCAAGAGTTCTGACGCTCCGGAAGGCGGCCGCCGCGGCTGATACGCGGCGGCCGGATATTTGAATTTGAGGTTTGTGACGGAGGGAGCCCTTTGGCCCGCATACTTACCGTCGACGACTCTGCCGCCATGCGGCAGATGGTCGAGGTTACTCTGACGAGCGCAGGACATGACGTACTACAGGCGAAGGATGGCCGCGAGGCGCTGGATATCGCCGGCGCGCAGGACGTGGATCTCGTGATCACGGACGTCAACATGCCCAGGATGGACGGGCTGACGCTGGTGCGCGAGCTGCGCGGCCTGCCCGGCTATCGCCACAAGCCGCTGCTCGTGCTGACTACCGAAGCGAATGCCGAACGCCGCATGCAGGGCCGCGAAGCCGGTGCGACGGGCTGGCTCGTGAAGCCGTTCAATCCGGACCGGCTGCTCGCGACGGTCGAGAAAGTCCTGAAGTGACCTGACTCCAGGATCGCTATCGAATCATCGTGGACACCAGCAGCACCTCACTCACGCTCCGGCTGCGTGAGTTCGAATTCGCGGAAGACGATTTCCAGGCGCTGCGCAAGCTCGTCCGGGACATCACCGGAATCAGTCTCTCCGAGCAGAAACGCGAGCTCGTGTACGGGCGCCTCGCGCGCCGACTGCGCGCCCTCAACCTGCGGACCTTCCGCGAATACCGCGAGCTGCTCTCGAGTGACGACGGCTCGGAGCTCGTGCAGCTCTGCAACGCCATCACCACCAACCTCACGGCGTTCTTTCGCGAGCCGCATCACTTCGAGCACCTGATCACGCACGTGCTGGAGCCGCTCCTCGCAAAACCGACGGCCGCGAGACGCATCCGCATCTGGTCCGCCGGATGCTCCACGGGCGAGGAACCCTACAGCATCGCGATGGCCGTGCTCGAGGCGATTCCGAACATCGAGCGCTGGGACATTCGCATTCTCGCGACCGACCTCGACTCGGACGTTCTGACACGCGCACGCCGCGGCGTATACCTGGCCGACCGCCTGCGCGCGCTGAGCGCGGAGCGTCGCGAGCGGTTCTTCGTGCCCTGCCCGGACGCGAAGGAACCGGCGTACCAGGTGCGGCCGGAGCTCGCACGACTGATCACGGTGAAGCAGCTGAATCTGATGCATCCGTTCCCGATGAAGGGGCCGCTCGATGTCATCTTCTGCCGTAATGTCGTCATCTATTTCGACAAGGATACGCAGCGCGACCTGGTCGCCCGCATCTCGCGCCTGCAACGACCGGGGCACGTACTGTTCCTCGGTCATTCGGAAACGCTGTTCAAGGTGTCGAACGACTACACGCTGATCGGTCGCACGATCTACCGCCGGAGCTGACGACGACATGGCCGAGTCCGCACTCTCTCCTCCACGCCCGGCGCAGCCGCCGGTGCTGCCAGGCTTCGAGCAGCTGCAGCGCTTCTGGGAACCCGACACGCAGCGCTGGACGGTGAAAATCCTGCCCGGCGAGTACTACGTGACGCGCTCGGATGAAGCCATCACCACCGTGCTCGGCTCGTGCGTCTCGGCGTGCATTCGCGACCCGGTGGCCGGCATCGGCGGCATGAACCACTTCATGTTGCCCGAAGACAACTCGGTGCGCGAAGTGGGCCGCGCGGTCGTGCTCTCGACGCGGTATGGTTCGCATGCGATGGAAACTCTCATCAACGACGTGCTGAAACTCGGCGGCCTGCGCGAGCGCCTCGAGATCAAGGTGTTCGGCGGCGGCCGCGTGCTCGCCGCCATGACGGACATCGGCGCGCGCAACATCGATTTCGTGCGCGGCTACCTGAACCTCGAGGGTCTCGACGTCAATGCGCACGACGTCGGCGGCGACCAGCCGCGCAAGGTGGTGTATTTCCCGACCGAAGGGCGCGTGCGTGTGCGGAAGCTGCGCGCCATCGAGAATCGCGGCATCAGCGACCGCGAGAGACTCTATATGGACAGCCTGCGCAACAAGGATGAGGGCGGAGACATCGAGCTGTTCTCATGAGCGCGCCAGGCGGCAAACGCATCAAGGTGCTGGTCGTGGACGACTCGGCCCTGGTGCGCAGCATTCTCTCCGAAGTGCTCGCGCGCGACCCGGCCATCGAGGTGGTCGGCACCGCAAGCGATGCGCACATTGCGCGGGACAAGATCAAGAAGCTGAACCCCGATGTCCTGACGCTCGACGTGGAAATGCCCAAGATGGACGGGCTCACGTTCCTGCACAACCTCATGCGCCTGCGGCCGATGCCCGTGGTGATGGTGTCTTCGATGACCGAGCGCGGCGCCGAGGTCACGCTGGATGCGCTCGCGATGGGCGCGGTGGATTTTCTCAGCAAGCCGCGCATCGACGTCGCGGCGAAGCTCCCCGAGTACTGCGACGAGCTGATCGCCAAGATCAAGGTGGCCGCGCGCGCGAGCGTTCGCGCGCTGGATGCGCACCGGGCCGCAGCCACTCGGCCGAAGAGCGCAACCCCGGTTGCCACGGACACCCTGCCTGTCGCCCGCAAGATGCGCACCACCGACCGCATCATCGCTATCGGCGCCTCCACCGGGGGCACCGAGGCGATCAAGCGCGTGCTGTGCGGGCTGCCGGCGGACACGCCGGGCATCCTGATCACCCAGCACATTCCGAAGGCCTTCAGCACCTCCTTCGCCAAGCGCATGGACGAATCGTGCCTCATGACCGTGACCGAGGCGGAGGACGGCCAGCAGGTGCTCGCCGGCCACGTGTACATCGCCCCCGGCGACCGCCACATGTATTTGATTCGGGACGGCGCCCGCTACGTCTGCCGGCTCGACGACGGCGCTCCGGTCAACCGCCACAAGCCCTCCGTGGACGTGCTGTTCAACTCGGTGGCCAAGAGCGCCGGCGAGAACGCCATCGGGGTGCTGCTCACCGGCATGGGCAAGGATGGCGCCAAGGGGCTCAAGGAAATGCGCGCGGCCGGCAGTCGCACGGTGGCGCAGGACGAGGCCAGCAGCGTCGTGTGGGGCATGCCCGGGGAGGCGGTCGCGATCGGCGCGGTCCACGACGTGGTGTCGATCGAGGACATGGCCGAACACCTCGACGCGCTGGCCGAAGGCATGGACTTCACGAAGCAGGCGGGTGCGCTCTAGCCGGAAACTTAGCTGAAGCGGTCTTAATTTTGGCGCGTACCTGCCGTTAGCGGGACACGACGCCCTGTAAAGACGATCGGGGCCGGCAAGCGCTGCCGGCGCCACATTTGAAGGTGTGAGATGTCCAATTCCCGTGCATCGGCTGACGCCGCCCCGCTGAACGATCCCGAGGCGTTCGCCTTCGTCCAGGCGCTCGCCGCCGAGCTCTCGACCGGCAAGGTCGATCTGCGGAGCTTCCCCGATATTGCAATGCGTGTACGCCAGGTGCTCGCGGATGACGCCGTGAGCCCCGAGAAAGTGGTGCGCGTCGTCGGCTCCGAGCCCGCCCTCGCCGCCCGCCTGCTGCAGCTCGCGAACTCCGCGGCGCTCAATTTCAGCGGCAAGGCCGTCACGGACCTGCGCACCGCCGTCGCCCGCATGGGCTTCAACATGGTCAGGAGCGCCGCCATCGCGTTCGCGATGTCGCAGCTGAAGAAAGTGGATGCGTTGAAGGGGCTCGAAGCGCCGCTCGATGCGCTCTGGCGCCGCAGTGCGAGCGTTGCCGCTATGAGCCACGCGGTGGCACGTCGCCTCGCCAAGGTGAACCCGGACACCGCGCTGCTCGCGGGGCTCCTGCACGGCGTAGGGCAACTCTACATTCTCACGCGCACCGCGAAGCATCCCGCGCTGTTCGCCAATGAAGCCGTGTATCACAACATCGTGCGCGACTGGCACACGAGTATCGCGAAGGCGTTGCTCGAGAACTGGGGCATGGCGGACGAGATCGCCGAAGCCGTCGGCAACTACGAGGACGTCGGGCGCTCGCACAGCGGCAACACGGACCTCACAGACGTGCTGACCGTCGGATATCTTCTCGCCTCCTATCGTGAGCATCCCGAGAGCATTGAGCTGAACATGCAGGGCGTCGCCGCCATCGCTCGCATGCAGCTCGATCGTGCGGGTTACGACAAGCTGATCAAGGAATCCGGAGACGAGATCGCCGCCCTGCAGGCGGCACTCGGGCGCTGACGCATCGGCGTGGAATGGAAGCCGTGAGCGCAATCACCGAGTCAGCCGCACTCGCCATCGGAGGCGACGAGTCCTTCGCGTTCGTACAGGCGCTCGCTGGCGAGCTTTCGAGCGGCAAGGTGGAGCTCGCAGGTTTTCCCGACGTCGCGATGCGCGTCCAACGCGTGCTCGCCGACGAGAACGTGAGCGCCGATCGCGTCGTCAAGGTGCTGAGCACGGAACCGGTGCTCGCCGCGCAGCTGCTCCACATATCCAATTCCGTTGCGCTGAATCCCAGCGGCCGGCACATCGCCGATCTGCGCAACGCCATTGCGCGCGTGGGGCTCAACACCGTGCGCAGCGCGACCATCGCGTATGCCGTGCGCCAGATCCGCGCAGCCGAAGAGCTGAAGCCGATCGCGAGACAACTCGACGCGCTGTGGCACCGAAACGTGCTGGTGGCGAGCCTGAGTTACGTGCTCGCGCGGCGCCGCTCGCAAGTGAATGCGGACACCGCGCTGCTCACCGGGCTGCTGCACGGCGTGGGCCGCCTCTACATCATGACGCGCGCCGTGCGCCATCCGGGCCTGTTCGCGAATCCCGCGAGCTATCAGCTCATCGAGCGCGACTGGCACCTGAGCATCGCCGCCGCGCTGCTGGAAAACTGGGAGATCGCACCCGAGATCGTGAACGCCGTGCGCGATTCGGAAGACTACGCCCGTGAGCCGCGCGGCGCCGCCAGCCTGACCGATGTGCTCGTCGCCGCGAACATGATCGCGATCCATTGCGGCCAGCCGGAATTTCTCGCCGCGCGCCTGCAGACCATGCGCGCCATCGCCGAACTCTAGCTGACGCGCGAGATCTGTGAAACGCTGAAGAACGAATCGGCAGCAGAGATCGCCGCGCTTCGCGAAGCGCTCGGCTGAAGCTTTTCACGGGCTGCGCCCGGGGTTCAACGGGGATTCGCTGCGCGAACCCCGAACGGATTGCGGCGCTTCGCGCCGTACAGCGGCCGATCGAGCGGGTCAGGCTTCGGTCGCGAGGACTCGGCCAGCGCGAGGTGTCGCGTACGCGCTTTTGGGGCCGTACGTCGGGGCATCGGGACGCTGGCCGGTCAACACGCCCAGCAGCCCTTCCACCCGTTTCATGCGCGCCGCGACGAGCGCGCCGTTCTTGTCGTTGAGCTCACGGCAGCGCGTGGCGCCCTGGGCGCAAGCGGCCCACAGACCCCGGAGTGCGCCGCGCGGATCGCACCACACGAGCATTTGTTCGAGACCGGGGAGATCGGTTGGATGACCATGCAGGCGGCACAGCGAGCGGCGTTCGTCTTCGATGCGCAGCAATTTGCCCAGGGCAACCTGGCGCTCTTCCATGGCCGCTTCGAGCGTCACGACGTCGTTCGCAACGAGCAGCGCGTACTCACGGTCGAGCAGGCCCGCAAGCTCCGACAACGACGCCACTTCCTGGGACAGGAGGCTCGCAAGAGCCTCGCGGCAAACGCCGGGCTCCACGTGTTACTTCGCTCGACCGGTGAGCGGCGCGAGCGCCTGCTCGATATGCGAGAGCTGCTCGGCAATATGTCGCGGCTGGATCGTGTATGTCCCGTTTTCGAGTGCGGAACTGATTGCAGCCACCTTGGCCTCATCCACCACAGGCAAATCCTTCACAACCTGCTCCAGGTCGACGAGCTGCTGCGCAGTGCCGGTGATATGTACACCGGCGGAACCCGCGCTCGATTCGTCGGCCGCCGTCCTGGCACCCGTGGTCGCATCACGCACACGCTCGACCGCCCGTCCGGCGCCTACCGGCCCGGTGCGAGTGTCGAAGCCGCTGATTTTGCTGGACACGTCCGGTCTCCTTGATCCTGTGCTCGCTGTATCGACCTGCATGGCGAAAACTTTAGGGCGTGATGCGAATCACGTCTGCGGTTTCTACGATCCCCTCGACAATGCGACGCGAACTCAAATTCTGCACCTTCACGCGCCCGGCCGCCGCGGCGTCACTCATGGCGAGGCCCGTGGCCCGCACCTGCAGCCCGCCCACCGAGGCGAGCAGCGTGACCTGCTGGCCGCGCTTGACCAATATGTCATCCATCATCGAATCCGCGGTCAACGCGGCGCCGGCGCCGAGCGGACGCTTCAGCGTGCGGCCGGCGAGCTCGGCGAGATCTGTCAAATAGCTGTCGCCCGAGCCGGAGACGATACGCGTCTGCAACTCCACGTCGTCCGCAGTCAGTCGCGCGCCGCGAGCCGCGGCCCGCCGCAATACTAATACAGAGGTGTGCGATTCGATGGTGACGGGCACGTACACCGTCCACGCAACCGCGCCGGCGCAACTCACAGCGAGCGTCATGCGGGCCCTGAACGTGCTTCCGGGCGGCAAGGCCGCCTTGAGCGGATTCTCACACGGCGCAAGACGCAGCCGTGGATCGAGCGCCGCGACGTTCACCTGAACGGTGCCCGGCTCGCCCTTCGGCACTTGCTGACTGACGTACGTCTGCGCGGCTTCGCGTATGGCATCCAGCGACTGAACGCTGTTGTCCGTCTGCGCAAGCGCGGGCGTAATGCACAGGCCGAGCGCGAGCAACGGAACGATGCGTCGGAATCTCGACACTTTGATCATAGTGGCGCAGAACTCTGCAAGCGCCGCGCCAACGTCAATCAGTGAAGAATTCCGGCACTGAAATTCGCGGTGCCTCGATCGACGAGGGGTTTGATGGATGTTAAATCGCAGGACTGCGATTTCTCAAGCCTCCGAGGGACCGGTCTTACGGGCGGTCCCTCAAACCCCTCGTCGATCGAGGCACCGCCTGCGCC
>Ga0153915_10005145_pt1 | contig 12157 bp, 10 predicted proteins | sample Opewatmetagenome_2_FD_107003 | JGI IMG/M metagenome (GOLD analysis project Ga0153915, IMG submission 107003) | Freshwater wetland microbial communities from Ohio, USA - Open water 3 Core 3 Depth 3 metaG | ecosystem: Environmental > Aquatic > Freshwater > Wetlands | place: USA: Ohio, Lake Erie...
CCGAACCGCCGAAGCCCTCCAGGTCGAGCGTTCCAACCTGTACAGGAAGCTGCGCGGTTACGGCATCGAGGTGGAAAGGGAATGAGGAAGAAATTGTGAATGGTGAATGGTGAGTTGTGAATGTGGAGCCAGCGCCCGTCATTCACAATTCACAACTCACAATTCGCAACTTTCCTTCAATCGGTTTCCTCCAGGAGGCGCATCTCGAGGACTTGATCGGGAGAGAACCCTTCCAGGCGGAGATAGTGGTCCGCGGCCATGAAGAGGGCTTCGGCGGGGGTCAGGCCGACGATCTCGGAGCCGACGATCGGGACGCCGTAGCGCCCCGCTTCGGAACGGACGCACTCGAAGACGCGGTGGAGGGGGGTCTTCTTGAAATTGGTCATGTTGATGGAGACCTGGACCTGGCCTCGTTCCGCAAGCTCGACCGCCATCGCCTTGACGAAGCGGAATCCGCCTCCGATGTGGCGGATCGCTTTCGCGATCGCGTTGGCGACGGCGAGGTCCTTCGTCCCGAGGTTGATGTTGTAAGCGATGAGCGGCGGGCGCGCGCCGACGGCGACGGCGCCGGCGGTCGGATGGGGATGCGTGGGTCCAAAATCCGGGCTCCACTTCGGGTCCCTCATTTTTTCCGCAAATCCCTCGAATTCCCCCTTCCGGACGTCGGCCAGGTTGCGCCGCGCCTCCGACGTCGCGGAGTCCTCGTAGAGATAGACCGGAACTCCGTGGCGGGCGGCGATCTCGGCGCCGAGCTCGCGGGAGAGGGCGACGCATTCCTCGACGGTCACGCCGCGGATCGGGATCAACGGGACGACGTCCACCGCTCCCATGCGCGGGTGCTCGCCCCGATGGCGGGTCAGGTCGATTCGCGGCACGGCGGCCTCGAACAGGGCCTCCACGCCGGCCCGGACCGCGGCGGCGTCCCCCACGAACGTCAGCACGCTCCTGTTGTGCGAGGCGTCGGAGGAGACGTCGAGCAGGCGCACGCCCGGTGCCGCGCGGACGGCGTCTGCGATCTCCCGCACGCGCTCGCGGTCGCGCCCCTCCGAGACGTTGGGAACGCACTCGATGACCGTCCGCATGAGCCGACAGTTTATAATCGTCGCATCATGAAGCAGTTTCCTTCCATCCGGACGAGGGTCAGGCGGGGCCGATGAGCCCAACCGACTCGTCTGCGGGGTCCTACCCCGGCAACCCCTCCCTTCCGGTGGAGGTTCGCGAGAAGATCCTGATGACCTTCCGCCACGCCCTGGGACTCTTTTCCTCGGGCCACGTCAACGACTGCCTGATCGGGTGCGAGTTCATCCTCAAGATGGACCCGAGGTTTACGCCGGCCCGCCGCCTCCAGGAAAAGGCGCGCAATCGCGACTCCGACGTGGACATCAGCGAGCTGCAGGCGCTCGCCAATCCGGCCGGGGGAACAGGTTCGCCGGCTCCGGCTCCTCCGGCTCCCGCGCGGCCCACTTCCCCTCAGGCGGCGGCGCGACCCACATCTGCTCCCGCGCCCGCGCGACCCGCTCCCGCGCCTGCCGCGCGACCCACTTCCGTCACGGCGCCACCCGTCGCTCCGAGCGCGGAGAAACCGGATGCCGAACGGCTGCTCGCGAAGGCCGGGCTGATGTACGCCGAGCGCGACTTCGAGGGAGCCATCGCGATGGCCAGTCGCGCTCTCGCCATCCTGCCGGGTAACCGCGAGGCCCTCGCGCTCGTCGAGAGGGCCGCCGGCAAGAAAGCCACGCAGCCTCTCGTCGAGTCGAGCCTGGCCCACGCGGAACAGGCCATCGAAGGGGGGCGCCTCCCGGAAGCCCGGCTGGAGTTGGAGAGAATTCGCGCCCTGGACGCGGAGCATCCCGCGATCGCCGGCCTCGCAACCCGCCTCGGCCAGTCCGAAGCCGCGCCGGGAGGCTCCCCGGCGCCGCAGGCGGACTTCAGCCTGGATCATGAAGCGCCCGCGGCCTTCCCGGCCGGCGGTTTCCGAGGGAGCGAGTCCGGCCCGCAGATGGGAGGAGAGTCGAACGAACCGGCGGGACTCGATCCTTTCGCCTCGCATCCGGCTCCCTTCGGGGAGATCGGGCTCCCGGAGAGCTATGAGGCGAGCTCCGCGATGGAGCCGCCTTCGCCCTCCGAAGAGGCCCTCGTGCCTCCCCAACCCCCCTCCCCGGACCTCTTCCTGTCTCTGGAAGCAGAGGGTGGAGCGCCCACCCTTCCCGTGGGCTCTACGGACGAGGAGGAATCCCGAGCCGCCGTGCAGGAGATCGACGCTCTCCTCAAGCAGGGCGACGAAGTCTCGAAGAAGGGGGACCGCCAGCAGGCGATCGAGATCTGGTCCCGGGTCTTCCTGATCGACATCAACAACGCCGAGGCGGTGACCCGGATCGAGAAAGCCCGCCAGGAAATGGCCGAGGAGGGCCGGATGGTCGCCGACCTCCTCAAGAAGGGGCGCGCGAGCTTCGAGGCCGGAGACCGGGACGCCGCGCGCCAGTTCTTCCACCAGGCGCAGACCCTCGATCCGGACGAGGCCACGGCCCGTTACTACCTCGAGCGCATAGAGCAGGGGCCGGCGGAGCCCATGGCGGCGGCCGCCGCGAAGGCAGCACCATCCGCCCGGGAGGAAGAGCCGCTTGCGGCCGCGCCCGCCGCCGCGCCTGCCGCGCCGGCGCGCCGGAAAATTGGCCTGCAGATCCAGCCGCGCGTGCTGGCCGTGGTCGGCGTTTTCCTGGCGATGACTCTCGTCGGCATCTACTTCGTTTTCAGGGGAAAATCGCAGGAGTCCCCTCAGAGGATCGTCTCCGCCGGTTCCCTCCAGCGCGCCCAGGAGCTGCTCGGGCAGGGCAAGATCGCGGAGGCGAGGGCGGAATTGAGGCGCATCGGCCCGGGGGACCCCAACTCGGACGAAGCGCAGAGAATGCTCACGGAGCTCGGCCGGAGCGGCGCTCCGGAGGCCGCGAGGAAGGCTCCCGAGGCTTCCGGCCCTGCCGGCGCGGCCTCGCGCGAAGCTCGCGGCGAAACAGACCCCGCCCGCCTGCGGGCGTCCGCCGAGAAGGCGCTCGCCGAGAAGCGGTACATCGAGGCCTTGAAGAACTTCAACCTCGCCGCGCCGGCCTTCCGCGACGACCCGAGCTTCGCTCAGGCGCAGGGGGTCGCCGCTGAAAAAGTCACGGCCTTGACTCCGGCCGTGAAGCTCTACAACGAAGGAGAGTACGAGACGGCGATCCCGATCCTCTGGCGTATCGTGCAGGAGGACCGCAACAACCAGGACGCGCGTTCCTATCTCCTGCGCTCCTATTACAACCAGGGGATCTCGCAGCTCCAGAACGGCCTCTATATCAAGGCGATGCAGGCCTTCCAGGAGGCGCTCGCGCTCGATCCGAACGACGCAGAGGCGGCGAGACACCGGAAATTCGCCGAGCACTATCAAAAGGGAGACCTGGACCTGATGGCACGGATCTACGTCCGGCATCTCAACCATAGGCCGTGAGCCCTTCTCACTGCCGACTGCAGATTGAAGACGGCCGATTCGAGAAGAGAGTTCCGACGTGGAGGGGGCCGGCCGATCGAGAACCGTCACTCGTCCATCGTCATTGAGATGAGACATCCATCCAGAGACGATCGGCAATCGACGATCGGCAACCCTCTCGACGAGCTCGACCTTTCCGGGACCGCGGCCGGGGCGCCCGATCCCCCGGCCGTGGAAATCCTCTTCGACGGCACCGCCGAGGCGCCAACCGCAGACGCCGCCGTCTCCGACGGCTCGCCCCTATTCGACCTGCCGCTTTCCCTCGGCGGCAAGAGGTCTCCAGCGGAGGCTCCCGCCTCTTTGTCACTGGTCCCGGCGTCCCCGGCGGGAGCGGCGCCGCTCCACGCCCGCTTCGCTGCCTTCGCTGCCGATGTGGCGCTCGTGTTGCTCCTGACGGCCGCTCCCCTGCTGGCGGCCACGGCCGGCTCCGCGCCCGCCCTCGCCCCCCGCGGCCTCTGGGCAACGGCGGCATTCGCGCTCTATCTCTCCTTCTTCGCGACCGTCGTGCCGTTGATCCTCTTCGGCAAAACAGTCGGAATGGCCCTGACCGGCCTGACCGCGCGCGGCATTCCGGGCGCGCTCCCGCTGACGGCGGCGGAAGCATCGAGGCGATGGATCGGAACTGCGCTCGAGCTCGCGGGCCTGGGCGTTCCTCTGCTCGTCACGCGCCGGGACGTCAGCGCCCCGAGCCTGGCCGACCGTCTCTCCCGGCGGCCGCTCGCGATGGAGACCGTTGAGAGTTGAGCGTTCGGAGTTGAGAGAGGAAAGGCCACGGCGGAATCCCTCCACTCTTGACTCTCGACTCTCGATGTGGACTTGAAGATCGCCGTCGCGCAGATCGACACGACAGTCGGGGACTTCTCCGGCAATACCCGGAAGATCCTCGATCTCGGAAGCCGCGCCGAGAGGGAGGGCGCCGACCTCGTGCTCTTCCCGGAACTCGCCGTCTGCGGCTATCCGCCGCGGGACCTCGTCGAGCGCCGGGCCTTCGTCGCCGAGTCCGAGCGAACCGCGGCGCGGGTCGCGAAAGCGAGCGGCCGCGCCCTCTGGATCTACGGATCGCTCGAGCAAAACCGGGCGCGACGCGGGCGCCGCGTGTTCAACGCCGCGTACGCGGCGCGGGGCGGCCGGATTCTCGCGAAGTACCACAAGCGGCTCCTTCCGACCTACGACGTCTTCGATGAAGGGCGCTACATCGAGCCGGGGGATCGGCCGATCGTTCTTCGCCTCGGAGCCTCACGAATCGGCGTGACGATCTGCGAGGACATCTGGAACGACAAGACGTTCTGGAAGCACCCGCTCTACCCGACGGACCCGGTCCGCGACCTGAAGCCTCTGCGCCTCGACCTCCACGTCAACATCTCGGCTTCTCCCTGGACGCGCGGCAAGGCTCGCCTGCGGGAGCGCATGATCAGCCAGATCGCGCGGCGCACCGGAGTGCCGCTCGTCTCCTGCAACCTCGTGGGGGGCAACGACAGCCTCGTCTTCGACGGCGAATCCTCCGCCTTCGACGCCCGCGGGCGGGTGGTCGCGCGGGCCGCCGCCTTCCGCGAGGACTTCTGGGTGATCGACCTGCCGGGCGGCAACGGTCCGATCGCCGCGCGTGAGCCGGAAGTCGCGAGGGTGCGGCGGGCACTGGTGCTCGCGCTCGCGGACTACGCGATCAAGTGCGGCTTCTCGAGCGCCGTCCTCGGCCTCTCGGGGGGAATCGACTCCGCGGTGACCGCGACGCTCGCGGTCGAGGCCCTCGGCCCGGATCGAGTCGTCGGAGTCGCGATGCCGGGGCCTTATTCTTCCGAGGGAAGCCTGAGCGATGCTCGGGATCTCGCGCGGCGCCTCCGCATCCGACTGCTCGAAATTCCGATCGTCCCGGTCTTCGAGGCCTACCGCTCGGTCCTGGCCCCGGCTTTGACCGGCGGCGACTGCTCGGCCGCCGAAGAGAACCTCCAGGCGAGGATTCGCGGCGCGATCCTCATGGCGCTCTCCAACCGGTTCGGATACCTGGTGCTCTCGACCGGCAACAAGTCGGAGCTCGCGACCGGTTACTGCACGCTCTACGGGGACATGGCGGGCGGTTACGCGCTCCTGTCCGACGTCCCGAAGACGCTCGTCTACGAACTCGCCGCGGAGTTGAACCGCGAGGAGGAGAGGATTCCCGCCTCTTCAATCTCCAAGGAGCCTTCGGCGGAGCTGCGCCCCCACCAGAAGGACAGCGACACGATTCCGCGGTATGAGGTCCTCGACCCTCTGATCGAGGCGCTCGTGGACCTCTCTCTCCCGGCCGCCTCCGCCGCCCGCAGGGCGCGCGTCCCGGTCTCGCTCGCCCGCGACATCGCCGGACGGATCGACCGAAACGAGTACAAACGACGACAGATGCCGCCCGGTCCGAAGGTGACCGCGCGTGCTTTCGGCGAAGGTCGCCGCTACCCCATCGCGCAGAAGTTCCCCGTGTGAATGGTCGTGACTCGGGGCTCCCTCTCAGACCTCCGGTCTCGCCTGTCACGCCTCACGGTCCCCCCATAATGATGCCCGTGTCACGCGACACCGAGAAGTACGTTTGGAAGGAGATCCCCGGCTCCTCGCACGATATCCTCCGCCGGCGCCTCCGCGCGCTGCCGGAGGGGATGCGCCTGCTCGACCTCGGAGCCGCGGGCGGACACCTGGGACGCGCCGTCCGCGACCGCTGCGCCTATCTCGCCGGGGTCGAGCCCTATTTCCAGGATTCCGATTCGGCCAGAGCCGGGTACGACGACTGGCGCGGCGTGGACGCGCTCGACGCCGGCCCGTGGAGCGAGCCCTTCGACGTCGTCGTCTGCGCGGACGTCCTCGAGCATCTGGCTCGGCCGCGCCTGCTGCTGCAGCGCATCCGGGGATGGCTGAAGAACGGGGGACTGCTCTTCGCGTCCATCCCCAACGTGGCGAATGTCTCCGTGCGCCTGGCCCTGCTCTTCGGCCAATTCCGGTACTCCGAGCGCGGCCTCCTCGACCGTACGCATCTCGCCTTCTACACGCGCGCGACCGCTCGGGAGCTTCTCGAGAAGGAGGGCTTTCGCATCCGCGCCTCGGAAGCGACCGCCATGCCCTACGAGCTCGCCCTGCCGGCCCTCTCGCGCACCCCCTGGAACGTTCCCACCCGCGCGTTCGCGAGGACGAGCGCGCGCGCGCTGCCCACTCTCTTCGGCTATCAGTTCGTCTTCGAAGCGGTGAAAGAGGAATTGTGAATTGTGAATTGTGAATTGTGAATTACAGATCCGAATCCCGAGATCCGAAATCCGAAATCGCTTCTCTCGTCATTCCGGCTTACAACGAGCGCAACCGCATCGAGGCATGCCTGCGCGCGGTCTCGGACTGGGTCCGGACGCGCCCCGGCGGCTGGGACTGGGAGGTCATCCTCGTGGACGACGGTTCCACCGACGGCACGAAGGGACTTGCTCGCCAGATCGCCGGCGACGTCGGCCTGGAAATCGAAATCCTGCGCCACGAAAGGAATCGGGGCAAGGGCGCCGCCCTTCGTACCGGAGTCCTCGCCTCCTCGGGCGATCCCGTCCTCCTCGCGGACGCCGACCTCTCGACGCCTCTGACGGAGTGGGTGAAGCTCGCCGGGCGTCTGCCCACGCATCCGATCGCGATCGGTTCCCGCGCACTCCAGGAGGATCTCGTGCGGCGCAGGCAGCCGGCTTACCGCCGCCTGCTCGGAAAGGCCGGCAACCTGCTCGTCCGGGCGCTCGTCGTTCCCGGCATACGGGACACGCAGTGCGGCTTCAAGCTCTTTCGCGGAGACGTGGCGCGCGACCTCTTCCGCGAGGCGCGTGTGAACGGCTTCGCGTACGACATGGAAATCCTCTTCCTCGCCCGGCGCCGCGGTCTTCCGATCGCCGAAGTCCCGGTTCTCTGGTTCAACTCTCCCGAGTCCAAGGTCTCGGTCGTCCGCGACGCGCTTCCGACGCTCTGGGACCTGCTGCGACTGCGCTGGATCCACGGCAAGAATGGGTGATCGAAGGCTGCCGGTCGCCGATTGACGGCACCCGTTCCATCTTCATCTTCAACCTTCAATCTTCAATCGGGAGGCGATCGCCGCGGCGGCGAGGGGGGCGAGGGCGCACACGGTCCGGGCAAAGGACGTGCGAATCAGCCAGTCGGGGCCGAGCGCGGCGAGGGAAGGCGCCAGCAGATACGCCAGGCAGCACAGGATGGCCAGGGCGAGGAGCCGGTTCCCTGCGGGAGCGGATCGCCCGGCCGCGATCAGGACGGCGATGCAGAGAAGGCCGGGCCAGGACGGGAGGATCACCTCGCGAAAGGCCGTGTGAATCGCTTCGGCGACGCGCGGGAGAAGCTCCAGAATCAGCGTCGGGCCGAGCAACGCCAGGTCGAAGTCGCGCAGCGGGAGAGCCCCCTTCCAGAGGCGCCCGGCGAGGAGAAGTGAGACGGCTGGCGCCACGATGGCCGCAGCCGCGCCCCGGGAGGCCCGACGGGCCCAGCCGCGGGACGCCAGGCAGAGGAATGCCCCCGCCGCCGCGAGCAGAGTCCCCTCGTTCTTCGTCGAGACGGCGAGAACCGTGGCCAGGGCGAGCCGCCGAACGGCCATGGGGTCAATCTGGTCCAGCGCATCGACGAGCGCCGTGCCGAAGAGCAGAGACACGAAGGCAAAGGGGATGTCCCCCATGCCCGTGTGCAAGGCGGAATAGAGCGGACCGAAATTCGCGAGGAGCGCCGCGGCGAAAAGCGCGATCGTCGGCGTGACGCCGCGCCGTCGAAGCCAGCCGAACAGCGCGAGGAGCGTCGCCGCCTGCAGGAACGGGAAGAGCAGCGCCATCGCGTGATCGTCCCAGCGGCCCAGGAGGAAGGAGAGCGAGGCGTAGAGAAAGGGAAGGCCGAGCGGGTACTCGGGATGCGAGAAGCCGAGTGCGGGATCGGCGAAGAGCCGGCGCGGGACGCCGCCGGCGCCGAAGATGGTCTTGCCCTTGAAGCCCCAGATCGCGATGTAGTCGTTCGACCACATGGGCTCGGTCAGGGCGCGCAGGGCGAAGACGGCCGCGCCGAACGCGACGAGAGGCAGGAGAAGGATGCCGGGCCGCGTCAGCAGCGCTCGGACTCCTCCTCTCCTCCGCCCTTGCGCAGCGTCTTTCCCCCGCCGATGTCGAAGGAGAAATGCCCCGCCGACGGCCAGCGCTCCGAGGAGAAGGGCCATCTCCCGGGGAGGCCGGCGGGCGGCGAAAGCCAGCGGCGCCGAAGCGGCCAGCAGCGCGAGCCCGATCGCGAAACCCCAGGCGGCGCGTTCCGTGCGGCCTGCGGCCGCGGTCAAGAAGGCGCCGGCGAGCCCGCACCCGATGGCGGCGCCCGCGAGCAGGATCACAGCGACCTCCGCCAGGGGCCGCCACAACCCCTCCATCAGGTCGGCGCCATCAGCGCGCCTCCCCAGACCGGCGCGACGACCTTCCAGCCGGCCGGGCGCGCCGTGCCGTAGACCGCGAGCAGCCAGCCGGGAGGAACGCTTTGGGGGTCGAGGAGGACGGGCGTCGGTGCGAACTGATAGGCCGCGATGTAAAGGGCTGCGTCGGACGGAGGCAGGCCGGTGATCGCGACCCCCACCGTCCCAGCCGGAAGCCGGCGGCGCGCCGACTCCAGGAAGGCGAAGAAGCGGCGGTCCTGGGCGGTTCCCGAGCCGTGGAGGCGGCGCACCGCGAGCTCGCTCCCCACCGAGCCGGCCAGCGTCCGCGCCCGCCGCGCGAGCTCCTTCGGATCGTCCCCCCACAAGAGAAGAAGGAGCAGGACTCCTGAGGCGGCTGCGGCGAGCCCCTGCCGAAGGTTCACACGAGGAGGGGGAAGCCGGCGCACAATTCGCTGACTTCCGCCCTGACGGCCTCCTCGGTGCCCGCGTCGCCGATCGCCTCGAGAGAGCGCGCGATGCAGTCGGCGATCGTGTCCATCTCTGCCGGACCCATGCCGCGCGTCGTGACGGCGGGCGTTCCGATCCGGACCCCCGACGCGACGAGCGGCGGCCGCGTGTCGAAGGGAATCGTGTTCTTGTTCACGGTGATCCGCACCCGGTCGAGCGCCTTCTCGGCGTCCTTGCCGGAGATGCCGCGGGCTCCGACGTCCACGAGCATCATGTGGTTGTCCGTGCCCCCGGAAACGAGCCGGAAGCCGCGTTTCGACAACCCCCCCGCCAGGGCCTTCGCGTTCGCCACGATCCGCCTCTGGTAGTCCACGAACTCGGGCGTCGCCGCCTCGGCAAAAGCAACGGCTTTGGCCGCGATGACGTGCTCGAGCGGGCCTCCCTGGACACCCGGGAAGACGTTGCGGTCGAGGTCCTTCGCGCGGTCGGCGCGGCAGAGGATGAATCCCCCCCGCGGCCCTCGCAGCGTTTTGTGCGTCGTCGAGGTGACGAAGGGAGCGTGCGGAACCGGCGACCCGTGCAACCCCGCGATGACGAGACCCGCGATGTGCGCGATGTCCACGACGAGCACCGCGGCGACCTCCTCGGCGACCTCGGCGAAGCGGCGGAAATCGATCTCGCGGACATAGGCTGACGCTCCGGCGATGATGATCTTCGGCCGATGCTCCCGCGCCAGCCGGGCAAGCTCTTCGTAGTCGATCCGCTCATCCTCACGGCGCACGCCGTAGGCGACGACCTGGTAGTCCTTGCCGGAGAAGGAGAGCGGATGGCCGTGCGTCAGGTGGCCGCCGTGGGACAGGTTCATTCCGAGGATCGTCTCCCCGGGCTTCGCCGCGGTCAGGTACGCCGCCATGTTGGCCTGGGAGCCCGAGTGCGGCTGCACGTTGGCGTGCTCGGCGGAAAAGAGCGCCTTCGCTCGCTCGATCGCGAGCGCCTCGATCTTGTCGATGTACTCGCACCCGCCGTAGTAACGCCTGCCCGGGTATCCTTCGGCGTACTTGTTGGTCAGCACCGAACCCTGAGCCTCCCGCACGGCGCGCGAGACCCAGTTCTCCGAGGCGATCAGCTCGAGGTTCCCGTTCTGCCGCTTCTCCTCCTCCCAGATCCAGTGCGCGACCTCCGGATCCGCCGCGGACAGATCCCGGTCGAGGAAGGCCAGCGACGCGGTCGAGATTTCAGCTTTGCTCATGGATCTCCTCTCGAGGTCTAGGGTCGGCTCATCATCCCACCAGTTCCCGGTACTCGGCGTTGCAGTAGCTGTCGGTCATGCCCGCGATGTGGTCGGCGATGGCCCGATAATAACCGGGGCGCGTGCGGTAGGTTTCGGCGACCTCACGGTCCACGTCCTTCAAGGCGATCTCGCGCAGGAAGCGCACACCGATCTCCTCGCGCAGCCCGTGCAGGACATAGTCCGGGAGGAGCCGGGGGTTCTCCCGGTACGCGTTGTAGATCGCCGTGATGACGCGGCGCGCGTGGCCGTCGTTTCGGGACACGGGGAACGAATGGATGATGTGACGGTAGACGAACTCCTTCAGCTCCCGGTAGAAGCGCCTTCCCCGATCCGAGAACGCGACCAGGTCCCCCGGGAGGCGGTCTCGGCGGCCGTAGAACTCGTCGGGCGTCGTGACGCCGCCGGCCTCGAGCCAGGCCTCGATGCGCGCTCGCGAATTCTCGACGAGGTCGGCCGTCAGGACGCCGATCATCCCGCGAATCAGGGCGGACCGGCGCGCTGCCGGGTCCCGGCCCGCGGGGCGCGCCTGGCGAACGATCCGCGAGATCTCGAGCGCCTCGATCGCGTCCTCCTCGGCGAGCGGGAGCCCGTCCTCGAGATCGTGCGTCTGCTGGGCGATCTCGTCGGACCAGTTGACGAGCTGAGATTCGAGCGAGCCGCCCGACTCGAAGCGAAGCCCTTCGGGAAAGTCGAGGGGAAAGGGGAAGGAGCGCTTCCAGGTCGTGTGCTTGAGGATCCCCTCGCGCACGTCATGTGTCAGGTTCAGCCCGGGCTCCTCGTAGCGTTTCTCCAGGCGGTCCACAACGCGCACGGACTGGTAGTTGTGCTTGAAGCCCCCTGCCTCCGGGTGGCTCTCGCGCAGCAGGCGGTCGAGCACACGTTCCCCGGAGTGCCCGAAGGGCGTGTGGCCGAGGTCGTGGCCGAGCGCGATGGCCTCCGCCAGGTCCTCGTTCAACCCGAGGGCCCGGGCCGCGCTCCGGGAGATCTGCGAGACCTCGATCGTGTGGGTCAGCCGGGTCCGGAAGTGGTCCCCCTCGTAAGGGATGAAGACCTGCGTCTTGTGCTTCAGGCGGCGAAAGGCGCGCGAGTGGATGATCCGGTCGCGGTCGCGCGCGTACTCGGTCCGGACGTCCCCCTCCATCGGCCTCGCGGGGCCCCTCGGCCGCGCGGCGCGGGCGCTCTTCGAGGCGAAGATCGCGAGGCGCTCCTCCTCGAGCCGCTCGAAGCGCTCCCGCGTGAACCGCGCGGCCGCGGCCGTCATGGCCGCCCTACTCTCCATTTTTCAGCGTCTTGCCAGTAGCCACGCGCGCGCCTCGCCGACGAGATACAGGGACCCGGCCACGATTATAGGGGCGCTGTCCTCCCGCGAGAGAAAGGACTGGAGGGCCTCGGCGACACTCCGCCGGACGGACGCGCCGCCCGGCGCTTCGGGGACGCGCCGCGCGAGCTCTTCCGCGGTCGCGGCGCGAGGGGAAGGCGCGGTCACGAGCGTGACGCCGGCCACCAGGGGGAA
>Ga0153915_10005146_pt1 | contig 12156 bp, 12 predicted proteins | sample Opewatmetagenome_2_FD_107003 | JGI IMG/M metagenome (GOLD analysis project Ga0153915, IMG submission 107003) | Freshwater wetland microbial communities from Ohio, USA - Open water 3 Core 3 Depth 3 metaG | ecosystem: Environmental > Aquatic > Freshwater > Wetlands | place: USA: Ohio, Lake Erie...
GACCGGCGGCAACGCGGGAGGTCCGACGTGCGTGACCTGTCATGCGAATGCCGGCGTCACGAACTGGCAGACGAAGTGTACGTTCTGCCACGGCGGCACCTCGAACCAGACCGGCGCGCCGCCCGAGGGCGTGCTCGGTGCCACGCTCGCGACCGACAAGACCGTCGGCGCGCACACCAAGCACGTCACCGCAGGCACGATGTCCGCGGCGTACGGCTGCGCGACCTGCCACGTGCTGCCGACGAGCGCGCTGTCGCCGGGCAACGTCGAAGGTACCGGCGGCGTCGTCCAGGCCGAGCTGAAGTTCTCGTCGCTCAACCCGTCGGCCGTGTTCACCGCGGGCACCGCGGCGTGCACGAACCTCTACTGCCATGGCAACGGTCGCACCTCGGCCGGCACCGCGACGTGGACGTCGACCACCGCGATGGCCTGCTCGAGCTGCCACCCGGACAACGGCCAGAACATGTCGGGTCGCCACGATACGCATGTCAACGGCCAGAACATGAAGTGCTCGGCGTGCCACCAGACGGTCGTCAACAACAACATGGGCATCATCGCTCCTGCGCTCCACGTCAACGGCACGAAAGAAGTCAAGATGCCGACCGGCACGTACACCGCGTCGAACAAGTCGTGCTCGGGCCTGCCCGGCGGCTGCCACGGCACCAAGATCTGGCAGTGACGGTCTAGAGACCGAACGACCAGTTGAGGATGCCCTCGTAGTGGTTCTCTTTGGTCGTGGTCCCAGGCATGGCCGTGAGCGAGTGCTCGATGTGCGTCTCGAGCTTGAGCGCGCTCCACGTCGACGTCTCGACGCGCAGGCCGGCGATGCCTTCGAACAGGTCCTGGTTCGGGGTCATCGGCGACGGGTGAAAGAACGGATCCTTGTCCGCGCCGCTGATCGAGTCGACGCCCATGTACGGCGTCAGCAGATCCGAGACGTGGTAACCGAGGTGCGCATAGCCGCCGTAGCTCATCCAGTTCTGCGAGCTCGTCTGGTGACGGAACGCGTAGCCTTCGGCCATCACGATCGCGCCCTCGCTACTCAGCACGAAGTAGGCGTTGCCGATCAGCTCGTGGATGCGCGTGTTCGGCAGCGACGGGCGGATCATCGCGTCGGCCGGTGCGATCAGGTCGTAGATGAAGCCGACGCCGGCCTCGACGCTGCCGCTCTTGACGCGAGCCTTGAGGTGGACCGCCTTGGCCTCGTTCGTGTCGGACAGGACGCGAACATCATCGACGATGTTGCCTCGGCCGTTCCCGACGCCGATGGTCGCGGCGAACAGATCGTTCTTCTTGCCGAACGTGTACGCGCCGCCGACCCAGTGAACGGGGACGAGCCCGCCATCGTCCTCGAACCGGACGACGTGGGGCCGCTCCACGGTCATCTGCAGCCAGCGGCCGTGGTGGAACGCGGTGTTCCAGTAGCCGATGTCCGTGTGGAAGCGACCGACCTCGAGCTCGCCGGGGCCGCCGCGCCAGCGGATCGCGAGCTGCTCGACATCGGCGACGGGGCCGGTTCCTTCGTTCGTCTCGAGGGCAAACTCCGCGAGCGCATCGAGTGAGCTGCTGAGCTCGCCGAGCAGGCGGATACCGAGGGTGCCGATCGAGAACGACGACGCTGGAGTGCCCGGTGACATCAGCGTGAACGACGTGTCGCCGAAGAAGTTGATGCCGAAGCGGAGGAAGCTCTTCGGGATCGTCAGCTCGTCGAGGGTCGTGAGGTGGCTCGCCTGCGCACCATCGGCGGGTGTCTTCACCGGCGGCGTCGGTGTGGCCGTGGTCGTGGTCGTGGTTGTCGCTGTCTCGGCGTCGTCGGGACTGATCTCCTGGACCGAAGGTTCCTTGGCCTTGCCCTTCCCGGTGTCCTTCTCCTCGTCCTTGTCCTCGTCCTCGTCCTTGTCCTCGTCCTTCGCCTTGTCCTTCGCGTGTGCACCGGCCTGCGCATGGGCGACCGATGCCCCCAGCAGCAGGACCACGAACGACATCCCCAGAGGTCGCATCGTCGGGACCATACGTCGGGGCACCGACGCGGCACAAATCCAAGCGGTCCCAGCTGTCATTGGCTGGACCTATGGGATCACCACGCGTAGCGGTTGCCGCGCCAGTTCAGGAACTCGCCGGAGTCAGCGAGGGTCGCGCGATCGATCTCGCGGAGGATGCCGCGCACCGACTCGGATACCGGCGTCGGAGCGTTGCGGCCGCCCATGTCGGTCTGGACCCAGCCCGGGTTGATGACGACCGACATGATGCCTTCGCCCTCGAGATCGACGGCGAGCGAGCGCGACATCATGTTGAGCGCCGCCTTCGACATCCGGTACGCGTAGTAGCCGCCGCTCGTGTTGTCGCTGATCGAGCCCATGCCCGACGTCACGTGGACGAGCTTCCTGGCGGTGCCGCGGCGGATGTTCGGAAGCAGCGCGATGCTCACGCGCAGAGGCCCCATCGCATTCACCTGGTAGGTATCGGCGACGTCCTGCAGCGCGAGGTCCTCGGCCATCTGCCCGATGCTCTGGCGCGGACCGCCGTAGACGCCGGCGACGTTGAACACAATGTCGATCGGCACGCCATCAAGGGCTCGCGCGAGCGCATGCACGCTCGAAGGGCTCGTCACGTCGAGCTGGTGGATGTGCACGTGCTCACCGGCGAGCGCCTGGAGATCGCCTGCATCGCGCGGGTTGCGTGCGCAGGCCTCGACCGTCTCTCCACGCTGTGAGAGCTGCTTCACCAGCTCGAAGCCGATGCCGCGATTCGCTCCGGTCACGACGGTTCTCATGCCCGCACCTTAGCGTCACATGCGATGCTGGACGTGATGCGTTGCGCGTACGTCGCGTCATTTCTGTGTGTTGCGTGCGGTAGCTCCGGTGGGAATCCGGATGGCAGCACCGACGCTGCCATTCCCGTCGCGACCTGCCAGCGCCCGCCACTCGCCGACGTGTCGGCTCCGACCGCGACCGTCGGTGATGGCAGCCCGGCGAGCTGCACCGAGGCCGCGCTCCAGCAGGCGGCGACCGGTGGCGGAACGATCGTGTTCAACTGCGGCAGCACGCCCGCGACGATCACGGTGACGTCGCAGATCATGTTCACCAAGGAGACCGTGCTCGACGGCGGCGGGCTGGTGACCCTCAGTGGTGGTGGGGCGTCGCGGATCCTCTACCTCGACTCGGACTACAACACGCCGACACCGCGCCTCACCGTCCAGCGCATGTCGCTGCGCGACGGCAAGAGTCCCGCGACGGGAGACGACACCGCGCAGGGTGGTGGTGCGATCTATCGCGATGGCGGCAGCCTCACCGTGCTCGACTCGGTGTTCGAGAACAACCACGCACCGGCGACCGGTCAAGACGTCGCGGGCGGCGCGATCTACGGCTTCGGCGGCGGGGACACGATCATCGTCGGCAGCACGTTCACGACCAACGGCGCGAGCGATGGTGGCGCCGTCGGCAGTCTCAACGGCGACCTGACGATCATCAACAGCACGTTCACGAACAACGCGGCGACCGGAACCGGCGGCAACCCCGGCAACGGCGGCTGTGGCGGCGCGCTGTACATGGATGGTCGCGACGAGGCGACGTCGCTGTGCGGCGTGACGATCCGCAGCAACTCCGCGGGCGCGATCGGCGGCGGCTTCTTCCGGGTATCGAACGATCACACCGGCTCGTTCGCGATGGATCGCTCCACCGTCGATGACAACCACGTGACCGCGACGACGACCGGCAACGCCGGCGGCCTCTACCTCGAAGGCCTCGCGATGACGATCACGGCGAGCACGATCTCGCGCAACCAGGCCTTCTACAACGGCGGCGTCTGGATCAACGCGTGCTCGGTGCAGATGACGAACGTGACGATCGCGGAGAACACGGCGACAGGCAGCAACGGCGGCGGCGTCTGGCTCGGCAACAGTCCGACCGGGACGATGACGAATGTCACGATCGCGAACAATCACTCGACCGCCAATGGCCAGGTCGCGGGTGGGATCTTCGGCAGCGGCCTGACGCTCGTGAACACGATCGTCGCGAACAACACGGCGATGTACACGCCGACCTGCGACCAGAAGCGCAGCGATGGCAGCGGCAACCTGCAGTGGCCGAGCGGCTCGCTGTGCACGGCATCGCCCCTGATCGCCGATCCGCTGCTCGGTCCGCTCGCCGACAACGGAGGCGACTCGGAGACGATGATGCCGGCGGCCGGGAGCCCGGCACAAGGAATTGCCACGGGTTGCCCGCCGATCGACCAGCTCGGGCACACCCGGCCCGAGCCCTGTACGGCGGGCGCGGTCGAGCTGCCCTAGAAAAACGTCCCACCCGGGGCGGTGCCGCCGTCTGAGGGGCATGACCACCGTCAAGCTCCTCGTCGTCGCGGCCAGCCTCGCCGCATGCGACGCATCCACGTCCACTCCAGATCCCGCGGCGCCCGACGCCGCCGTCACCCAGCAGCCGGATGCCGCGCCACCGAGCGAACCCAAGCCTGCGTTCACGGCGGGATCGGAGATCGGCGGCCAGCTCGCGATCGATGACACCGGCATTCGCGAGACGTTCGCGTACCAGGGCGGCGCCTATCTGTCGGTCGTCACCGTCTCGCTGACCGACACCGCGACGGCCAAGAGCTGCGGCGTCACGCTCGGCCCGAAGTTCGTCGAGTTCGGTCACGCCAGCACCTCGACGCGCCAGTTCAAGACGGTCGTGATCGACTTCGCGAGCTCGAAGGTGCTCGAGGACAAGTGCGGCTGGGACGACGCGTACATCCTCGCGCAGCTCGACCAGATCTTCGGCCACTACATCGTCGGGTTCGCACAGGCGCGGTTCACCGAGGACCAGCCGTACGTCGACGTCTACCTCGATGCCGTGCAGCCGTTCCCGAACAGCACCGCGAACATCGTCCGCGCGGGCGGCGGCGCCGCGTATCAGATGAGCGCCGACGGTACGGTCTCCGACACGATGGTCCAGCCCGCGCCGGGCACGCTGGTCCCCGCGCTCTACGATTTCTAGAGCGAGCGCGCGGGCGCGAGCAGGAGCTGCTGGCGTCCGGCGTTCAGGCGGTGCGCCGAATTCGCGGCCGACACCATGCTGAACAGGTGCAGCACGAGCCCGGGCAGGATGAGCACGTATCCCATGCCGACGACCATGAACCACAGGAACGCGGAGAGCACCCGGCCGGTGTAGAGGTGGCCCGCACCGGGGATCATGAAGCTGAGCAACGCCGCGAGGAGCGGGCTCGCCGTGCGGTAGCGGTGGACCGGCGCGAGCCCCGTCGGATACGTGCGGACCTCTGGACGGAGCCGCGGTGTGGACGGCTGCATGGGGGGCGGCGTGATCTTCTGCCGGCCGTAGAGCTGGTAGACGATCGTTCCATCGTCCTCGATCTCCATGCTCATGCGATCGCGCGCGGCGAGGTCGTCGAGGACGCGGGCGGCGTCATCGATCGAGCACGGGGCGTAGAAGGCGAGGGCCGTCGCGGTCAGCTTCGTGTCGGTCGTGTGCGCGAGCTCGAGGAGCCGCGCCTCGATCGCGCTCGGGTCCTTGATACGGGTTTGCACGGGAGACTAGGTAAGCACGCAAAAGCCCGTTGTCACCGCCCGTTCGGGTAGCTCTACAAGTTGGCGTAAATGAACGAACAGCGGCTCGCGCCTGTCTCGATGCGATAGGTGTGAGCGTCCCCGCCCGTCGAATGAGTGAAGCTCGTAGTGTGCTCGCCCTGATCGACATCATCGACGAACACGTGGGCGATGCCATCCCAGGTCAGCGTCGTCGTCGTCGGTGCGTGAATCGCGCCGCCGACGCGCACCCAGGTGCCGGCTGGATCACCATCTCCGTGCGCGCGCAGCGTCCCCGCTTCGGGGCCGCCCACGCACGTCGCGCCGCCCTTCAGCGCGGCGAGGATCGCCGCCGGGCTCGCGTCGTCGGCGAGGACCCAGGTCGTCGGACGCACGGCGAACTGATGGTTGTCGGTGCCGCCGACCGCGCCGAGTCGACGGCGATGCGCGTGGATGTAGCGATTCGCGGCCGACCACGCGCGCGCTTCACCGGTGCGGCCGCCGGGCCGCGAGAGCAGGTTTGCGAGCGACAGCGGGACATTCCACACCTCGATCGCATCCTCGGCGTCGAACCCGGGCGCGCCTTCGGTCCAGACCCGATACGACATGTTCGCGTCCGAGACCGGAATGCCCGGGATGTGGGTCGGCACGGCGAACGGGTGGTTGACGCTGATGAAGGCGCCGGCGTCGTGCGCTTCGCTCAGTAGATCGTCCTCGTGCGCCGTCGTGACGTCGAAGCCGGCGATCGTGAAGTGCCCCGCGCCGTTGTTGTACTCGACAGCGGGGATGAGCGTCGGCTCCTGCACCTGTCGTGCGTGATCGGCGAACAGGCCCCATGTTTGCTGGAAGCTGCGCCGCCGCGTCGTCCACCGCGTCTTCGAGAGGTGCGGCGTGAGGACCACGAAGTCCATGTGCGCCGCGCGCGCAGCCTCGGCGATGTCGTCGGAGGACATCGCCACATCCGCCGAGTCGTCCGGCGGCGCCACGTGCATGTGGACATCGCCGACGAACCACCGCCGGACGTCCTGGGCGAGATCGACGAGCGCATCGACGACGACGACATCGATCTGCGGTGGCGGTGATACCGGTGCTTCGGTGTGGGAGGAACAAGCGGCCAGACACGACACGAAGCCCAGGATCGTCCTCATGGCATCGTCGATCCGCGAGCCGTGCGATCGGTGGACAGCTGTGGCAGCAGGTGGACGGTAAGCTGTCCTGCGACACGAGGGGTCGCCGTGATCGCGCCGCGCGCGCAGAGCAGACGTCCCGCCGGTGCGACCTCGAACGGGATCCGATCGATGACACCATCCCCATCGATGATCTCGATCGCGGTGTGACCCTCCGCCAGGCCCTGGACCACGAGCATCCCGGTGTCGTCGATCTCGGCGGCCGCGACGGTCGTCACGGTGCTGCGTGCGGTCGCAGCGGCGATGCGATGCTCGCTGGCGACGCTGCCATCGACCGAGCCGATCACGAAGCGCGGTCGCGCTCCGATCGCAAACCGCATGAATCGGCAGCGAGCGGAAACCCGTGGACCATGTCGCGCACCATCTGCGCACATCGCCGGCCGGCCGCTGGTCGTTGCCTTGCATTCCCTTCTGGCGTGAGCGAGCAGCTGCTCCAGGGCTCGATCCTGTTCGTCCTCCTCTGGCTCCTCGGCGGAGGCCTCGGCGGCCCGTTGCCCGAGGATGCCGCGCTGATCGCCACCGGCGTCCTGATCGAGCGCGGCGCTGTCCATCCGGCGCTCGCACTCGGCGTCGTCGTGCTCGGTGTGCTCGGTGGCGACGCCATGCTGTTCTTCCTCGCACGGCGCCTCGGTCCGGCGGCCTACGAGCGGACGCTGTTCCAGCGCATCTTGCCGCCCGAGCGCCGCCGCCGGATCGAGGATGCATTCACGCGGTTCGGCGGACGGCTCGTGTTCGCCGCGCGCTTCATCGTGGGCATGCGCGCAGCGGTGTTCGCGATCGCCGGTATTCACGGCCTGCAGCCGCGCCGGTTCCTGCTGTGGGATGCGGCTGCCGCGTCCATCAGTATCCCCGTGGTCGTCGGCGTCGGGTACCTCGGATCGCACCACGTCGCGCGGATGCGCGCGGGCGTCGCGACCGTGGAGCACGCGATCTTCCTCGCGGCGCTCGCCGCGGTGCTCGGCTACCTCGCGTTCCGCCAGGTCAGGCGACGTCGTCGAAGCGTGACGTGAGCCGTCGCAGGGCCGCCACGAGCTCGTCCATCTCGACAGGGATGACGACCGTGATCGGATCGATGGTCGCGCGGGTTCGATTGCCCATGACGATCGCCGGCAGGGTGGGCCCTCCCTTGCGGACGGCTTCGAGGAGCAGCGCGCCGTTCGTCCACGGTGGATCGTGGCGCACGAGGACGACGTCGACGAGCTTCGACCACGGCAGCGCGCGAGCGACGAGCTCTCCGGGTGCCCCGATCGGTTCGCAACCGAGCTCGGCCAGGCATGCACAGAGTGCGGCGCGCTCGCCGGGGTAGTTGTCGATCACCAGGACGGTCCGGCGATGCGGACCTGCAGGTGCGGCGACTGCGTCGGACGTACGTCCTCCGCCCGACCGGATCCGAAGGGCACGGCGCGCGGCATCGCGCACGACCGCATCCTCGTCGATCACGAGCTGGTCGAGGATCATGTCGTCGCCGACCAGATGAAACGGCGAGGCGAGGGCCTCGGCAAGCACATGGCGAGCTCGCGCGCTCCCACCGAGTGCGGTGAGGGACGCAGAGCTCGTTGCATCGAACGGGTTCATGTGACGTAGCAGCAGGGCGATGCGTTCGGCCGCGAGCGGCGGGCTCGCTGTCTCGGCGATCACGGCGAGCGGATCGTCGACCGAGTTGCCGTCGAGATCGTCGAGGTCGTCGACCGCGTCGTCGTCGTTCGGATCATCGTCATCGGGCGCGCTCAGATCGCGTCGCAGCGGAGGCGCCGCATCTGCCGGCGGAGTCGGTGCCGCCGAGACCACACCGGCCGTCGCGAACACGATACGAGCGAGGAAGTGACGGAAGCCACCGCGCGGATGTTCGTCGGTCATACCCCTCCTGACTGGTGCAGCATGGATCTGGATGCTCGCGAAGCACGTCGAGAAACACTGTTTCTCGTCGACGATTGTTGCACGACAAGACATGCACAGCGTCGTCGAGAATTCCTGCGATCACGCGAACGATCTGTCGCATCCAAGAACCGCGGTGGGGCAGATTTGCGCTCGCGCCTCCGTCGAGATCGCGCACGAGCTGCGCGCATGTCAGGACGTCACACGCGCTCGCCAGATCTGCACGCCTGGACAGATCGTCGCGCCTCGTGCAGACGCCTAGCGTTCGCCGCGCGAGCGAGGTGCTGACTTGACGACGGCGGGACGCGCGCTCGGATGTGCGACGAACGTCTGCTTCGCGGGAATCAGCGTCGAGTTCGTATGACTGTGCGCGAGGCTCTCCGCCGCCTCCTTGCTGCGCTTGTCGTCTTCCTTGTAGAGCACCGCGATGGCCGGCTCGTTCATCACGACGCTCGGCGCGTAGCCGTGGAGCAGCTGGTGCTCGTACGGACAGCCCTCGGCGCGGAACTGATAGGTGGTCTCGGCGGCGACCCAGAACTCGATCCAGTTGCCGCTCGCGATCTCCGTCCCGGGTGGTAGCCAGTTCTGACCCTGATCGGTCTGGCCGAACGGAAAGACGTAGAGCCCGCACACCGGACCGCCGGCCTCGTTGTGGAACGTCAGCTGGAGCTGACCAGGATGGCGGTCGCGCATCGTCGGACCGACGCACCCCGCGACCAGTGCAAGCACCGCGCACTTCCCCCGCATGCGCTCGCACTATCGCACGACCCGGCGGCGTGGTTGCGCGGTGCTACGGCGTGGCAATCCCGCACGATCGGAGACCCCAGCAAGACCACGATTCCGTGGGCGTCCGAATAGCTGGCCGAGGCGGCGCGTTTCGTGCACGGGGGTCCCCGGGTGCTCGCCATCCGGCGACAGAAAAATGGTAGCGTCGCTTCGATGACGATTCGCGCGACTCTCTTTGTGTTTGTGATGGGGATCCTTGCGACCGCGGGGTGCGGGGCGAAGCCCAACAAGGTCATGGGCGACACCCCCGTGCTGCCGTACCAGAAGCCGGACATCGCCGAGATCACCGGCATCGACGAGGACGAGGAACCGGCGGAGGAAGAAGCGAAGCCGGAGCCGGCGACCGCGCCCGCGCCCGCGCCCGCGCCCGCTCCAGCCCCGGCTCCCGCCGCCGCGCCTGCGCCTGCGCCTGCGCCCAGGGCTCCGGCCGCGCCGGCGAAGGCCCCCGCGAAGACACCTGCACCTGCGAAGGCCCCCGCGCCCGCTCCCGCGCCGGCGCCCGCGCCCAAGAAATAACGGAGGACGAGATGTGCGGCATCATCGGTTACATCGGCAGTCGACAGGCAACTCCGTTGCTGATCGACGGACTGCGTAAGCTCGAGTATCGTGGTTACGACTCGGCTGGTGTCTCCGTCTGGAATGACGGCCTCTCGCGCGTCGTCCGGTGCCGCGGCAAGCTCGCCAACCTCGAGGAGAAGCTGAAGGCCGAGCCGGCGGTCGGCACCGTCGGCATCGGTCATACGCGGTGGGCCACCCACGGTCGTCCGTCCGACGAGAACAGCCACCCGCACAAGGTCGGCCCGATCAGCGTCATCCACAACGGCATCATCGAGAACCACCTGCAGCTCCGGCAGGAGCTGGCGGCGACGGGCTCGGTCTTCTCGAGCGAGACCGACACCGAGATCTTCGCTCACCTCGTCGAGCGCCAGGTCACCGAGGGTGCCGAGAACCTGACCGTCGCGGTCCGCAAGGCGCTGCACAAGGTCCGCGGCAGCTACGCGTTCGTCGTCATGAGCGACAAGGAGCCGGGCACGCTCGTCGCCGCGAAGAACAGCTCTCCGCTCGTCGTCGGTCTGGGCGAGGGCGAGAACTTCGTCGCGTCGGACGTCACCGCGATCCTGTCGGAGACGCGCAAGGTCATCTTCATCGACGAGGGCGAGATCGTGACCGTGACCCGCGAGGGCGTCACGATCACCGACTTCGAGGGCAAGCCGAAGCACCGCGAGCCGAAGATCATCACGTGGTCGGCGGTCCAGGCAGAGAAGGGCGGCTTCAAGCACTTCATGCTCAAGGAGATCCACGAGCAGCCGCGCGCCGTCGCGGATACGCTCGTCGGTCGCATCGATCTCGAGGGCGACGATGTCCGGCTCGACGGCATCGAGCTCGACGCCAAGAACATCAAGCGCATCGTCTTCATCGCCTGCGGCACCTCCTATCACGCGTCGATGGTCGGCGAGTTCCTCGTCGAGTCGCTCGCACGCATCCCGGTCGAGGTCGACCTCGCCTCGGAGTTCCGCTATCGCGATCCGATCGTCGGCCCGGGTGATCTCGTCATCGCCGTCAGCCAGTCGGGCGAGACGCTCGACACGATGGAAGCGATCCGCGAGGCGAAGAAGAAGGGCGCCAAGGTGCTCGCGATCTCGAACGTCGTCGAGTCGTCGATCCCGCGCCTGTCGGACTACGCGTTCTACACGCACGCCGGGCCGGAGATCGGCGTCGCGTCGACGAAGGCGTTCACCACGCAGCTCGTCGCGATCTCGCTGCTCGCGATCCACCTCGGCCGCCGCACCGGCACGCTGTCGCCGGAGCGCGCTCGCAAGCTGCTCGCCGACCTCGTCCAGCTCCCGAACAAGATGAAGGAGGTCGTCGACCAGGGGGCGCACCTCCAGGTGCTCGCCCGTCGCTACGGCGGCGCCTCGGGCTTCTTGTTCCTCGGCCGCGGTCCGCAGTACCCGATCGCGCTCGAGGGCGCACTCAAGCTCAAGGAGATCTCGTACATCCACGCCGAGGGCTATGCCGCCGGCGAGATGAAGCACGGCCCGATCGCGCTGATCGATGATCAGCTGCCGGTCGTCGTGCTCGTGCCGCAGGGGCCGAGCTACGAGAAGACCGTCTCCAACCTCGCCGAGGTTCGCGCGCGGCAGGGCAAGGTCCTCGCGGTCGCGACGCGCGGCGACAGCGAGATCGGCAACCACGCCGACGATGTCGTGCTCGTCCCCGAGACGGCGCTCGAGCTGCAGCCGATCCTGACGGTGCTGCCGCTCCAGATGCTCGCCTACTACGTCGCGGACCAGAAGGGCACCGACGTGGATCAGCCCCGCAACCTCGCCAAGTCCGTCACGGTCGAGTGAAGAAGAAGTTGACCCACTTCGACGAGACCGGTGCGGTGCACATGGTCGAAGTGGGCGCGAAGCCCGAGACCGCCCGCGTCGCGATCGCCAGCGGCGTCATCACGATGGCGCCCGAGACCGCGCGCGAGGTCGCCGCGGGCCGGATCGGCAAGGGCGATGTCCTGGGCATCGCGCGAATCGCCGGTATCCAGGCGGCGAAGCGCACTGCCGATCTCATCCCGCTCTGCCACCCGTTGCGGCTGACGGGAGTCGATGTCGATCTCGACGTCCTGGACAGCGGCGTCCGCATCACCGCGACCGTCCGGGCATTTGACCGGTCCGGCGTCGAGATGGAAGCGCTCGCGGCTGTCAGCGCGGCGGCGCTGACCGTTTACGATATGTGCAAGGCGATCGACCGCGGCATGGTGATCTCCGAGGTCCGGCTCGA
>Ga0153915_10005147_pt1 | contig 12155 bp, 7 predicted proteins | sample Opewatmetagenome_2_FD_107003 | JGI IMG/M metagenome (GOLD analysis project Ga0153915, IMG submission 107003) | Freshwater wetland microbial communities from Ohio, USA - Open water 3 Core 3 Depth 3 metaG | ecosystem: Environmental > Aquatic > Freshwater > Wetlands | place: USA: Ohio, Lake Erie...
CCCGTCAGGTGAGTTTCGAAGGACAGGCCGAAGAACGGCCCGAAGCGCGAGGTGAAGCCACGGCTGTACGGATTGCTGTCGTCGCCGCGGAGGTTCGGGACACTGAGACCGGTGTGCGCGCCGATCCTGATGTCGCCCGCCGCGAGCTCTGCCGCCCCGACGAGAAAGCCGATGACGGCCATCGCGATACGAACCCGAATTCGTGGCATGAGGTGGCCCTCCTTTTTGCCCCAAAGGATAACAGGATCGCATCCGATGTCAAGGGGGCGGCCGAGGACTTTCCGCGGCGTCCTCCCGTCCCCGTGAAAACAGCCGGCCTCTTTTGACTTCGGCCGGAGCGCTGTGTTAAATTAACAAATCCCGGCTATGATCCATCGAAATAACTTTTCCGCGGCGGTCCCGTCAGGCGCCGCATCCCTTGCCATCTTCAGGAGGTCCAGCCTTGCGAAAAACCCTCTGCGTCATGACCGTCATCCTCGTCTCCGCCCTGGCCTGCGGTAAAAAGACCGTGGAGACTCCCGCCCCCGGCAATCCCCTCGTCGCGGAATTCCGCACGCCGTTCGGCGTCCCGCCCTTCGAGCTGATCAAGCCCGAGCATTTCATGCCCGCCTTCGAGCGGGGCATGGCCGACCAGAAGCGGGAGATCGAGGCCGTCGTGAAAAACACCGAGCCGCCGACGTTCGCCAACACCGTCGAGGCGCTCGAGAGGAGCGGCGCCCTGCTCAAGAGGGTCGGGGCCGTCTTCAGCAACCTCAACTCCTCCAACACGAGCGACGCGCTCCAGCAGATCGCCAAGGACGCGGCCCCCAGGCTCGCCAAGCACGGCGACGACATCGCCCTCAACCCGGAGCTGTTCGCCCGCGTCAAGGCCGTCTACGAGGGCCGCGCCTCGCTGGCCCTGAACACGGAGCAGAGCCGCCTGCTCGAAAAGACCTATAAGGATTTCGTCCGCGGCGGGGCCAACCTCACCGCCGAGGCCCAGGCCCGCTTCCGCGCCGTCAACGAGGAGCTGGCCGTCCTGACGGTGAAGTTCGGCGAGAACATCCTCAAGGAGAACAACGCCTTCGAGCTGGTCATCGACCGTCCGGCCGACCTGGCCGGCCTTCCCCCGGCCGTCGTCTCGGCCGCGGCGGAGACGGCCAAGGACAGGGGCAAGCCCGGGAAATGGGCTTTCACCCTGGCCAAGACGAGCCTCATCCCGTTCCTCCAGTACTCCGGGAAGCGCGGCCTCCGCGAGAAGATGTTCAAGGCCTACATCATGCGCGGCAACAACGGCAACGAGCTCGACAACAAGGCCAACGGCGTCAGGATCGCCTCCCTCCGCCTCGAGCGGGCCAACCTCCTCGGCTACAAGACCCACGCCGCCTATGTCCTCGAGGAGAACATGGCCAAGACCCCCGAAACCGTCTACGGCTTCCTCGGCAAGATCTGGACGCCGGCCCTGGCCAGGGCCAAAGCCGAGGCCGCCGAGATGCAGGCCATGATCCAGAAGGAAGGCGGGAAGTTCAAGCTCGAGCCCTGGGACTGGTGGTTCTACGCCGAGAAGGTCCGCAAGGCCAAGTACGACCTCGATGACGCGGCCCTGCGGCCCTACTTCCAGCTCGAGAACGTCCGCGGCGGCGCCTATATGGTCGCCAACAAGCTCTGGGGCATCACCTTCACCGAGCTCAGCGGCCTGCCCAAGTACCAGGCGGACGTCCGGGTCTTCGAGGTCAAGGACGCCGACGGCGCGCATCTCGGCATCCTGTACGTCGACTACTACCCGCGGCCGAACAAGGAAGGCGGGGCCTGGATGAGCAACTACCGCGAGCAGTCCGTCCGCGACGGGAAAGACATCCGGCCCGTCATCGTCAACAACGGGAATTTCTCCAAGCCGACGGCCGGCGAGCCGGCCCTGATCAGCTTCGAGGAGGCCACGACCCTCTTCCACGAGTTCGGCCACGCCCTCCAGGGACTGCTGTCGAAATGCACCTACGAGGGACTGTCCGGGACGAACGTCCGGCGCGACTACGTCGAGCTCTGCTCCCAGATCATGGAGAACTGGGCCACCGAGCCGGCCGTCCTCAAGATGTACGCGCGGCATTACAAGACCGGCGAGCCCATCCCCGACGCCCTGATCGAGAAGATCGAGAAGAGCCGCTTCTTCAACCAGGGCTTCGAGACCGTCGAATACGTCGCCGCCTCGTTCCTGGACATGGACTGGCACACGCTCGCGGCGGCCGGGGCCGTCGATCCGCTGAAGTTCGAGGCCGAGTCCATGGCCCGGATCGGCCTCATGCCGGAAATCGTCAGCCGCTACCGGACGACCTACTTCAACCACATCTTCAGCGGCGGCTATTCGGCCGGCTACTACAGCTACCTCTGGGCGGCCGTCCTCGACTCCGACGCCTTCGAGGCCTTCAAGGAGACGAGCCTGTTTGATCCGGCGACGGCCCGGTCCTTCCGGACGAACATTCTGGAGAAGGGCGACAGCGAGGATCCGATGGCTCTCTACACGCGCTTCCGCGGCCGGGAGCCCCGGATCGAGCCGCTCCTCAAGAAGTGGGGACTGGACTAGGGCGCGGAGGCCTCGCCGGGCGGTCCGCGGATGGACGGAAAAGGCCCGCGTGTGGTATAAAACTTGGGAGGAAATGGCATGAGCGGCAACGTGTACGATGAACTGAAAGAGCGCGGCTTTGTCGCCCAGGTCTCCGACGAGGCCGCCGTGCGGCGGACGCTCGGCGGGAAGCCCGTTACTTTCTACATCGGCTTCGACAGCACGGCCGCCAGCCTTCACGCCGGGAGTCTCGTCCCGATCATGGCCATGGTCCATCTCCGGCGGGCCGGCCACCGGGCGATCGCCGTCGTCGGCGGCGGGACGACCATGGTCGGCGATCCCAGCGGCAAGAGCGAGATGCGCCGGATGCTCGATGAGGCGACCATCCGCTCGTACGGGGCCTCCATCCACGCCCAGCTCGACCGCTATCTCCATTTCGACGGGAGCGGCGCCGTCGCCGTCAACAACGCGGACTGGCTCCTGCCCCTGAACTACGTCGGCTTTCTGCGCGACATCGGCCGCCACTTCAGCGTCAACCGGATGCTGGCCGCCGAGTCCTACAAGCTCCGTCTCGAGAAGGGATTGTCCTTCATCGAGTTCAACTACCAGCTGCTCCAGGCCTACGACTACCTGACCCTGTTCCGGAAATACGGCTGTACCCTCCAGATGGGCGGCGACGATCAGTGGGGGAACATCCTGGCCGGGGTCGACCTCATCCGCCGGGTCGACGGCGGCGCGGCCGAGGCTTTGACCTTTCCGCTCCTGACGATGGCCTCGGGGGCGAAGATGGGGAAGACCGCCCAGGGCGCGGTCTGGCTCGACGCGGCCCTCTTCAGCCCCTACGATTTCTACCAGTACTGGGTCAACGTCGACGACCGCGACGTCGGGCGCCTGCTGCGGTTGTTCACGCTTCTGCCGCTCGACGAAATCAGGAAGCTCGAGGCCCTCAAGGACGGCGGGACGAACGAGGCCAAACGAGTCCTGGCCTATGAGGCGACGAAGATCACCCACGGCGATAAGGCGGCGGAAGAGGCCAGGGCGGCTTCGAGCGCCGCTTTCGGCAAGCCCGGCGGCGGCACGGACGCCGCGTCGGGCGGGAACGTCCAACTGCTGCCGACGACGACGATCGCCCGGACCCGCCTCGAGGCCGGCATCAGCCCGGCCGAGCTCTTCACCGAGGTCGGCCTGACGCCTTCGCGCAAGGAGGCCAAGCGGCTGATCGAGCAGGGCGGGCTCACCGTCAACGACGAACGCATCGTCGGCCCGGAGCGTCTCCTGACGGTCAAGGACCTTGGTCCAAACGGCGGCATGTTGCTTAAGGTCGGAAAAAAGAAGATGCTCCGCGTCGTAGCCGGATGACGCGGGACTTGTCGCCCGGGGCGCCGCCCGCCTCGGTCCGCCCGGAAATTGCCGATAGAAGATGTCATCGCGAGCGAAGCGCGGCGATCTCAATAACATACCACGAGATTGCCGCGCCCCTTCCGGGGCTCGCAATGACCGATACACCAACGATTTCCGTTTCTATCGGCAATTTTCGGTCCGCCGATTCTTTTGACAGCCCTCCGCTCCTATGCTATAAGCGTTTTGATCCAGTGATCTTCTCCGGCCCGGCGCGGTCGGCCGATGGTGTGGGGCCATGACGCTGAAAGAAAAACTCAAGACGAACCGCCATGTGAGGAGCTTCCTTCTCTTCCTGGCCATCCTCGGCCCGGGCATCATCACCGGCAGCGTCGACAACGACGCCGGCGGCATCACGACCTATTCCGTCGCCGGGGCCTCCTACGGCTACCATCTCATCTGGACGCTCGTCCCCGCCTTCATCATCCTCCTCGTCGTTCAGGAGATGAACGCCCGGATGGGCACGGTCACGGGCAAGGGGCTGGCCGACCTCATCCGGGAGAACTTCGGCATCAAGGTCACCTTCGTCATCTTCCTCGGCCTGGTCATCGCCGACATCGGCAACACGGCCACCGAATTCGCCGGCGTCGCCGGGAGCATGATGATCTTCGGGGTCAGCAAGTACGTTTCCGTCCCGATCGTCGCCGTCGGCGTCTGGCTGCTCGTTTCCAAGGGCAACTACAAGACCGCCGAGCGCATCTTCCTCTTCTTCAGTTTCTGCCTGCTGTCCTATGTCGTCTCGGCCGTCCTGGCCAAGCCCGACTGGGCCCACATCGGCGCCTCGATCATCAAGCCCCGGATGCAGTTCGACGTCAAGTACTTGAGCATGGTCCTGGGCATCGTCGGGACGACGATCGCGCCCTGGATGCAGTTCTACATGCAGTCGGCCGTCATTGAGAAGGGCATCAAGATCGAGAACTACCGCTACGCCGTGTGGGACGTCATCATCGGCTGCGCGGCCACGGTCATCGTCGCCTTCTTCATCATGGTCGCCTGCGCCGCCACCCTGAACGTCAACGGCGTCGTCGTCAACGAGGCCAAGGACGCCGCCCTGTCTCTCAAGCCGTTCGCCGGGGCCTTCGCCGCCCAGCTGTTCGCCTTCGGCCTGTTCATCGCCTCGATCTTTTCCGCCGCCATCCTGCCCCTGGCCACGGCCTTCTACGTCTGCGAGGCCTTCGGCTTCGAGGCCGGCATCAACAAGAGGATCCGCGAGGCGCCGCAGTTCTACCTCCTCTTCGGCTCCATCATGCTCATCGCCATGCTGATCATCCTCATCCCAGGGGCCCCGCTCATCTCCATCACCATCTGGACCCAGGTCCTCAACGGCGTTCTCCTGCCCGTCGTCCTCATCTCGATGATCCGGCTGGTCAACAACCGGAAGATCATGGGCGAGCACACCAACAAGCCGTTCCAGAACACGATCGGCTGGTCGACCACGGTTTTCCTCATCGGCCTGACGGCCGTCCTGCTCGTCTCCGAGATCGTCGCGCTCGTCTCCCGGAAATGAGCCTCCGGCCGTTTTTTGACAGACCCGGAGTCCTGTGCTATAAGCGTCTCAGGCGGCCGACGCCGGACATCCCATGAGCACCAACGGAACCATCGACAAGCCCGTGGATTTCTCCGCACCCGCGCCCGCGACGCCCGCGTCCGTTTGCCTGGACGACGGGACGAAGATGTTCATCTACGTCTCCGATCTCCTCGGCCGCCCGGTCGTCGGCGCCGGTGCCGGGCGGCTGGGCCGGCTGGCCGATCTCAAGGTCCGGCTGGGGGAGCATTTCCCCAGGATCGTCTGCCTTCACGTCCGCCGCGGCCGGAAGAAAATCGCCGCGCTGGACTGGACCGAGGTGGCCAGCTTCTCGGGGAAAAAAATCGTCCTCGCCCCGGGCGCCGAGGACCGGTTCGTGGCCCCCGACGTGCGGAGCGACGAGATCCTGCTCAAGGAGGAACTCCTCGACAAGCAGGTCGTGGACACCCACGGGGCGAAGATCGAGCGTGTCAACGATGTCCACCTCCTCGTCATCGGCAAGGATCTCCGGATCGTCCATGTCGATATCGGCCTGCGGGGCATCCTCAGGCGGATAGGGCTCCTGCGGCCCGTGGCCTGGGCGGCCCGGTTCTTCTTTGAATACGAGATGCCGGAACTCCTGGTCGCCTGGAAGACCATCCAGCCCCTGGCCGCCGACGTCAGCAAGAAGGACCTCAAGCTGAACGTCGCCGCTGGCGGCCTCCACGAGCTCCACCCGTCGGACCTGGCCGACATCCTCGAGGACCTGGACCGGGAGAACCAGAAGAGGATCTTCAAGACCCTGGACCTCGAGACGGCCGCCGATACCCTGCAGGAGGTCGACCCCAAGCTTCAGCTCTCCCTGATCGAGGCGGCCTCGGCGGAGAAGGCCTCGGACCTCCTGGAAGAGATGGACCCGGACGAAGCCACCGATCTTTTGTCCGAGCTTCCCGAGGACAAGAAGCGGAAGCTTTTCCAGACCATGGAGAAGCCCAGCCGGGAAGTCCTCCAGGAGCTTCTGACGTACGAGGAGGGGACGGCGGGACGCATCATGACGACCGACTATCTGTCCGTCGGCGAGAACCAGACGGTCGGCGACGCCATCCTCGAGTTCAAGAACTCGACCCATCCCCTGGAATCCGTCGCCTACATCTTTGTCCGGGACGGCGAGGGCCGCCTCAAGGGCGTCATCACTCTCCGCCAGCTCCTGCTCACGGACAAGGAGACGCCCGTCCGGAACATCATGAACACGCATCTCGTCCGGGTCTGGACCGGGGACGACGTGCGCTCGGTCGCCGAGATCTTCGGAAAGTACAAATTCCTGATGGTGCCCGTCGTCGACGAGGACAACGTCCTGGCCGGCGTCATCACCTTCCAGGACATCATGGAAGAGCGCTGCCCCCTGTAGGCGCTTCTCCGCCCGGGCCCGGCGCCGGGCCGCAAGGAGCCGAAATGACACCCGCGAAAATGACCAAACTGGCCGTGATCATCGGCCGCGCTCCCAAGGCCGCCGTCGCCTTTTCCGGCGGCGTCGATTCCAGCCTGCTCCTGAGGCTCGCCGCGGACATCCTCGGCCGGCCGAACGTCGTCGCCGTGACCGGCGTCTCGCAGACGTACACGAAGGAGGAGCGGACTTCAGCCCGTCGTTTCGCCCGCGCTCTCGGCGTCAAGCACGTTCTTATCGAAACGGACGAGCTGGCCTGCCGGGCCTTCGCCAGGAATCCGGGCGACAGGTGTTACCACTGCAAGAAGGAGCTCTTTTGCAAGATCTCCGACCTGGCCCGGCGGCGCGGCCTGCCGGTCCTCCTCGACGCGACGAACGCCGACGACCTCGCCGATTACCGGCCGGGCCGCAGGGCCGCCGCCGAAGCCGGGGTCGTCAGCCCGTTCGTCCTGGCCGGCTGGACGAAAAAGGACATCCGCGCCGTCTCCAAGCGGCTGGGCCTCGCCTCGTGGGACAAGCCGGCCAATCCCTGCCTGGCCAGCCGCGTCCCGTACGGGACCCCCATCACCGCGGATGTTCTCGAGCGCATTCACGCCGGCGAGACGGTCCTCCGGAAGCTGGGGTTCGCCGTCGTCCGGCTCCGCCACCACGGACCCGTCGCCCGGGTCGAGGTCCCGGCCGGCGACTTCGCGCGGCTCCTGCGGCCCGCGACCGCGAGGAAGATCGCGGCCTCCCTCAAGGCGCTGGGCTACCACTGGGTCGCCCTGGACATCGAGGGCTACCGCATGGGCAGTCTCAACCGGGCGCTGGCCAAGCCGGGCGGGGGAGGGATGAAGCGGTGAAGATCGCCGTCGGCGTCAGCGGCGGCGTCGATTCCTCGGTCGCCGCCCTCCTCCTCCGGAACGAGGGACACGAGGTCTCGGGCATCATGATGAAGCTCTGCCGGGAGCCGTCCGCCGGCGGCGGGAGGCGGAGCTCCTGCTACGGTCCCGGCGAGGAGCATGATATCGAGGCCGCCCGCGAGGTCTGCGCCCGGCTGGACATCCCGTTTCATCTCTTCGACTGCTCGCGGGAATACGAGGAGGCCGTCCTCCGCTACTTCCGCGACGAGTACCTCGCCGGTCGAACGCCCAATCCCTGCGTCCGCTGCAACTCCCTGGTCAAGTTCGGCTTCCTGCCCGGCGCGGCCCGGCGGTCCGGGCTTCTCTTCGACCGCTTCGCCACGGGCCATTACGCCCGGCTGGACCATGATCCGGTCTCGAAGCGCCTTCTCCTCAAGACGGCCGTCGACAAGCGGAAGGACCAGTCCTATTTTCTCTATCGCCTGACCCAGGAGCAGCTGGCCGCCGCCGCCTTTCCGCTGGGCGAATGCCTGAAAAGCCGGGTGCGCCGGATCGCGTGCGACGCGGGCCTGCCCGTCCACGACCACCCGGAGAGCCAGGATTTCTACGCCGGCGACTGGAACGACCTCGTCCGGCAACCCGAGGCGGAAGGCGACATCGTCGACGGCCGCGGCGCGGTCCTCGGCCGGCACAAGGGAACCTGGAATTATACGATCGGCCAGCGCAAGGGGCTGGGCATCGCCCATCCGGTGCCGCTCTACGTCGTCGCCATCGACGCCGCCCGGAACAGGCTGGTCGTCGGCCCGGCGGAAGAGACGTTCCGGGCCTCCTGTGTCGCCGGCGACTGCGCCTGGATCGCCGTCGACAGCCTGGCCGAGCCCCAGGACGTCCTGGTCAAGATCCGCTCGGCCGCCCGTCCGGCGCCGGCCGTCGTCTCGCCCCTGGCCGGGGGCCGGGTCCTGGTGACGTTCGCGGCCCCGCAGTCGGCCGTCACTCCCGGACAGTCGGCGGTCTTTTACCGGGACGAGGTCGTCGTCGGAGGCGGGATCATCGAAAGCGCGGCCTGACGCCCGCCCCCGCCTCGACGCCCCGCCAGACCGCGGTCCCCGTTTCCCCTTTGTGCTCGACCGGCTCCACGGACCGCCAGTCCGTCACGATCGTCGGATTGGCGCGAAACGTCAAAGGCCCGGGGCAGGCAACGAATCCGCGGCGCGCGGCGTTTTGATGAATAAGGAGAGAAGAGATGAGATGCCTCGGCGAGCTTGCCCACAGAGCCGCGCCGGCATTATCTCTGCATCCAGCGATGGACATTCTCTCCTTCCAGGAACTCCCCTGCCTCCCCTTCATGCAGCGCCGAGGCCGCTCCGGATTGCCTGACCTTCCCGGGACATCGTCCCGCCGGTCTCTTCCGTTCCCCCCGTCGGATCATCCGACAATCCTCCTCCTCCGCAACGGATGAGACTCCCGGGCGGCCTCGGCGCGCGGCGGCGGCGGCCTTCGCGACCAGCGGGGCGCCGGTCGGCGCGCGGGCGCTTTTCGAGAAAACGGCGAACCCCGCCAGGGCGAGGATGACGACGAGAGAAATTTCGATCTTGCCTCTCATGCCGCGCCGCCGCGCGTCATTGCGAGGAGGGGAGCGACGAAGCAATCTCACGGTACGTTGCTGAGATCGCCACGGCTGAGAGGCCTGGCGATGACAATTGAAGCTCCCCGGACTTGTGTCCGCGGATTCCCGCGAAGGGGATTGAAGTGAGGCGGGAGAGGGCTAACGCCCGTCTATCCGGGCCTTGATCTCCCCGTAGAGGCGATCGATGTCCTGCCTGTCGCGCTCGGAAAGCCTGGGATACAGCCGCTCTTTGCAGATGTCCAGATACTTCAGGGCTTCGGCCGGCCGGCCCTCTTCCCGCAGGGCGATGCTGATGTTGATGAACGCGTCGAGGAGATAGGGATCGAGCTTGATGGCCCGCTCGTAATCGGCGACGGCCGGGCCGGTCTGCCCCGTCGCCAGGAGCAGCGAGGCGCGGCCGTTCCAGGCCGCGGCCAGGCCCGGCTCGAGATCGATGGCCTTGTTGAAATAGCCGAGCGCCTTTTCGGCCAAAGCGGGCTCTCTCTCCTCGACCAGCCGCGAGAGATAGACCATGCCGATGTTGCTGTAGCCCAGGGCGAACTTCTTGTCGAGGGCGACGGATTTTTCGAAGTTCTCCAGGGCCGGGCCGTATCTTTTCAGGGAGAAATAGGCGCCGCCGAGGTTGAGCCAGACGGCCGGGCTGGCCGGGACGAGGTCCGCGGCCTTCCGGTAGAGCTCGATGGCCTTGTCCGTCTCGCCGGCGGCGAGGAGGACCTGCGCCAAACCGGACATCGCCTCCATGAACTCCGGGGAGTCGACGACGTCCTTCCGGCCCTCCAGGGATTCGAGGATCTTCCCGGCCCTGGCCGGATCCCCCTTCTTGATCAACAGGGCGGCGATCTTGGCCTGGACGGCGCCGTTCTGCGGCTCCAGGGCGGCCGCCTTTTCGCAGTCGGCCAGGGCGGCGTCCGTGTTGTGGAGCAGGTCTTCCGCCTCGCCGAGCAGGATCAGAGCCGATGTCATGCGCTCGTTCTCGGCCAGGAGTCCAAGACAGAACTCCCTGGCCCTGGCCGGATCGCCGCTTTCGATCATGTCCATGGCCAGGAAGATCTTGAACGATTCCCGCTCCGGGAACCGGGCCAGTCCTTTCTGGAGAAGATCGATGGCCTCCGCCAGGCGGCCGTTTTTCTTCAGGACCTCGTAGCGGATCTCGTAGATGTCCGGCAGCTCGATCGCCGGGTACTTGGCCAGGACGGCGGCCAGCCGTTCCTCCGCGTTTTCATAGTCTTTCCGCCTGAGGAGATCCTTGAGGGCAACGACCTCGAGATAGACGTCGATGCCTCTCTTGGGATCCATCACGGCGGCGGACTTGGAGCCGAAGCTCGAGATGTAGCCGAGGGATTTCAGCTTCTCGGTGTCGCTCGAGCTGAGCTCCCTCCGGCCGCCCCCCTTTTCCGCCGTCGCGGTCCGGCGGATGAAGGTTTCCAGCTTTTTGTCGATCTCCCGGGCCTCGCCGCTCCGGGCGGCGAAAAGATCGGCCTTCTCGCCCGGATCGGCCTCGATGTCGTAGAGCTCCGGCTCGGGGAGCGAGATGTACTTGCGCGGTCCGTCGATGAGCCCGGTCAGGGGAGCCCAGTTGTATTCCTCCTGGCCGAAAAGGCTCTCGAAATAGATCTCGCGCCGCCCTTTTTCCCGGCCGTCCGCCAGAGCCCAGAAGCTCCGCCCCTGGACGGCCGCCGGCGCCTTGACGCCGAAAAGCTCGAGCAGGCTGGGCATGATGTCGACCAGGCTGACCCGGCCGGCCACGGTTTTCGGCTGTTTGAAAAGCCGGGGCGCGTGAAGGATGAGGGGGACGCGCAGGCTCTCCTCGTAGCAGAAGATGCCGTGTCCCTGCTCCTTGTGCTCGCCGAAGCCCTCGCCGTGGTCGCCGACGACGACGATGAGCGTGTTCTCGTAAAGCCCCTTGTCCCGCAGGGCCTGGACGATCTTCCCGACGTGGGCGTCGACGAAACGGACCTCCCCCTCGTAGAGCTGCCAGGGCGTCGCGCTCCCGCCCGAGCCCGGCTCGCCGTGGGGGACATAGGGCGAATGGGCGTCGTAGAAATGGACCCAGCCGAAGAACTTGCCGCCGGGCCGCCGGTCGAGCCAGCGCGCGAATTTCCCGTAGACCTTGTCGGCCGGGATCTCGGCCGTGAAGTTGAGGATCGAGCGCCCGCTCTCGAAATCCTCCTCGTAGGAGTCGAAGCCCTGGGCCAGGCCGAACTTGGCGGCCACGGTGAACGAGGCGACGACGGCGGCCGTCTCGTAGCCCCGTTCCTTGAAGAGCCGGGCCATGGCCGGCACCGAGGCGGGCAGGGCATAGGTGCCGTTGTTGCGGACGCCGTGCCCGAGCGGATATCGGCCGGTGAACAGCGAGCAGTGGGCCGGCAGGGTCAGGGGAGCCGGGGTGTAGCATTCCTTGAAGACGAGGCCCGCCCGGCCGAGCTCGTCGATGTTGGGAGTGGCGCCGTGCGGGTTGCCGTAGAGGCCGACAACATCGGCCCGGGTCGTGTCCAGGGTGATGACGAGGAGGTTCATGCCCGAGGCGTCGGCCGTCGGCCGGGACGAGCAGGCCGCCGCGAGCGCCAGGGCCGCCAGGAGAAAGACCGTGCCGGCCGCCGGGATTCGTTTCATGGCTGGATCATTATAACAAATCCGCCTGCCGCCGCAACCTCGCCGACAGTCCGCAGGGAGCGCTGTGTCCGTGTCAACTCATTTAATCAGGTAACCGAAGGTCGGATTGTTCACTCACCAAAAAGGTAACCATAGAGGGGCGCTGTTTTTTGTAAGGATCGACGGTGATCGGGCGCTTCTTCTTCCTCCGA
>Ga0153915_10005148_pt1 | contig 12155 bp, 9 predicted proteins | sample Opewatmetagenome_2_FD_107003 | JGI IMG/M metagenome (GOLD analysis project Ga0153915, IMG submission 107003) | Freshwater wetland microbial communities from Ohio, USA - Open water 3 Core 3 Depth 3 metaG | ecosystem: Environmental > Aquatic > Freshwater > Wetlands | place: USA: Ohio, Lake Erie...
GCTTTACCTCTATCTGAACAGCCTCCCCTTTGAAACGACTTTTGTCAAGTCCGCTTCCTACCTAATGCACTACAAGGAATTTGCCAACATTCGGAACATGGTCCTGGCCAAGAGCCGTTTTGTTCTGGAGGACGACACGGGCATTCCCTACAGGTATTTCCCGCCGAAAGACTGGGCAGCCCAGCTCTACGGAGAGTACATCAAACCGGTCAAAGATTTTGCCGGCGTCGAGCAGAAGGATTTGAAAGAGGCCTACGCCGACCCGGCCAAGGTCAAAAAACTTCCTTTCCATCTCGGCTACCATTGGGGAACCAGCAAGGACTCCATCCTTTACTTTAAAAAAAAGGCGGCTCCGGAGAATCCTTAACCCCGCCGGGCGATGACGCCGGCCGCGGTCTTCCTCCGCACTTTTATTCAAGCCGGTTCTTTTTTATAATGGGACTCTATCATCCACGGCAGGAGCGTCTTCATGAAAGAATTGAAAGGACAGCCTTCCCTCTTGAAAAAATGGGTCATCGCCGCCCGGCCCTGGGCTCTTCCGGCGTCGACCATGCCGGTTATCTTCGGCACATCGCTGGCCGTCGTGATCGGAGGCGTCCACCTGAGGCCATTCTGGTTTCTTCTAGCCCTACTGGCCATGATCATCCTCCATTCAGCCGCCAATATGCTCAGCGACGTCTTTGACTTCCGCCGCGGCCTGGACAGGGAGGTCACGCCGGTGAGCGGAGCGATCGTCCGAGCCTGGCTTTCGGACAAAGCCGTGGCCGCCGGCGCGGCCGTTCTGTTTATGGTCGGGATCGGCATCGGCCTTGTCCTTGTCGCCTGGACGGGATGGGTTTTATTGATCATCGGCGGGGTGGGTATGGTCATCGGAGTTTTTTACACGGCCTTGAAGTACCACGCCTTAGGGGATTTGGCGGTTTTTCTGGACTTCGGCCTTTTGGGATCGCTCGGCGCCTGGGTCGTCCAGACGCGGACCTTTTCCTGGATCCCCGCCCTATGGACCGTGCCGATGGCGATGCTGGTCATCGCTATCCTGCATGCTAATAACTGGCGTGATACGGTCTCGGACGCCGAACATCGGGTGAAGACGTTCGCCTCGATTCTCGGCGATCGGGGATCGCTCGCCTATTACGGATTCCTCCTCTTCGGCTCTCTGGCCATCATTTTTGGACTCATGTTGATCCCAAGGCTTTTTTCCCCGGCCCTCATCCCTATGCCGTTCACGTTTGCCATCATCCTGTTGGCCTTGCCCCGCACCCTTCATCTCTGGGGGAGGGCATTGCGGAGGCATGCTCCGCGCCAGCCCCTGGACTTTATCATCCTGGACGGAGCCACGGCCCAGTATAACCTGGTGTTCGGGCTGTTATGCACAGCCGCCATTTGGCTGCAGTTTATCCTGAAAATGATGTAGGTTGCCTCTTGTTGTCATGATGGATCATTCCTCAGAGGTGCGATCAATTCTCATCGCCCTTCTCGCCGCGGCACTCTTCGTCCCACTTTTTATTTTGCGCTCGATCGGCCCGGTCGACTTCTGGTGGTGGATGAGCGTCAATCTCGTCTTGCTCATCGGTCTGAGCCGGGCCGCGGACAAGTCTTTTTCCAGCTTGATCCTCTCCGACCTAAGAGCGAAGCCGGCCTGGAAAATCTTCATGGGCATCCTCGCCGCCCTTTTTCTCTATGGCATCTTTTTTGCCGGAAACGGACTTGCCCGGCAGCTTCTTCCCTTTGCCGGGAAAGGGATCGGCCAAGTCTACGGCTTTAAAACAGGAGCTTCTCCCCTCCGGATCATCCTTCTCATGGTTTTTCTGATCGGCCCCGGGGAAGAGGTCTTCTGGAGAGGATTCCTGCAGCGCCGTTGGCAGACGCTCTTCGGCTCCGTCGCCGGATGGCTGATGACAGCGACTGTCTATGCCCTTGTTCATGCGGGCAGCGGCAACCTCATGCTTGTTCTCGCGGCCGGCGTTGGCGGTCTTTTCTGGGGGGCGCTCTATCTCCGCTTCCGCTCGATCCTTTTGGTCGCGGCGAGCCACGCGATCTGGGACATCCTCGTGTTTATCGTCGCCCCGTTTGCCAAATCCTGATTCTTAGAGAGGCCTGTTGGGGCCGTATCGATTTGATTTATGGGCCCAATCATGCTAATACAAATGCAATAAATAACGTAATAATGTGTGGGGGCGCTTAGGCCGCCCTCAAGCCCCCGTAGCGGAGGGGGGACCCGGCGGCTTTTACGACGGGGGGAACCGACGGGACTGGTTCCCCGGGGCCCGGGGGCTGCGGGCGGCCTAAGCGCCCCCTAAACGGGGATGTCATTTTAATTAATGTGTTGATATGAGATAGAGGATTCCATGATCGAGCCCTTCAGAAAAAAATATGCGGTCCATAGCTACGAGGTGGACGCCTCCGGCCGCGCCCAAATGTCGTCCTTGCTCAACTATCTTCAGGACGCGGCGGGAGTTCATGCGGGCACTTTGGGCCTCGGAGTGACTGATCTTCTGAGAAATCGTCTGACCTGGCTTTTGTCCCGCTATCATGTCAAGGTCGTCCGCTATCCTGTCCATGGCCAGCGGATCGAAGTTGCGACCTGGCCTTCCGGGAAAAAAGGGATTTTTGCCCTGAGAGATTTCGAGGTATCGGATGAGGAAGGCCGTCTCATCCTGGCGGCCACGACCTCATGGGTCCTGATCAATTTGGAGAGCAAGCAGCCCGTCCGGCTGAATGATTTTGTGCCGGACGACCTGACCTACAACAAGAGGGCCGTCGAGGATGAATTTCCGACGCTGCCGGAGCTCGAAAAAGCCGAGCGCGAACTCACCCTCCCGGTCCTCGTCAAGGACCTGGATTTCAACCGCCACGTCAACAACGTCGTTTATATCCAATGGGCCCTGGAAGCCGCCCCGCCGGAAATCTTGAACGCTCTCCTTCCCCTGGCCATTGAAGTGTCGTATCGGGCCGAAGCATTTTACGGCGATCAAATTGTCTCAAAAATCCAGGCCGTCCGCGGCCCATCGCCTCGCACGTTTCTCCATCAGATTTTCCGGTCTTCCGATGGGATCGAGCTGACCCGCCTGAGGACCGTCTGGGGTTGAGCCGGGCCAACCGAGTGCAAATCGCGATGGAAAAAGGAGCGCCTGTCTTTAAAATGGCGCGTCGTTGACAACATCCCTGAAGCCGTCTATATTAAGCCCTGTCCCAACCTTAAGGAGCTGCCATGAAAGGCTTTTGTCTATGGCTGGCGTTGATGTCCGTTCTGAGCCTGATTGTCCTGGCCCAGACCGATGAGCCCATCGTCTCCGCAAAGGTCATTCCGTCGGCCGAGAAGTTCAAGCCCGGCCAGACCTATGAACTGTCGCTTGAGCTCACCATCCGCGCGCCCTATCACATCAATTCGGACCAGCCGACCGAAGATTATCTCATCCCGACGACCGTCGATCTGACGCCGAAAAAGGGTGTGAGCTTCGGCCCGGTCATCTTCCCTCCCGCTGAGATGAAAAAACTGGAGCTCTCGGAAAATCCCCTGTCCATCTATGAAGGCAAAATCCAGATCAAAACGTCAGTTACTCTAGCCGCCGATTTCAAGGAAAAAGACCTGTTAATCGAGGGCCGGATCGGCTACCAGGCCTGCGACGAGCGTTCTTGCCTGGCGCCGACAGATGTTGCTTTCAGCCGGAAAATTCCCGTCGAAGCGGCTGACGGGAGGCCCTCCGGAGCATCCCAAGGCGGCGCGACCAAGGACATCGGCCCGGAACAAAAAACTCTGCCGCCGGCTGAAAAGCCAGCCCCAACGCCTTCTTCCCAGGCTACGGCTTCTAGCGCGGTTCCGCCGGCGGATGCCCAAAAAAGCGGCGGCCCGCGCGCCGCCGCGAAAGCGGTCGGAAAATTCGAAGGCCACGGGCTTTTTTTAATGTTTGTCCTCGTCTTTTTGGGCGGACTGGCGCTTAACCTGACCCCCTGTGTCTATCCGATCATCCCCATCACGATCAGCTACTTCGGCGGCCAGTCCCAGGGTAAAAAAGGGAGCGTCGTAGCCCATTCCGTGCTCTACGTCATCGGGATGGCCGTGACCTACTCCGTCCTGGGCGTCATCGCCTCGTTTACCGGCAGCCTGTTCGGCACGGCCTTGCAGTATCCGCCCGTGCTCATCGGTATCGCCCTGATCATGATTATCCTGGCCCTGAGCATGTTCAATGTCTTTGAGCTTCGGGTACCGGCGTTTCTCAACAAGATCGCCGGCGGGTCGCGGAAAGGCTTCTTCGGGACATTTTTTATGGGTCTGACCGTGGGCATCGTAGCGGCGCCGTGCATCGGCCCCTTCGTCCTCGGGCTTCTGACCTACGTCGGCGACAAGGGGAACGTGCTCTTGGGATTTTTGCTGTTTTTTATCCTCGCCCTCGGGCTCGGCCTCCCCTTCCTGTTCCTGGGAATATTTTCCGGAAGCATCAGTCGGCTGCCCAGGTCCGGGGCGTGGATGGTCTGGGTGCGGACGATCTTCGGCTTTATCCTCGTCGCCATGGCCATTTATTTTCTCAGGACGCTGTTGCCCAGCGCGCTTTTCTATAGTTTAGCGATGGCCTTGACGATGTTTGTCGCCGGCATCTATATGGCCTGGATTGAGCCAACGAAGACGCCCGGCAAAACTTTCCTCTACATCCGCAACATCGCCGGCATCATCTTTTTCGGGATCGGATTGTCGATCGCTGCGAGCGGAATCCAGGGCTATCTGGATAAGGAAATCGCCGCCAAAACGCTCAGCCTGGCCGCGGAAAAAGGAGCGGGAACCGTGATCAATGCTGTCCGATGGTTTCCTTACTCCGAAGAAAAAATGGCCGAGGCTGGCCGTTTCGGCCGTCCGGTCCTGATCGATTTCTGGGCCGACTGGTGCATCGCCTGCAAGGAGTTGGACAAAAAAACGTTTTCCGAGCCCGAGGTGATCGAAGCCTCAAAGAGCTTCATCATGCTCAAGGTGGATGCGACGTCGGCTAACGACGCGCAGGCCAAGGCCGTCTGCCAAAAATATCTGGTCAAAGGTTTTCCGACCCTGATCTTCCTGACAGCCGACGGAAAAGAGCTGGAAGATTTGCGGGTTACCGGTTTCGAGCCGAAAAAGGATTTCCTCCCCAAAATGCTCAGGACTCTCGAGCTCGGCAAAAAAGGGACTTAAGGAGGACACGATGCGTATCCCTCTTTACCAGGTTGATGCTTTTACCGATAAGCTTTTTTCGGGGAATCCTGCGGCCGTCTGTCCGCTGGAAAAATGGCCGGAAAGCGCCGTGATGCAGAATATCGCCGCCGAGAACAACCTCTCGGAAACAGCCTTCTTCGTGAAGGAAGCGGCCGGCTACCATATCCGCTGGATGACGCCGACCAATGAGGTGGATCTCTGTGGACACGCGACGTTGGCTTCTGGATTCATCATTTTTCATCATCTGGAGAAGGACCTCGACAAGATCGTTTTTCGTTCTCGGAGCGGCGAGCTGATTGTCACCAGAGAAGACGACCTCATCTGCCTGAATTTTCCGGCCAACAAGCCCGCCCCCCAAACATCGCCCGGGACGCTGCTCGAGGTTTTCCCCATTGCTCCTCAAGAGGTCTTGTTCAACCGATCGTTTCTTCTCGTTTTTCGTTCCGAAGCCGAGGTTAGAACGATGAAGCCCGACCTCAAAAAACTTTTAGAGGTGCCGACTTTTGGGGCGATCATCACGGCCCGCGGCGATTCCGTCGATTTTGTCTCCCGCTTTTTCGTCCCGCAGGCCGGCATCGAGGAAGACCCCGTGACGGGCTATTCCCACACGCTGCTCATTCCTTATTGGGCTGAGAAGCTCGGCAAAAAGAAGCTCCACGCGCTCCAGGTTTCCAGGAGAGGCGGTGAGCTGTTCTGCGAGTCTCTCAAAGACCGGGTGAAAATCAGCGGCCGGGCCGTTCTCTATCTCAAGGGGCACATCGTCATCTAGGGTCCCTCGGCCGCCTGGCTATACTCAGTTCTTTTATTGGATGAACCCTCTTCGCTTGAGCAGCGGCTCGACCCGGGGTTCTCTTCCCCTGAACCGTTTGTAGAGGGTCATGGGATCTTCCGTATAGCCTCTGGCCAGGATATTGTCCCTGAAGCTCTGGGCCGTCTTCTGGTCGAACAAGCTCGTTTCCTTAAAGGCTTGAAACGCATCCGCGTCCAGGACCTCGGACCAGATGTAGCTGTAATAGCCGGCCGAGTACCCCCCAGAAAAGATGTGGGAAAAGTATGGACTCCTGTAGCGGACGACAATCTCGGGGATCAGGCCGATCTTTTTCATGGCGGCGTTCTCAAACGACAAGGCATCCTGTTCCGAAGCGTCGGTCAGCGTATGCCAATTCATATCCAAGTAGGACGCGGCCAGGTATTCGGCAGTCGCAAAGCCCTGGTTGAAGAGATCGGATTTTTTGATCTTGTCGACAAGCTCCTGGGGGATGGGCTCGCCGGTCTGGTAGTGCTTGGCATAGGTTTTGATTGCCTCCGGGTCGGACGCCCAGTTTTCCATGATCTGCGACGGCAGCTCCACAAAATCTCGGGGCACGTTCGTCCCTGTGATGGATTCGTAAGTGCATTTGGAAAGGAGGTCGTGAAGGGCGTGGCCGAATTCATGAAATAGGGTCGTCGCCTCCTCGAAGGTCAGGAGAGACGGACGATCGCCGGCCGGCATCGAGAAATTGCCGTTGTTGGAGACGACGGCCGTGATGTTCTTTCCGTCGCGCACCTGCTGGTTGCGGTAGGTGTTGGACCAGGCTCCGCCGCGTTTGCTGGACCTGGGGAAATAATCCGTGTAGAGGATTCCGATGTGCGTCCCGTCGGCCTCTTGGACCTCGAAAACCTTCACGTCGGCGTGATATTTCGGGATGTCCGTCCGCTCGACAAATCGAATCCCGTAGAGCTTGCCGGCCACGGCAAAGGCGCCATCCCGGACGTTCTCCAGCTTGAAGTAAGGCCTCAGGATTTCGTCGTCCAGCGCGTACTTGGCTTTTTTGAGCTTTTCCGCGTAATACCACCAGTCCCAAGGCTCGAGCTTGAAATCCTGGCCTTCCCGGCCGATCAGATTTTGAAGCTCCTTGGCTTCCTGCGTCGACGTTTTCAGGGCGGGCGTCCAGAGCTGGTCGAGAAGCTTGGTAACGCTTTCGGGCTTTTTGGCCATGTTTTCCTCGAGGACGAAATCGGCATGCGTCTTGTAGCCCAACAGGCTGGCCCTTTTCACCCGGAGCGAAGCGATTTTAGTCAGAACGGCCTTGTTGTCATATTCGTTATTGTTGTTGCCGCGATTGATGAAGGCTTTGAAGATTTTTTCCCTGAGATCGCGCTTGGCCGAATACTGCAGAAAGGGAATCAGGCTGGGCTTGTGCAGCGTGAACACCCATTTTCCCTCGAGTTTTTTGGCCTTGGCGGCCTCGGCGGCGCCCGTGATCACGGACTGGGGCAGACCGGCCAAATCCTCTTCATTTTCAATCACCAGACTGAAATTGTTGTCTTCTTTCAGGACGTTTTCGCCGAATTTTTGAGAGAGGACGGCTAATTCTTCATTGATCTTTCGAAATTCCGCTTTCTTTGCCTCGTGCAAGTTGGCACCGCCCCGGACAAAATCCTTGTAATATTTTTCGAGCAGCCGGCTCTGTTCGGGTGCCAGGCTGAGTTCAGCCTTCCGTTCAAAGACGGCCTTGATCCGTTGGAAGAGTTTCGGGTTCAAGGCGATGTCATCCTGGTGCTTCGCCAGGAGCGGAGCGACCTCTTTTTGGATTTTCTGCAGTTCATCATTGGTGTTGGACGACGTCAGGTTGAAAAAGACATTGCTGACCTTGATGAGAAGCGCGCCGCCTCGTTCGAGAGCTTCGAGGGTGTTCGAAAAACTCGGCGGCTCGGCCGTATTGGTGATGATTTCGATCTCTTTGAGCTGTTGGGTCATCCCTTCTTTGAAGGCCGGCAAAAAGTGGGCTTCCTTGATCCGATCGAACGGGGGCGTCTCGAACGGCGTGGTCCAGGCTGAGAAGAAGGGATTGACGTCCTGCTGGACGGGGGACGGGACCTCCTTTTTAGAGCAAAAACTCAGCAATAAAATCGCCGCGGCAAAAAATAAAGTCCATTGTCTCATAACCACAATCTCCTTTCTGGCGAACTTGATAATGTAATCAATCCCGCCGATAAAAGTCAATTTGACACTCTTGGATACTCTTGGAAGGAAACCCTTTCTTAGGGTTTCCTTCCAACGCTCGCTGCGCTCCCTGCCATCCTTCCAAGGAGCATAAAGCGATGTATCTTCAGGGGGGATACTCTTGGAAGGAAACCTCCGCCCGGTTTTTCTTCGATTCTCATGTGCGCTTTTTTTTGCCCGTTTTTTTGTGTTAGCATAGCCGCATCATGAAAAAAACATTTTCCATTATTCTTATAATCCTTGTCTTGATTCCTTTCTCCTGCTGCCGCAGGGAGACTCCCCTCCGTTGGTACAAAGGAAACCTCCACACCCACACGACGAATTCGGACGGGGATACGATTCCCGAAGCGGTCATCTGGTGGTACAAAGAACACGGCTATAATTTCCTGGCCTTCACGGACCACAACTTCCTGACGGAGACGGCCCCCTATAAGAATTTGTCCGATGAAAATTTCATCCTCATCCCCGGCATGGAAGTGTCGGACAGGCACGAGAAGATCCCACTCCATCTCTTGGCCCTCGGACTTCATGACCAAACGTTGAAACCGGCCGGAGGCGGCGACATCCTCGGTGTTCTTCAAAATGACGTGGCGGCCGTCCGGACGGCAGGCGCGGTGCCGGTCCTCTGCCATCCGAATTTCCACTGGGCTTACGGCGCGGACGAATTGGCGCGCGTCCAGGATGCCGTTCTTTTTGAAGTCCTGAACGCTCATCCGGCGGTCAACAATGCCGGCAAAAGCGGAGTGCCCAGCACTGAGGAAATGTGGGACATTGTCTTGACGCGAGGGAAGCGGATGTTCGGCCTCGGCACGGACGACATGCACGCTCTGGCGACTTACCCCGGCAAATCCTGGATCATGCTCCGGGCGCCCCAGCTCGAGGAGAAAGCCGTTCTGACGGCCTTGGAAAAAGGCGATTTCTACGTCAGCACGGGCGTTTTATTGGACGAAGTCCGCGCCAAACGGCGGTCTTTGAGGCTCAAGATCAAGGCCGAGCAAGGCCTGGGCTATACGACTTTTTTCATCGGCTCCGGCGGCCGCGTTCTGAAATCTGACATATCCCTATCGCCTGCTTTCAAGTTTCCCACGGCGGAAAAATACGTCCGGGCCAAGGTTATGGATTCCAAGGGCCGCGTGGCTCTGACCCAGCCTCTTTTCAAAGCGGGATCATAAAACCTACTCGTTACAATAATCAGGCTGCAAATACGGGGACAGGTACTTAATTTTCGAATTAAGTACCTGTCCCCGTATTTGTCCCCGTATTTTTTATGGGGATTCGAAAATCTCCAGGAATTCTGCTAGGACCATGGCCGTCGCTCCCCAGATTTTATGGCCTTTGAACGCGTAAAAAGGGACGTCGACGGGCTGGCCGCCGATCGTCCAGGTCTCCCGGCGAAGAGAGCGAGCATCCAGAAAATGACCGAGCGGGACTTCGATGATCTCGGCAACCTCTTCCGGATGCGGCTTGAACGAGAGCGTCCCGCCCGCCGCAGCGACGACCGGATAGATACAGAAATTGCTCGGCGGAATGTATAAAGGTGTCAGGCTGCCGATAATTCGTATCTGATCCGAATGAACTCCTAGCTCCTCCCAGGTTTCGCGGAGCGCCGCCTGCTCAAAATTTTCTCCCTGTTCAAGTTGGCCTCCCGGGAAGCTGATCTGATCCTTGTGGTAGAGCACGGTGCTGGGCCTTCGGATGAGCACCATGTGCCATGAGCGCCGGCGACGGTACAGCAGGAGCATGACCCCGGCTTTCAAGCACGTCGCCTCGACCTCAGAATAGACTTTCTGGCCGGGCCGCGGCTCGGGCACCATCTTTAACTGGGCTCGCAGCCCCGGCTTATCCTTGATAAGCCTTACCGCCAGCCGACTCGGGTCGAAAGCCTTTGGATCAACTTTCATGGCCACATTTTAGGAAAAAACCAGCCAGGCGGCAATATACGTCGCTACCGTGCTTGGCCATCCGGCGCGGATCGAAGGGCCGCCCTGTTTGCCTGGGTTCAAATTCATGGAAGCAGGCTGCGCCTATTGAAAAAGCGGCCGGGATTGTATAAAAAGGAGGGAAGGAGGCACGATCCCATGATTCGAAAAATATTTTCTTTTCGTTTTTTTCTCATTCCTTTCACGCTTGGACTTGTCCTGCTTGTCGCCGGCTGCACTAAAAAGCCCGAGCCGGCGGATTTTGTTGTCACAAACGGGAAAATCGTGACCATGGACGAGGCCAAGCCCGACGCCGAAGCCCTGGCTGTTCGGGGAGGGACGATCGCCGCGGTCGGCACTGCCGCCGAGATCAAAAAGTACATCGGGCCCTCGACAGAAATATTCGACCTCCAGGGCCGCCTGGCGACGCCCGGTCTCATCGACGCCCATGTCCATTTTACGGGGATCGGCCAGTCGAAACTCTCGCTTGACCTGACAAAGGCCAAGAACTGGGACGACATCGTCGCCATGGTCGGCGAGGCGGCGAAGAAGGCCAAGCCCGGCGAATTGATCACCGGCCGCGGCTGGCACCAGGAGAAATGGGACAAGGCGCCCGAGCCCAACGTCAACGGGCTCCCAGTCCACGATGCCTTGAGCAAGGTTTCGCCCGACAATCCCGTCCTCCTGACTCATGCGAGCGGACATTCCAGCCTGGCCAATGCCAAGGCCATGGAGATAGCTAAAATCACGGCCAAGACGCCCAATCCTCCGGGCGGCGAGATCATCAAGGATGCCAAGGGAAGACCTATCGGTGCTTTCCTCGAAACCGCCCAGGGCTTGGTCCGCGGACCGGTTTCCAGGAGCCTCACTGCGCGTACTGCGGAAGAGAGGGCAGCGGAAAGGCTTAAAGTCGTAGAGCTGGCCAACCAGGAATGTTTATCCAAAGGCCTGACCAGCGTTCATGATGCGGGCGCGGGAGCGGGCACGATCGAGCTTTATAAAAAGGTCATCGATCAGGGCAAGCTCGGCGTCCGCCTCTACGCTATGCTCAGCGAGGGCAATAAGCAGCTCCAAGAAAAAGCGGCCGAGCTCAAAATCTCCGGCTATGGGAACAATCATCTGTCCGTCCGATCCATCAAGCGCCTGATCGACGGCGCCCTCGGTCCCCACGGCGCTTGGCTGCTCGAGCCCTATGAAGATTTGCCGACGAGCAGCGGACTCAACACGGATTCCATCGAAGAGCTTAAAGAGACGGCCAGGATCGCCATCGAGAACGGCTTCCAGCTCTGCGTCCACGCCATCGGCGACAGGGCCAATCGGGAAACCTTGAACATTTATGAGGAAGCCTTCAAGGCTCATCCGGACAAGAAGGACACACGATGGCGGATCGAGCACGCCCAGCACTTGAGCCTTCCCGACATCCCGCGCTTCGGCCAGCTCGGGGTGATCGCCGCCATGCAGGGCATTCACTGCACGTCGGACGGGCCGTGGGTCCTCAAGCGGCTGGGCGAGAAGCGGGCCGAGGAGGGCGCTTATGTCTGGCGGAAGCTCATGGATACGGGCGCCGTCATCGCCAACGGGACGGACGCGCCGGTCGAAGATGTCGATCCGCTGCCGAGCTTCTATGCCAGCGTCACCCGGAAGATGAAGAACGGCGAGACGTTCTTTCCCGCTCAGAAAATGACACGCCAGGAAGCCTTGAAGTCATACACCTTGAACGCCGCCTATGCCGCGTTCGAGGAATCGATCAAAGGCTCGCTCGCGCCGGGCAAGCTTGCGGATGTGACGGTCTTCTCCAAGGACATCATGACCTGTCCCGAGGACGAGATCCTCAAGGCCGAGGTCGTGGCGACGATTGTCGGCGGCAAGGTGCTGTATAAGAAATAATTACAATCTTTAAGATTGTGCTAAGACGATCTGGGGTCAAACCTCAACTTTCAACAAATTTGCCTGCTTTTTCATAGAATCTTAAAGCGGGAAGGAAACGATTACGGAAAAAGTGTTTTATGTTGAAGTTTGACCCTGATTCTTTTTCTACCTCAGGCTATTATTTGAAATTAACCGGGAA